>Ga0123338_10004496_pt1 | contig 12163 bp, 7 predicted proteins | sample grotaG_FD_89793 | JGI IMG/M metagenome (GOLD analysis project Ga0123338, IMG submission 89793) | Glacier valley bacterial and archeal communities from Borup Fiord, Nunavut, Canada, to study Microbial Dark Matter (Phase II) -... | ecosystem: Environmental > Aquatic > Freshwater > Ice > Glacier ... | reverse complement strand
GTGAAGGGATAGAGCCCCGAAATAACCGACATGTGGATGCCGACGTGATGTGCAACACGGAAGGCAACACCGCAGGAGCCAAGGACCAAGGCTCTGTAGGGTCTACCGGGGTCTGAGACCGTGGCACGTCACCAAAACAAAGTCGGGAACTCGGGAGATCCCCTGAATTCTTCCACCAGGAAGTAGGGTGGCACAACCGGTACACCGGGAGGAAGCCCAACGATTCAGGGGAAGTCGGATGTCCTCATAGTAGTGACGAAGTGGGGTAACGTCCATGGAGCGAAGGGGGACACATTCGGTCGAACACTCGATGGCAACGCTATTCACACTCAGAGGTGAAACTATGACGACAACCGGAATCGAGCGGATAGCTAGATGGGATACCTCCGTCTGGTAAAAGACCGAATGAAGAGGCTTGTGCGGGAAAACTGCAGGCAGGCTTCTGTGAGGGTTGCGACACGAGGTCGCACGAATAGCTGTTACGCCCAATGGCAGGGACGTAACCTGGTGTTCTGTCACCAGTACTCTACCAAGCCATGCAGTCAGGGTAACCTGACGGTATGAAGCGCTTGGGACAATGTAGCCTCACCCAATCGGTGGTGTACAACCTGCGAGGGGAGTACACGACTGCCAGCCCTAAGGCAGTCGGGAGCTAGAGTCGGAGGCTAAGGCTAACGCAAGTGAACCGCTGATAAACGTCGTCAGAAGCAACAAGCCAAAAGGGCTGACAGGCTTGAACCAAAAGGTAAGTGGCTCGGTGGAGAGTCTCCCCCATACTCTCCCACAGATGCAACGCCACCGACGGACAGGCGGAGCCTACGGTCTCAAAGGTATTTGTGCGGAACGTGGTAAGCCCATCCTCCTCCCGCTTGGGAAGGTGCGCTGTAAAGCAAAGCCGTAAGGGTGGTGGGTAAAGGAAGAGGGAAAAAGCGAAAGCCATCCTGTAATCGGATGGATAGGGATTGAGCGTTCTGGCAAGATCATCCCACGCGAAAGCAAGCAGACTTCCCTCGGGTGTTTCATCACGAGAGCGCTTGGCAAACAGGCTAAGGAGGCAAAGCAGATGACAGTCAACCGTTTGGTCGCTGGTGCGGCTTCCCACGAACTCATGGACTGGCATGCCATTGACTGGCAGAAGGCACATCGGATTGTGCGTCGGCTCCAAGCTCGTATCGTGAAGGCAACACAGGCAGGACGATGGGGAAAGGTGAGAGCCCTCCAACATCTCCTGACCCATTCGTTTAGCGGCAAGGCACTTGCCGTAAAACGAGTGACCGAAAACCAGGGTAAGAAGACACCGGGTGTAGACAGAGTCATCTGGTCTACTCCACAGCAGAAGGTAGCCGCGTTACATCACTTGAAACAACGGGGTTACAAACCTCTCCCACTCAGGCGTGTATACCGACTCAAAAGCAACGGCAAAAAGAGGCCCCTAGGCATTGCCACGATGAAGGACAGGGCGATGCAAGCCTTATACTGGCTCGCCCTAGACCCGATTGCAGAGGTCAAAGCCGACCCAAATTCCTATGGGTTTAGGAAAGAACGATCCACAGCCGATGCCATCGCCCAGTGCTTTACGGTACTTTGTCGCGACTACGCAGCGTCGTGGATCTTGGAAGGGGATATCCTGTCTTGCTTTGACAAAATTAGCCATGACTAGATGGTTGCCCATATCCCTATGGAGCAACCCATGCTCCGGAAATGGTTAAACGCTGGATTCATGGAAAAGTCCGTTTTCTACGCCACGCAAGAAGGCGTGCCACAAGGCAGCGTCTGTTCCCCAGTCCTTGCCAATCTCGTGTTAGATGGCTTAGAAAAACAGCTGCGGGAACGCTATCCCAAGGGCACTGATGGCAGTCGGCGAGCCAAAGTCAATCTGATTCGCTACTGCGACGACTTCATCATCACAGGCAGCTCGAAAGAGCTACTGGAGCAGGAGGTGCGTCCCCTGGTGGAAACATTTTTGCGTGAACGGGGTTTGGCACTCTCACCCGAGAAAACCAAAATCACCCCCATTAGTCACGGCTTTGATTTTCTTGGACAGCATCTCCGCAAGTACCAGGGGAAGCTGCTGATTAAGCCCTCCCCCAAGAATGTCCAGGCATTCTTGGGAAACGTCCGAGCGATCATCAAACGTCACCCCCAAGCCACGGCAGGGCAGCTGATTGCCCAACTCAATCCCGTGATTCGAGGCTGGGCAAACTACCACTGCCATGTGGTCAGTAAGGCGACGTTTGTTTCTGTGGATCACGCTATCTTCTGGGCACTTTGGCAATGGGCGAAACGGAGACACCCGAAAAAAGCACGGCGATGGGTGAAAGACAAGTACTTCCACAGCATCCATGAACGCCATTGGGTCTTCTGCGGTGAAGGGCTGAGTCAGACTGAGAACCCTCAGTCCCTACAGTTGTTTACTGCCGCAAAGGTGCCGATTCAACGGCACGTCAAAATCCGGGGTGAGGCGAATCCCTATGACCCGCAATGGGAACTGTACTTTGAAGCACGCCTCGGCGTCAAAATGGCACAGAACCTCCAAGGCAAGCGGGCTTTGCTTCATCTATGGCAAGAGCAAAACGGCAACTGTCCGATCTGCAACCAAAAAATCACCAGCTTAACGGGATGGCATCGTCATCACATTATCTGGAGAAGCAAGGGTGGCACGGATCATGCTGCTAACCGTGTTCTACTGCATCCTCATTGTCATCAACAAGTCCATTACCAAGGTCTGGAGGTTGTGAAACCGCGTCCTCGAACGGGCGTTTGAAAGGCTTGAGCTGCTTGAAGGGAAACTTTCTTGAGCAGTTCTGAGGGGAGGGGGTGATGGTAACGTCACCTTCTTACCCGGCTGAAGCTCCTGACTGTGCATGGCTGAATCTTGTGACACTCTCGTGTTCCGAAAGGTGAGAGCAACCGGGAATACAAAGCAAGCCTAAACATTGGCAGGAGTCTTCTCTACCCGACCTGAGACCCCGGCTACTACAGCTTACAAGTCTCAGCGTGAAATAAGAGTTGTATCCAACCCTCACCCTCACTCCACTCTCCCACTACATCCAGACCATTGAATCCGTACCCCCTAAACCCTCCCTGCCTCGGAAGATGTCCTTTGAGTGCTTGGATATTAAAGGTTACATCAGTCAACTTGGAGGAGTCAGTCCATTTATTGTTTACTCGCCACCCCACTTGGTCGCCGAAACAACTCCAAGCCTTTTTATCGTACTGCCCATCAGGTTTGCCACCACAGGTTTCCACGTAGATCTTCTTTTGAACACTGAAGCCAAATCTTCGATTACTGGCGTTTAGCCACAGGTTGTCAATCTTTTTCAAAACATTACAAGGAAAGGCTTTAATGCTGGCACTGTCTAGAGAAGATTCGCTTTCCCGATTCGCAGTCTTCAACATTAAATCGGTTGTTTCCTGGTCAGCATCTTTCCATTTCCCTGCTTTCAAAAATTCTTCTAACTTAGAATAATTAACTGGTGAAACTGGACTTAGGGTGGCAGTTGATGCTGGAGGCTGGAGGCTGGAGGGGTTGGAGGAAGTATCTGAAGTTGACGAGGGTGAGGACTGCGGCGATTGATGTCCTAAAAACTGGCTGGCAACGGTCACTACTGCAATTACGCCTGCGAGAATTGCCCACTTGAGAACCTGTCGTCGGGTGAGTGGAGAGGATACCGGGGGCTGGTTCGATCGATTATGGGACGGTGGGGGTGATGCTGGAACTGGGGAGGGTCTAGCAGTCGATGTTGAACTGATCAACGTTGTGGGGGTAGATTGCTCCGAAGTGGCTTTTGGCGGTTGAACCGTTGGCTGAAGGGACGCTTTAGAAGATGCCGATGTTTGGGGCGGTTCTGGTTGAGGCGGAACAGTTCTTGTGTGCCGTTGAATCCCCAGATTTTGCAAGGCTTCGATCGCATCCATATCTTGCCCTGAAGCTGCCGCATTCACTCTAATCCAGAGCTGTTGTGCCAAATTCCAGTTTTGATTCATCTGGGCACGGTAAGCATCATTCTTCAACGGGGCAATATCCGCTGGGTGAGCGTGTTGGGGCATCAAGATCAGATGAGAGCGATTCAGAGGTTCGGCGATCATGTAAGGAACTTGCCTGACTCGACTCAAATGTTGGCTGACCAGTTCAGGAACCCGATGTTCAAGATACTGGTTCAATCGTTCTACAGTTGCACATTTGCCCCGAATGCCTAATCCCTCTAGAAGGGCATAGGTAAAGGCTCCCTGCCCAATGGCTTCCAGTTCATAGGAATACTGTTCGGGACTGCAAGAAAAGAGACTGATCACTCCCGTTTGACGGGCTTCTGCTTCCGTTTGTTTACCGATGCCTTCGCCACTTTTCTTGCCGCCACTGCGACAGGCATCCAGAATCATCACGGCGTTATCGGCTCCACAACTCCGCAGGTAATTGGTGATGGTATTGGTGGAAATGCCAGTGGTTTCAATATCCTCCGGGTCGCCATCCAGAGGCATGAGGTAATCCTGTCCATTGTGGGGAATCCCATGCCCACTGAAAAAGAACCAGAAGTTGTCGCCATCTTTCATAAACGGCTTTTCAAAAATTTGGCGCAAGACCCGCAGCAGATTGGCGCGGAACGGTTCAGTTGGCTTACCGCCAATTGGGGGAGAATCATCGGTAAACAGGAAGATGCGATTAAAGCCAGCTTCTTGCATCAGAAAAGTTTGTATCAATTCTGCATCCCGCTTGGCGTACTTGAGCGGTTGCATGAATCGGTACTGGTTAATCCCAATGATGATCGCCCAATTGTTTGCCATTTACTTGCTTGCATCTCGCTTAAACTTCAGCCGAATTGCCCCCTTGGCAGTCGCTTTTCCGCCTGCCACTAATTTGACCTCTCCTTCGCCGCTAATTTCTACCGCTAGTTCCACCTCATCCAGCTTCATGTCTGATTCCGAGCCAATCTGTTGATCCACCTGCTTGAACAAGCGCCCAATGAGTTGTAGAAACTGGTTCATGTTCTGCTCTAGCTGTGCGACTGGCAGTCGCACTTCTTTAACGCTCAATAGACGTTTGCGGACTTCTTCGCCCCATCCTCGTTGACCGTCGATCGCATCGAAGTCATCCTCAGTTTCATTGGTCACAATCACAATGGTGTCTTCTGGCATAAGCAATTCTGGGTGATGTTTAGGGACTGTTTTGCAGGAAAAGGTGATTGAGCGGAATTGGGGTAAAGTGAGTAGTCGTACAGGAGCTCACGCTAAGGCTGAAAGACTGGCTAGGCAGGAGTTTCAAAACCATGCTCAGGCTCATTGAGACATGCCAGTTAATCTCTAAGTTATTTGGTACAGAGCTTTTGAACGGTAGAGCAGGGGTTTCAGTCTCCTGCTTCCTAGTAGCCAGTCAAGGCTATTTTGAGGGGTAACTAGAGCCTGTAGCTTATGTATAGAAGGTGTTTTCAAGAAAATCTATCCCTCAATTTAAGGTTGACTGACTACTAGTCGGTTCCAGTGATAAACCCCTTAACGTGAGTTTTTGGTCGCCTACTCATTAGGGGTCACCTCAGAATTTGGAAAATTTTGTACGCTAAGGCGTTCCTATAGCTTTGAAACCCAGCGTTACCGTGCCAGCGGGCTTAATTTAATGACCGCTGCGATCATCTTATGGAACACCGTCTATTCGGAACGCAGCATCAATGCACTGAAAGATCAGGGTCAGCTAATGATGAAACCTTATTGCATTATCTGTCACCTCTCGGTTGGGAGCATATCAATCTCACAAGCGATTATAGTTGGAGGCAACGTCAAAAGGTGGGAAAAGGGAAATTCCGCCCACCAAAAGCGGTTGCGAATCCTTAACGTACGATTTTTCCCGAATTCTGAAGTGACCCCCACTTGTCAGACCAGCGCTTGTGTGAAAGGCGATGTGGTATTGATCCAGCGCCCAAAGTTTGCCTGCTTCGAGACACCATAGCGAAAGCTATTAACTAGGATGCGATCTAAGAACCAATCTGGAGCGGTTCCTTGGTTATCGCGCTGAACGGTAATAGACTGAAGACTGCCAAGATTAAGGCTCTGGAGGGTTACGAAGTCCCACGCATTCTGTTCCATCCTTCCAGGTGTTTTATCAAAGAGGGACCCAATTAATGATGTATTAATGGTTTTACTAGACGAACCGAGCGTTCCTGTGAGAGTGAACGTTACGTTTGCGTCGGTGCCAGCAAATAGCTTGTCTCCAGTATGCACTTGCAGTGCGTAGGCTGTATCTGGTCGTGTGAAAGGGTTGTCGCTGCGGCGAGCAAGGCGCACCTTGGGACGAAACTCCTGTTCGTCAATGATGTCGCGTAGGATTGCGAGCGAGCTTGGATCAAAGCGACTGGGAAACTTACCTGGTATGACCCCATTCACCCCAATGCGTATGTATTCCCGCATCTTGTCAGGGTCTCCCACCGTCCAGACATAGACAAACTTGATCTTGCCGTCTCCAGCTCTCAAGACGCATGCCTTTTCTATAGAAGGTCGGAGGTGAGGACTAAGCGTCGGGGCTTGAACGAAAGCGGCAATGCCGTTGCCATAGCATTGGTGGTCGATACTGGAAAAGAATGAGGAAACGGCTGCCGGATCGTTCTCCTCGTCGATCATTACTCCTTCGCGGGGACTGAGAATACTGCCAATGTTGGTGAAGATCGCTCCCTTTGAGAGTTGAGCGACCGAAATGATAATATTTAGGCTATTGTTACGTGTCAGTAAATCGCGTATGTCCCTCAAGAGAGTGCTGCCGTGCTGGGCATTAGCAACCTTGGGTTTGCAATCGAAAATCACCAGGGCAAAGCTCTCTGGGTTGGCGATGACGATGGGCTGAAGTTCGGTCAGAAATTGTTTAAGAGAGGGAGCACTGGAACTCCCGCCTTTATCCGTGTCCAAAGTACCGACTTCGCTGATACAGAGCTTATCCTGCTGATCTTCATAGACATTCACATCCACTTCAATCGCGTTTGCGCCGTTTGCGAGTGCGGACTGCACATCCGCAATGCTGTTGGTGTTGTGTCCCACAATGTAGAACGGACGTGGCACTTTGCCGCTTTCTGCTGCTACGCACAGTTGTTTGAAGGAAAAAGATACCGACAGGCCGAAAACTTCAGCCACTGCTTTCAGGCTTATAGGTCTGGAGGGCAAGCCCACACGATCGCCTAATTGTCCAAGAGTAAGCAACTTTTCCGATCTCCTTTATGCAACCCGTGTCAACCAAATTATGAGTCATTAATTGGTCAAGTATCCTCAGAGGCGGTGGGGTGAGCGCGGTACCCCCTTTGTTAACGTGCACCTATCATCACCTCTCCCAATGCTGCGACCAGCCTGACCCGTTTGCGAATGGACAGTCTCTCGCTCCTCGTCCCAGGAAGGATCTTTATTACGCCGCCGTCAGCCACTGCATTAACCGCTGCTGCAAGGGTGTTGAAAGGACGGAAAAAATCTCCTTCAAAAGGACCTGTCCAATTGGAATCCACCCACACCTCGTGATTGTTACCCGCCTCCTCGACCTCGCCAGACTCAGAGATTCGTTTCGGGTGCCATAGATCATGCCAGTCCAGCGTGATTTTCGTGCCGAGGAACGGGTTGTGGATCTCCATCACTACGCCGTCTCCACTATCGTCTACGCTCTTCAGAATAGTGCCAGTGAGGAACTGATATGGGTCACGATGAGGGTAGTAATTGCCAGCATCTTTCAACGTGTCAGTAGGGTTTCCCCCGCCATACTCAATCTTAGTGATTATGGAACCGACCTCATGATTGTCTAGTTCCCGCTTATTCCAGATGACAAAGTGGATTCGATTGCCATTAAATGTAGTGTATATGGTCTCCTGACCGCTGTTGAAAGGATGTGGAATGTTGCCGCTTCCTGCTACCGCAATTAGTTGTCTGAAGGAAAATGGCACCGAAATCCCAAGCACCTGCGCCGCTGCCTTGAGGCTCAGAGGTCGGGCAGACAGTCCTCCTGCTTTGAACATAATGCTGGAGTTATCTGCCATCATGTGATTTTTGAATTGCTCAAAACTCACATCAGGATGAAGCCAGGTGTCGAATGCTTCCATAATTACGAAACCTTGCCATTTGATGATTGCGAGAAAAAACCCCGCAAGTTCATCACCGTGTAATTTCTTATTGACAAAGAAGATACCGTCCTTGTCCTTGGGCACGCCTGTCCAAGTCGGAAAATGAGAAGCGAATCCGCATGCGAAATCGGGCGCTACTCCGTAGTTTTCGGTTCCCCCATGGCTACCATGAGAAATATCATCTTCAAAATTATCCGAGAAGTGTAAAATCTGAATGAGATCACGGGCGGTGTTAGACTTGACATCAGCGCCGGCGCTGTGACCTGTTGGCATGAATGAAATCGGGACAGCTACACCAACATTTTGAGCCTTATAGCCTTGCCCAAAATCACCGGGGATGACCCAACGGGCAGGTCGACCTCCTGCCGTGATCACATAACTTGGAGAGCCTGCATAAATTTCCATATTGTCAGCATTGCGTTGCTGACCCGGTTCATCCATCATGAGATGTCTGTGGAGTCTCTGGAAAAAGCGACGGTGTAAATCATTCACGAATAGATCGTGGATGGATGGAGGGAGTCGATAGTCGCTAACAGCACCGAATGTCATTTCATGTCCTAAGTTTTGGGGGATCACCCAGAACGAAAGGTTGTTTTGATAGGCTCTAGTGTTTCCTGCGAGCAGTGCAAACTGTACCGTAATTTGGTCAGCACTATGCTCGTCCAGGAGACTGACATCCATGAAACCGGGGTCGTCTGGAATCTGCTGTACGCGATCCCCTTCATTCCTCCGGCGAAACGGAACCATCCGGCGGAGATCATTGCTCGAGACCGCAATGTGTGCGGAGATATAGTCAAGAACCATGCGTGCCCCCAGGCGCACTTCAGCGTCGTAGGCATAACTGCAAAGGTTCAGGAGTGCATGTCTGGTTTCCTCCTGATAAGGCTTGGCATTGTATTCTGCAAAATCATTTTTCAACTGATTGCGAAGCAGATTCAGCAACTGCTCCGTGCAATTTTCGCTGTTCCTGCGGTTATCGAATTGTTGACTAGGGTTCCTCTGGTAAAGGAGCTGATTGGTGAGGTATCTTGTAGTCGCAATCATCAACACATGATTCTCTGTCTCAGGTATGGTGACACCAAGAATAAGTCCTGCTCTGCTCCAGTCGTTGGGCGCCCCACCGCTCGTGTAGGTATCATCTTCATTGGGTCGATGAATGATTCCTTGGGCCAGCAAGACATTGATCAATCTCTCTCTTGCATCTCGTGTTTGGAGTTCATCATAGTAGCTGTAAGCGAGGGGCAAAAGCCACATTTGCGTCAGGTCGTAATTCCCCTCTCCATCTTCCGAGGAGAATGCGCCAGTAACCCCAGGACCAAAGCTTCCGCAATATCCGGGTTCGGCTTTCATGATGGCTTGCGATACCTTAGACCGTAAGTCATGCGACTTATTTGGAAAATAATCATCATATGCCATAGCAGCCAGGCACATATCTGTGAGATGAAGACGATTCGGACCCTTCACATATTCTACTAATGTCAAAAGGGACCTAGGATCGTCTTTTTTTATGGGATCGATGTAGACTGACAGTGGGTTGACAACACTCGCACGAACTGATGCAGCAGCACGAGCATCGAAAAGAGAATTGGCTAGGTCAAGAAGAGCGACCGATGGATCAGACCCAAGAGGGACCGATAGATCAGACGTAGGGTAGTACGACAGAGACTCAAATATATTAACCTCCTGTCTATCGTGCTGTTTGGGCTTGGAGCGACGGTAATAAGGGCGGGTATCCATAGTGGTGCCTCAATTTTTGTGAGGGAGATGATTTCTGGCTTTGCACTTTAAAAGATCGATTCACGGGACAAGAGGCTCTATTGAGTCTATAAGGCTTACTCAGGGATTCTTTGTGTATATGCTGATACATTCGTCCCTGACAAAGACTTACTGTAGTGCGATCAAAATTGGGATCATTCCTTGTCCAGTCTCCAACGGACGCAAGGCTTTGCCAATCACGGTTCCAAAAGCCTTAATAGGATCACTAACCTTCATCGCATAACCAGGAGTAGAAGAAGTTGTAAGAAGATCGCCCACTTCGATCGCCCCAAACTGGGCATCGACCTTGCAATACACCTTACCCATCAGGGCGATCGGCATTCTATAATTCGACGATTCTTGTTTGTCTAAAATCAACCCGGGCTTATAGCCACCCGCTCCAGAAATCACCCCAGCCACTCGTTTATCGTAAGCGCGATCGCCCTGCCGTAATGCTCCCTCTGAATCAATTACCATTACGGTTCCCGGCTCAACTAGTTCTAAACCAGCGATATCAAAATCTTCTGCACAATCAGCATTGATTAACTGGATGTCTCCCGTCACTAAAACATCGCCCTTAAAAAAACCTGCTGGGCCTTTACCTTGACTTTCACTATAGATCCCCGCGCCCGTGCCATTAGGATTTAGTTGGAGTGCTACAATTGCTGCGCCAGTGGCACTTTGAGTTTCTGCGTGTACTCCTTCCCAGTACTGACTTTTGGCAAAAACGCCATGCCCTTTACCTCGATTCTCAGCATACATACCAGCCCCTATGCCATCAGGATTTAGTTGAATGCCAGCAACGGCTGCAAATTGAGTGGAATTAGTTTCTCCGTGTATTCCCTCACCGTTTTTACTAATCCCCCATAGCCCTGCACCTTTTCCTTCATTACTACCAAAGACAGCAGGTCTATCAGTATCAGGGTTAGTGGCAATGCCAGTGACACCTGCAAATTGAGTGGAATTAGTTTCTCCATGCACTCCTTCACAGTTTTGGCTCTTCGCAAAAATGCCATGTCCTTTACCTTGACTTTCACTATAGATCCCCGCGCCCGTGCCATCAGGATTTAGTTGAAGTGCTACAATTGCTGCGCCAGTGGCACTTTGAGTTTCTGCGTGCACTCCTTCCCAGTACTGACTTTTAGCAAAAACGCCATGTCCTTTACCTTGATTCTCAGCGTAGACTGCGGCTCCTCCACCCTCAGAGTTTAACTGAAGAGCTACAACTGCTGCTTGGGTAGCACTTCGAGTCTCTCCACGGACTCCTTGACCATAGTTACTCGTTCCCACTACCCCAGCACCTAGACCGTTATCACCATTACCATCACTAATTCCCTCCACCCCAATGCCGTTATGGTAATGACGGCCATAGACAGCACCACCCTTATTGTCAGGATTAGTGGCTACGCCTGTTACCCCAGGATATCCGGAGGATTCAGTTTGACCAAGGACTCCTTGACCAGTTTTGCTTTTTCCGACCACGCCAATACCACCGGCAGCGTTATTTTCGCCGAGGACACCAGCTACACCAGAATCTGTAGATTCACCAGCCAGAGGAGTACTCATATCAAACTTTTTATTATCGTAGGGGTGTAATTACTATATGTTATAGGACTTACGCATTGACAGACATAGAGTCATGTGAGTTGTAGGTCTGAAGAGGGTTCCGAGCGATTTTTTAAGATAAATTGTCGAATCACCGGGATAAATAACTGCCTCGATACCTGATATAGGTTGTCGATCAACCCCTCAATTCGCCTTGTCTGGAGCTTGCCAAAGGCACTCAGCGCACAAAAAGTGATTGCGAATCTCTTGTTCAGCTCGGACTTGAAAGCGCTCAATTTGCCAGTGATGGTAATGGACTTGTTTGAGGCGTTCCCGGGGTAAAAGTAGCGGGCGCATTTGAACAGGAAGTTACGGTTTTGGCTAGAATCCTTATCCTGCAACACTTTCATCTCCCATAAAGGCAACAGCTAGAAAAACGACCATTTTTTTGTGCCCTGCTTTTAGCTGCAATGAGAACCTGATCAGGCGTTCCCGTAGCTTTTAGGTCAAAACCAACGCTAGGAAATTTTAGCTAGACGACTGATAAGTTCTGATTAAGTCCGTTTTTGCCAATACTACAAGGCTGGCTAATTTTGGACTACTACACTCCACTACAAATCGCTCAAGCCCTTATTCACTTGTTCCTCTCGATAGCTGAAACCTTTGTTTTTGCGTAGAACTTCTGCTGCCGGTGCAGAGAACCAAGCATAATGGAGACATTTGGAAACCTGATGCATCCAGCGGTTTCTGGCTTTAGGGAAATCGAGAAACCAACTATCGCAAGT
>Ga0123338_10004495_pt1 | contig 12164 bp, 8 predicted proteins | sample grotaG_FD_89793 | JGI IMG/M metagenome (GOLD analysis project Ga0123338, IMG submission 89793) | Glacier valley bacterial and archeal communities from Borup Fiord, Nunavut, Canada, to study Microbial Dark Matter (Phase II) -... | ecosystem: Environmental > Aquatic > Freshwater > Ice > Glacier ... | reverse complement strand
GGGCAACTGCGCGACCTCGGTTTTCGGGTGGTGACGATTATTGACCCCGGCGTGAAACGCGACCGCGGCTACCATGTCTATGATCAGATGTTTGCCGCTGGGCACTACGTCAAATGGCCGGACGGGCGGCCCCATCTGGGCGCGGTCTGGCCGGGGCCGTGCGTCTTCCCCGATTTTTTCAACCCGCAGGTACGGGCGTGGTGGGGCGGGCTACACACGGCGCTGCTTGACGCGGGCGTGGCCGGCATCTGGGACGACATGAACGAGCCGGTTTCGAACCCGCTCGATCCGGCAGATCGCCTGTCGGCGGCTCCCTCCGCCGCCAGCGGTACGGCGGAGGCCGACGAGACGCGCGACACTGATACGGCGGGTGCGGTGGGCGGCAGTTGGTTTGCGCCCAGCTTCCCGCCCGGCGTGCAGCACAACACCGACCACGGCCCGCGCCGCCACGAGGCGGTCCACAGCGCCTATGGCTTGCAGATGGCCCGCGCCACCGCCGACGGGCTGGACCGCCTGCGCCCGGCTGCGCGGCGCTTCGTCCTCACCCGCGCCGGTTACGCGGGCGTGCAACGCTACTCCGCCGTCTGGACGGGCGATAACCAGTCGTGGTGGGACCATCTGGCGCTGGCGGTGACGATGTGCCAGGGGCTGGGGTTGGCGGGCGTGGCCTTTGTCGGCACCGACATCGGCGGCTTCAACGACCGCTGTACCGGCGAACTCTACCTGCGCTGGCTACAATTCGGCGCGGTGATGCCGCTGGCCCGTGCCCACTATAACTCGCATGAAAGCGGCGGGCAGGCCCAGGAGCCGTGGAGCTTTGGCCCGGAGATCCTGGATTACGCCCGCTTGGCCTTACGCCTGCGCTACCGGCTGCTGCCCTACCTGTACAGCCTGTTCCACGAAGCCACGCAAAGCGGCGCGCCGGTCCTGCGCCCGTTGGCCTGGGAGTTCCCGCACGACCCGCGCGGGCGCACCGCCGACACGCAAGCCCTGTGCGGCCCAGCCTTGCTGGCGGCTCCGGTGCTGCGGCCCGGCGTGGCGGCGCAGGCTGTCTACCTGCCCGCCGGGCGTTGGCTGCACTTGGCAACCGGCGATCTATATGACGGCGGGGCCGATAGGTTGGTGCCCACACCGTTGGCCCACTGGCCGCTCTTTGTGCGCGCCGGCAGCGTCGTGCCGTTGGCGGAACCGGGCCGCAACACCGAGGCCGCCGCCGCCGGCAACATCACCCTCCTCGCCGTCGCGCCCGTCCGCGCTGAGGCTGGTGCCGCTGATAATCCGCAATCCGCAATCCGCACTCCGCAATCGCCGGTCTGGTACGAAGATGACGGCGAGGGCTATGCCTACCGCGACGGGGCTTTCCGCCAAGTGCCGCTCGCCTGCGCCTGGGCGGGCGCTCACCTGATCGTCACGCTCGGCCCCGTTACCGGCGCATGGCACCCACCCACGCGCGCCGTCCACCTCGACCTCGCCGGCCTGGACGCGGCCCCGGCGCAGGTCACGCTGAACGGGGAAGCCACAGTCGCCGCTTGGGACGCGCCCACCCGCCGTCTCACCCTGCCCCTGCGCGATGTGGCCGCCGGCGCGACGCTGCGGGTGACGATCACGCCGTAAGCCCCCGGCGCACGGAGCAGTACTGTGGGAGGGGGCTCCGCCCCGCGACGGTTGCCTAGCGCCCGGCATCCCGCCGGCGACGGTCCCCTGCGGGCAAGCTGGGGGCAGGGCCAGCCTCGCGGGGCGGAGCCCCCTCCCACAAGTCGCTATCTCTACCAAACCGCCCACAAGTCGCCACCTCTACCGAACCGCCCACAAGTCGCCACCTCTACCCAACCACCCACAAGTCGCCACCTCTACCGAACCGCCCACAAGTCGCCACTTCTACCGAACCGCCCACAAGTCGCCACTTCTACCCAACCACCCACAAGTCGCCACTTCTACCCAACCGCCCACAATGAATTGCACTATTACCGTGCTAACCTCACCGACTCCAGTCGTCTAGCCCCTGACCCCTGACCCCTGACCCCTGACCCCTGCGGCCGTGCATCAGCGTAAGAAGGCGCTTGACACCACACCGGGGCCGGAGTAGAATCAGGCTAGGCGCGATCCCCCACCGCAATTCCCCCGCGCAAGATACCCAACTCGTCCAATGTTAACCGGCTAATAGACGCGATTACAACGACGGCAGGAGGTAATGCTGTGGCGGAGGATCCTACCCATGCGGATGCGGAGGCGCAGCGCGTTCAGCGGCGAGAGACTGTTAGCGGGGGGGCAACGGCGGCGGGGCCGGAGAACGTGCCCACCTTGCCACACGCCGCCCTGCTGTGCCACCCCAACATTGCGGGGCGCGGCAACGCCCCGGTGCGCCAAGCCCAATTGCTGCAACTGCAACGCACCTACGGTAATCGGGTCGCCCAACGCTATCTGGCGGCCCGGCCCCCCGTCGCGATCCAGCGCGTAGAAGTCGGCAAAGCGCCGCCCACTCTCGCTTCGCAACTGAACCAGCGGGTGGGGCAAATGGCGAAAGAAGCCGGCATCACCCCCAAAAAGATCGTAGACGAGATGATTCGTCTGATTCGCGCCGATATTCTCGCCGGGACCATTGTCATTCCTGCCCCGCCGGACCATCCGTTAGCGCCCGTACCGATAGCAGACATTATCTTACGCGGCTTACAAAGCCAACTCGCTGTAGATAATAGTGGCGTACCTGAAGTTGGAGTCTTTAAGATGCACGTTTCCAACCAGGCGCTAGTCGAAGCGCTGCAAAATAACAAAGTGGATCAGGTCAGGGACGCGACCGAGACGCTGTTAGACCCCTATGTGAGCAGCGCCGAACGCAGCATCTACACCAGTGCCGTTCACAACCCGAATGCGGAACTGCGCGCGATGGTCGGTGCGACGACAACGGGCGGCAATCAGTTGGAAAAAGCGGCGACCACCCATCTGGCGAACAATGTACGCGGTGCCTTGCATGAATTGAGTATCGAGAACAAGACGGCCCTCAGCAGCGCCTTGAAGGAAATGCCGGTGGTGAAACGGATGCTAGCTGGCACACTAGGGACGGGCGGGGGGGAGTCTGCCGATTTGCTGAACGGTATGGAGGAGACCGGGGGCGCACACATCACCGAGCAGTTTATTAAGCGCGTGACTGAGGGGCTGACGAAGCTGGGCGATCTAGTAGAGAGTGGGAAGCTGCCGCCGAAAGGCCGGGTGCCCAACATTGAGGTCAACCCCGACAAGATCGTGGACAAACCCGACCCGTCGTTTCTTGGTAAGTTGCGCGGCGCGACCATCCAAGTCGTGGAGGAGTTCCGCGCCGATGCTAACCGCGACAACAACCGCGTGCGCCTTTCGGCGCTGACCGATGTGGCGACGGTGGTGCATGAATTCGGCCATCAGGTCGAGTTTTTCCTCTCGGTCGAGGAATGGCGCGACATCCAGGATCTGTTGCGGATGCGCCACACCGGCGGCAAGCTGGTCTCCATTTACCCCAATCATAGCGACTCGGAAGTGCGGAAAGAGCCGGCTTTCAACGCCACCATGCCCGCCACCGGCGCCTACAGCGCCAAAGCCTATGACGATGGCAGCACCGAAATCATGTCTATGACCCTGGAATATTTCAGCACACCGGCGAATGCGGCGAAAGTCATCAACGATGATCCCTTGCAAGCCGCGATCATCTTGCGGCTGACGCGGCCCACCGAGTTTAATCTCACTGTCCCCCAACCGCTGCGTGCCCTCTTGCCGCGCGGCGCTGTCTAGGGCGGCGCACCTACCCGTTTAGCCGGGTCAATCGCCCCCCGAACGGCTGATGCTGCGGGGCCGGCGACGGCGGTATAGTGTATCCATAAGACAACAGCGGGGCGCAAGGCCCCATTATGGAGGAACCCATGGATACGACTGAAAAGAATGATGTGTTACGCCAAGTCTCGCACGGGCTGGCCGATGCGGTGGCGCGGGTGAGCGCGGGGCTAGTCACAGTGGCCGGGCGACCGCGCCAAGCGGCGACGGGCATTGTCTATGCCCCCGACTTGGTGCTGACGGCCGATCATGTGCTGGAACGCGAAGAAGACCTGACCATCCAGACTCCCGACGGGCGCACCCTGCCTGCCACGTTCGTGGGCCGCGATCCGGCCAGCGATTTGGCCGTGCTGCGCGTCGAGGGGCTGAACCTCAGCCCGGTGGCGAAAACCGAGGACGCGGCGCGCGTCGGCCAACTCATCTTGGCGGTGGGCCGTCCGTCTGCCGACGGGCCGATGGCGAGCCTGGGCATCGTCAGCGCGGTCGGCGGGCCGCTACGGACCGAGTGGGGCGCAGCGCTGGAACAATATATCCGCACCGATGCCACCCCCTATCCCGGCTTCTCCGGCGGGCCGCTGGTGGACGCAGCCGGCGCAGTGGTCGGCCTGACCACCACCGGGCTGATCAACGGCGTGACGCTGGGCATCCCAGCAACCATTGCGTGGCGCGTGGCCGATAGCCTGACCCAGCATGGCACGATCAAACGTGGCTACCTGGGCATCAGCAGCCAACCGGTGCAGTTGCCGGAAGGTCAGCGCGGCGGCGGTCAGGCCGAAATGGGCTTGCTGATCGTGCGCGTGGAGCCGAACAGCCCCGCCGCGCAGGGTGGCCTGTTGCTGGGCGATGTGTTGGTGGCCTTCGACGGCCAAGCGATCCACGATACCGACGACCTGCAACCGCTCCTCAGCGGCGGGCGGGTCGGCCAAGCCGTCAAGCTGAACGTGATCCGCGCCGGGGCGCTGCACGACATCAGCGTGACCGTGGGCCAGAGGGACTAATCATGTTGACTGACTTTCTTCCGAATGCGATCTCGCATTCCATCGCCGATATGGTGGAGCGTGTGGGGCCGAGCGTGGTGCAGGTGCGGCGGCGCGGCCAGGGCGGCGGCGCGGGCGTGATCTGGACGACCGATGGGCGGATCATCACCAACCATCACGTCGTCAGCCACGGCGGGCCGGTGGAAGTGTTGCTGACCGATGGGCGCACGTTCGAGGCCCAGGTCACGCACCGCAACCCGACGCTCGATCTGGCGACGCTCAAAGTGGACGCGACCGACCTGCCCGCCGCTCCGGTGGGCGCCTCGACCCACCTGCGGATCGGCGAACTGGTGTTTGCCATCGGCCATCCGTGGGGCCAACGCGGCGTGGTCACGGCCGGCATCGTGAGCGGGCTGGGCGAAGTGGGCATACCGGGCGGCGACGATCATCGCGCCCAGTACATCCGCGCCGATGTGGGGCTGGCGCCCGGCAACTCCGGTGGCCCGCTGCTGGACGCGACCGGCAACGTGGTCGGCATCAACGCCATGATTTTTGGTGGCGATATGGCCGTAGCGATCCCCAGCCATGTGGCGACCGCCTGGGTGACCGGCCAGCCGAGCCGCCGCACCTTCCTGGGCGTGGCGATCCAGCCGGTGCAACTGCCCGCAAGCCGGCGTGGGCGCGCCGCCGGCTTGCGGGTGGTTGAGGTCAAACCCGGCGGTCCGGCGGCGCTGGCCGGCTTGCAGCCCGACGATGTGCTGCTCGATATAGACGGGCAAGTGTTGGATCACCCCGATGCGCTGCTGGATGCGGTAGACGGGCGCGACGGCAACGGCGCGGTTCACCTGCACGTCTTGCGGCGCGGCGCGCTACTCTCGCTTGACCTGACCCCCGCCGTGCAGGACTTGGCTTCTTGACACGCATTGGCATCGCCGCCCCGACCCCGATGATGCGGGCCGGGCTGCGAACCATGCTGGCCGCGCCGGAGTTCGACGTGATCGGCGAGGCCGGCACCCTGGCGCTGGCCCTGGCTGGGCCGGCGGTGGATGTGCTGGTGGTCGGCGATGAACGCGCGCTGGCTGATGTAGGTGGCGCACCCGATGGGGTGCGCCTGCCTGCTTTCGTCGTGTTGTCCGAGAGCGAACGCACCGTCGCCGTCCTACGGGCTCTGCCCCTACCGGGCTGGGGCATCATCGCGCCGGCCGCGCCCGCCGCCGAACTGCAAGCCGCCGTGCAGGCCGCCGCCCAGGGGCTGATTGTGCTGCCCGCATCATTGGCAGCCCGCCTGCTGGTTGGTCGGCCCGCTGCCGCCCAGGTGGATCTCGGCCCCGCCGAACCACTCACCGCCCGCGAACAGGAAGTGCTGGACTTGCTCGGCCAGGGCTTGGCAAACAAAGCCATCGCCCGCCGCCTCGCGATCAGCGAACACACGGTCAAGTTTCATGTCAGCGCAATCTATGGTAAACTAGGCGCGAGCAGCCGCACTGAGGCCGTCAGTCGCGGCGCGCACCGGGGCTTGATCACGCTCTGAGCGTGCAGCGTGCAGCGTGCAGCGTGTAGCGCGATTGCGCTAACATTCCGCATTCCGCATTTGAGCAGAGGTGAATGCTGTGGCGAAACCGGTCATAATGACCATTGACGACGATGCCGATGTGTTGCGGGCCATTGAGCGTGATCTGCGGCGCAAGTATAGTAAAGAGTACCGTGTGCTGGCCGCCGAGTCGGGCAACAGCGCGATGGACACGTTGCGCGAACTGCACCGCCGCAATGACCCTGTGGCCCTGCTGCTGGCCGACCAGCGGATGCCGCAAATGGACGGCGTGGGCTTCCTGCAACAGGCGTTGACGCTGTATCCCGACGTGAAGCGCGCCCTGCTCACTGCCTATGCCGACACCGACGCGGCGATCAAGGCGATCAACGCGGTGCGGATTGACTACTACCTGATGAAGCCGTGGGATCCGCCCGAAACGCAACTCTACCCGGTGCTGGACGATCTGCTGGACGACTGGCAAGCCCATTTCCACCCGCCCTTCTCCGGCACGCGCATCATCGGCAATCGTTGGTCGCCGGAGTCGCACACCATCAAAGACTTCCTGGCCCGCAATGGCATCCCCTATGAATGGCTGGATATTGAGACGGATAAGGAAGCGGCCAAGCTGATGACGGGGTTTGGTATGCCCGCCCCGACGTTGCCGGTGGCGCTTTCGCCCGATGGCACTTGGCTGGCACAACCGACTATCACCCAAATGGCGGAGAAAATCGGCTTGCAGACCCAGGCCGTGATGCCCTTCTATGACCTGATCATCGTCGGCTCCGGCCCCGCCGGGCTGGGATCGGCCGTCTATGGCGCGTCGGAAGGCTTGCGGACGCTGTTGATCGAGCGCGAAGCGCCGGGCGGGCAAGCGGGCACCAGTTCGCGTATCGAAAACTATCTCGGCTTTCCCACCGGCCTCAGCGGGGCCGATCTGGCCCGTCGCGCCGTCACGCAGGCCCGCCGCTTCGGCGTGGAGATCCTGACCCCGCAGGAAGTGACCAGCCTAGCGGTGGACGGTCCGTATCGGGTGGTGCATTTGGCCGACGGGTCTACGGTCGGCTGCCACGCGCTGATGATTGCCACCGGCGTATCGTATCGCAAGCTGGACGCGCCGGGCATCGAAGCGCTGGTCGGCGCAGGCGTGTACTACGGCGCGGCCATGACCGAGGCGTTCTCGTGCCGCGATGAAGACGTATTTATTGTCGGCGGCGCGAATTCCGCTGGACAAGCCGCGATGTTTTTCGCCAAGTATGCGCGTACCGTCACGATCCTGGTGCGCGGCGACTCGCTGGAGAAAGGGATGTCGCAATATTTGGTGGACCAGATCCACGCCACCGACAATATCAAAGTGCGCCTCAACAGCAGCGTCGCCAGTGTGCAAGGGACAGGCAACCTACAAAGCGTCACTCTGGCCGACGCGCAAACGGGGGCGAGTGAAACGCTGCCCGCCATGGCGCTGTTCATCTTTATCGGCGCGCAACCGCGCACCGATTGGGTGCCGGCGGCGGTGGCCCGCGATAAGCAGGGCTTCATCCTGACCGGCCCCGACCTACTGACCGACGGCAAGCGCCCGCCCGGCTGGACCGCCGACCGCGATCCGTTCCTGCTGGAGTCGAGCCTGCCGGGCGTGTTTGTGGCCGGCGACGTGCGGCACGGCTCAGTCAAGCGCGTCGCCTCCGGGGTGGGCGAAGGCGCGATTGCCGTGGCCCTGATCCATCAGTATCTGAGCAAGTTGTAGAAGGCCGGGTTCGCATTATGACCAGCGCCGCAGGGCAGACCGCCCTCTTTCCCCATCTATCGCCCGCCGATATTGATTCGCTATGTGTACATGGCACCGAGCAAACCTTGACCACCGGCGAACGGCTGTTCAGCCAGGATGAGCCGGCCACCAATCTCTTTATCATCTTAGAAGGCCAGATCAAAATCAGCAAACACATCGGCGAGCAAGAGGTGGTGCTGGCGATTCACGAGGCGGGCGGCTTTAGCGGCGCACTGTCGCTGCTGACGGGCGACGGCTACACGGCTGACGGTTACGCCCTCAGCCCGACGCGGGTGTTGATCGTGAGTGCCGCCGCCTTCCGCCACGCGCTGGCTGCTGATGTGCCGGGGGCCCAGGTGGTGTTGGCGGCGATGGCCCGCCGCGTGGCCTCGACGGAACAGATCGCCCAGCAAAGCGAAAAGCTGGCCGCGCTGGGTAAGCTGTCGGCGGGCTTGGCCCACGAACTGAACAATCCCGCCGCCGCCGCCCACCGCGCCGCCGCGCAGCTACAGGGTAGCCTGGATGCGCTGTTCGCGGCCACCCCCGGCGGCGCGGCGGGCGGCGGCGGCGACCCGTTGCCGGCCATTATCGCCGCTGCCCGCCGGCAGGCGCGGTCCACGTCGCACCTGACCCCGCTGCAAAAAGGCGATGCCGAAGACGCGCTGGGTACTTGGCTCGACGACCACGGCGTAACTGCCGCTTGGGATTTGGCTCCCACGCTAGTCGAAGCCGGGCTAGACCCGGCGTGGCTTGACGGCGTGGCGGCGCAAATCGCCGCACCTGCGCTGGATCGCACCGTCACTTGGCTGGGCCAAGCGCTGACCGTATGCAGCCTGATCGGCACCATCGAAAGCAGCACGGGGCGCATCAGCGATCTGGTCAAAGCGATCAAAGCCTACACCTACATGGATCAAGCGCCGGTGCAAGAGATGGACATCCACGACGGCATCGAGAACACATTGCTGATCTTGGGCCATAAATTGCGCCCATTCACCGTGGAGCGCGACTATGACCGCAGCCTGCCCCGCCTGTGCGCGCACGGCAGCGAACTGAACCAAGTCTGGACCAATCTGATTGACAATGCGCTGGACGCGATGGGTGCGACCGGTACGCTGCGCCTCCGCACCGCCCGCGAAGGGGCCGATGGCCTGCTGGTGGAGATCGGCGACAACGGCCCCGGCATCCCCGCCGCGATCCAGGCGCGCATCTTTGAGCCGTTTTTCACCACCAAAGGTGTCGGCGTGGGCACTGGCTTGGGCTTGGATATTGCCTATCGCATCGTCGTACAGACCCATCATGGCGATATTCGCCTCTTATCCGAACCGGGCAACACGCGCTTCCAAGTGCGCTTGCCCCTCACTGGCTGATCGTTTACCGGGCCGTGAGGCGCGCACCCTCCCGTTGTGCGTGACAAGGAGACCACCATGGCAGACAAGACCTGTACCCATCTGGACCAGATCCAGGACGTGACCCCCAGCGCGCAAGGCTGCGAAGAGTGCCTGAAAACCGGCGATACCTGGGTCCACCTGCGCGAGTGCCAGACCTGCGGCCACGTCGGCTGCTGCGACTCGTCGAAAAACACGCACGCCACCAAGCACTTCCACGCCACCCAGCACCCGATCATCCAATCCTTCCAACCCGGCGAGGATTGGCGCTGGTGCTATGTGGACGAGGTGTACGTCTAGTCGGCGGTCGGCGGTTGTCAGTCGGCGGTCGGCGGTCGGCGGGTGGCGGTCGGCAGTCGGCAGTCGTCGGTCGGCAGTCGGCGGTCGGCGGTCGTGGGGGCTGTAGCAGCGCTGCCGGCTGCGCGGGGGCGGGCTGTCCCCGCATGGGGAACGAGTACCCGAATGCGGGGCGGCGGTTATCCGTGCGGTCGCTGCGCCGATCTATAGGGGAAAGGCAGGCATCTCACCGTGAAATACCGGCGCAGTCCACCCCCCGCGTAGCCGGCAGCGCTGCTACAGCCCCCGCCGACTGCCGACCGCCGACCGCCACCCGCCGCCCGCCTACTCGCACTACTCGCAGGGCAGTGTCACCTGGAAGGCCGCGCCACCGCCGGGGGCACCGGCCGCGCTGATCGTGCCGCCGTGCGCTTCGATGATGGCGCGGCTGACATAAAGGCCCAAGCCGAGGCCGCCGGTGCGGTTCAGCGGCGTGTCGCCCTGGTAGTAGCGGCGGAACAGTTGCGACAGTTTGGCGGCGCTGAGGCCCGGTCCGCTATCGCGGATGCGAACGATGGCGCGGCTGTCGGTGTCGGTCAGTTCGAGGCAGATCGTGCCGTCAGCGGGTGAATATTTCATCGCGTTCGCCAGCAACTGCTCAAACACTTGGCTCAGGCGGGTTGCATCGCCCTGCACCCAGCATTGCGGCGTTGCAGCGACCACCTCGAATAGCAGACCGGGCCGGCTAGACGCACGCACCCGCTCCAACGCCTCCTGCACCACCGTCCACAGATCCACCCGCGCCAACGTCAACTGCAACTGGCCCTGTTCGATGTTCGAGATGTCCAGCAGCGAATCGACCAGCCGATTCAGGCGTTGCGCCTGCGACCAGATGATATTCACCTGTTGACCGAAGCGGCTCCCTTCGTCTAGCGCACTTTTCCGCATCAACTGAGTGTAGCCCAGGATGGCCGTCAGCGGAGTCCGCAGTTCATGCGAGACGGCGGAGAGGAACTCGTCTTTGGCCTGCTGGGCGTGCCTTTCGCGTTCATAGAGGCGCGCGTTTTCTAGCGCAATGGCGGCTTGATCGGCTAGGGCATCCAGCAGTTGGATGTCGTCCGCCGTGGTGGTCAGGCGGGGGTCGAACAGCCAGACCACCACCGCGCCCACTAGCCGCTGTTGGGCCAGCAAGGGCGTGACCAGATAGGTGTGTGCGCCGAACGGGATGCGGTAGGGATCGGGCGGGTCAGCGGCGAGGGGATGATCCCCGTCTACCAGCAACGTCTCGCCATGCAGCGCGGCCTGCCCAATGCCGCCGCCGCCCAGTCGCGGCAAACGGGCCTGCAAATAGGCCATCCAGTCGGAGCCATCGGCGGGGCGAGTATCCGTATAGGCGGCCAGGGTCAGGTCTTCCTCGTTTTTGTGTAGCAAATAAATGGCGCAGGCTTCGCCCAACACCTCGGTCACAGAGCGGCTGAGGGCGTGCAAGACTTGGCCCATTTCGAGGCTGGAGTTGAGCAAGCGCCCTGTCTCGACCAGGAACGTGGCCCGTCGCAACTGCCGTTCGGCGGCGCTGAACAGCCGCGCGTTCGCCAACGCCACAGCGACTTGGTTGGCGAAGGTGGTCAAGGCGGCCAAGTCATCGGCGGCATAGGAGTGGGGCGTATCGTGGTAGAGCGCCAGCGCGCCCAGCGCCGCGTCTTCGTGGATAAACGGCACCACGACCAAGCTGCGGATGCCTTCGCGCACCACCGCGTCGTGCAACGGCCCCATCAGCGGGTCAGTCTGGACATCGCCGACATAGACCGGCTGGCGGCGCACTTCGGCGGCCCCCCCGGCGGCGCGGCGGTAGTTCTCGTTGACCGCCTCAAGGTAGGCCGCCGACAGCCCCACCGCATTGGCACACCGCAGCGGTTCGCCCAGATTCCGCAAGAACACTGCGGCGCGATCCGCGCCAAACACCTGCCGCGCCTGATTGAGCAGCAGTTCGACAATCGGATCGATTTCGTGCGTCGAAGTAATCAGCGTGGACAGATCGTAGAGCGCCTGTGCCCGGCGTTGCGCTGCCCAGTAGCGGCGCTGCAAACTCGCATCGAACGCGCCTGCGGGTTCATCCATACACTATCGCTCGCCCTTTGGGCCGGGGTCCGCCGCCGACCGCCGCCCCACTAAGCCCCCCGGTGTTAGGTATAAAAGCGGGTACTATGAGTACCCTGTTTCCGGCATCTGTTGTAGTATACGCAACCTGCGGCGTGAGATCAAGGGGCAGGGCTTGATCCCTGGCGGATGCCCCAGGACACGCCCAAGACCCCCAGACACAGAGCTTTTCGTATGGCGACAAGAGAGTTACTCACTTAGTAAAGGCGGCGCACCCCGTTTGGTTACGGGATCGTGCCGGCAATGCGGCGGCGGACCTAACCCCCCCACCCCCTTCC
>Ga0123338_10004494_pt1 | contig 12164 bp, 9 predicted proteins | sample grotaG_FD_89793 | JGI IMG/M metagenome (GOLD analysis project Ga0123338, IMG submission 89793) | Glacier valley bacterial and archeal communities from Borup Fiord, Nunavut, Canada, to study Microbial Dark Matter (Phase II) -... | ecosystem: Environmental > Aquatic > Freshwater > Ice > Glacier ... | reverse complement strand
TTATTTATTTTGAGCGTCATTCCATCTTCAAGAACAGCCCTGCCGCTGAAGCTGCCGAACATCTGATGGCAGCAATTATCGACCCATAGTAATTTGGTTTTCGTGGTGCGGTCATATTCGGGGTAAAGATCAGATCAAGCCGGTCTTCTTTGTCATGAAGGTGCCACGGCTCCATATAGCCGTCGCCCCGTTCAAATTGCACGTCACCCAATTTGTGTACGGTATCGCCCCAAAAGAGTATGTTCTCTGTTGCGCTCCCCGTATTGCCAAAACCACAGCCCAGGTTAAATCCGAATATTCTATTGTCAATATAGCCTGTACCGCTGCTCCAATACCATTCATTATGAAAAGGCCAGACGCCTCTTCCCCAATCAAGAATGCCAAAGGAGTCCAAAGACGAAAATGAATACTCGCTGCCGCCGTACCTGACGGTGCCTTCGGCTGTCATACAGTTTATTTTCTGGTTATAATAAAATGCTTTCGGCGACTCATCGAACGGAACATTGATGACCAGGGAGTTCGCAAACTGTCTTTTGAGAATAATATCGGCTTCAAAATCATCCCATCTGCAGGATAGATGATGCGTATCACCGCATGTCTCAAAACGCATTGTCCCTGCCTTCTTATCATACTGAAGAACATGGTCCGTCTCGGCATCCTCCGGCATGTGGAGCGATCCAAATGGAAGGACCAGGAAAGTCCCTTTTTCAGCAAGCTTTGTTCCCTTTTCAAAATCGAAAAACATAACGCCGACCTGACCTGCATATGCTGCGTGGCCGATAGTGAACTGAAGGCACATCCTGCTGTCCGTCACCTGATAGAAATCCCATTCCTTGATACGGTACGGGGGTGCCTTGATTGCTTTTCGCTGATATGTTAAAAGACTTTTCGTTGAATAACCGGGGTTCGGCGAACCATTCTCATTCAAAACAGGGCCCTTTTCTACAAATAACTTCTGCATTTCACACCCCTAACGCATTCCCTGATTCGGCTGTCCGGATATGACTGTCCGGATACGAATTTTTTATACCTCTTATTATAGACTGATTTATAACAGGAAAATATCATAGATCGGAGCAAAGAAAAAGAGCCCCCTTGCGGAGGCCCTCATTTTCGGATGTTTTTTATCCGGGTTATGACAAATCTGTTGTATGTCATGATCAAAAACAGTCTGAATATCAGCCGGCTTCAGTGTCTGATGCCATAGACGGGGAAACCTCTTTTGCTTTTTCAGTTACTTTCGGAGCCTTCAAAGCAAATACGATAAGGAATCCGACAGCGGAGGCGATGCCTGCTATCAGGAATGCTGTTGAGAATGCTTTCGCCTGACTCAGATAGGCGACAGTGAAGGAAGATGCGACTGCGCCGATTCCGAAGCCGACAAGTATCATCCCGTAATTTGTAGCCACATACTTGGGTCCCCAGAAATCCGCGGTCAGGGCAGGGAATACTCCCAGAAATCCGCCGTATGAGAATCCGATAACGGCAATTACCGCAAGCATCAGGTACCCGGATGTCCAGGAAATACTGATAATGGAAACAAATGCCAGAACCATCAGGATGAGAATTGTCTTTCTGCGGCCGATTTTGTCAGACGCCGAGCCCCAGAAGAGACGGCCGAAAGAGTTGCAGGCTGCGATAATCATTACTCCTGCGACGGCAGCTTCTTTCGTCAGCCCGCTCGTTGGCTGAAGTCCCAGAATCTTGGCCATGGGAATCATCATGGATCCGGCAGCTGTTGCGAGCATAAGTGCGGCAGCGACCATATAAAACTGCGGTGTCCTTATTACCTGAGACGGTGTAAAGTTATGAATATTGACACCAGCCCGGGCAGCAGGCGGCGTCCAGCCTGCCGGTTTATAACCCTCAGGAGGATTCTTGATGAAAAACGAACCGATTACGGTTACAACGATAAAGAGTGCACCGAATATGGCAAAGGTGGTAAGGACATTGAATCGGCCAATCAGAGCTTCGGCAACCGGCGTGAATACAAGTCCGCCGAACCCAAGCGCCGATACAATAATTCCGGTTACCATGCCGCGTTTATCCGGGAACCATTTCTGGCACGTTGCGATGGTTGTGGTATAAGCCATACCCATACCAAATCCGCCGAGCACGCCATAAGACAGCCACAGGAGCCAGGGTGTCGATGCTGTTGTGAATTGTGCGAGGAAAAATCCGATGCCGAGAATAATTCCGCCGATCATAATGACCGTGCTTGGATGTTTCATTTTATCCTGGATCTTGCCGCCGACGGTACTTCCGAGAGTCAGCAAAAGCAGAAGGGCTGCATAGGCAAATGTGCCGTGTGTTGCAGGCCAGCTGAACATGGCATTCGGCGTAGCCGGGCTGATTATCAGATAGGACTGAAAAACGCCCCAGATGTATGCCGTACCCAGGCATAATTGGATAAAAATACTGGCAATAACTGGTATCCATCGATTTTGCGTCGCTTTGGTCGGGCTTGATAAACTCATACACACCTCCATTATTTTGCCTTTACGGCTGCCTGATCATTGTTTCGTAATTGGAATCAGCAGAAATCAGTTGTGCCGGTCCTCTTTGAATATCTTTCTGCAGACACTCGCTTCCGCACAGTTTACCATCTACTGACAAAATTCCAGAATCGAAAACAGGTAGTATTCTGCTCCTTTCATGCTCACTTTTTACGGCCGCCCCAGTATGCAGGCGAGAACGCCGGTCCGGCTCAAAATTTGCAGCACCTGGCCGCTTTGCTATTTACATTCCCGACAATAGCTATTATGCTCAAGACAGTATATTTTATTTTGGTATAAACTGGATTCTTATCGCAAATGAATCGCACGAACGTGAGGGATTTATATGGAGATGATCAGTCAATCCGTAACCCGGCAGGACCATGCCCCCAAAATGTCGGGCACGGCACTCTATGTTGCAGACTACCCGCTTGAGGGTGTTCTGTTTGGTAAACTTCTGTATTCGAGCAGACCTAAAGCAAGACTCGTCCAGGTGAAGATTCCGGCTCTGCCTGACGGATATCTGGTCGTTGATAAAAATGATATTCCGGGCGAAAACCGCGTGCATATTGTTCAGGATGATACCCCTGTTTTTGCGCGAGAGACGGTCGAATATATCGGCGAACCTATACTCATGGCGGTCGGCCCCGTCGAAAAAGAAGTCCAGCATATTATTGACCAGATAGAGGTTGTTTACGAAGATTTACCGCCCATCCTCTCGATGGGCAATTCTGATACCGTGTTTTTCAATTATGAGTACGGCAAGGGCGATATTGTAAAAGCATTCGTCGAAGCCGACAAAGTCTACATGGAAGAATTTGATACCGGCCGACAGGAGCAGGCATACCTTGAACCGCAGGGTATGATTGCCGAACCGCATGATGGACGTATGACCGTACACGGTTCCCTTCAGTGTCCCTATTATGTTCACGGCGCCGTCGCAAAAGCTCTTGGCGTCGAACCGGGCCGCGTTCAGATCATACAGGATGTTACCGGCGGCGGTTTCGGCGGCAAGGAAGCATTCCCGTCTATCCTCGCCTGTCAGGTTGCCGTCGCTGCCAATAAAGCAGGGCAGCCGGTTCGTGTTATTTTTGATCGCCGCGAGGACATGGAATTCACAAGCAAGCGTCATCCATCCCACAGCATTTATAAGGTCGCCGTCAAAGACGGCAAAGTCACAGCTATGGATATTGATGTCATGTATGACGCCGGTGCCTATACCACACTTACCCCTGTTGTTTTGCAGCGGGGCATCATCTGTTCAAGCGGTGTGTATAATGTAGAGAATCTGAACGTGCACGGCCGTGCAATGAAGACCAACACGGTTCCGAACAGTGCTTTTCGCGGTTTTGGCGCTCCGCAGACCTTCTTTGCCGTCGAGATGATGATGGATCATATCGCAAAGGATCTCGGTCTCGCATCTCTCGAATTCAAACAAAAACATATAGTCAGGCAAGGGGACAAGACTTCGACCAGCGGTATATATCATTTTCCGGTGCCTCTTCCCGACATGATTGAAGAAGTGGACAAGGCATGTGATTACCGCAGCAAACAAATTGAATACAGTAAGCCGCAGTCCGGGCGTTACCGCCGTGGAATCGGCATGGGTCTGTATTTCCACGGCGCCGGCTTCACCGGCAGCGGAGAACGCGATTTTATCAAAGCGGTTGCCAAGCTGCACAAGTATCCCGACGGTTCCGTAGAGATACTTGCCGCCAATACAGATATGGGACAGGGGATTAAGACCACCTTCACCAAGATCGTAGGGCAGGAACTCGGTCTTCCACTCGACCGCATTATTTTCTCAAATCCGGATACCGACCGTGTTCCGGACAGCGGACCGACCGTCGCCTCGCGTTCACTGATGATTGTCGGCGAGCTCCTTCGCCGTGCATCGATCAACCTGCGCGCCAACTGGATTGACGGCGAGAACCAGATCATTGAAGAACACTTTAAGGAACCTGATTTTATTGTCCCGTTCCACATTGAATCCTTTGAGGGTGATGCGTACCCGACCTATGCCTGGGCTGTGGCCGCCATAGAAGTCGAGGTCGACACACTGACAGGTCTTACCGATATCCTCGGCGCCTTCGGTTCCTTTGATGTCGGAACTCCCATTGATACCAACGTCGTACTCGGGCAGATGCAGGGCGGTTTCCTTCAGGGCATCGGCTATGCATCCATTGAGCAGATCGGCGCAGATGCCAACGGAAGAATCCGCAACAACAGCTTTACAGACTACATCATCCCCACTGCGATGGATGTCCCGAATATGGTTACCATGCTTCATGTCGAAAAATATCCGGACGGTCCTTACGGAGCAAAAGGAGCCGGTGAACTCGCCCTTGTCGGAGCACCCGCAGCATATGCTGAAGCCATGGAAATGGCTCTCGGTACAAAGTTCAATCACATTCCGGTTACCGCTGAGGACGCCATGAAATCTCTGGAGGTGGCAAAGCTATGAAATTCATACTAAACGGCACGGAAGTTACCTATACCGGTGCGCTCAACGCCAGTCTTCTTGATGTGCTCCGCGATGAATATCGTCTGACCGGCGTAAAATGCGGCTGCAAAGAAGGTGAATGCGGCGCATGCTCCGTAATCATGGATGACCGTCTTGTCAATTCCTGCATGATAGCGATGGGGCAGGCCGCAGACAGTACGATTATAAGTATTGAAGGTTATCGGGATACCGACCGCTATGCAGTGCTCGACCGGGCTTATGCATCCGTCGGCGCAGCACAGTGCGGGTTTTGTATCCCCGGCATGATTCTTGCATCCGAATGTATCCTTGCGAAGACCCCCCACCCCTCGGAAGAGCAGATCCGCGAGGGAATTTCCGGCAACCTCTGCCGCTGTACAGGTTATAACGCCATCGTGACTGCTGTCAGTATTGCTGCAAAGGAGGGCGAGGGATTATGGTAAACAGCTATATCGCTGCTTCCCTTAAGGAAGCGCTCGATATCCGTGCACGGGAAGATGTCATACCCTATGGCGGCGGCACCGATCTGATGATCAAGGCCGCCGATGATGTAAGTTACCTTTTTATCGGTAAAATCCCCGAACTGAAGCAGATTTCAGAAGACAATGAATATATCCGCATCGGCGCTGCATGCACTTTTACAGAAATCATTGAAAGTCCGCTTATTCCGCCTGTTCTTAAAGCGGCTGCCTCCCAGATTGGCGGTCCCGCTATAAGAAATCTCGGAACAATCGGCGGAAATATAGCCAACGGATCGCCCAAAGCCGACAGCGTCCTTATCCTTTTTGTAACCGACGCCATGCTGCGTCTGGTCTCTGACAAAGGCGAACGGATCCTTCCGGTCAAAGATTATTATCTGGGTAAGAAGAAGACCGCGCTGGCCGGGGATGAATTAATATCCGAAATACTTATACCGCGTGTAGATCTTTCCAATTACTACTACAAAAAAGTCGGGGCCCGTAAAGCGCAGGCCATCTCCCGCGTGGCGTTTGCCGGGCTGATGAATATTACAAACGGCCGGATCACCCACTGCGCGACGGCATTTGGCTCGGTCAGTGATGTGATCATTCGAAGGGATTACATAGATGCCATGCTGATCGGAAGAACCATCGAAGAGGCCAAAGCCTGCAAAGCAGAATACCTTGCTGCCTTTGATGAGGCTATCGTACCTATATCCGGACGTATATCCGCAGAATACCGGAAATCCGTCTGCATGAATCTGCTCGGAGATTTCCTTTCGGAGAATGGCATCTGAACGGCATACGACCAACAGATCCGGTATATGACAAGCACCTGACAGGTACCTTACCGGAAAAATAGAAAAACCAGATTATATTACAAAAAAGCTGTACTAATCGGAGAAATAACTCCAATTAGAACAGCTTTTCGTATGCGAGCCTCTCTGATTGGTCTTCCAGATAAATAACGCCGCAGAGGGTAAATTGGTTTTTTTGAAGGAGACTCTGCATAGGTTTGTTATCACGATGTGTATCTACCCTTATACTGTGGATACCGCTCGCGATGCAAAGCTGCTGTGCTTTAGAAAGGATCGCGCTTCCGACACCCTGTCCCCTTACTGTATCGGTCACAGCTATTCTGTGAATAACGCCGTATTCTGCTGAGCTTATCCATTTCCCGCTATAAATGCGGTCATAATTTGCTTCATGATCAAAAGAAAGCACAAAAACGCCGCCTATCAGGCCGTCCAAAGTGCAGACCAGGGCATGTTCTGAGGCAATATCCCTCTCAACTATCTGCGGATTCGGGTATCCGTTCTGCCATTGATTGACACCTCTGGCCTTAAGGCACGCCTGTGCCTGCCGGTAAATCTCCATAATTGAGTCTGCATCGTCCGAAAGAGCTTTTCTGAATTCCATCTTATCCCTCAACTTATCTTCTTTCCTCTAATCCTTAACTTTATAGCTTTTTCACGCGAAAACAAGAAAATATTACCAAATTTTATTCCAATGTTTTCCTATCGTTTCAGTCGGATTCCGTATTTGAGAAAAGAAATTACAAAAAATATAAAAATTGTTGGATTCTTTCCAGATGCGAGGCTGATAGAATTATCGTAATCAGCAAAACATATTATACCATTTGGATGGAGGCACAATTTATGACTGCAAAAGAAATACTATTCCAGATACTGCGCCACGAAGAGTCAGCCGGAGTTCCCTGGGTACCATTCGCCGGAGTACATGCCGGCAAGCTCAAAGGATACGATGCACAGGAAGTCCTTACTGACCCGGACAAGTTATTTGAATCCCTGATGGAAGTAAACCGCCTCTATAAGCCACATGGCCAGCCTGTTATTTTTGACCTGCAGATCGAAGCGGAGTGTCTTGGATGTGAATTGCTGTGGTCCAAAAACGGCCCTCCTTCCATCAAGTCCCATCCCCTCGCTGATGATATGACAGTACCCTGTGTCTGCACAATTCCGACTCCGGAGAGCGGCCGTATCCCGATGGTCCTCGATGTCATGCGCCGCATGAAGACAGCCGTCGGTGACAGCACTGCCCTCTACGGACTGATCTGCGGACCTTTCACACTGGCATCCCACCTGCGCGGCAACGATATTTTCATGGATATGTACGATGATGATGAGTATGTCAACAACCTGCTCTCCTATTGCACAGATGTCTGTATTGCCATGTCCAAATATTACATTGAAGCCGGAATGGATATCATTGCAGTTGTCGATCCTCTTATCTCCCAGATTTCATCGGCTCATTTTGAAGAATTCATGACTGTGCCCTTTACCAAAATCTTTGACGCCGTCCGTGAGATGGGCGCATTCTCCTCCTTCTTTGTATGCGGCGATGTATCAAGAAACGTCGAAGTCATGTGCAAAACAAACCCTGATTCCATTTCCGTTGACGAGAATGTTAACCTAATCGCTGCCAAAGAAATATCAGACAGGTACAATATAGCAATCGGCGGCAATATTCCCCTGACGACTGTCATGCTTCATGGAACACAGCTCGACAACATGAAGTTCACCGTTGAGTTCCTTGACAGTATCAAAGACAAGAAGAACTTCTTTCTCGCCCCCGGCTGCGACATGCCGTATGATGTTCCGGTTGAGAACACGATCGGCATTGTCCAGGCTGTCCTTCAGATAGACGAATCCCGCGAGATGATCAAAAATTATGTCGCAGTCGACGAGACGATCGAGGTTGATCTTCCCGATTATGATGCTCTTACCAAGCCCCTCGTCGAGGTATTCACACTTGATTCAGCAACCTGTGCTGCATGTACCTATATGATGGGCGCAGCTGATGACGCCAAAGCTGCTTACGGTGACAAGATCGATGTTGTCGAGTACAAATACACGGAGAAGGCAAGTATTGCACGCTGTCAGAAAATGGGCGTCAAAAATCTCCCTTCCATGTATGTCAACGGCAAGCTGAAATTTGCCTCACTTATCCCAAGCCGCGAAAAACTGTTTGCCGCAATCGACGAGGTAATTTGATGAAAACACAGCTTTATTTACTTACAGGCTTTTTAGGAGCAGGAAAAACTACGTTTCTCAAGAATTTTGTCAGCCTGTTTGCAGATAAAACTGTAAAAGTAATTGTCAACGAGTTTGGAAAGGAGGGTATCGATGGTATCCTTCTTTCCCAGGCTCATATCGAGACGGAAGAAATCCATGACGGATCGATCTTCTGCACATGCCGGCTTGATCAGTTTGAAGAAGTACTTGCCCGGCAGGTCAGACTCGGCCCTGATACCATCATTGTCGAGGCGTCCGGACTCTCCGACCCCACCAATATCCGAAAAATCCTATCGCAGTCCGTGCATTTTGAAAATGTTGATTTTTGCGGCAGTATCTGTCTTGTTGACGCCATTAATTTTCATAAAGTCTATTCAACAGCCGTTGTGTGCAAAAAGCAGCTCAGCATCGCGGATGCCGTTGTAATCAATAAAACCGATCTGGCGACACCCGCACAGATTGATAATGTCACGGATATCATCCGGAAGGATCGTCCTGATGTCCCGGTATTCCAGACGGTGTACGGCAGAATTGACCAGTCGTGGTTTAAAGATCCGAGCACGCCGCCGCAGGCCGGCAGCGGGAAGCCTGTTCTGCATACAGCCGATCTTACACTGCGCAAATATCTCATCACTGTAAAAGACACCTTTACGCCGGATACTTTGAAAGCGTTTTTGGAACTTTTCCTGGAGAATACATATCGGATTAAAGGCTTTGCAAGGCTCGACGGCGAAGTGTACTATGTCGACGCAACAGGCACGTTATTACAAATCCTTCCAAACGCAGCAGACATGCCTCTGGTTAATAACCGGCTCGTTGTCCTTTCAGGGAGCGCCCTTAACGCCAAAAAGAACATAGACAAGGCAATAAATCAGTACCGCGAGCATATTGTCTCCGTAGAGTAGAGTCTGAAAGACCAGTCTGTCAGACATCCTCTAAAAGTCCGTACACAATGCCGGCTATTCCCCTCACGTATGCCGTAGCCATCTCCTCAATCATTCTCTCCCGATTCGACTGAACAGTCAGAAAAACTGAATCCATACCCATAAGCTTCAACAATTCATTTCCTGCCGCTTGAGCGTCTGCAGCTTCAAGAAGACCCCACTGAAGCTGATCCAAAAGGTGTGCATACAGAGATGTTAAGACAGCAAGATCATGATTCCCTGCCAGGCTTTCCATGCAGGTGTATATATCGAAAGGACACGGCGTCTCCCCGTTTCCCTCAGACTCGCCGGACTTATCACTATTTTCTGTCTTCTGACTTTTTTCTGCCCCCTCAGTCTTTTCAGACTTTTCATAAAACCCCTTGATTATCTCCCGTGTCAAATCCGGCGTAACGCCGAACCTGCCCATGCGGCTGAATATATTCAATTGCCGGGCGGCACCAAGCCCTGTTTGCAAAAACAGGGCTTCTTTGACGGCCGGCATAACGGTTCGGCCGATGAGTTCTCCAAGCTTGCAGTGTTTGCCGGCAGATGTCAGTGCAAAAGGGGCCTGGGCGTTAGAGATAATAATGGTTCCATCCGTGCCTGATCCCGTCGCGATTCCTGAAGAATAGCAGCTTGGTGCCAGTAGTTCCTGTACCGCAGCTGTTTTGGCTTCTGCAGAAGTCACAAGCGCCTGGGCAAGCGCACTCTCTGTTAGATCAGCATCAACAAAAAGAAGAATATTGATTGTGCCGGATGCATAGACGAATTGCCCGTTGGATTCATGCCATACTGTCGATTCGCCGACCCGCCCTCCATTGATATCAATTCCACCTGTTACCACAGCTGTTACGGTTGTATCTTCATATGTCAGGGTCCGGATCGATACATTCTCCATATCCGCGGCGGTACTGAGACCGCAGGCGTAAGCGGGGTCCAGGCCGAGTTCCTCTGCGATCACTTCCATGTGCTGTGCGTATGTCGGAGCTTTCATACCGGTATAATCGCGGGCCTCAAGGAGCCTGTTCTGCAGATCGTCCGCCTTTTCAGCAGCCGGCGCATTGTCATACTTGCAGTCCTGATTGAACACCCATCTCAGATCATCGCGATAGCCGCCGTTCGAGGCAGCCGTGCTCAGGACTTTACGTGTGCCGGCAAAGTGCGCGACCAGTGCATGATCCACCCGATGCAGTGCGTCCCCGTTTGCGAATTGATGCAGAATCATTTTCTACCTCTTTTCAAATTCTAAATGAATAAACAAGGTTATTCTTCCGTGTGTCCGGCACTCAGGATTTTATAGATCTGTTCCATATCAAGGCTCTTTCTTATGGCGTCTGCCAGCAGATTATACTGCTGCTCCTTGTGCGCTGCTGCGCTGATCTGTTCCGTCCAGCAATCATCCATCCCCTTTTCCCGGAGGAGAAGCTGAATCAGCGAGACCCCCATAGCTCCGTCAAAGAGACCGTGCAGATAGCTCCCGAGAATATTCCCCAGGACTGCGCCGTCTTTGAGGCCGTTGGTCAACACGGCAAAAGGTACGGCGTCACCGGCGAGGGTGGTTCGCCCCATATGAATCTCATACCCTTCCACGTCGATCTGTGATAAGTCTTTGCATTCATTTTCAAAAATACTGGTGACTCCCGCTGCCCGGGTCCGCGTTTTTTCCGGAGCAAAGACAGTATTAACCGGAAGAAGCTCGAGGCCTCTCATAGACCCGCCCTCTTCTACTTTATCCGGATCATCAAGTGTCAGGCCGAGCATCTGGTATCCCCCGCAGATCCCGATAATTCTTGTACCTTCGGCCGCGTGCCGCCTGATGACAGCTTCCAGACCCTTTTCCCGCAGCCAGGAAAGATCGTGCATTGTATTTTTGGTGCCGGGCAGGATAATCAGATCGGGTTCCATCAAATCCTCGACGGAATCAACGTACCGGAGGCTGACGGGCGCCATTCGGGATAATGCATTGAAATCGGTAAAATTTGAAATATGCGGCAGGTGTATGACAGCTATATCCAGTGGGCTCGCTGAGTCTTTCTTCTGACCGAAACGATCAGACAAGCTGTCCTCATCATCTATATCAATCTGCAGATAGGGTACAACACCGAGAACCGGGACATGTGTCAGTGTCTCAAGCATCGTAAGTCCCGGACGAAGGATCTCTATATCTCCGCGGAATTTATTGATGATGATTCCTTTTACGCGTCTGCGCTCGTTTTCTTCAAGTAACGCAAGAGTCCCGTAAAGACTTGCAAAAACGCCGCCGCGGTCAATGTCTCCTACAAGAAGCACCGGGGCGCCGGCCATTTCTGCCATACCCATGTTGACAATGTCGTCGTCTTTTAAATTGATTTCAGCAGGACTTCCCGCGCCTTCTATAACAATGATGTCATGAAGAGCCGAAAGTTCACTGTATGCTGCCATAATAACCGGGCGCAGCTGATGCCGGTACAGGAAGTAATCGGAAGCGCTCATGGTACCGGTTACTTCACCGTTAACGATCACCTGGCTGCCCATATCGCTGGTTGGTTTCAAAAGAATCGGATTCATCAGGACAGAAGGCTCAATCCCGGCCGACTCCGCCTGCATGACCTGTGCCCGGCCCATTTCCAGGCCATCCGCTGTGATATAACTGTTTAAGGCCATGTTCTGGCTTTTAAAAGGTGCAGTGCTATATCCGTCCTGACGGAACACGCGGCACAGACCCGCTGTGACAAGGCTTTTTCCCGCACTCGACATAGTCCCCTGTATCATAATCGCTCTAGCCATTC
>Ga0123338_10004491_pt1 | contig 12174 bp, 12 predicted proteins | sample grotaG_FD_89793 | JGI IMG/M metagenome (GOLD analysis project Ga0123338, IMG submission 89793) | Glacier valley bacterial and archeal communities from Borup Fiord, Nunavut, Canada, to study Microbial Dark Matter (Phase II) -... | ecosystem: Environmental > Aquatic > Freshwater > Ice > Glacier ... | reverse complement strand
CAAGTACGCCAGCCCGGTCGCTGATTACTTCGTCAGAATTCTCCCCCATGACTGGACCAAGGGAAAGGGGGTGCTTTCCCGGCATGAGAAGCCGGTACTCATGAATGACCATGTCATAATCGTAGGTTATGGAGTAAACGGAAAGAATCTGGCTCGGGTGCTTAATAAGCTTAAAATCCAGCATGTCGTCATTGATACCAATCCCTTTACCGTCAAGAAAGAGGCGAAAACAGGGCAGCACATCCTTTTCGGAGACGCTTCCAAACCGGAGGTGCTGGAGCAGGCCCAGATAACGGGGGCGAGAGAGATGGTTATTGCCATCTCGGATGCCGCTGCCAGCAGAACGATCGCATCTCTGGCCAGGCAGATAAACCCGTCCATCCATATTATCGTCAGAACCCGTTATCTTCTGGAGGTTGAACCGCTCTATAAACTGGGGGTCAATGAGGTCGTACCCGAGGAGTTTGAAACTTCGGTGGAGATTCTTTCCCGTGTCCTGAGGAATTACCTCGTGCCGCAGGATGATATCGAGCGCTGCGTTGCCGATATTCGCAGCGACGGCTATGAAATGCTCCGCACGATGAGTCGCAGGCACAGCCACGCCGTAGGAATCAGCGGCTATCTTTCCGGGGCGGAGATCGCCACCTTCAGGATACAGAAAGGTTCAATGCTCGAAGGGACGGGTCTGAGGGACGGAGTTCTGAAAAACGGCTCCGGAGCCACAATTCTCACCATAAAGAGGGGTGAGGAACTTTTTCCGAACCCCGACCCTGTATGGGAATTGAGGGGCGATGATATCGTGCTCCTGTTGGGGACATCAGAGCAGCTGGCCGCAGCCGGCAAGTTATTCGAACCGGGTAAGACAGCCGGAGGGTAAAATCGTACCATTATAAATTTTCGGACAATAGTCACCAGCAGGGGGATTTCAATGAAAAAAATCATCACCATTACCATGAACCCGGCAATAGACAAGAGCGCGAGCGTATCGCAGGTCATTGTTGAACGTAAACTGTATTGCCATTCTCCCCGGTTCGAACCGGGAGGCGGCGGCATCAATGTCTCCCGTGCTATCCGTAAACTTGGTGGAGAATCAACGGCGATTTTCCCCTCCGGTGGGCCGACGGGAGAATATCTGCTGGAACTCCTGCAGAAGGAAGGGCTCGCCTGCCGGCCGATTCCGGTCAAGGGGTGGACAAGGGAGAATCTTGTCGTGCTGGAAGAATCAAGCGGTCTGCAATTCCGCTTCGGCATGCCGGGGGTTACCCTGGGCGACATGGAGTGGCAAAACTGCCTGGATGCCATCTCTGCCGGCGACCAGAAGCCGGACTACATCGTCGCCAGCGGCAGCCTGCCGCCTGGTGTGCCTGACGACTTTTACGCCCAGGTAGCGCGGATCGGCAAGGGTCTCGGTGCCAGAGTCATTGTAGATACCACCGGAAACCACCTGCGTCTGGCGCTGCAGGAAGGGGTCTATCTGATCAAGCCGAACATTCGGGAACTGGGCGAATTGGTCGGGAAAGAGCTGGTAGACGAGAGCAGCCAGCGGGAAATAGCCATGGAGATGGTCAGCTCCGGCCAATGCGCCGTGGTTGCGCTATCTCTGGGGGCTGGAGGGGTGTTGTTAGCCACCGCTGACGGCTGCGAGCGCCTGCAGACTCCGCTCGTGCCGATAAAGAGTAAAGTAGGCGCCGGTGACAGCATGGTGGGCGGCATTGTACTGAGCCTGGCACGGGGTAATGAGATGTCGGATGCTGTTCGTTTCGGTATCGCGGCGGGTGCTGCAGCTGTCATGACCCCCGGTTCGGAGCTCTGCCGCCGTGAGGATGCTGAGCGGCTTTATGGGCAGTTGATGCGGTGAATAATTGAATTGAGGCCTCTGATCGTATCTGTAAAAGCCCCTGTGGCATATCTGATAGCGCGCGACGCTACATGTCATCAATCCTCGAACCGGATGATTTCACACAACGGAAACGGTACCTTGATGGATAATAAAGAAGCTCAAAAACCTGAAGAATTGAAAAGCGGTGCGCACACGGTACAATGGATCTATATAACGATTAAAACAATGGAGAAATATCGCATCAGGCACCCGGAGGACGGATCATTGTTTTACCCGCGGGTCAAGCGCGTCACGAATCCCCTCCCCCAGCAGATTATAGGCGAGCACCGTCACCAGAATAGCCAGGCCGGGGAAGAGCGACAACCACCAGGCGAATTCGATGTAATCCTTGCCGGAGGTGAGAATATTGCCCCAACTGGGGGTGGGTGGCTGCACGCCGATGCCGAGGAACGACAGGGCCGATTCGGTCAGGATCGCACCGGCGACGCCGAGTGTTGCGGTGACGAGCACCGGCGAGATCGCATTGGGAAGGATATGACGAAAAATGATGCGACTGTTGGAACAGCCGATGCAGCGCGCCGCCAGTATATAATCCATTTCACGGATCGAGAGCGTTTCGGCCCGGACCAGCCTCGCCACCCCCATCCAGCCGGTCAGGCCGATCACCATCATGATGTACCATATCGACGGCTCCAGAAAGGTGATTATCGCCAGAATCAGAAAGAAGGCCGGAAAACAGAGCATTATATCCACCAGCCTCATAAGCGTGGCATCTACAAGGCCGCTGTAATATCCTGACACCAGCCCTACCACGGTTCCAATTGAAACCGCGATTCCGACCGCCACAAAACCAACTTTTAGTGAGACCCGCGAGCCGTAGAGGACCCGGCTGAGAACATCCCTGCCAAGCTCGTCGGTACCGAACCAATGCTGCCACGAAGGGGGTGAAAGCACCTTCCAGGCGTTGATGGCGCTGGGATCGTACGGTGAAATCAGCGGTGCCAGCAGCGAGACGACAAAAAGAGCCAGCACGACACCCCCGCTAAAAAGGGCAAGGCGGTTACGCCGGAGACGCGGCCAGAAGATCGAATACATATATGAATGTTTAAACGCCATCCCCTACCCCTCCCCGTGCCGGATACGCGGATCGGCCAAGGCATAGCAGAGATCGGCAAGCAGATTGCCGATCAGTGTCAGAAATGCGCCAATCACCAGGATCCCCATGACGACCGGATAGTCGCGCGACATGACCCCCTGATAAAAGAGCTGCCCCATCCCCGGAATGGCAAAAATGGTTTCGAAAATTACGCTGCCGCCGATCAGGCCGGGAATTGAGAAACCGAGCAGCGTTATCAGCGGCAGCAGCGCGTTGCGCAGGGCGTGCTTATAAATCACGGTCCTCTCTGGCAGTCCTTTGGCGCGAGCGGTGGTTATGTAATCCTGACTGATGACGTTCAGCATGGCAGAGCGCATGTAACGGGAAAGTCCCGCCAGGCTCCCGAAAGAGGCCACCATAACCGGCATGATCAGATGCTTGACGAGGTCCCACAGGTAGGGCAACGTCCCCCAGGAATCGCTCCCCAGCGTATGCAGACCAGAGATCGGCAGCCACCCGAGCCTGACTCCGAAAAAATACATCAGCAGCAGCGCCAGCCAGAAGGTCGGGACGGCGAAACCGACAAAAACAAAGACGGTGATCCCCTTGTCAAGCCAGGTATCACGGCGGGTAGCGGCCAGTATTCCGATCGGTATCGCCAGGCCGAATTCGAGCAGCAGGGCGATCACGTTCAAAGAGATGGTTACCGGCAGACGTTCCTTTATCTTGTCAAGCACCGGTCGGCCGTCCGATGAAAACGACCGTCCCAGATCAAGCCGGGCGATCTTGCCAACCCAGCTGAAGTACTGTTCGTGGAGTGGTTTATCGAGGCCGTAAAACTTGGTGAGCCGCTCTCTGGCCTCTTTGCCGACCTTTGGATTCATCGCCATCTGCATCTCAACCGGTTCACCCGGCGCCAGGTGAATCACGGAGAAGGTGATCAGGGTAATGCCGATCATGAGCGGAATCAACATAAGGATACGTTTGAGGAGATAGGTTGTCATGATAGTAAGTGTCTTTTTTCCCACGCTCTGCGAAGCGCTGATAGAGTACGAGCCTGAATTTTAATGGTTTCTTTGCCTCTATTTTCCCATTGAGAAACGCTCGCGACAGAAAACTGTAAGCGGTCTGCAAATGCGGTACGTGACTCGCCAAGGGATGACCGCCACGCACACATTGCATCTCCCGTGAGTGGATCAGGAAAAGGAATAGCGTCAGGAATTTTCATCTTGTCTTTCGGCTTGACCGTGGTTCTTTTGTTTTTTGTTTTCGATACTAAGGCTTGTTTTTCAGGCAGTTTAACCACTGTTTGAGATCTTTTAGTAGAAGTAATAACATTCTCCCCTGGAGATGCATCCTCCTAAGTTTATTGAATTACTGCCTATTCATCAGCAGGTTCTATCACTCGCGCTACCTCACCGCCACATTTTTTGCAAGTGCCATGCAAAACAAGAGAGCGTCCTGACATATTCCCTTCTCGAAGTTGCATGGATGTGCCGGACACGCAATTTCCACACCAGACATTGTCCAGGATCTCTTTTCTTATCGGCTCCGGGACTTGGCTCCATCGTCTCTTTGAATCGGCAGCAAACTGCGGAAAGGGTACGGCAGTTGTTTTGACGGAAAAATGTCGCTCAAAAAGTTCCTTGGCCCTTAAGAATCCTTCTTCGCTCATTCTGACCGATTTTGCCTTGCCAACAGGGTTTGATATGTATCCCTGCTTATGGAGCCTGTCCAGCGTATCCCAGTCAAAACCCTTCCAGGCCCCCGCCCCCAATCCTTCATGCCTTTCATGGGTCACCAAATAAAGAAGTGCCAAGGTGTATTCGTCTATCTTGTCTTCATCGAAGTCCATTATGACCTCCATTGAACGGCTCGGCAGAACAGCGGCGGTTTTTGGCCGCTGTTTCTTCCTGGTTGGACCTACGCACAGTGCTTTTGTCTCTTGTCTAGTGCTGACGCCTCCGGGGCTATAGTTAGGTAGAAAATAACAATCCCTTTTCCGGATAATGTTTCACGTTTCTGGTGGCTATCTTATACCCCTTAACAAGTGCCGTTGCTGCGATCAGACAGTCAAGTGAAGTAAGCGTAACTCCTTTAGCGCGATACTTTCGATACAATTCCCCACCCTTAAATGCAATCTCTGGAGTAATTGGTTCAACACCGCAGGCCTCTATAAAATTATGCGTCACAACCTTCTCCGCATCACGCATACCAGCTGTTAACTCATACACAGTCAACACACTTATCATCGCCTGGCCATCGTTCCACAAACCACCCATCAGAGGTTGTGTGTAGGCAGCTCCCCGCAGAAAGTCAATGGCAATATCAGTATCAATGAGAACGCCCGGCATAGTCACGACCCCCCTCTTTTCTCAGGTCGTTCACAATGTCTACGCTTGTGTCTTCTCTATCTTTCCAACTGCCAAAGGATTCCATCGCCTTCTGCACTTTTCGTTGGCGGATGTGTTCCCGCAAGGCCTCAGTGATGAAGCTGCTTACGTTTTTAGACATCGTTTTTGCTTCTTGAAGGAGATCGTCGGGTAGGGTAATTGACGTTTTTACGAGGTGCATATATCCTCCTTATTAGTAGTACATAAAAATACTACCAGTGAGTGGGTATAATGTAAAGGATAATTTATTAACATCTACGCTTTTGATCCCGTCAGGGCGTCATCGGGGAATATCTTCAGGGTCAAGTCTCCAGATAAAGAAGTGCCAAGGTCAATTCGTCTATTTTATCCTCATCGAAGTCCCTTTGACCTCCATTAAACTGGGTTGAGGGTGTGCGTGGTTCACCGCACCACCCGATAGTTAGATAGTTTCAGGTTGTTCATTTTGTTGTGCAGTGGTTGTCATTGGCAGATTAAGAAGTGAAGTACTTGGATAGAGGACTTTTCCAGAAGGAACGAAATTTGCCGCTGTATCAAGGTGAATATCTTGATCGTCGAAAAAGATGTGCGGCCTAAATGCTTTTAAAACTTTAGATTTCTCTACCCCCCCAAGAAAAAAAGCTTCATCGACATATACACCCCAATGCCTTAGCGTCTTTATAACACGCATTTCAGCAGGGCTATTCCGTGCAGTGACTAACGCAATCCTAACGGGAGAATACTCCACCCTTACCGGTAAACGTTCTTGTAACCGCGCCAATTTCTTTAGAAGTGTAGCGTAAGGTCCCTCTGGCAATGGTATGTCTTGCGCACTGTCCTCTGTGCTATGAAAAGCTGCTAATCCCTCCGTTTTGTAGACCAGTTCACTGCTTTCGTCAAACAAGACGGCATCCCCATCAAAGGCAATTCTTACCTGACCTTCAGGTATTTTAGTCGCAGATAAAGGTGGTGCCTTAACTATAGCAGCGGCACAAGCTCGACTATCGATGACTCTTTGGGCGTCATTAACGCTGGTTGTTAAAAATAGATCCACATCAAACGCTTCGAGATAATCAACTGCTGATTCACCTGCGGTAAAAGCTGATCTCGATATTTTAAGGTTGATATGTCTAATTGAGTTTAAAACTCTGACACCTGTTTCAGGGCTATTTCTTGACATTACAACTACTTCTACAAGAGGCGATTCACCATGATTCTGGTATTTATTCAATTCAAGTAACGCTTTGACGAGTGGCAAACCAGTCCCGTCTTCCAGCGGGATGTTTTCTCTTTCAAGCATATATTTTCTATAAATTTCAATGGCAGAATCAGGATTCTCTGCCTTCATTACTCGAAACTGGCTGTCTGCCTCCTCTAAATCAAATAATGCAGTCGCTGAAATTCCAACCACCAGTGTATCCGACAGGTCTAATGGCATTTTTTACTCCTTTTTCTCATAATGGTTCGCGCAGCTGTCCCGTTCGGGCAGCCTTTCCGCCCGACCGGTGTCCAACTGCCTGGTTGGAACTTCGCACTTTTAGCCTTCTGCCATTTTATTTTTGTCTCGTGCCAAGGGCGGACCCCTCTGACCCTTGATGTTGATGATAGACCACTATGGGTTCTTTATGACGGGGCCCGTAGGTTAAAACAATGAATAACCCCGCCGCAAGCAGCGGGGAATTTACCCTAAGAGATTAAAACCCAAAATATCTATGAAGCATTCAACCCTATTCTCGTAGTTCATATAAACTCGCCATCCTCTTCAATTGCTTTCCCGACCGCTTCAAAATACATGGCGTTTTCATATGCGCTAAATCTCCACTCCGGTATTTTTATCTTTTTCTTCGTGCGGTACAGATTGATTATATCGTCCAACTTCCCCCCACCTTCCTCCAGAGCAAAGTTATAGGCGGATTCCCAGAATTGCCTTCTATTTGCAGGAGACTCAGCATGCCGTCGTTCCATGCACAGATACACGGGAGGTTTAGGTGCATAATACGGGCTTTCCTCTTCAGCTTCATAGGTTATCATGACTATGCTTTTTGGAATTTCATTTCGTATCTTTCTGGCTTCATCAGATGCCAGGGTTTCAAGGTTGAGAATATTGCGATGGTTAAATAGTTCAGGATTCCAGCGAGACACAATATAAAGAATGTCCTCAATGCGATAGTAGATGTCCACACCACGAAGCCGATAAATCGAATCAACTGCTTTTGCGCCAAGTATCATAGCATCACGCCATTCATCCCGCGATTGATCATGAAATTCTTACCCATCACATTCAAAACCGATTAATCCGGAACTTGTTTCGGCAACAAAATCAATTCTAAATGTTCCACATATCGTTTTGACTTCAAATTGGGGGATTATGCGTACATCAATATCAAATAGCTTGAAGATGTTGTATGCAAAATCGTCTTCTAACGGGCTGTCGTATGGTGGGCTATATGCAGACTTAACAAATTTCATTTTTGCCTCTCTATCGGTTGATAGGGACTTCTGATGGCGTTTGCTCACTGAATAGACAAAGACACTTTGGAGGATTTGGCCGGAATTCCCTTCAAATACCTTGCTCGATTGGTTGAACACCTAAAAAGGAAGATTATAATGTTCGTCCATATCATCGGGGCAATGTTTGAGAATTTCCTCGTCATCTCTATTAATAATTAATTCAAACCAAGAGAGATAGTCATGAATCTCGTCATAAACTCTTACCACATCGTAGTTTACTATTTTGTCTCGGTATCTGTCTTTGTCTCTTCTATCTTCGTGAGTTGCTTCAGGATCAATTTCTATGGCGCATTTAAAGTGCCATGGTGTGCCTCCTCCGTCACTTTCGCCATAAAACAAGCCGAAATCGTGATGGTAGTTTACTTTTGGAAATTGCAACTGCGGTATGAGAGCGCATGCGCTCGGACCACCGCCCATCCCGCTCAACCACCCGCCCCAAGGACAAACAAACCAAATACCTTCATAGGTAATATTATTATGCTTGATTACACATCCAACTATGGGAAGAGGTTGGCCGCTGCACTCTCCGTGATATTTATCTCTGGTTTGTTCGATGTAATATGCCGCGCCAAGCAAATACAGTTGCTCGGTTGTAGAGTCGCATTTATTCAAGATGCGAATGGCATCGTCTGTAATCTCTGGCATCCAATCAGCTTTGAATGCTGTTTTGATAAGACCATTTATGCTTTGAATGCTGTTTTGATAAGACCATTTATGTTTAATTTTGAAATTTCCATTATTTTTCCAGATAACTAGTTGATCACCGGTTCACGCGCATGCGCGCGTGAACCGGTGATCTTCCTAAATGGAACATTTATCCTGTGTACATGTGAGAAGTGCCTGGATAAACTACGCCTGCCGCACCTCAAGCCGTAATCCTTCAATTTTCTCAAAATCACGCCGGTTAGCGGTAATAACCGTGTAATCCAGAGAAATAGCGGCCAGTCAGGAACAGCTTTTTCGCCCGCAAGAGCTATTATTCCGGCAGCCGGGGAAATAGCAAATGCCTGTTTTACAGCTTCGGCGCGAAAGGGGACTGCAGCATCGTTTGTCAAAACATCCTGGCCAATCATCACCAGGTGACCGGACGGAGTGAGCGTGAGGATCACGGTACGTACACCTGCTCGTTCTTCGGCACATACCATTTGATCTGGTTATGACCGATGCCGGCAGGAGCCGGTTCGACGCCGCGAATACGGGCGCTTACCACCGGCAGGGCATCGGGGACGTACAGGAATGTGTAGGGCTGCTCGTCGGCAAGGATCTTCTGGATGCGGAAATAGGCCTTCTTGCGCTTTTCAATATCGAAGGTGCTGCGCCCTTCGATCAGCAGGCGGTCGACTTCAGGGTTGTTAAAGCCGATAAAATTCAACTCACCCGGCTTGTTCTTGCTGGAATGCCAGATGTCGTACATGTCCGGGTCCTGGGATATGCTCCAGGCCAGCAGCACGACTTCAAAGTTCCCCTTATTGACAAATTCCTTCAGGAATGCGGCCCACTCAACGATCCGGATTTTTACGTCAATCCCGATCAAGCGGAGACGCTGCTGTATAATTTGTGCGGTCATCAGGCGCTGCTGGTTCCCCTGGTTGGTCAGGATGGTAAACTTGAACGGTTTGCCATCTTTTACCAGAATACCGTCGTCATTTTTTTCTTTCCATCCGGCATCCGCCAGCAGTTCAGCGGCCCGCTTCGGATCATAACCGATATCTTTTAAAGTAGGATTATAGGCCCAGCGCCCCGGTACTATCGGGCCGACCGACCGCTGCCCCATACCGAACAGTACCCCCTGGATCAGTTCATCCTTGTTGATGGCGGCGGTCATCGCCTGCCGGATGCGCTTGTCGCCGAAGAGCGGATGGCGCAGATTGTACCCCATGTACAGATAGCTGGATGATGGATATCGGTATTTGTTGAAACGGCTGGTAAAACTTTTTGCAGCGGTTTGGCGCGCATACTGGACCGGAGTCAGAGTCATGAGGTCTATCGTACCCGCTTTAAGTTCCATATACATGGTGGAGCTGTCGGGGATAATGCGATAGATAAAACGATCAATGTAGGGACGACCTTCGAAATAATCCTTGTTTGCTTCCAGCACGATCTTTTGCCCCGACACCCACTCCTTGAAGCGGTAGGGGCCGGTGCCGACCGGCTTTCGAGCCAGAGGGCTCGTGGTGATATCCTTCCCCTCCAATAGATGGGCGGGGAGTATACTCACCCCCCATGACGCCAGGGCCGGCGCAAATGGCGAGTCGTATGTCACCCGTATCGTGTATGGATCGGGCGCAGTGAGGCTTTTGACCTGCTTGAAATCTTCGGCGTACGCGGTGGGAGTTTTGGGATCTATCGTGACCTGGTACGTGTACAGCACATCTCTGGCGGTCAGCGGAGCGCCGTCATGCCATTTTACGCCGCGGCGGAGATGGAAAGTAATTGTCAGGCCATCTCTGGAGATGTCGAACGATTCGGCAAGGTCACCGACGATGTTGAGGTTCTTGTCGTACTTTACGAGGCCGTTGTAGATCTGACCGGCGACGGCATGAGAGGCGGAATCGGTTGCGAGAGTAGGAATGAGGGTGGAGGCTTCACCAATGGTGCCTTCAACGAGAGAATCTCCGGTGGCGGGGACGGCAGATGAAGCTGGAACAACAGGCGCGGGTGACGTTTCCGAGCGGTTGCACGATACGAGAAAGGCACTGAAAAAAAGCGCCATCAGCAGGCATCGCACGCCTGGTGATGGTATCATTTCTCGCTCTGCTCCCCTTTAAGCTTACGCATCTTTTCAACCAGCTCCTTGCGCTCTGGAGCTAACTCAAGCGCTCTTTGATACTGTTTCAGAGCTTTTTTGACGGCCCGGCGCGCAGCATACACATCACCCAGATGCTCCACAATGGTAGAATCGTCATCAACCAGACTGATCGCTTCTTCCAGTGCCTTGATCGCTTCATCATACCGTTTGAGCTTGAAATAGGTCCACCCGAGGCTGTCGAGTATGAACGCATCACGAGGACGTATTTCAATAGCCTGCTTGATGTATTTCAGGGCTTCCTCAAGGTGTATTCCCATTTCCGCATAGGAATACCCCAGGTAATTGAGGGCCTGGGGATCTTTCGGATCAAGCAGCAATACCTGTTTCATCCGGTTGATCGATTCGGTACGTTTGCCAAGCTTGTCCATCAGAACACCGATCCGAAAGTGCAGGCGGGGCTCTTTCTGAAAAAGCTTTTCATTCTCAAGCAGAACGTCCAGACCGGCTTGAGGCCTGTCAATTGATTCGTACAGAGTGGATAGATTCAGATACAGCTCAAGACTTTCCGGGTTCGCATCAATCGCTTTCTTGAGGACTGAAATTGCGGCGTCTGTTTTACCCTGCTCCTTCAGTATCTGTGCGATGTGGCTGACCGCTTCAAAATATTGTGAGGAATCAGCGGAAATCTTGCTGAACTCGGAATAGGCATGGTCCAGTTCACCTTTTTCTTCATAGGCAATGCCACGGTAGAGGCGGATATTGTCTGCAGAAGGATCTTTTTCAAGCATGTCGCCAAATACGGCAATCGCATCGTCATACTGTTCCAGTTCCAGATGCACCAGTCCGATTTTTCGGATTGTTTCCTGACCGCCCAGACCCGATTGGGCAGCCAGCTTGAGATATTCCAGCGCTTCGGTAAAGCGGCGTTGCTGGAGCAGCAATTGTGTCAGGCGCTGCAGTACTGCAGTACGATGTTCATCCTGGTCAAGCAGGGTGCGGTAGGTGTCAATCGCGTGCGGATAGTCCCCCATGGCCTCGTACGTTGCGGCCTTGTCGATAACCGCCTGGTCAAATTCCGGTTTTAGTTCAAGCACTTTAGTAAAGTACCCGAGGGCATCACGATAGAGTTTCATCTGGCTATAGGTCCGCCCGAGATAATAATAGCCGAGAATGGAATCAGGATTGAGCTTGACCAGCGCCTTGAGTGTGGAAACGGCCTCTTCATATTCAAACAGGCGTGTCAGTGACAGAGCCAGATGGAGATAAGCATCCTCTTTGGAGGGATCAATCTTTACCGCTTTGCGTAAGTATTCTACCGCTTCCAGATCTTTTCCCGCCGCTGACATCAAGACCCCCCCCAGGACATACGGGGAGCGATAGTTCGGGTCAAGTGCAATCGCCTTGTTGATATATTCGAGGGCTTCCGGGATTTGACCGATTTTCAGCTTGATGTCGGCCACCTCTCCATACAGTCTGGCCGAACCGGGTTCAAGTGAAATCGCTTCGCGCAGCAGGTTCAGGGCTGCGGGGTAGTCACCTTCATGGGATGCGATCCGCGCACGAGAAAACAGATATAATGAGCGGTAATGATTTTCATGGCTCTTGT
>Ga0123338_10004490_pt1 | contig 12175 bp, 10 predicted proteins | sample grotaG_FD_89793 | JGI IMG/M metagenome (GOLD analysis project Ga0123338, IMG submission 89793) | Glacier valley bacterial and archeal communities from Borup Fiord, Nunavut, Canada, to study Microbial Dark Matter (Phase II) -... | ecosystem: Environmental > Aquatic > Freshwater > Ice > Glacier ... | reverse complement strand
TCTGAGGACGCGGTAGCGCGCCACGAGCTGGGGATTGGCGCTGGCTTGGGCCACCTCAGCCAAGCGCCACAGGATGGCTTGGGTATCGGTCCAGCGTTCCTGCTGCGCGGTAAATAGCGCCTGATCCATGAGCAGATCCACCAGGGTGTAGCGGTCGCCGCAGAGCTGGGCCAGGGCCACAGCGGTGGTGGTATACCCTTGTGAGCGCGAGTAATCACCCTGCACACGCGCCAGTTCCGCCTGGGCGACGTTGGTGAAAAGCTGGCGGTAGAGCGCCGGAGTCGCGCCGCCACTGGGCTGGGCCAGCAGGCGTAGACACCCGCCGATGTCCCGGTAGGCGGCGACGGGGTCATTGTTCACCCGTGCGTAAAAGCCGCGAATAAAGAGGGCGACCGCGCCACTGTCGGGATCGTCGCGGTGGGCGGCTTGCAGGGTGCCGACAAAGTCCTGGGCCGCCGCGTAGTCGCCCAGCACATCGGCCATATAGGCGAACGTGGCGAGCGGTTGCCAGATAGCCGGCGCGGGTGCGTGCGGGTCGGCGAGGGCGAGGCTGCTGCGCCAAGTTTGCCGCCCGGCGGCGTATTGGCCGTGGGCAAACTGTAGCCCGCTGAGGCGATTCAAGAAGCCGGCAAGCTGCGGTTGGTCGCTGGTGTGGCGGGCAGCGGTGATGCCCCAGCGCAAGATGCCCTCGGCCAGCGCCCGGTTGGGGATGCGCCCCACAGCATGGGCCAGCGCTGCCACCAAACGCACGACCGCTGCGTATTCGGTGCGCTGCCACGCCACCGTCAGCGCGCTGTACAAAAACTCCCACTCCTGCGCCAGTTGCAGCACCTCGCCCTGGTAGCGCTCCACATAGGCCAGGGCAATGACCTGCCTATCCCCGGCGACCGACTCCGGCAGCAACAAGGCCAGCCGTTCGCACTCCGCTTCCTGCATCGCTTTCACTCCCGACTGAATTGCTGGGCTATGGTCTGCTACGTGTGTCACTCTTCACCCAGCGCGCGCAATCAGCCTGACCATGCCGCTTGTGGTCTGGTCTTGTTGCACCGTCAAGCCCTGCGCGGCTAACTCTGCGCTGACCCACGCGGGATCAAGGCGCAGTTTCGGGTAATCGCTCACCGCTAGGTGCCAGCCGGTCTCTTGCCGCTCCTGCAACACATCATACACCCGCACATGGTCGGTCGCATATTCCAAAAAGCATGTCAGGATACGCTGCTCATCGCTGCGAACCGCAATGAAACGTGCCGCGCCCTGTAATTCCGTGCTGTAGTAATCGCGGAATGTGGCACAGAACAAGCCGGGGCTATCGAGCGTTGCGGCAACGTCGCGTAAGAGCCGGCGCACCGCGTCCTGCGACGGCAAATGCGTCAGGGTATCGCCCATGCACAAAATGATCGCCGCTTGCTCCGCGTATTGGCGGAACGAAAGCAGATCGTCCTGTATGACGCGGATTGGCAACCCCTCCGTGCGCGCCCGGAGTTCCGCCACCAGTGGCGTACACGTATCAAGGGCGAGCGTGGTGTAGCCTGCTTGGGCTAGGGGGATCGTATAGCCACCGGACCCGGCTCCTAAATCCAGCGCCGTGCCGTGGTCGCCGGCTGCTAGCACTAGCCCGCGCAGTTCCGCGCGGTTGCGTTCGATAGCGGCCGGCAAGTCGCCGCCCATCCAGGTGTAGATGGACCCCAGATGCCACTCGTAATGTTCCTGCACCGTTGCCATTTGACGCTCCTACATACGAAACTGTTTTGTGAAATCATGTATAATACGCAAGATGGCTCAATTCAGACGTGCCGGCCTTCGCATTGGCACCGCGACAGTGTATGGAATCGTGGCGTTGCTGGCTGTGACCACAGTAGCGCAGTTTTGGCTGCACTTTGCCACGGCAGGCGTGACGTATGATGCCCTCAGTTATTATACGGTCGGTCGCCTGCTGCTCACCGGTCAAGGCGCGTTCCTCTACGATCTACCGCACCAGCACGCCCTGTCGCTTGCGTTATCGGGCGGGCAGGGCTCAGAAGGTAATTGGCCTTTTGTTTATCCACCCTGGGTGGCCCTGGTATCTGCTCTGGTGGCGACTCTCCCCTATACGCTGGCCTATAGCCTGTTTGTTGCGTTACAAGCGCTTGCGCTGGGTGGTGCTGCCTTCCAACTGGCGCGCCTGCTACCCCTGGGGGACTGGAAATTCCCCCTGTTGGCGCTCGCTACAAGCGCCTCGGTCGTGGTGGTCTTGGTGCAGCCGCAGTGGAGCGCCTGGCCCCTGTGGGGACTGAGTGGCGCGTTTGTCGCACTCTACACAGGACATCCGCGCCGGGTCGGGCCCTGGCTGCTGTTGGGGCTGGTAAAACCGTCGCTCTTGGTGCCCGTGCTGCTGTGGCTGGTCGTCACGCGGCAGTGGCGGGCACTCGTGGTGCTGACCAGCGGCGGTGCTGTGCTGAGTTTGGTGAGTGCAGTCGTGTTGGGACCGTGGTGGGAACCCTGGCTACAGGCCGTTGCCCTGCAAGATGGGAGCGTGGCCTATCCCTACGCAATGCCGACGTTGCGTGGCGCTTTGACCCTCGTGAGTCTGAATCCTGGGGTGCTGGGCATCGAATTATTGGGGAGCGGGGTCGCGGTCCTGGCGCTCTGGTATGCCTCGCCGGTAGCGCGTCCGCTGGGGGCGTTGCTGGCCGGTTGGCTGTTAATTCCCCATGCGTATTTGTATGATCTTGTTTTACTGATTCCGCCCGCGCTCGTTGCCTGGCGCTTTATGCCTAGCGCCCGCCCGTTGCTCCGCTTTGCGCCGGCGTTGACTTGGCTGGGTGTAGTGCTGCCTCATGCGATCTTTGGCTGGGGGCTAATCCTGCTGTTCATCCTCTCGGTGGTCGTCCTCTCATTTAAGCATGTTCCGCGTCCCGTCGCACCGGCGGAACTCTACCCCTTGCTCAGATCCTCGTAGGTGCGAAATGCCTCAACGGCGCGGTTGATTTCGTTGATCGCGGTGTAGGCTTGGCCGAGATTGTAGTAGGCCACGCCGTAGTCCGGTTTGAGGGCCACGGCGCGGCGCAGCGCCTGGATCGCTTCTGCCACCCGCCCGGCGCTTTTGTAGGCGAGGCCGAGGTTGTTGAAGGCTTCGGCATCGTCGGGGCGCAGGCGCACCACGGCGACAAACTCGCGCACCGCGCCGGCAAAGTTCTGCTGGGCATTATACGCCACGCCGAGGTTATAGTGCGCTTCGGCCATCTGGGGCTGCGCGTCTACCAAGCGCTGGAACACGCCAATCGAAGCGTCCAGTTGGCCCGCCGTCGCATAGGCGGTGCCCAAGCGGTAGAGCGCGCGCCCGTGGTTCGGCTCCAAGCGCAGCGCGTCGCGGAAGGCGACCACCGCCTGCTCGCGCTTGTCTTGCGCCTGATAGACGAGGCCCAGATTGTAGTGCGCCTCGGTGAAATCGGGGTTGAGCCGGATCGCCGTGTCCAACTCCTCGTCGGCGCGCAGCAGATTGCCGAGGTCTTTGTGGGCCACGCCCAGCACATAGTGCGCTTGTGGGTCGTTGGGGGTCAGCGCGGTCATCGTCTCGAACTCGTCCAGCGCGTCGCGCAGGCGACCTTTGGCGACGTAGGCCACGCCGAGGTTGTAGTGGGCGGGGGCCATGTCGGGCGCGTATTGCACCGCCACACGGAAGGCGTTGATGGCCTCGTCTAAGCGCCGCGCATTGACATAAATACCGCCCAGCGCATAATACGCCTGGGCATCCTGTGGGTCGCGGGCGATCTGGGCTTGCAGGATGCGGACGGCGGCGGCGGGGTTATTCTGGCGCCGATAGATGGCGGCCAGTTCGTGCGCGGCTTCGGCCGGCGGATCGGCCCCGGCCAACGCCTGTTGCAGGTGGCCGATGGCCCCGGCATCGTTGAGGCGGGCCAGCGCCAGCCCCAAGCGGTAATGCGCCTCGGTGGCATCTGGTTCCAGGCGCAGCGCCTGCTGGAACTTTTCGGCGGCCTCAGCATAGTCGCCTTCGCCGTATTGGACGAGGCCCAGGTTGATGAACGTTTCGGCGTTGGCCGGTTTGAGCGCGGTGGCCTCTTTGAACTGGGCCACGGCTTGGTCGAGACGGCCCTGGCTTTTGTATAGCACCCCCAGCGCGTAGTGCGCTTCGGGGAAGTCGGGCCGCAGGCGCAACGCCTCTTTGTATTCGTCGGCGGCCGCATCCACTTGGCCGTCGGCGTTGAGCATCAGCGCGTAGTTGTAGCGCGCATCGGGGTTGCCGGGGCGCAACTCAATGGCCCGCAGCAATTGGGCACGCGACTTATCGAGCCAAGCCGCGCGCGCGGCAGGGTCCGCCGCCCCGGCCTGCTGATTGTAGAGCGCTGCCAAGTCGGTATACACTTCGACATAGCCGGGCCGCAGCCGCAACGCAGTGAGCAACGAGTCTTCGGCGGCGGGCAAGCGACCCGCGCCGCGCTGGACCAGCCCCAGCGCGCGGTGCGCTTCGGCGTTGGCCGGGTCGCGCGCCAACAGATCGTTGAAGATGGCGGCGGCGGGGTCCAGTTCGCCCTGACTGAGCAGCACCACGCCCAGATTGTAGCGGCCCCGTTCCAGGCGCGGGTTCAGCGCCAGCGCCTCGTTGATGCGCTCGTAGGCACGGTCCAGCCGGCCCAGCGCGTGGTAGACCAGACCGAGGTTGTGCTGGGCTTCGGCGAGGCGCGGCGCGGCGGCAATCGCCTGCTCGTAGGCATGGGCGGCGGCGGGCAATTCGTTCAGCAGGAACAGGGCATTGCCCCGGTAGAACTGCGCCACAGCCTCGGCGCTACGCGGCGTTTCGGGCGGGGTATCGTGCGCGACCAGCGCCGTAACCAGGGCCAGATTCCACTCGTTGAGCGCTTGGCGGTAGAGCCGCGCCGCGTAGTAGGCCAGCCCCGTCAGCATACTGAGGACCAATTCGGGGGCGGCGGGGGTCAATGGCCCCAGCGGGAAAGCGGTCAGCCCGGCCAGCCGCACCTCGGCATTATCGGCCTGGGCGCGGCTTTCCAGGTCGGTCAGCAGTTCGATATAGGCCCACAGCGCCGGTTCACTGCCGCCGCGCACCACGCCCCACAGCGCCGCATCGGCCTTGACCGCCGCCGCCAGGGCGCGCGCCGTCGCGGCATCGGGCGCAAACTCGACCACGGTTGCCACCAAGCCACTCACGCCGGTCTCGGTCCAGCGCGTGTTCAAGAGGCTGTTGAACCATTCGGTGGCGGCGGGAGCGCGCACCGGCAACGGGCGCGGGCGGGGTGGGGCGGCGGGCCGGTCACTGGGCGCGGCGCTGTCGCTGTCGCCGGTGGGGGTCATGACCGGGCGCGGCAGGGTGCGCGTCAGGCTGCCCCCGCCGCCGGCCATCCCGCCGGGAGCCAGCGGGGGGCGGTAGATCGTCGCGTGGCTACGGGACGCGACGGGGTGCGCGGCGGGTTCGGCCACGGCCGTCGCCATGACGGCCCGGCGGGTCGGCAGCCGCGCGAACACGGCGGCCCCCAACCCGGCAATGCTGGGCGGCAACAGCGCACGCAGTTGGTCCCAGAACGAGCGTTGGCCGGGCACAATCACCCAACGGGTGCCATCCGGCTGTAATTCGCCGAATTGGGCGACTGCCAACACAAAATCGCCGCTGGGCGCTTTGGGCTGCGGCACATTGAGCAGCACCCAACTGACCAGCAGCACCCCGGCCATCAGGATCTTGAGCAGCGTCCACGGCCCGTGCAGCCCGTCGGGGATGGCATTGCCGGCCACCAGATTTACGGCCACGACTAGCAAGGCCAGGGCTAACAGCCCCAACCCGGCGGCGGTGATAGTGCGTTGAAAGGATGCCGGGGCGGTGGATTTCACGACTTAGCCGAAGTAGCCCAGTTCGTCCTTTGCGTCGTCACTCATCATGGCCGGGTGCCAAGCCGGGCTGAAGACGATGTGCATATCCACGTCGTCAATGTCGTCGAACTGGCTGACGGCGCGGCGCACGTTTGCCACAATCTCTGGCCCCATCGGGCAGCCGGGGCTAGTCAGCGTGGCCGTGATGTCGGCCTTGCCTTCCGCCAGCTTGACATCGTAGATCAGGCCGAGGTCTACGATATTAATGCCCAATTCGGGGTCGTAGACCTCTTTGAGGGCATCGCGCACCTGATCGGGCGTGGTGGTCATGAGGGTCATGCGGGTTCTCCTTGCGTAATGCGTAATTAGTTTTATTGTAGTCTAACGTGCGATTTACGTTGTTAGTGTAAAAGACTATTCAGCCTGCGTATCCGGGCAACTGGTAGGAGGCGGTTCCACCCGGCGATCTCGTCCTTACTCAATGGGACAGGCTTTTCTCTCCCTCACCGGCTGAACCATTTACAACAAAATCTCCGTGTCTCCGTGTCTCCGTGTTGTCATGCGTATCGCTCTACACTGCGACACCGGCCTGACCACGATCTCGTTCTCTCAGTGCGGCCTAGCGGATTCTGCGCTGCGCTCCACGGGACAGGCTTTTCTCTCCCTCACCGGCTGAACCATTTACAACAAAATCTCCGTGTCTCCGTGTCTCCGTGTTGTCATGCGTATCGCTCTACCATACGCAATACGCAATACGCAACACACCCTATTCGTCAAACAGATACGTAGACTCCTGATAGTAGCGAATCTCGTTGTCGGCCAGCTTGGCTTTGACATGCTCGCGCCACCAAGCGTTTTTGGCGGCGAGGCTCTGGGCCGGGTCGCGCAACAGGGCCAGCGGCACGTTGACCCGCAAGGCGCGCGCCGGGATGATGTGGCGCGTGATGCCGGTCGGCACGCGCAAGCCGGCGCGGGCCAGTTCCAGGATTTCGGCAGGCTGGTAGGGCGGGAAGACGATCAGCGCGCTCACGCCGGCATATTGGTCCAGGTAGTCGGTGATGCGGTCGCTGCCGACGCGGTGAATCGCTGTTTCCGGCTTGCCCTTATACAGATCAACGATTTGCAGCAGCAAGGCGGTTTCACGCGCCGGATCGAGACGCGGCGCGGTCAGCAGATACACTTGCGCCGCCTGACCATCATGCGGCGGGTGGACCAGATAGGCCACGGCTTGGCGGGCAGCCAGCGCCGCGCGGGCGGCATCCGGCGGGCAGGGGTAGAGGACCAGATCGGGCAGCGCGGCGATGGCGGTCAGCAGCGCGCCGGCATCCAGGCCGGTGATCAGGTGGTGCCAAGTGGTTAGGGCGACCCCCGGCTCGTTGTAGTGGACGATTTGGGCCAACACGTCGCGCGCGCCGACTTCGACCAGCGCGGCGGTGCGGTTCGCGCCGTCCATCACCATGTAGCGGTCGCTGCCGGGGATGGGCGTGACGATGATCGGGTTTTTGAGCAGCCCGTTGCCGGCGATGCGGCGGCTCAGGCGCGTCACGCGGCGCGGGTCGGCCTGTTCGTGCGGCACCACCGCCGCCAGCGGCACGATGCGGAGGTCGGGCAGGTCGGAGCCGCCGCTGCCGGTCGGCGGAGTCTGTCCCGTCGTTGCGCTCTCTGTCACTCTGCTGGGCCACCCCTCTCTGCGCCCATTGTACTCGATCCGCTGTGTTTGATCCACGCAGGGCACGCAGGATCACGAAGACTACGACTCGATCCGCGCAGGACGCGAAGGGGCGCGAAGGAACTCGATCCGCGAAGAACGCGAAGGAGCGCGAAGAGATTTGTAGGGAGTGGTTGTTTGGGATTACGTGAAGGGGTAGGTTTTACAGAGCGCGTGCGGTAACTCCAGGAACATTGTTATCGGCAAAAAAGTTCATGCAGGTACAACGCTGACGTGTAACTCTTCTATTCGCAACACGTCAAGGGCATACTGGATGCACGCTTGAATGTCTTCTGCCTGGATATTCTCGTAATAATCGGTTGTAATCTCGGCAAAGGTTGCGCCGTCGCGGAGCAGTTCCAGGATTTCGTACACCGTAATACGGGTGCCCGTGACGCAGGGCTTGCCGAAGCGCACTTTCGGATTGATGGTGATGCGGCTGTTCATGGGGCTGCTCCATTTGTATCGTTCGTGCATGTCCTAGCAAGACGGCTGCACGGCTATTGTATCCGATTTAAGACGGGTTCTCAACGGCTATCGCTGCTGCGTTGCGCCCAGATGCTTATGCGTTCTCAGATTTATGCGCCGCGTATGGTAGATCCCGAACTGTGGGAGCGGCCTCCTGGCCGCGATGATCTTGCCTTAGCTCATAAGTTGGGGCGGCGGAAGGGTAGATCACGGTAGGGCAAGCTCATCGCGGCCGGGAGGCCGCTCCCACAGTCCGCCTTCTTTCCAATGGATCCACCGATGCGAGAACACATAAGCCTTGGCATTGCGTCGGTGCTAATTGACGGTGGTATGCCCTGCAAGCTCATCGCGGCCGGGAGGCCGCTCCCACAGTCCGCCTTCTTTCCAATCGGGTCCACCGACGCGAGAACGCCTAAGTCCTGTAGCACGCTGCTACCGATTGACGACGCTATGACCGCGCATTATACTACGGCTAGGGACAGGATGAGGCGGGCAGCGCACTGGCGCTCCGCCGCGATAGGCTGAGAGGAGAACCGGCTAATGCGTATGCCCCGGTATGACATCCGCAACGATGGCGTGGGCGCGTATGCCACATTCCATTGTGAGAAATGTTATCGTGAGTTTCGCAGCCAACCCAATGTGGGCAACACCGTGGCGGCCGGCATCGGGCGCGCCGCGCTCGGCGGCTTGCTCCGCAACGTGCCGATAATCGGCTGGGCGGCGGCCAACAGCATGGACGACCCGCGCTACAGCAGCCACATGAGTCCGCCGCAGTTAGACGCGGCCTGGACCCAAATGCAGGAGCAGTTCCACGAGTGCCCCACCTGCCGCATGGTCGTGTGCCCCACCGATTGGGACGCGACCAGCGGCCATTGCAATGACGACAGCCCACGCCGCGCCGAAATCGCGCAAGCGCAGACCGCGCAGGCGCTGGGCGCAGTACAAGGCTTGGCCGGGGCGTTCGGCATGGGCGCGGCGTTAAGCAACCTGGGGCAGGTGGCGCAACAAGCCGCGGCAGCGGCGCCGCGTTGCAGCAAATGCGGTACGGCGGCCCGGCGCGGGGTCGAGTTCTGCGCCCAGTGCGGCGGCGCGGTGGTGCAACCGGCCCGCGCCACCTGCCCCAACTGCCAAGCGCAAATGCCGCCGGGTACTGCGTTTTGCACCAATTGTGGCAGCAAGGTTGCCGCCGCTGCGCCTGCCGCGCAACCGCCGCCCACAACCTGCCCCACCTGCGGGGCGACTGTGGCCGGGCGCTTCTGCGGCGCGTGCGGCAGCAAGGTCAGTTGAGCGGCTTCACCAAGTAGAGTTGTGCGCCGAAGCCCCACGGGCGGGTGAAGAGCGTGCGCTGCGTGGTGGTCAACCGAAAGCCGTGCTGTTCATAGAGCCGCCGCGCCCCGCTGTTGCTGTCTACGACGTGCAACGCGAGGCGCGTTTTGCCGGCCGCCCGGCTCACCGCTTCCAGGTGGTCGAGCAACGCGCCGCCCAGCCCCTGACCCTGCCACGCCGGATCGACCGCCAGCGAGGAGATGTAGCCGCTGCTGCGGTCCACGCTGCCGTCAGCCCCCAGCAGCGACAGGCGCAGCAACGAGCCGGCCGCGCGCCACGCCGATTGGTGCGTCCGTAGCGTGCGCCAAATGGCCGCAGTCTCGGCTCCATCGGCGATCCATTGGCCGTAGAAGCGCAGCAGGCCGGCCCCAGCGATGACCCCGGCCTGTTCGCCGACATAGCAGGGCACCCCCGCCGGCAGGATCGCCCCCAATGCAGCGGCCAGGGCAGGGTCGTCGCGCAGCGCCGGGCCATATTTGGCCGCAAACGCCGCAGCGATGACCCGCCCCACCGCCGCCTCTTCGCCGGGGATCAGCAGGCGGATCGTCCAGCCGGCGGCGTTAGCCGGCGCTGACCTCAACGCCCTGCCCGTCGGTGCCGCTCCCCAAGCTGTCGGCGAGGTCGCGCGCGGCGCGCACCTGGGCATCGGGGGTGTCCACTGCAATTGAGCAGGTCGGCCCCAGAATCCAGCGCCGGCCGCCGGTTTGCACGTCGGCGGCGCGCCCCTCAGCCCGCAGATGGGCCACATCGCTGTCGCGCAACGTCTCGTTCCGTAGCCCGCCGATGACCGCGTGGGTGGTCCGCGCCTGCATCTCAGCCAGCGTCGGGTTGCCCGGCGAGCCGACGGCCCAGTTGATGGCATGGACCGGGTAATCGGCCAGTTGCAGGGCGAAGTTGTGGTTTTTGCAGACGTGCAACACGTTGAAGCCGGCCGCTTGCGCCGCCGCCAGCACGCGCAAATCGTAGGGCCGGCCAAACTCGGCATATTGCGCTTCGGTCAGCATATCGCGCGAGGCCCACTCGGTGGTGGCGAAAAACAGGCCGCTCGCTCCGCTCTCCAACAGCTGGGCGGTGAAGGCGACAAAGGTGGTAGTGATGGCTTCCAGCGCGCCATGCACCGCCTGCGGGTCACGCTCCATTTGGGCCACCAACTCGCGCCCGTCTTGCACCAAATCGCCCGCGATGGAGAGGGGACTGAACACGGTTTCTAGCGCATAGACTGAATCGCCCAACGCCTCGCACAGGCGCTCCATCACTTCCAGTTGCTCGGCCAGCACCGGCGTGTCCAGCGGCAACACGCCGATTTTACCCCAGTCGCTGGGGCTTTGGATCGGCACCGCCGTGACGACCGGCTTGACCGTCGGCTGGCCGCTGAAGCGCAGTTGCACGCCCCAGCCCTCGACATGATACGAGGCGCGCGGGTTGACTTTCATCCAGTCCCAGTCGTATTTGGTCTGCCACGCTAGCATTGCCCCAGCCAGCCCCTCGGCTGTTTCCTCCGACTCATAAAAATGCCGCCACAGGCTGACCGGCACCCGGTCCACTGCCTCGTTGCGAACCGCCGCGTCAATGCGCGCCTTTTTGCTCATCACCGCCATGTTGTTGCCCTCTTTCTGTGTGCTAAGTGATCGGTGTAACTCCCCCTATGCCAGCAGGATGCGTACCACCTGCCCCCACAGGGGAACTAATCGCGGGTTGCTTCGTTATAGAAAGTATACAGACCCCGTGGGTTTGTCAGGTGTCGCCCGCCGACTTGCGTGGGTGCCTGATCGCGTGGGGTAAGCAAAGGAGCTATGATATGTTGCAATTTAAGCGATGGCGACGGTTCTGCGGCCTCGTGCCGGTGCTGGCGGCGCTGCTGCTGCTGCCGCTCGCGGGGGGGCTGCCCGCGCTGGCGGCTCCGTCCCAGGCCGGCTACCCGACCGACCGCGTGCCCGACCCGCACCAAGCGGGCGTGCAATACTTCGCCCCGACCGGGCACACCCTGCGCGGCCCGATCCTGGCCTACTGGCAAAGGTACGGCGGGCTGACCCAGTTCGGCTACCCAATCACCGAACAGTTTGTCGAGGCTGGACCGACTGCCCACCTGCCCTATACCGTGCAATACTTCCAGCGCACCCGCTTCGAGTTGCACCCTGAGAGTAGAGACCCCAACTTCCAGGTGCTATTGGGTCGACTCGGCGTGGAGTTCCATACCCCTGAGCCGGCGGTGAGCGCGCAGGCGAACCCTGTCAGCCACTATTTTCAGGAGACCGGCCATAATGTGGGACCGTTGTTCTACACCTACTGGGCCGGCCACGGCGGCGTGTTTGTTAATGGCTTCCCGATCAGCGAGGCCAAGCCGGAAGTGAACCCCATTGACGGCCACACCTACACCGTGCAGTATTTCGAGCGCGCCCGCTTTGAGGCCCATCCCGAAGCCGCTGGCACGCCCTATGAGGTGCAATTGGGCTTGCTGGGCACGCAATTAGCGCAAAAGCAAGGCTATTTCCCGCCGACCACTGCCTACCCCGCGTTCGGCCATGCCGGAGACTTTACCTGGATTGCCGGCCAAGTGGCGGTGACGCGCATCCAGGGCGGCTGTGTCTTTGTCCACTACGGCGACGCGGGCGACCAAGTGCAACCGATTGGGGCCGGCTGGGATACCGTGGCCGCCGGTCCGCTCGGCGCGCAGGGCGCGCAAGTGGTGCTGTTCGGCCACTGGGCCAACCCGACCGACCCGCACCCGCAGTGCCCCGGTCGCAATTATGTGGTAGACCGCGTGCAGGCCAATCCGCAGGCGTAACGAGGGGTCAGGGGTCAGGGGTCAGGACACGGGTGACGGGGTCAGGAGACGGGTATCGGGTATCAGGTATCAGG
>Ga0123338_10004485_pt1 | contig 12189 bp, 9 predicted proteins | sample grotaG_FD_89793 | JGI IMG/M metagenome (GOLD analysis project Ga0123338, IMG submission 89793) | Glacier valley bacterial and archeal communities from Borup Fiord, Nunavut, Canada, to study Microbial Dark Matter (Phase II) -... | ecosystem: Environmental > Aquatic > Freshwater > Ice > Glacier ... | reverse complement strand
TTCCGGACCGCGATCAGCGACCTCGAGGTCGAGACGCGCGAGGTGCAGGGGCAGTTCTGGCACTTCCGCTACCCGCTGGCGGACGGCGTGCGATTGGACGACGGGCGCGATTACATCATTGTCGCCACCACGCGCCCGGAGACGATGCTTGCCGACATGGCGGTGGCGGTGAACGCCAGCGATGCGCGCTACGCCAGCGTCATTGGCAAGCATGTGCTGCTCCCCGTCACCGGGCGGCGCATTCCGATCATCGCCGACGACCATGCCGATCCGGAGCTAGGCTCGGGCGCGGTCAAGATCACGCCGGGGCATGATTTCAACGACTTCGAGGTCGGGCGGCGCGCCGGGTTTGCGGCGGGCGAGATGCTCAACATGTTCGACGCGGACGCGAACGTCGCGCCGACGTCGGATGGGCTAGTGCCGCACGCATACATCGGCATGGAGCGGTTCGCGGCGCGCAAGGCGCTGGTTGGCGAGATGGACCGGCTCGGCCTGCTCGACCGCGTCGAGGACCGCGTTGTCAACCTGCCCTTTGGCGACCGCTCGGGCGTGGTCATCGAGCCGTGGCTGACCGACCAATGGTATGTCGACGCGAAGACGCTGGCGGGTCCGGCGATCGAGGCGGTGCGGTCGGGCGCGACGAAGTTCGTGCCGGCGACGTGGGAGAAGACGTACTTCAATTGGATGGAGAATATCCAGCCGTGGTGCGTGAGCCGCCAGCTGTGGTGGGGGCACCGGATCCCGGCATGGTATGGGCCGGACGGCACGCCCCATGTTGCCGCGACCGAGGCGGAGGCGCAGGCACTTGCTGGTCCGGGCGTGCCGCTGCGACAGGACGAAGACGTCCTCGACACGTGGTTTTCCTCCGCGCTGTGGCCCTTCGCAACATTGGGCTGGCCGGGCGCGCACTCCCAATCTGTCATCCCGGCGAACGCCGGGACCCAGATGGTCGAGGCGTCGCGCGAGGGGGGTCCCGGCGTTCGCCGGGATGACAATGAGGTGGATGGCACCGCGCCCGCCCTCACCCGCTATTACCCCACGTCGGTCCTCGTCACCGGGTTCGACATCATCTTCTTCTGGGTTGCGCGCATGATGATGCAGGGCATCGAATTCATGGGCGAAGTGCCGTTCCACACCGTCTATTGTCACGGCCTCGTCCGCGACGCGAAGGGGGCGAAGATGTCGAAGTCGAAGGGCAACAGTGTCGATCCGCTGGGCCTGATCGACAAATACGGTGCCGACGCGCTGCGCTTCACGCTGACCGCGATGGAGAGCCAGGGGCGCGACATCAAGCTCGATGAAAAGCGCGTCGAAGGCTACCGCAACTTCGCGACCAAGCTGTGGAACGCCGCGCGCTTCTGCCAGTCGAACGGCATCGGCGCGAGCCCCTCCCCTGCCCCGCCGGCCGCGGCGCACGCGGTCAACCGCTGGATCATCGGCGAGGTCGTGCAAACCGCCGCGCGGCTCGACGCGGCAATGGCTGCATATCGCTTCGATGACTATGCCGAAGTCGCGTATCAGTTTGTCTGGAGCCGGTTCTGCGACTGGTATCTGGAGCTGACCAAGCCGTTGCTTGCCGAGGGAGCCAACGCGGCGACTGCTGCCGAGACGCGCGCCGTCACCGGCTGGGCGCTCGACCAGATATTGGTGATGTTGCACCCGGTGATGCCGTTCCTGACGGAGGAGCTGTGGCACAAATTGGGGACGCGCGAGCATGATTTGATCGTCGCGGCGTGGCCGTCCGGCGGCACCATCGATCCTGAAGCCGCCGTCGACATCGACTGGTTGATCGGCCTGATCACCGAGGTCCGATCGGCGCGCACCGAGGTCAATGTGCCACCGAGCGCGCGACTGACCTTTGCCACCGAAGGCGCGAGTGCGGCAACACACGAGCGGCTCGAACGCCATGCGGCGGCACTTGCGTGGCTGGCACGCATCGCACCCGGTCCCGCTGGTGGCAGCGGGCTGCAGCTGGTCCATGCCGAGGCGACCTATACCCTCCCCCTCGAAGGCGTCATCGACCTCGCCGCCGAACGCGCCCGCCTCGACAAGGCAGCAGCCGCCGCCGAAAAGGAGCGCGACATGCTCGACGCCCGCCTCGCCTCGCCCGGCTTCACCGAGAAAGCGAAGCCCGAGGCGGTCGACAAGGCGCGGGCCGATCGCGAGGCGCGCGCCGCCGAGGCCGAGCGGTTGCGCGCGGCGCTGGCGCGGCTGGGGTAGCGCGATTTTACGGTTATTTCCGGCAATTCGAGTCCGAAACGGAACGGGCGGTGCGCGCGAACGGTTGAGCGCGCACTCGCTTCGTTGCAACTGAGGACCGATACCATGACCATCCTGAAAACACTCACCATCGCCGCCGCTGCCTTTGCCGTCGTTTCGGGCGTGCCCGTCGCCGCCGAAGTCATGCACCGGTCGGGGTCGATCGTCATCGACGAGACGCAGTTCGGTTTCCTGATCGGCGGCAACACCGGCGGCGGAACGTTGACGTTCCACGGCAAGCATTATCCGTTCAAGATCGGCGGCATTTCGGTCGGCGACATCGGCGTCACCAAGGTGCGCGGTGCGGGCACGGTCTATAACCTGAAGTCGGCGTCGGATTTCGCCGGCACCTATTCGAAGCTCGATGCCAGCGCGACGCTCGGCAAGGGTGCGGGCTCGATCCGGTTGAAGAACGATGCCGGCGTGATCCTCGAGATCGACACGCGGTCGAAGGGGCTGCAGCTCAGCGCCGGGGCGGGCGGCGTCAAGGTCACGATGCAGTAAGAAACGCGGTCAAGCCGCGTTCGGCCGCCGTCAGGTGCGCGGTCGAACGCGGCAGCTTCGCCGACGTTACCGCCGCGGCGCGGCCTTCATTGACCACCGCGATCAGCGCCGGGTGGACATAGCTTTTGCGGCTGATCGCGGGCGTATTGCCCAGCGCCTCGGCAACCGGGGCGAGCACGTCCTTCAACGTAACCGCCCCGTCGCGGATCGCCTGATAGGCGATGACGCTCGCGCCCCATGTGCGGAAATGCTTGGCGGAAAAGCCCTCGCCCATATGCTCCTGGATATAGGCGTTGACGTCGCCCGAGCCGATCCGGTGCGGCTCGCCGTCGCTACCCACATATTGGAACAGCGCCTGCCCTTCGAGGTCTTGGCAGCGGCGCACGACCTTTGCGAGTGCGGCGTCGCTGATTTCGACGCGCTGCTGCTTGCCCGATTTGCCTCGATATTCGAGTTTGACCCGGTTGCCGCGCACCGCGCTGTGGTCGGCGAGTAGCGTCGTTGCCCCATAGCTGTCGTTTTCAGCCGCGTAGCAGTCGTTACCGACGCGCACATAACCTTGGTCGAGCAGGCGGACAACGGCGGCGACCACCTTGGTCTTGGGCAGCCCGCGCAGCGCCATGTCGCCTTCGACCGCCCGCCGCAACGCCGGCAGTGCGGTGCCGAACGCACCGCAACGGTCGTATTTATGCGCCTCGCGCGCAGCACGGAATGCGGCATGGTACCGGTATTGCTTGCGGCCCTTGGCGTCGTAGCCGATCGCCTGCAAATGGCCGCGGGCATCGGGGCAAAACCAGACGCGGCGATAGGCGGGGGGGACGCCGAGCTTGTCCAGTCGCGCAATCTCGGCGGGGTCGGTGATGCGCGCGCCGTCAGGGGTGAAATAGTGCCAGCGCTTGCCGCGCCGGGTCCGCTGGATTCCGGGCGCGCTGTCATCGACATGTTTGAGCATGCCGGATCGAACGCGAGACGGTCGTTGCGGTTCCGGCGCGGCAGACGCTTCAATCTTCGAGCGTCAGCGCGTCGAGCGTCAGAATATGCGAGGATCCGACCTGCGCATCGCTGACGACGGCGATCACCGCGACGATGTGCCCGGCGACGACGATTTCGACCTCGCCGATCAACGCGGCAATCCGCGCGGCAGCCGCACTGGCCTCGGGTCCGTCGAGCCGCAGGTCGAACCGGTGGCGCTGCCCGACGAAGGTGGCACTTGCCCAATCCTCGCAGAACACCGATTCGACGATCAGCGTCGTCAATTCCCCGGCTTCGGCTCGGACCATGCGCTGCACGGCGCGCAGCATCGGGCCATGCGCGTTGCGAAGCATCGTCCTCATGACGACACCTGCGGCGCGTCAGCGCGGCGGATATAGTCCATGACGCGGGCGGTGGTGCGCGGCCTTGGTTCGCGTCCACGGCGCAGGTCGAACACAAAGCGCGGGTCGTGCGTCGCTGCACGCCCGAACGCCGATGGGGAAATTTTGCGCGTCCGCAGGCAGCGCTCGACGGCGGTCAACAAAGTCATTTCGGCTCCTTCAGAGAGTGATTCGGCAACGCCCAACCGTTATCCAAAGGCAATTCCTACTTGTCTAGGCAAAAAACTATTGCTACATCGTGAACCCAGCGGGGGCTGGAGAGGAGGTCCCGCGACTATGGACAGTATCGCCATCCGGAAACGGTTGGACGAGCTGATTGCCGCACGCGGCGAGGATTATGCCTCGTTGTCTCGGTTGATCGGCCGCAATCCGACTTATGTGCAACAATTCGTCAAGCGCGGCGTGCCACGCCGGCTGAGCGAGGACGATCGCCGCAAGCTCGCCGCGCATTTCGGCATTGCCGAGCGGCTGCTCGGTGGCCCCGCCGACCGCGCGGGCCACGCGGTGATGACCCGCGCCGACGCGCGCGCGATCGCGCCGAGCGACTATGTCCTGATCCCGCATCTCGACATCGGGGCGTCGGCGGGCGCGGGCGCGCTGACCGACGGCGAGACGCCGGTGGCGGTGCTGGCATTTCAGTCGAGCTTTGTCCGCGGGCTGGCGAGCGGCCGCCCGGAGGCGCTGTCGGTGATCCGCGTCGCGGGCGATTCGATGCTGCCGACGCTGGCCGACGGCGACAACATCCTTGTCGACACCGACGACCGCGAGCGGCTGCGCGACGGCATCTATGTATTGCGGACCGACGATGCGTTGCTGGTCAAGCGGCTCAGCGTCAACCCGGCGACCAAGCGGCTGACGATCCGCAGCGACAACGACACCTATCCAAGCTGGGACGACTGCGACCCCGCAGGCGTGGCGGTGATCGGCCGCGTCGTATGGGTGGGGCGGCGGCTCGGATAGGTAAATTAATTTGGTATTAACATAGTATTAGGGAATTGGCTGTGTTATGCCCCTCGCCATCGTAAGAATGGGGCACAACTCAATGAAAACATTAATAGAACTGTTTCGGAACCGTGATGGTGCATCGGCGGCCTAATATGCGCTGATCCTCGCGGTGCTGGGTGCGGTGATCATCTCGGGCCTGACTGCGCTCGGCGGCGGCGTCCGCAACAGCTTTGGCAAGACCGCGAACCATCTTAACACCGGGACTTAAGATCGGAACACTGCGCCATTCGGCAGTGCACGATTTTCGTTGAATATCCGTCACAAGACGATAATGATGGTTAACGCTTGGTTAACCCGAGTCGTTCGGGCGCGGAATCCAGGCTGTGGGGAACCATCATGCGGAAACTTGGACAGCTGCCATCGAACAAGACGGGCGCGTCGGCGACCGAATATGCGCTCATCCTTGCGGTGTTGGGGACAGCAGTCATTGCGGGTCTGACCAACCTTGGCGGCGGCATTACCAACGCCTTTGCCAAGACGGCGAACTCGCTCAACTACGGATCATAATCCGGCAGTCCTATCCTGCGGGGGCGGAAACGTCCTAGCGCCGAAGCGATGTCGCCAGCGCAAGTGCGATGCCGACCACCAGCCCGATGACGATGCCGAGCGAGCCTTGGTGGAAATAGCCGCCAAGGCCGCCGCCGATCAGCAGACTGATCGCGAGCCAGATGCCGCCACCGCGCGACGTTGGTGAATCCTGCATTCATCTCTCCGGGTTAAACTGTCGTGTGCCCGTGCCCTATCCACGCTCGCCCCGCCAGCGGTTCGCTTCGTCGCAGCATGACGCGCTGGCGGTCTTTGCGCGCGCGTCCGCGTCGGCTAGAGCAAGCGCATGATCATCCGTTTCGCTGCACCCTGGGCTGCGCTTGCCGCGGCACTGGCAGCGGGAGCGGCAGCACAGACACCGGTCCCCGCCCCACCGCAGGCTTCCACTCCGGCGCTGCAGAACCTTGCCCCGCTGCCTGGCATCGGTGTCGATTGGCCCGCGCTGCCCGGTGTACCGGTGGCGGTCCCGGGCGCTCCTGCCGCACCGGCCGAGATCGACACCGAACTCGCCGAGGTGCGATATACGCTGACGGTCGTCGGCTTGGCGCCGCTCGGGCTCGACGGACGATTCCGCGAGCTGTCGTCGCTGTATAAGGGGCGCAAGGCGGATGCGAACACCGCGCAGATCGACCGCCGCGTCGTCGAGGACAGTGACCTGATCGACCAGTTGCTGCGCGAACGAGGCTATTACGGTGGGCGGGTGACGCCGCAGATCACGCCGGGCAAGCCTGGACAGGCGGGGGCCGTAACGCTGACGGTCGATCCCGGGCCGCTGTACCATTTCACGACGATCGACCTGAGAACCCCGCCGCAATCGGCACCCGGGCTGGTCGAGGGACTGATCGGCATCAAGCCCGGCGACGCGGTTGCAGCCGAACCGGTCCAGACCGCGCAGGATGCGCTCAAAACGCGGCTAGCGACCAAGGGCTATCCGTTCCCGGTGATCGGCGCGCCCGCGATCACAATCGATCATGCGACGCGCACGGCGACGCTCGAGCAGACGATCGATCCGGGTCCGCGCGGGCGCTTCGGCACGATCCGGACCAACCCCAAGTCGCTGCTCAACGGGCCGCAGCTGCAACGGCTGGCGCGCTGGAAACCGGGCGATGTCTATGACAGCGCCGACCTCGACGATTTGCGCCGAGCGATGATTTCGACCGGGCTGTTCGGGTCGGTGAACATCACGCCGGTCGCCGCCGGACCCGCCGCCGACGGCAACACCGTGGTCGACCTGCGCATCCGCACCGAGGCTGCGCCGCTGCGGACGGTATCAGCAACGGCGGGCTATTCGACGTCGCAGGGGGTGCGCGTCGAAGCGAGCTGGGCGCACCGCAACCTGTTGCCGCCGGGCGGCGCGGTGACCTTCAGCGCGATTGCGGCCGAGCGCGAGCAGGCGCTGGGTGCAACGTTGCGCCGCCAGAACTGGCGCGCCCGCGACGTGACGCTGACGCTGCGCGCGCTGTACGACCGGCAGCAGCTGCCTGCGTTCAAGGCGCAGACGCTGACGCTCGGCGCGAGCATCGAGCGCGAGACCAATCTAATCTGGCAGAAGAAATGGTATTACTCGCTCGGGGTCGAGGTGGTGCCGTCGCGTGAAACCGATCGCAGCAGCCTTGGCGATCCGACGCGCAACTACTTCGTCGGCGCGCTGCCGCTCAGCCTGACCTATGACGGATCGGACAATCTGCTCGATCCGACGCGCGGCTTCCGCCTCACGCTGCGCGGCTCGCCCGAGATTTCAGTCGATGGCCCGGCATTCGGCTATGCCAAGACGCAGGTCGAAGGCAGCGTGTATCAGACCGTCGGGCACGGCGTCACGCTAGCGGCGCGCGCGCATTTTGGATCGATCCTTGGCGCGAGCCGGGGCAATATCGCCCCGTCGCGGCGGTTTTATGCCGGCGGTGGCGGCTCGCTGCGCGGCTATGGCTTCCAGCAGGTTGGGCCGCAGGATGCGGGAAATTCGCCAACCGGCGGCGATTCGATCGTCGAAGGCAGCTTCGAAGCCCGCGTCCGGCTGGGGAATTTCGGCATTGTGCCGTTCATCGATGCTGGCCAAGTCTATTCAGCGACGATCCCCGGGTTCAACGACATCAAGTTCGGCGCGGGGCTCGGCGTCCGTTACTACACCAGCTTCGGCCCGGTCCGCATCGATGTCGCGACGCCGGTCAACGGTCGGCGCAATGACGCGCGGGTGCAATTTTACGTTTCGATCGGACAGGCGTTTTGACGCGCCATTTGAGCCGGGCGCTGCGTGCGGCATGGCTGGTGCTGGCCGCCCTCGTCGTGCTGGCGCTGGTGGCGTTCGCCGCGCTGCAATTCGCCGACAGCGAGCGCGGCCATGCGTTTTTGCTGCGGCAATTGCTGCAGGTCAGCCCTAAATCGGGGCTGACCATTGCCGCCGACCGCATCGACGGATCGCTGTACGGCAAGTCGCGCATCCACGGGCTGCGGTTGGGCGATCCGCAGGGCGTGTTCGCCACGGTGGCGGTTGCCGACCTCGACTGGCGGCCGATCGACCTGATCGATAACCGCCTGACGCTATATTCGCTGGTCGCGCCCGAAGTCCGCATCCTGCGTGCGCCGAAGCTGCGGCCGAGCGGCGATACCCGCATCCTGCCGTCGATCGACATCGTCATCGACCGGCTGCGGATCGACCGGCTGGTGCTCGACGCGCCCGTGCTCGGCACCGCACGCACGGTGGCGCTCGGCGGCTCCGCCGACATTCGCAGCGGTCGCGCCAAGCTCGACCTCGCCGCAATCGCGGCCACGACCGCGACCGGTGGCGGTGATACCGTGCGCGTCCACCTCGACGCCGAGCCCGACCGCGACCGGTTCGATGTCGATGCCACCGTCGCTGCGCCGCGGCGTGGTGTGCTGACGGCGTTGCTCGGGCTCGACGCGCCGCTCGGTATCCGGCTCAAGGGCGACGGCAAATGGTCCGACTGGCGCGGCACCGGCACCGCCACGCTCGGCGCCAAACAGCTCGCCGATCTGGCGCTGAGCGCACATGGCGGGGCGTTTGCGCTCAAGGGGACGGCGGCGCCGGCGCTGCTGCTCGACGGTGCCGGCGCGCGGCTACTGGCACCGGTGGTGACGCTCGACGCGACGGCGCGGCTGGCCGATCGTGTCTGGACGACGGTCGTGCGTGGGACGTCGCCCGCGCTCGCATTTTCGGCACGCGGCGGCATCGATCAGGCGAACGAGCGGCTGAACGGCTTCACGGCAGACGCCCGGCTGCTACGGCCCGCCGCGCTCGATCCGCGGCTCACCGGCAACGATATCCGCCTTGCAGCAAAACTCACCGGCGCGCTCGGGGCGCCGCAGGTCGACTATGTCCTGACCAGCCCGGCGTTCGCTTACGGCAAGACCGGGTTCGCGCGCTTCCGCGCCACCGGCGTCGTCGATACCGCGCGCCGCCCGTTCACGATCCCCGTGACTGCAACCGCCGCGCAGCTTTCGGGGGTCGGCGAGACGGCGGGTGCCTTGCTGACCAACGTGCGCGTTGCCGGCCCGCTGGTCGTCGCGCATGGCAGCCTGACGGGCACCGGGCTGGCGCTGCGGTCGGACCGGCTGAGCGGGAACGGCACGGTGTCGCTGCGCTTTGCCGATGGCAGTTACGACGCCAGCATCGACGCGCTGTTGCCGCGCTATGCGATCGCTGGCTTCGGCATCGCCGATATTGCCGCGAAACTGCGCGCGCTGCCCGATGCCAGCGGCCACGGCACGCGCGTCACCGGCACGGCGTCGGTGGCGGTCACACGTCTCGACAACGGCTTTTTCGCGCGCATGCTGCAAGGGCTGCCGCGGATCACCACCGACCTGTCGGTGGCGCCCGACCTGACGATCGGCTTTGGCAATGCACGGCTGGCGTCACCGGGGCTGACGCTCGCCGGGGCCGGCACGCAGGATCCGGCGGGCGTGGTGCGCTTTACCGGCCAGGGCGTGTCAAAGTCTTATGGCCCGGTCGTGCTGGCACTCGCCGGGCCGATCGAGACGCCAGTGGTCGACCTGCAACTCGCAAGGCCGGGGCTCGGTCTCGGGCTGGCGGCGGTCAGCGCACATGTCGCGCCGGGAGCGACCGGGTGGAGCTTCGACGCGCGCGGCGGGTCGAGCTATGGCCCGGTGACCGCCCGCGGGCTGATCCGCAGCGGAGCCGGACCGGTGGCGATCGAAATCGCGCAGGCGACGCTCGCCGGGCTCGCGACGCACGGCGTGATCCAGCAGGCTCCCGCTGGACCGTTTACCGGGCGGCTCGTTCTGGCCGGTGACGGATTGAACGGCGCGGTGACGCTCGCCGCCGCCGGCGCGGTCCAGCGCGCCGATATTGCGCTGTCGGCGGTCAAGGCGCGGCTGGCACTGACGCCCGCCGTGACCATCGCGCGCGGGCAGCTCAGCGCCACGGTGCTGCTGCCCGACAGTGGCCCGTCGGTGACCGGCAAGTTCGACTTCGGCGATGTCCGGCGCGGCGGGATGTCGCTTGCTGCCGCCACCGGCTCGGTGGCTTATGCGGGCGATCGCGGGCAGATCCAGCTGAAAGCGAGCGGCGATGCGGGCGCGCCGTTTGCGCTGGCGACCACCGTCACGATCGCCCCCGACCATGTGACCGTCGCGGCAAACGGCACCGCCGACAACCGCGCGCTGACACTCGACCATGCCGCCGAATTGACGCGCGCGCCGGGCGGCTGGCGATTGGCTCCGGTGACGCTGATCTCGGCGGACGGACGCGCCGAGCTGTCGGGCAGCTGGGGCGAAGCACTTAGCGGCCACGCGCGGCTCGACCGGATTTCGCTATCGTTGCTGCAGATCGTCAACCCGGGGGTCGCGATTACCGGCAAGCTGTCAGGCACGGTCGATTTTGCAGCACCCGGCGACGGCGCACTCCCGACCGGCAATGCGGCGCTGCGGATTACCGGGCTGTCGCGCACGGGACTGGCGGCGGCATCGCTGCCGATCGACATCGCGCTCAACGCGGCGCTGGCGAACGGCGGCGCGGCGGCGCGTGCGACCATCGTGCGCGACGGGGTCATTGAAGGCCGCATCCAGGCGCAGCTCAAGGACATTCCGGGCACGCGCGCGGATCCGCTGTGGCAGCGGCTACTTGCTGCACCGCTATTTGCGCAGGCGCGCTATTCCGGCCCCGCACAGGCGCTATGGCCACTGAGCGGCGTCGAGGCGATCGACGTGCGCGGCACGGTGGACCTTGCCGCCGACGTCGGCGGCCATCTCGGCGATCCGAGGCTGACCGGGACCGTCCATACCGCCGCCGCGCGCTTCGAAACGGCGACGCTGGGTACGGTGGTCGATAATATCGTGCTCGACGGGCGCTTTACCGAAGCGCGGCTCGATCTGGGCAGCTTTGCAGGCACCGTCGGCAAGGATGGACGCGTCAGTGGCAGCGGCAGCGTCGGGCTGTCGGTCGACCGCAACTTCCCGATCGACCTGCGCCTCGATCTCAAAAATGCGCAGGTGCTCAACCGCGATGATTTGCGCGCGACGTTGACGGGCGCACTGACGATCAAGAGTACCAGCGACGAAGCGCGGATTGCGGGCAAGCTGACGGTCGAGCGGGGGCGGCTGCGTATCGGCAAGGCTTCGGTCGAAGATGTCGCGGTGCTCGACGTCCGCGAGGTCAATGCCGAACTGCTCGGGCGGCGCGCGGCAAAGGTCGCCTCGCCGACCAAGTGGCTGCTCGATGTTTCGCTCACCGCCGCCAACCGTCTCGAAGTTACCGGCATGGGCATCGAGTCCGAATGGCGCGGCGACGTGCGCGTCACCGGTGCGGCGACCGCGCCGCGCATCACCGGGCGCGTCGAGCTGGTGCGCGGCGACTATGATTTCGGCGGCAAGCGTTTCGCGCTGACCCGCGGTGACCTGCGGTTCAATGGCGGCTATCCGCCCGATCCGGTGATCGACGTGCTCGCCGAGAACACGCAGTCGGCGTTCACCGCACAGCTTGCCATCACCGGCACCGCGCAGCGCCCCGACATCAAGTTCAGTTCCACCCCGGCGCTGCCCGAGGACGAAGTGCTGTCGCGCGTGCTGTTCGGCGCGTCGATCACCAGCCTGTCGGCCCCCGAAGCGATCCAGCTGGCTGGTGCGCTGGCCAGTTTGCGCAACAGCAAGGGGAGCGGCGCGCTCAACCCGATCAACCTCGTCCGCAGCAAGCTCGGCATCGACCGGCTGCGGATCGTACCGGCCGACGTGACGAAGAACCGCAAGACCTCGGTCGCCGCCGGGCAATATATCGGCCGCCGCGTTTACGTCGAACTTGCTACCGACGCGCAGGGCTATACCGGCACCAATATCGAGGTTTCGCTGACGCGTGCGCTATCGATCCTGTCGGAGGTCGCGACCCAGGGCGGCACCAGCGTCAACCTGCGCTGGAAACGCGATTATTGACGGCTATGATGGGGCGAACGGCCGCGCTACAACGCCGCATGAACGGTGCCACCAGCCCCCGGTCGAAAGCTGAAAATGTCATCGCGCGGCGGACCCGCGTAAC
>Ga0123338_10004484_pt1 | contig 12191 bp, 7 predicted proteins | sample grotaG_FD_89793 | JGI IMG/M metagenome (GOLD analysis project Ga0123338, IMG submission 89793) | Glacier valley bacterial and archeal communities from Borup Fiord, Nunavut, Canada, to study Microbial Dark Matter (Phase II) -... | ecosystem: Environmental > Aquatic > Freshwater > Ice > Glacier ... | reverse complement strand
GCCTTTTGGCGGGATCGAAGATCCTTTCTGGCAGTCCTTGCGCAATACCGGAACGGAGCTTTGGCTCGATACAGGTGATATGGATGAAGCGGAAGCAAACTGGTCGGCAGAAATGAGCGCGCTTACAACAAACAACACACTTCTCAATAACGAGATTCAAAAAGGCATCTACGACAACTTTATTGCAGAGGCCAAAAATATTGTAAAAGATCTGCCTGCGGACGAGCAGGTTAAAGAGATCGCTTTCATTCTGAATGCACGGCATGGCCTGAGGCTTGCTAAACGATTTGGCGGATTTGTAAGTGTGGAACTTCATACAGCTACCGCTTACGACTTAAAGGCGATCGATTATTATGGGAAAAGATACTATGAGATTTGCCCCGATCAGTTTATTGTGAAAGTTCCTTATACAGCCGAAGGTCTTCTGGGAGCAAGACGATTGAAAGATGCCGGCATCCGTATTAATTTTACGCTTGAATTCAGTGCACGCGAGAATGTAATCGTAACCAGGGTGGCACGTCCCGATTATTTAAATGTTTTTCTTGGAAGAGTCGGAGCTTATATGATTAATAATAAGTTGGGCGATGGCTCAGGTGCCGGAGAAAAGGCGGTTATTGCCTCCCAGAAGTGGGTTACTGAATTATCGGCAAAGAATCCATGGCGGACAAGATTGATAGCCGCAAGCCTGCGTAGCCACAGTCAACTTGAACTTCTTGCAGGAACCGATGTCTTTACGATGCCGCCAAAAGTCGCTGCATCAGGGCATGCAACCCTTTCGGGAAAATTCACTTCCATGATTCATGAAAACTACGAAGTAAGCCAGTTTGAATCGGCCAAAGGGTCGGGAATCGAAAAGTTTTGGGAGGTTGATGACAAAGTTCTTCGTCTTGCCGAAAGACTTGCCATCCAGGTTCCATCCACAGGTGCCGAGCTGATTCACATTGCAGAGGAAGAAGGTTGCAGAGATATGTTCCCAATATTGACGACAGAGGAGATGAGCTTTATCGCTTCTGACGGTAAAATACCGGTGCATTCAAGATGGGAGAAAAAGATTCATAGCGGTGAAATTGCGCCCGACACTTTGCTTACGTTGGCAGGGTTGGCTTCATTTACGGCCGACCAGGAGATGCTCGATCAGCGGATCAGAAATATAATTGGATGATTCGGTTTTCGTAAAAAACGAATCGGAATAAACAAAACCTGCTGACAATCGGCAGGTTTTGTTTATTTATATCAATCAACAGACAAGTTAGTTGAGATGAATGCCGTTGCAGTCATTCGCCAAACGCCCAGAGTAAAAAAACACAAGAACCATTGGCATTTTAAAGTAATATGCGAATGATGTAACTCTTTTTAAAAATTGTGTAACATTTATGGGATTAAAAGAGCTCACCTTTGACCTATTAATTAACGAGTAAAAAATAAAATTTAGCGTAATATGAAAGCTTTAAAATTAGTCGCATTGGGAATTGTCCTGCTTTGTGCAGGTGCAGCTCAGGCGCAATTATCTGTTCGTTTTAACGTTGGTGTACAGCCGCAGTGGGCTCCGGTAGGTTACGAAGATTCGCGTTATTACTATTTGCCGGATGTGGAGGCCTATTATGATGTTGATAACTCCATGTTTATTTATTACGAAGGAAATTCATGGATTCACCGGAGTTACCTTCCCAGCCGTTACAGAAATTATGACCTGTACAATGGATACAAAGTAGGGATGAGGGATTATCGTGGAAACACGCCTTATTATAATCATCGTGAATACAGAACCCGGTACGCACATGGCCGTAACAGGACAATTCAAAGAACGATTGGTAATCGTCCGGGAAGAGACTACTACCGTGGAGCCGACCGCGAAAGGAACCAGGTTAACAGAGGCCGTTACAATCGGATTAGCGGAAATGACGGACGTGGTGACAGGGGTTATGACAGACATGGTTCTGAAAGAAAACAAATTATGGAACGTGGACGTAACAGCAGAAGCGATAACAGGCAAAATGATCATGGACGCGAAAACAACGAAGGGCGTGGTCGTCATTGAGACGGTAAGAAAAGATAAATAATCGTTTTAATCGAAATATGAAGAGGTTATCCTAAAGGCAAAGTTGGGATGGCCTCTTTTTTTGTAGTAATAGGAACCATTAAAGAATGAGATACACAATCATGATACTCCAGGGCATAAAGTACAGAAATACAACACCTTCACTTTCTAACCGCTGTATATACCATATGCACCATGTGCTTAAAAACGACTTTTGTTTCAGCCATGAAATAAAAAAACTCCGATAAAACCTTATATTTCAAAGGATTATCGAAGCTAATAAGTACCCGGGGCGGGAATTACAACTATTATTCTCTATTATTTAAAACTGTATTTAAAACATCTGTATATCAGGTATTTTCAGTGATTAATTGTATGTCATTATTCCCTAATTATGACTATTTTTTACAAATTTCTCTCTTTTATTCTCTCTTTTGATTATTTTTTATTTATCTTTGTTTGGTGTAATTACAAATCAATATGGCAAATATTACCTTTTACATTGATAAAACCAATAGCGACAGGGAGGGCTTTTCACCAATAAAAGCAAATGTCACCATCGACTATAAGAACGTTACTAAAACTGTTGGAAGAATTAAATCCAAACATTGGAATAAAAACAAACAGAGAGTATCTCCGCCACGACAGAACGAAGAGGACAACGGTCATATAGAAATAAACATCCATCTGGACAAATTAAAAACCGATGCAACAAATTATTTCCGGGATTGTACTTTTCAAAACGTTCCTATCACTTTGTCTTTTTTAAAGGACTTTTTTAAAGGTATTGTATTAAAATTTACCCCACCGGATAAAAAGGACTTATGGGATGCTTATGAAGAGTTTTTGAAGTCCGGAGAAATTGAAAGGGCAGTCAATACCAACAAAAACCGGAAAACAATTAAAAACTACCTTAAAAACTTTGAAACTGAGACAGGTTATCTAATGACCTTTGAAAGTATTGACATGATATTTTTCGATCAACTGAAGGAATATGTACTTGTTACCAAAAGTAATGGATACAATTATCTTTCATCAATCAACGACAAATTTAAGGCATTTATGAGCTGGAGTTTGGAAAGAGATTACCATAGTAACACAATATATAAAAAGTTTTCAGCCCCCGAAAAGGAAGGTAGCATCATCCATTTGACGATACAGGAACTCCAGCAGCTTATTAACTTTCCTTTTGAAAATAATAAACTCCAAAAAGCTCGTGATTTTTATTGCTTCGGATGCATGACCGGTTTAAGGTATTGTGATCTTCAGCGATTGACTAAAGATAATATTGCTGACGGAATGATAAAAATGACCACTCAGAAAACAAACCGTGATGTAATGATTCCACTCTTCCCGGGGATTCGAACAATTATTGATCGTTACCCGGAACCACACAAGCTTTTACCCAAATTTTCTAATCAAAAGCTCAATGTGTATATAAAGGAATGTTGCAAAAAGGCCGGTATCAATACTCCTACAGAATATAAATCATTTGAGAAAAATGTTACCAGGACGGAATTTAAGCCAAAACATGAATTGATTGGGACTCATACAGCCAGAAAAACTTTTATCTGTTTGGCTTATGATCGGGGAATCGATATTGAGATGATTAAATCAATTACTGGCATTACGAGGGAGAAGACTCTCAGAAGATATCTTCATGTTTCAAATGATACAAAAAAGGAGAAGCTAACAAAAGCATTTGAGAATCTTTAAGTAATTTTCAGCCTTCAGTTTTATTACTGAAGGAATTCCCCTGTCTGTTCCCAGAAAGATTCAATTGCGTTTTCGACTTGACATTCCCCCTCTACAAGATTTTTAAAATGCGTTTTTAATAGCGCAAAATAGTTCCAAAAATTTATTTCTTGCAGTGAATCAATTATTCCTTTATGTCTTTTAATGCAGTCACTAATTATTTTCTGATAATTGTCAATAAATAAATAACGTATTCGTAAAATTATAGGTTAAATGATCCTGAATACTGATGATCTTTTTCATAAATCCGCTATAACGGTTTTTCAATTACTTTTCAGCTTCCAACTTCTATTTTGAAATTACTGATTTGTATATCGAAAAATTCAATCTCAAATAACCATTCAAAAAAACCGAAAGCTTTAGTTAAGCGCTTGCCTGCTTCAATATACACAATTTGGGGTTTCCGGTTTCAATTTTGGGGAAGATGAATGTTTTTATTCCGTTTGATTCAGTGTCAATCGCTAACTTATTCCTTCTCCCTCCAGTCATTTTGTATTTTTATTTATAGAGATTCTAAATTAAAAAATATTTTTCAGCTATAACAATATAAACATATGTAATTTGATATAAACTAATTAAAACCCATTAAAAATACAGTATCAAATTTAAAAATAGGCATTTGTAATTTTATCTCCGTTTATTTATATTTGTATACTGACTATATTATTGCGAATGTTGATAGATATAAACAGACAATAGTAGATATCAATAGATGTAACTTATATTCTCAAATATTTCCTAAAAATTAGAATTATGGAACAGCTGATTTTTGTAACCAATAGAGATGAATTAAAGGTGACCTTATTGGAAATTCTTCAGGAATTGAGGGAACCAGTTTCGCAAGACTACAAAAATGATGATAAGATGAACAGGCGAAATGCTGCCAAATTCTTGGGTGTATCCTATCAAACCATGTACAACTGGACCAGAGACAGAGTTGTAAAAGAGCACGGTCACGGCAGGAAGAAATTTTATTTGCGATTAGAACTTATTGAGGCAATGAAAAGCAACGGATAATGCAGAATAAATTGCTGAGGACCATAATCCAGTGAAGGATAACTGTACACAGTATGATACAAAATTTATTTTTATCACATTTTTATTGCTTAAATTATGGACTACATTGATGTGGAGCCGATTTTAGATGCTTCCCAACAGGGGCTAACTATCTTTCAATATTATTTTCCGGGTGTTGATTTTCACGATAAGAAGAGTTTTGTAAAGTGCAGGTCAAACGAACGTACGGCATCGGCCAAAGTGTCCTTGTATCAGGGCAAGTGGCATATAACCGATTTTGGCAATCAGTCCGAAATAAATGGAATGACGGCAATCTCTTATGTGATGCATTCTGAAAATCTAATCTTTAATGATGCACTACACTTTATCGAGAAAGTGATTATCAAACATGAGGTTGGTAGTCGAGCGTTTCGCCGTCCCGAGTACAAAGCTGAATACAGTTGGCGCGATGTTGAGCCGGAAGACAAAAAGGACGAATATAAATTTACCTATAAACCTTCACCTACCGATAATGACCTTAAAAGTATTGGCAGGTATGTTACCGTAGAGTTATTGGAGCGGTTCAATTTCAAATCTGTAGAAAAGTACGAAATGGTTGGCTATAGCGAGAAGTTTCGGAAAGATATAGTCCATATTTTCAAATCGACCGACGATTATCCCATCTTTCTTCTCGACGAAGGAAGCTTCAAAAAAATCATTAAGCCTCACGAACTGGAGAAGCGTTACCGATTCCATTATATAGGCAGAAAACCGAATAACTATGTTTTTGGTCTAAAACAGCTCAAAGAACTTGACAATGAGTTTGTGAATCCGGAAACGGGTAAATATGAATATAATGGGCCTGAATGGAAAAAACCAAGGGTAAAGGAATTGATACGTTGCAGCGGTGAGAGCGATGCAATGAACCTGGCCAGTCTTGGTTTTCATGTATATTGGCTAAACAGTGAAACTGCAGAGATGGACCGTGATACCTGGAATGAGCTCGACGGAATGTGCGTGACCCATAATCAGCTGATGGATATTGATGCAACCGGTAAAGAAATGGCCATGAAATTTGCGGACCAGCATATTGACCTGATTACAATCCAGCTTCCAGAATGGCTTAAACTGAAAAAAGACTGGCGCGGAAATGCCTGTAAGGACATTAAAGACTTCATTGGAATCTGTGGTTCAAATCAAGATGAAACACTTCGTGAAGTTCAAGTATTGAAGCGAAAAGCATTTCCGATGAGATTTTGGACAAAAATAACTAAGGGTCAAAAAGGTAAAGATGTAGTTTCACAAAGTATTGATCTTGAAAACTTTTATTATTTTCTTCAATCACATGGCTTCTACGTAATTGATAGTGTTTATCATCAAAAAGCTGGATATTGTTTTGCTCACATCACTGACAAAATAGTAGTGTTGATCAACCCAATGCATATTAAAAAAATCGTAAAGCGGTTTACCAGAGAGTGGATCAGGAGCCAAAATCTATTTGACGAGAATGCAATCCTAAATATGATCAATTCAAGCAACAAGATATCTGAGAACAACCTTCAGGAGCTACAGCAGATCAACCTTGAATTTACCAATCACGATTCCAAAACCGAGTATCTCCATTTCCGCAATGGTAGTATTCGGATTAGAATGGATTCGATTGAGAAAATCAAACATCAGGAGGTTCCAAATTACATTCTTGGCAAACTGGAAATAGGGACAGAAGTGATCAGTCATGTAATCGACAAAAATATCACATTGGGAAAACAACCTTCAATAGAAGTGAACCCCACTCCAGCATACGCTACTTTGCTTGATAAGCTCAACTCTGCCAAAACACCTCAAGAACGTGAGAATATCAATGTTGAACTGGAAAATTTCACAATTCTTGACCGTTTTGTTGTGAAGATAAATGATGAGGATTTCATATTCACTCGTTTTCTTCAGGACCTTTCTTACATCCATTGGAGAAAAGAGTTAGAAAAAAAAGAGACCTTGTCGGTAAATGAAATAAAGGAACAAAACCTTCTGCTGACTAATATAATGTTTATGCTTGGCTACATGGCTTCCCAGTACAAAAATCCAGCTAAACCCTGGCTGGTATTTCTTCAGGACATTAAAATAACGCCTATTGGGCAATCATCTGGACGATCGGGAAAGTCGGTATTATGCAAAGGGCTCTCCTATACTCGTCCCCGCTTTTACATAGATGGCCGCCGTAAAGACATAACTAATAAGACGGATTTTATTTACGATGGTTATACTCGATTCCATAATATCATCGAAGTGGATGATCTTAATGAGTTTGCCGACTTTGATTTTTTCTACGCGCAAATAACCGGAAACCGGGAAGTAAACAGCAAGCATATCTCAAAGCAAATCCTTCCATTCGATTGTTCAGGTAAGATGATTATTAGCTCTAATTACGAGTTACGGAAGGTAGACAGTTCTACTATTGCAAGGATTTTAAATACCGCGGTATCAGATTATTACCATGTAAAAACCAGGTTTAACGATTACAAGGAAACGCGATCCCCGAAGTCCAAATTCGGAAGGTTACTCTATGACGATTTTACAGATGAGGATTGGGGCAAATTTTACAACTTTATGGCTTATTGTATTCAAATAACAATGCGGTTTGACAAGATACAACCGCCCATGGAGAATTTGGAGAAGAGACAGTTGCGCAGGTTGATGACAAATGGGGGATCGAAAAATGAAGAATTTTATAATTGGGCAAATCAATATTTTACGATTTCTCCCGATCCCCGTCCAGAGCTATCTCCTTGTGATGTTGGTTATTTCAACGTCCCCTTCCGAAGAGATAGTGCATTTGAAAATTTTAAGTTAACGCTTAGTTCATCCCAAGTTAATGGATATACAAACAACCAGTTCAAGTCGAATTTGATTCACTGGTGCGAATATCATGGATATGAGCTTAATCCGTTGATAATATGCACCGGTGCTAATGCTGCTGAGGACAGACGGATTATCAAGAAGATAGGCGATAAAACAATTGAATGCTTCTATATATCTACAGCTCCGCTTCATGTAAGCGAAAATAAAAACGATCAAATAGCCTATGATATTAATAACCTTCCGTTCTAAGAACGAAAAAATATTTAAAAAATGACCTTTTGTAATCTGATTTGCTACAGGTCATTTTTCATTTGATAAGGCGAAAAAACCATTTCGACACCAATAATGATTTTCAATTTCGTTCTACTCTAATTATAAATATTACCTATATTCATTAAATTTCGAATATTGAGTTGTAACCTGTAATATTTATAATAATATACAGATTACCAATTGTTTCCACAGTTACAAATATGTTACAAATAAATATTAAAATTGTAACTTTCTTAAACTGCAAATAGTGATTCTTGAAAAATATCATTATTGTAAATTTGGTTACAAAATATTCTTAAATTTTTGCTATTGTATATCAATAAGTTACAAATCAACTAAAATACAATTGTAACCTTTTAACTATTGTGATACAAGTAGTTGCAAGGCAATATATTCCCAGTTACAAAATTTTGCTTATTTTGTGAATATTTTATGCATCGTTATTTTAATAACTAATTTATCTCGATGTAAGCATAAGTCTTCATCGCCGACTTACTTCTATATTTTAGGTAAAATTAAACTTTTGCACGAGACATATATTGCATAATAGTCATTCTCATTTTAGACACCTCCTTTAAAATGTCTGCAATTCCAAATTTTTCGAAAAATGTTTGGCAAAGAAACAATTCCTAAAGTAAAATAGGCGATTTACTTTAAGTAAGGCGGCATTGCACCTCTAAACCGGGCATTGCCCAATGAATAGCGATAAAAAGAGGCCATTAGGCTACCTTTCCCTTGTGGTCTGTTAACTTTATTTATTTTTTTCCTCGGGCGTATTGTAAGCATAAAAAATAGGGCGCCCCTATTCTATTAAAAGCAAGCCATTAGTAAACGGATTCCATCCATGACAAACGCGTTATCGAATTGCTTTCCCACTGATTCAATGAATTAGAAGATATTAAAGTCCTCTAAAACTTAAACCAAAGGTTATTCTATTGCATTTCGTTGGTTTAGAAACCGACTACCGATTTCCATCATGTTCCTAACCTAAATTCAGAAACAATAGTCTGGCACAATCTGAATGACTTTTTCTTTATTGGCATACCTATCGTATCCAGCTCATGACTCAATGGAGGTAGAAATGAGTTTCAGCATCGGTTAAAAAACTTGTACTAATTTTGACTTTGATTTTTTTAGCTGTTCCGGTAACCAAATTTGTATTTATTCCCATGACTCTTGATCAACACGGTTGAACCACAGCTAAGAGACTGCAATTCTTGACTCATATCCTCGATAAACACTTATTTCGGTTAATCAGACGTATTATTACTGAGGTCAATGGCACGGGATACTTTTTTCACTATTATGACGAGGTAAAATTTACTCATTCCATTGCACGCATCAGTGCATGAATTATCTGAAGGTATAATAAAATAAAGGGGCCCATTCTTGCAGGGCTAATTGAGGTCTTACTCTAACAATCCTTGCAAATATGGAACATACTTTTTCGGAATTCCACTTCGAGCCTACCCCAACAGAATAGAGAATAAACACTTATCGTATATCAAAAAATTCAAATGCAATATTATTCAGATAAAAAATAAGTTGATTAAAACTGTTTAATATCTAAATATCAGTTAATTAATAATGATGAGAAAATATGATTTGAAAACATTCATGCATATAATTAGAAATCAGAATTTATACATTATGTCATATATCCTATTTTTTTAAAGTTTTGTAATTACATTTCACTGGCAGGGCGGCTCGGCCACCACTATCACATGCCGAAAATTTTAATTTAAAAATCAGGGCTAATATATTGATAATTAGCGTTTTAAGGTGGCAAAAATCAAAAATATATAGCCAAAGTTGGGCTATAATGCAGAAAGGTTGGATTTTTTCAACTTGAAATATGGGCATTTATGGGCAAAAACAACGCTTTTTTGAAAAAGTTGGCTCATTTTTCAGAAAAGTTGGATGAAAATGATTCCGATTTAATTACACTATTGAACGAGGAAAAAAATAAAGAGTGGCTACTCCCCGAAGGATTGGTCCCCATGTTGTAATTTTGTTTTGCGAAACAATCACAACATGGGTAAAAATACAGAAAAAAATTTTGTCGGACAGCTGATTTTTAAACAAGTGATAAGTCTAATTGATGGCATCAGTTTGACCAGTATAGTAATGATGCACAATGCTGACTATTGCTATAAAGCCTTTAAGGCAAAAACGCAGTTAATCACAATTCTCTTTGGCATACTTTAGTCGATGCGATTCGATGACCGAAATCTGCGAAGGATTGCGGGCAATGGGCGGAAAGCTGAACCATTTGGGGCTTGATTATGATTTTCGACTCTCGCGATTCAACGTTTTAAGAATCTCCACTGTGTCAAATTTAAGTGAACGGCCTATTTGTACGAACGGAATGCGACCACTTTTCTTGTAATTCAATGCTGTAGGTACAGAACAGCCCAGAAAAGAAGCGAGAGCCTTATATGAATATAAATACCTTGATTCACCTGGAGGCTCTGCCTGTTTTTTATTCACAGTTTGTTCCTTCTCCTGTGGTGTAGGGTCTTTCTTCAGCTGTTTTGATTCCCTCACCAATGGGACGACTTCTCTTTCATTTTTTGCAGCAACGCCAATAATGTAATCCATTACTTTACCTGTCCTGTTCAAAATTGATTCCATCTCTTCTTTAACGGCTCTGCGAACAATCTCATCTAATTTTTCTTCATCAATGACTACCATATTCATTTTTTTTATTGGCAAATATTAATGTGTATTTGTGTATTTGTTTTCAATCTATTTGTAATTACAACCTCTATAGCATTTCCACAATATAACTACTGACCCTACGACTGTATGTTTTGTCAATTTCGGATACCTATTCTATTGTAATTTTTTATTTGAAACATTTCTGTATTTAACGTTTAAATATTTGTAAATTCGACAATTAAATGCGTTACAAACATACAAATTAATTCGCCAATATTAAATTTAAATGCAAATTAATTCGCCAATAAAGAAAAGAATTTTCCAATACATCGACACGATTAGTATTAGTATGCGTGATTTTTATTCAAAAACAGGCATTTCAAGGGGAACATTGGAGAGTAATACCGGAATTACAGAAACTACAGTGGCGAAATTTATTGCATCTTATCCTGAGGTTTCACCAACCTGGCTGCTAACTGGCAAAGGAAGTATGTTAGTTTTGGAGGATTTGTCCACTATTTCTGAACACTTAAAAGAGGAATCTAAATTTACCGATACCAAATCGCCCAGTTGTGAAAGATGTAAAATGTATGAAGAGTTAATAGTAAGCTTGCGCCAGCAGATTGAATTACAGACTAAATTGATAAGCCATCTTGAAAAGGTAAAAAGCATGGGAGAATCAGCATCAAAATAAAGTCTTATCTTGGTAGTGTTGTCTTGCATTGTTAATTGAGAAACACAATCTGTTTTCCATACGGATCATGCTTCTTTGAATGATTGCGCACTTTTATATTTGTGTCCAGATGTAGGTAATATGCTTTTGTAACTGTTATTGAACTTTGTTTTCGCTTAGTAGAATTGCGTCGGCTGCACACTTTCCCCGTTTTTTTATTTCTGTCAATAGCTTTTTTGCTTGGACAACCTGATCATCAGTCTTTAATTTAGGATGAAAACTTATGCTATCAAGCCTGTCCTTTTTGCTTGCATCATCAATTTTGACAAAAGGTTTTTCTGTCTCTTCAAGGTATCCGTCAATAGGGCAACCGTTTCGAATATGACGAAAGTATTTCAGTAAAATACTGTCGATTTCTTCATTATGATTGCTCTTTGGATATGCAAAAGATTTAGGGGGAAAATCCCATTTCTTTCATGATTTTTATTGCATGACCAATTTCATCAGAATTGTATTTTTCAATTGAATATTTCTGACAATAATCAATTGCATTAAGATGTCTTAATCCATGACAACCTATGGCATGACAAGCATTTTTCAGATCTTGCAATGCGATTATCTGATCCACTGAAAGCACATTAAAATGATCAATAAAAAATGTTGTGCATCTAAATATTCAAATAACAAAATTTGTTTTTCTTAATTAAGCATATTCATATCATTGAATGTCAGAAGAATACCTGATTATATTGGATTTTCAGTACACTTACCTGCAACGAGTAAGACAGATAACAAAACCATTATTACGCCTTATTTATCAGGTAAGAAAACACTTTTCATCAAATTGTTTTTAATGATTTCTAATTTGTATTCTGCATAAAAGAAGAATCAACCAAATTAATATTTTGTGAAAAATTCAGGGATTATTGCATTGGC
>Ga0123338_10004482_pt1 | contig 12196 bp, 12 predicted proteins | sample grotaG_FD_89793 | JGI IMG/M metagenome (GOLD analysis project Ga0123338, IMG submission 89793) | Glacier valley bacterial and archeal communities from Borup Fiord, Nunavut, Canada, to study Microbial Dark Matter (Phase II) -... | ecosystem: Environmental > Aquatic > Freshwater > Ice > Glacier ... | reverse complement strand
GTTGAACCCGGCGCTTCGTTCTCCTGTCGCCGACACCTTCACGATTGGCGGGGTTGCGCCCAAAGTTGCCGTGGAGGCTCATCACACGGTGACGTTCGCCTTTGGAGCGCCCGTTGCGGGTATGGAGCGGTTGTTCGATGAGCTTGCGATTGTCTCGGCACAATCGCCTGTGAAGGATAAGGCCTCACTGGGGCCGTTTGTGCTGGACAGCTACAAGCCCGGGGTAGAGGTGCTGTTGAAGCGGAATCCCAGGTATTGGAAGAAGGATGGCGCCGGTGCACGCCTGCCTTATCTGGACGCCGTGCGCCTTCCCATCCAGGCCAACCGCGAAATTGAATTGAATCGCTTTCGCGCGGGTGAGTTGGATCTGATGAACAGTATCGATCCGGAATCGTATGAGCGTTTGGCAAGAGAGATGCCCGGCGCGGTTCACGATGGTGGGCCTTCCACCGATGTTGAGTTTCTTTGGTTTAATCTGGCACCCGCTTCGCCCGTGCCGCAGTATAAAAAAGACTGGTTTCAATCGGCCGCGTTCCGGCACGGAATATCACAGGCAATCAACCGCGAAGACCTGAGCCGTGTGGTGTACCGCGGGCATGCGCGCCCGGCGCTGGGGCCTGTTTCACCTGCCAACAAGTTCTGGTTCAACACCAAGCTGGCGGCTCAGAAATTCGATCCCGCGGGCGCGCTGAAGTTACTGGAGAGTGCTGGGTTCCAGAAGAAGGCCGGCGTATTGGTGGATCGCGCCGGCCATCCGGTGGAATTTTCGGTGATCACGAATGCCGGCAACAAATCGCGCGAGCGCATGGCGGCGCTGATCCAACAGGATCTGCAGGGCTTGGGGATCAAGCTGAATATTGTGACTCTAGACTTTCACTCACTGTTAGACCGCTTGACGCGAAGCTCCGATTACGAAGCTTGCCTGTTCGGATTGACGAACGTGGCGGCGGATCCGAATGAGATGATGAATGTCCTGCTTAGCTCTGGCAGGCAGCACGCCTGGAACCCTTCGCAGAAAGCGCCTGCGACCGCTTGGGAAGCGGAGATAGACGCCCTGCTGAAGGCGCAGTCTGTAAGCGCGAGTAAGAGTAAACGCAAAGAGCTGTTTGATCGGGTTCAGGAGTTGATGCGCAGAGAGGAGCCGTATCTTTATTTGGTGAACCGCAATTCGCTCAGCGCCATCTCACCCCAAGTGAAGGGCGCGCAGCCGGCGGCATTCTATCCGCAGACTTTCTGGAATGTCGAACGGCTCTCCGTGAAATGACAGAGACGCGGCACCTTCTCTCGGCGGACCTGACTGCGCAGTATGGCTCCGGCGCGCCGGTCCTACAGGGTGTCCGTTTCGACATAGACGCCGGCGAGGTGCTGGGCCTAGTGGGGCAGAGCGGCTCCGGGAAGAGTACGGTGGCGCTCTCCATGCTGCGGCTGCTGGGGTTCCGTGGCGGTCGCCAATCGGGCCGCCTTGTGTTCGAAGGCGTGGATCTGCTGTCGCTTCGCGAGCGGGAGATGCGCGAACTGCGCGGCCGGAAAATCGCGTTCGTTCCGCAATCGCCTGCCGCCGCACTGAATCCGCTGCTTCGTTTGGGCACGCATTTACAGGAAGCCTGGCGGGCGCACGCGCGCGGGGAGGCGTCGTTCGATTCTGTTCTGGAAAGTGTCAGCCTGCCGCACTCGAAAGAGTTTTTGTCTCGCTATCCGGGTGAGATTAGTGTCGGGCAAGGGCAGCGGTTCCTGATTGCGATGGGCATTCTCCACAAGCCGGCTCTTTTGATTGCGGACGAGCCTACCAGCGCGCTGGACGTAATCACGCAAGCCGAAGTTCTGGAACTGTTCCGCAAGCTGAATAGGGAATTGAGGATGGCGATCCTTTATATTTCGCACGATCTGCTTTCGGTGGCTTCACTCTGCCATCGCGTGGCGATCCTTGAAAAAGGGCGGCTGGTGGAGACCGGCATGACGGAGCAAATCTTCCGGGCGCCGGAGCATGAATACACTCGCAAGCTTGTGGCCGCCATCCCGCGCCACCCCTGGACGTTGTAGCCTAACTCAAATGGAAGAAGCCAAGAAGATTGCGCGGCGGGCGCTGCTGGCGTTCGCGCCGGCACTGGCGTTCGCGCAGCAGGGGGACCGGCCGGCTCCGCCGCCGGATGTGGTGAGTAAAGAGATGCTGAAGAACGCACTCACCATGGCCGGCCTGGAGTTCACAGACGAACAGCTTGCGATGATGCTGCCCGAAATGAACCGCAGCATTCCCAGCTACCAGGCCCTGCGCAAGCGGGACGTACCGCTCAACACCGAACCGGCGATCCACTTTCGCCCGAACGCGCCGCGCGCCCAGATAGCCGGAAAGAAACACGCGTTCCGGCCAACCAAATTGAAAACGCGTCCGCATCGCCCGGCCAGTCTGGAGGATTTGGCATTCGCGCCCGTCACCGTCTTGGGGCCGCTCTTGAAGGCCAAACAGGTCACGTCGACTGAACTGACTTCAATGTATCTGGCGCGCCTGAAGCGCTACGGGCCCAAGCTGAATTGCGTCATTACGCTGACCGAAGAATTGGCGATGGAGCAGGCTGGTAAAGCCGATGAAGAATTGCGTCATGGTCACTATCGCGGGCCATTACACGGCGTGCCTTACGGCGCGAAAGATCTATTCAACACCAAAGGCATTCTCACTACGTGGGGCGCGGAGCCGTTTCAAGCTCAAGTGCCCGATAGCGACGCCACTGTGATTACGAAACTGCGCGAAGCGGGAGCCGTGCTGCTGGCGAAGCTCTCCATGGGCGCGCTGGCGCAGGGCGGCCTGTGGTTCGGGGGCATGACGAAGAACCCGTGGAATACGGAGCAGACTTCGAGCGGCTCTTCGGCGGGTTCGGCGTCGGCTACTTCGGCGGGGTTGGTGGGCTTTTCCATCGGCACGGAAACCTTGGGATCGATTGTGAGCCCTTCCACGCGTTGCGGAGTGACCGGCCTGCGCCCCACCTACGGCCGCATCAGCCGAGCCGGTGCCATGGGCTTGAGTTGGACCATGGACAAAATAGGGCCCATCTGCCGCAGCGTGGAAGATTGCGCCCTGGTGCTGAACGCGGCGTATGGGCCCGATGGGCAGGACACCACGGTGCGTGACGTGCCCTTGGCTTGGGCACCTTCGCTCCCCATGGCCAAGCTGCGCATTGGGGTGCTACAGACCGAATTCGACCGCGTCCAGGGTGAGGCGAAGGATGTGTACACAGCGGCCCTGGCGGCTCTCGCCAAGGCGGGCGCTGAGTTGAAACCTGCTGTGCTTCCCGATCTGGGAGCGAACTCGCTACGCATGATTCTAACCGCGGAAGCAGCGACGGCTTTCGATGACATCACGCGCGATGGACGCGTAGGCCAGTTGAAAGGGCAGGCTGCGAATGACTGGCCGAACACCTTTCGCGCTGCCCGCACCATCCCCGCCGTGGAGTATATTCGCGCGCAGCGGGCACGCACGCTCCTGATGGCGCAGATGGATAAATTCATGGCGGATTGGGATGTGCTGGTTTCGCCGACAGGGTCGGCTACCTTGTTGATCACGAACCTAACAGGGCATCCGCAGGTGACGGTGCCTTGCGGCTTCGTGAACAAAACGCCCGCTGGCCTGCTGTTCACCGGCCCTCTTTACGAGGAGGGTACGCCCTTACGAGCGGCGCTGGCTTTCGAACAGGCAACAGAGTGGCACGGAATGCATCCTAAAGTGGATTGGTAGGATTCGAGCGAGGAGCAAAGCTTCCATGAAATTATTCAAAGCCATCGTTTTAGCGTCGGCCGCGGTCGCCGGCGCGTTTGCCCAGCAGGACGGATTTTATCTTCACGCGGGCGACCGCGTGGTGTTCTACGGCGACAGCATTACAGACCAGCGCCTCTACACCACTTTCGCCGAGACCTATGTGGTTACGCGTTTCCCGAAAATGCCGGTGACCTTTGTCCATTCAGGCTGGGGCGGGGACCGCGTCTCCGGTGGAGGCGGCGGCCCGGTCGACGTGCGTCTGGCGCGCGACGTGATGCCTTACCGGCCCACCGTCATGACCATCATGTTGGGCATGAACGATGGCGGATATCGCGCTTATGACTTGAAGCTGTTCGAAACTTTTTCCGAAGGCTATCAACACATCGTCAAGAAGGTGACGGAAGAAATTCCCGGAATTCGGCTTACCTTGATTCAGCCGTCACCGTATGACGATTACACGCGGCCGCCCACGTTCGAAGGAGGTTACAACCAGACGCTGGATCAGTATTCGCGCTTCATCCAACGCCTGGCCGATCATGATCGCTATCTGGATGCCAACCTGAATGCGCCTGTCGTGCAGGCGCTGGTCAGGGCGAAATCGGCCGACCCGGAATTGGCGAAAAAGCTGATACCCGATCGCGTGCATCCGGGTGCCGCGGGGCACATGATGATGGCGCAGGCTCTGCTGAAGGCATGGCAAGCACCGTCGCTGGTATCGGCGGTAGAGATCGATGGTTCGCGGCTGGTGAAAGCCAGCAACACCGCGGTTACCAACTTGGCGAAGCAGGACACGCTGACGTGGGTGCAGCAGGACCGCTGCCTGCCTTTTCCCATCGATTGGAACGATCGGGAAAAGCTGGTGCCGTTAGCTGTCGAGGCTTCGGGTCTGCTGGAGGCTCTCGATGAAGAGATGCTTACCGTTCGCGGCCTGAACACCGGGCGCTACGCCTTACGAATTGATGGAGCCGAAGCGGGACAGTTCACCGCCGCGGAACTGGCTGCTGGAATCAATTTAGCGAAACTTGCCGCCACGCCGATGATGAAGCAAGCCATGGGAGTGCACGCGCTCACCTTGAAGCGCACCGGCATCCACAATTTCCGGTGGCGCAATATTCAAGTGCCGATGGTTGCCGAAGAGTTGCCCCACAAAGCGGAAACCATGGCGGCGCTGGACAAACTGGACGATGACTTGATGAACGAACAACGCGCGCTGGCGCAGCCTTTGCCGCGTAGGTATGAACTGGCCCCGTTGGCGGAACAATGAATCGCGAATATCACAAATGGTATTCCAGCCGGCTGGGCCGTGACATGGAGTTGATGATTTACGGGCACGCCGGTGTGCCGGTGCTGGTGTTTCCCACCTCCATGGGTCGCTTCTTCGAATACGAAGATCAGGGCATGGTCGCTGCCATGTGGGAATATCTCGAGCGCGGCAGCATCCAGTTGTTCTGTGTCGATAGCGTCGATCTGGAGAGTTGGTACAACAAGGCGGCGCATCCCGCCGATAAAGCCGCTCGCCATGTTGTGTATGAAAGTTACATTCGCGAAGAGGTGACGCCATTTCTGCGCAATAAGAATTGGTCGAACCGAATTCTCACCACAGGTTGCAGCTTCGGTGCCTACCATGCGATGACGTTCGCCTTAAAAAATCCAGACGTCATCACCGGCTCCGTCGCGATGAGCGGCGCGTTCGATATCAGCCAGTTCCTGCACGGCTATTACGACGACAATTGTTACTTCAATAACCCTGTCGATTATGTTCCCGGTTTGAGCAACCCTCTCATCTGGCAGCGCCATTACGTGCTGGCCGTGGGCGATTGGGACATCTGTTTAGGCGAGACACTGCGCCTGGCAGGCCTGTTCAGCCAAAAGAACATTCCGCACACCATCGACGTGTGGAGCGGCCACCAAAAGCACGATTGGCCGTTATGGCACCAAATGGCCCGAAAGTTCTTCAGTTAGCCAATTCGCCGGAGCTACAATTTACTATGCGAAAAGTCGGGATTATCTACGGAATGGAGAATACGTTCCCCGGTGCGCTGGTGGACCGCATCAATTCCATGAAGGTTGCCGATGTGGTGGCGGAGCATGTGAAGGTGGGCGGCGTGGCCATGGCCGCGGACAGTGGCTATCGCGTGATCATCGACCGCATCTCGCAGGATATACCGTTCTATCGGGCTTACTTGAAGAACGCCGTGCTCAGCGGCGCGATCGTTATCAACAACCCGTTCTGGTGGGGCGCGGACGATAAGTTTTTCAATTACGCGCTAGCTTCGAAAATTGGAGTGGCGGTTCCGAAGACGGTGATTTTGCCGCATCATACCCATCCGCCGGGCACCACCGATCAATCGATGCGCAACCTGATTTATCCGCTGAACTGGGAACAGATTTTCGGTTACATCGGCTTCCCCGCTTTCCTGAAACCTTACAGTGGCGGTGGCTGGAAGAGCGTATACAAGGTACACAATCCGGACGAACTCTTCGCCGCCTATAACGATTCCGGCGACCTGTGCATGACCCTGCAAACCAGCGTGGAGTTCACCGATTACTTTCGCTGTTATGTGGTGAACCAGGAGCACGTCCACGTGATGCAATACGATCCGCGTCGGCCTCACGCCGAACGCTACGTTCACGATGGGCCGTCGATTGATCCCGTCATGCACGCCCGCGTGGTTCGGGATTGCCTCACCTTGTGTCGCGCGCTTGGCTACGATTTGAACACGGTGGAATTTGCGGTGCAGGATGGCATTCCGTATGCGATCGATTTTCTGAACCCCGCGCCGGATGCGGATTATAATTCCGTGGGCGCGGACAACTTTGAATGGATCGTGAATGCGGTGGCGCGCATGGCGATTGAGAAGGCTCTTAGCAATGAGAATCCGGCGAAGGAATTGCGCTGGTCGGCATTTTTAAAGGGATAACGGCGTTGACTCCCAGCTTCACTATCGGAATTGAAGAAGAGTACCAGACCATCGATCCGGAAACGCGCGATCTGCGGTCGCACATTGAGGCGGAGCTGATTGCCAAGGGCCGCCTGCTGCTTCACGAACGCGTGAAAGCGGAAATGCACCAGTCGGTGATTGAGGTGGGCACGCATGTGTGCCGCAACATTCAGGAAGCGCGGTCGGACGTCACCGAAGTACGGACCGGGGTGATTCGGCTGGCTCGCGAAAACGGGCTGCGCATCGCCGCCGCCGGGACGCATCCGTTCTCCGATTGGCGCGACCAGGAGATCTATCCCGATGAGCGCTATCACACCATCGTGGAAGATCTGAAAATGGTGGCCCGCGCGAACCTGATCTTCGGGCTGCACGTTCACATTGGCGTTGAAGACCGCGAGGTGATCATCCATCTGATGAATGCCGCGCGCTACTTTGTGCCGCACATTCTGGCGCTCTCCACCAACTCGCCGTTTTGGCTGGGGATGGATACCGGCCTGAAGAGTTACCGCTGCAAAGTGTTCGACAAATTTCCGCGCACGAATATTCCGGATTATTTTCCCAGTTGGGGCGAGTATGAGAGTTTCGTGAACCTGCTGGTGCACACCAACTGCATCGATAACGCGAAAAAGATCTGGTGGGACATCCGCCCGCATCCGCATTTTCCTACGCTGGAGTTTCGTATTTGCGATGTACCGATGCGTCTGGACGAAACGTTGGCTATCGCGGCTCTGATTCAGGCGACTGTCGCCAAGCTTTACAAGTTGCATGCTTCGAACCAGGGCTTCCGGCTGTACCGCCGGTTGTTGATCATGGAAAACAAGTGGCGCGCGCTACGTTATGGGCTGGACGGCAAGCTGGTGGATTTCGGGAAACAAACTGAAGTACCATTGCGCCACTTGATGGTGGAGTACCTGGAGTTTGTGGACGATGTAGTGGACGAACTGGGCAGCCGCAAGGAACTGGAATACATCCATAAGATGATGGAAATGGGCTCGGGAGCGGACCGCCAGCTTCGCAAGTTCAAAGAAACAGGAGACCTGAAGCAAGTTGTCGATTACATCATTGAAGAAACAGAGACCGGAGTTGTCCTTTAACCCGGAGCTCACGCCGGGCGCGCGCAATGCGGTCCGGGTGTGCCTGAATATTCTGCCGCACGAAAAAACTACCGTGATCACAGATGTGGCCTCGCGTGAGATAGCGGCGGCCATTGAAGCCGAACTGGATGCAGCGGATCTGGAATACAACACCTACGTTCTGGAAGATTATGCCGTGCGGCCGCTAACGGACATGCCAAGCATTGTGCTGGATGACATGGAATCGAGCCAGGTGAGCATCTTCACCGTGCAGGCCCAGATGAATGAGCTGCGAACCCGGATGCAGATGACGGACGTAGTGAACCGGCGCGGGATTCGTCATGCCCACATGGTGAATATCACGGCGGAGATCATGAAGCAGGGGATGCGCGCGGATTTCCTGGAAGTGGATCGCCTCAGCCAGAAAGTTTGGGAACTCGCCAGTGTGGCGAAGACGGTTCGCGCAACCACTCCCGCCGGCACCAATATTGTGGCCCAGATGAATCCTGCGTATAAGTGGGTCAAGACCAGCGGCATCATCAGCACCAAAAAGTGGGGCAATTTGCCCGGTGGCGAAACGTTTACCACTCCCGGGGAAGTGAATGGAACGTTCGTCATCGATGGCGTGGTGGGGGATTACCTCTGCGCGAAATACGGTTCCTTAAAAAGCACGCCGCTGACCATTGAAATTGCCGGCAACCGATTGACTGCGGCCCGCAGCGCAAACAAAGAACTCGAAACAGAATTCTGGAACTATTGCCACACGGATGAAAATAGCGACCGGGTGGGGGAGTTCGCCATCGGTACCAACATCGCCTGCAAAGATGTGATTGGCAATATTCTACAGGACGAAAAGATCCCCGGGGTTCACATTGCGTTCGGCAACCCTTACGGCTTTCATACGGGCGCGGACTGGTATTCGGCGACACATATCGATGTGGTGGGACGCGAGTTCAGCATCTGGATCGACGACCGGCAGATCATGGACTCGGGCCGCTTCCTGATCGGTTAGGCGATGCTGCCCGAATACCGCGAAGAGTTCAACCACCGCTTCACGCCAGAGAAGTACGAGCGCTTCCTTGCGCGCCTGGATGCACGCTGCGGCACCCACGTTGCCTTCCGCAATTGCGAAACGCCGTGCTTTTTTCCTGGGGCGCTGCTGCGTGAAATGGCCGACGCCGGTGCGGAAATGGCACGCCAACTGGTAGCGGATGCGGAATATTTGCGCGCCGCCGACTGCTCGATCCCGAAACAGTTTCGCGCCGCTGCTCCTACGGCGAAACCCCTTTTCGTGCAAGCGGATTTTGGCATTATTCGTGGCGCCGACGGTACTCTGGAGCCGCGTCTGGTGGAAATTCAGGGTTTTCCTTCGCTCTACGCCTACCAGATCGAGCTGGCTGAGAACTATAGGGAGGTCTATGAGCTTCCCGACAACCTGACGCCGCTGCTGGGCGGCCGGACACCCTCCGAATACAGGGACCTTGTGAGCAAGGCGATTCTGGACGGCTGCAATCCGGAAAACGTTGTGCTGTTGGAGATAGACCCTGAGCGTCAGAAGACGCTGGCGGATTTTCTGTTGACGCAGAAGATGTGCGGCGTGCAAACGGTAAATGTCGCGGAGGTCCGCAAAAAGGGTCGCAAGCTTACCTACGAACGGGATGGCCGTACGATTCCGATCAACCGAATTTATAACCGGGTGATTGTGGATGAACTGATGCGAAAGGGAGTAGCGCTCGATTTCGACTTTCGCGACGACCTGGATGTGGAGTGGGCCGGACATCCCGACTGGTTCTATCGCATTAGCAAGTTTTCGCTTCCCTATTTGCAACACCGGTTCGTGCCCCGCTCCTGGTTCTTGAGCGACGTTCGGGAGCTGCCGGATGCGGCGGAGAACCTGGTGTTGAAGCCACTATTCTCTTTTGCGGGGCTGGGTGTAAAAGTGGGTCCTTCGCGCGAAGAGATCGGCGCGATTCCCGAGGCGGAACGAAGCCAATATCTGCTCCAGGAGCGGATGCGCTTCGAACCCGTGATCGACACTCCGCATGGCAGGACGCTCGCCGAAATCCGAATCATGTACATTTGGACCCGTCAGCCGGAAGCGGTAACCACCATCGTACGGATGGGGCGGGGGAAAATGATGGGAGTAGATCAGAATAGAGATCTGAAATGGGTAGGCGCGTCGGCCGGGTTCGTCCCCCGGTAACGTGCTAAGGTAAGGAAGTTCAGCTATGAATCCTCTAGACCTTTTAATCACCGGGATCTTCCTGCTGATTGTTGCCGCCATGATCACCTCAGGAGGCGGCCCTGGTACTCCGCTGCGGGTCCCTGTTCTGAACCGCTAAGCCTATTTCACCAGCGATTTGCTGGGACTGATTAGGATGTGAGCATTGCGGCCTTCCATTCGGGGCATAGCTTCCACGGTCCCGAAGGTCGCCAAATCCTCCGCAAACCGGGTTAACAGTTTCTTGCCGAGATCTGTGTGCGCGATTTCACGCCCTCGGAACTGGACCACCGCCTTTACTCGATTCCCCTCTTGCAAGAAGCGAATTGCGTGATTTTTCTTGAAATCGTAATCGTGATCGTCGGTGTTGGGCCGGAATTTTAATTCCTTCACCTGCACCACATGCTGCTTCTTTTTCGCCTCGTGCGATTTCTTTTTCTGCTCGTATTGATAATGGCCGTAATCGATAGCTTTGGCGACAGGCGGAACGGCGGTAGGCGAAACCACAACCAAATCGAGGCCCAACTCCTGCGCTTTTCGCAGTGCCGCGGCTGTGGGCATCACCTCGGCCGTGCCATCCGGAAATACAGCGCGAACTTCCTTAGCCCGAATCGATTCGTTTACGTTTTCGCGGCGGTTTGTGCGGCGTGGAGGAAAATTTCGGCCTGGAATCATTCGATATGCGTTATCTGCGTAAGCTTCACTTTAACCTAGTTCGGATCTTTCTGCCGGGTGCTGGTAACAGCTTTCAGTATGCCAAGCCCAACCAACACAATGACCATCACTGCAATCCACTGTGGGGGCATATGAGCCAGATACGCGCCGTATCCAAGACCGAGAACCACAACGATGAAACCAACCAGGTACATTCCAAAAGACATTTGAACTCCTTTTGACCGTCGACGGACGGCCTGCGCCACCACGCTTGCAACTTGAGTGCCATGCGGTCAGTCTGGCTACCCAAGTGCAGTGTCGGGAGCAGCATGAGATATCTGGTTCCCTTTTTACTTGCTGGGCTTACAGCTTCAGCTCAAACGGATATGTCGCAGCCTGCGGCTAAGACCGCCGCCGCTTCGTTTTCGATCAACCAGTTTGGCCGAAAAAATCTTACTGGCATCCCTGCTCAACCCGCTTCCACCGTGATCGTAAATGCTGCAAGCTATCTGCCGGGAATCAGTCCGGGGGGCTTGGCGACAATTTTTGGTAAAGACTTGAGCCATGTGGCAGACGTAGTTGTTGCCAACACAAATCCGCTGCCCACATTACTCGCGAACGTCTCTGTGAAAGTGAATGGACGCTCCGCTCCCATTTTTAGCGTGTCTTATAACGGAACCGAAGATCAAATCAGTTTCCAGGTTCCGTACCGGACCGAAACCGGTCCCAATGCGGCTGAGGTGCAAGTTTACGATGGCGGTAATCTGGTTGCCGATATCATCACGGATTCATTCACGGAAGACCCGGGTATCTTCGTCTATCAGGGTAAGTATGCGATTGCTGTCAGCACCACGAATAACTCGCTGATCGGTCCGAACAATCCCGCTAGTGGCGGTGACGTCATCGTTCTCTATACCACCGGCCTAGGCAGGCTGACACTTGACCTTCAGGATGGCTACGGTGCACCATCGAGCCCACTCGCCTATACTTCGGATCCATTTCAAGTGGTCGTGAACGGTCAGCAGTGCCAAGTGCTTTTTTCCGGCCTTGGACCGGGCTTTGTCGGGCTGTATCAAATCAACCTCGTACTGCCCAGGAACTTACCTTCGGGCGACTTGAACATGCAGATCTTATCTCAATATGGGGATAGTGCGATCGTGAAACTACCCGTATTCTAATCCGGCGCTAACAGCGACCGTCTTTGCGGATTCTTCTCGCCCTTCTATCGAATTTGGGCCTGCGCGACGGTCACAGGTCTTGTGAGCGATCCCTCTGGAGCGCGCATCGCCGGTGCTCAAGTCAAACTGCTCGATCCCAGCACCAACACAGTCAAGACCCTGCTCAGCAATAGTACCGGCCGGTATGATTTCTTTAACGTCAACCCCGGGGTTTACGACGTGATCGTCAGCAGCGCGGGTTTTTCCGAGAGCGGGCTTGACGTTGACCCCTCAAACTGAGCCAATCTAAGCTGGAGTTTCCCGGAGACAAAGCGGCGCAGCCGCAAGGGAGACGGACAGTGAAAAAGAGTAGGTTTACGGAAGAGCAGATAGTTGGGATT
>Ga0123338_10004481_pt1 | contig 12197 bp, 9 predicted proteins | sample grotaG_FD_89793 | JGI IMG/M metagenome (GOLD analysis project Ga0123338, IMG submission 89793) | Glacier valley bacterial and archeal communities from Borup Fiord, Nunavut, Canada, to study Microbial Dark Matter (Phase II) -... | ecosystem: Environmental > Aquatic > Freshwater > Ice > Glacier ... | reverse complement strand
CTAATCAGCTTGATGAAACGTAATATTTTGTATCAATACTATCTCACACTTCCTTCCCAGTCAATTTTTTGCTCAGTAGAGTTCCCTCCTAAAGAGCGAGTTGCTACTAACTCAATCTCAACTCCTACACCTGAGCGCAGAAAATTAGAATTAATGGGTAACTTTCCTAAAGCGATTATAAAACGGTTGTGGTCACGGGTGACTAACTCAGACGGAATGTTGCCTTCGTATCTTGTTTCAAAATCAGAGCGATTGCGATCTTCTTCTGAGGTGCGGTACTTAATCTTGAATTCAGTTGCAACTAAATCAGATTTACTAGCTAGATCTACCATATTGAGATTGAGATTAGAGCCACTATTACCAAAATCAGCAACTTTCAGTTTAGTGACTTCACTTTGACGAATCAAATGAGAGATGACAAAGTTAGTTACGCCATTCCGTTGAGATTGTGTACCATCAATCCAGAGTTTTTTAGGAAAAGATACTTGAATTTTTCGCTCGTCATTTAGGCTTAGTGTCGCCGTTTATTTAGTAAAATTACTCAGCGGTTGTTGTGTCAATTTTAGATTTTTTCTAAAAATGGACTACAACCTGAAGAAGATAGTTTCCCGATCGTCGTTAAGTTTCCCTAACTCAGAGTAACGCGATCGCGCCCTTTTCTTTTTGATTGATAAACACCTTGCTCAGCCGCCTGAATTAAAGTCGTCGGATCGTCGTTTGCTTGAGGAACGATACTAGCAACGCCTAAACTGACGGTTAAAACTGTCGCTGGTAGACCGCCGATCCCCGGATATTTACACTTAATTGCCAAAGCTTTCACCGCAGAACGGATATTTTCGGCGATATAAACAGCCGTGGTGACATCTGCTTGAGGCAAAATCATCGCAAATTCTTCCCCACCATAACGCGCGACTAAATCATTTCCCGCTTTTGTGCGATCAAAGCGCCGCTGCAAACACATGCGGATCGCCGCTGCAATTTGTCGTAAACAATCGTCTCCAGCGGAAGTGCCATAGGTTTTGTTATAAATCTTGAAGTAGTCAATGTCACACAAAATCAAACCCAGTGGGGTCTGGCGCTCGGTGGCGTGTTTCCATTCTATTTGTAAGTATGTATCAAAATAGCGCCGATGGGGAATTTGAGTTAGCTCATCTAATGATGAGAGATAGCGTAACTCTTGGTTTTCTTTCTCTAATTGGTGGATGCGATCAGAACTGAAATCAACACTCTTGAGTAACTGCTGTTGGAAATATAAGCGGTATAATTCATTGGAAATAGTAGCGCGATCGCCTTCTAAGTTTACTAACCCCATACTTTGCAATCGATAAGCAATTATTGGCTCTAATTTCGTTGGCGTTTCAATTACTTGTTTAAGAGCAGCCACTAGTTTTGGTTCATCTTGCAAGACAATGAGGTATTGTCGTAAATGGTCACTATAAATTCCCGTTTCTATCGGAGCTTGTTGCAATTGCTCTAATCCTCCCATACCGTTAGTCACGAGGTGATAGAGTGCTAAACGAACTAGGTAAGGATGTCCACCCACCATCCCCATGAGTTGTTCCGTATCATTTGCTGTCCATGAAAGTCCGTGACGCTGTGCAAGGTCTTGTACTTGCAATGCGGTAAAGGGAGGTAATTTCAGTTGTAAGCCAATACTGAATGGAGATTGATGTAAATTCAGAGGAATATAAATTTCTGTAGAACAAGCTACGATTAAGCGCAGTTTTTGCCAAACCTCTAGCTGTTTAGCTTGTTCGTACCAATAACGCAGTAATGACAGAAAGTCTTGGGCAATTTCTGGGTACTCAAATACTCGATTGACTTCGTTAAGTGCTAAGAGAAGCGGTTGAGTGAGGTTCTCCAACAAATATCTTTGAAAATAGATCGTGCAGCTAACTTTACTCCCCAGATCTTCGTCCCAGTAATCATCGAGTTTGGGTACTATATCTAATTCTCGGGCAATGTTGGCACAAAACCAGCGCAAAAACTTATCAAGGTTGGTAAATATGGCTGTATCTGCTTGTTGAAAGTCTAAACTCACCGTCCGAAAACCCTGCTGTGCGCCGTGAGCAAGAATCCGCAGAATCAAGGAGCTTTTCCCCGTTCTTCTTGAACCTTTGATACATATTACGCTACCAGGCTCAGTAATTTCCGCAAGGCAATTTGTTCTACTGGTGGTCTGGTGATGTATAAATTAGAATTTGTAGCCACTGGACTATCAGGGAACTCTAAGGGGATGATAGTTTCCGGGCGGCGGAATTCCTTAATTAACTGCATATCCGCTTTTGTGAGGTGGCGCGACTCTAGAGTGACGCGAAAGTTAGTTTTAGAGATCGGTTGTCCCCAAAGCTTACTTAACAATTGCCACAGCTTGGATGCAACTTTGCGAATTCGCTCTTCTCCGTAGTGTGCTTCCATCGCTATGCTAGTATAAGTTTTCTCCTCCCAAGCTTGACGTAGCACAAGTTCTTGAAGTGGAGTCAAATTGATCTGGCTAGCTTTTACTAACTGCACAACTTCATCTATAGTCATTGGTCATTTGCTCAGATCGTCTGACACTTCTCTAGATTATTGACAAAAAAAAGAATTAGCAATTTGTAGCCTGTGGTCTGGATAAAATAGTTAGTTACTCAAAAAAAGGCTACATAGTAGCTATTGACAAATTTAAATTGTTCTGAAACACTTAGCCATAGCTAGGTACAGTTATTGTAATCTACACAATTCATCAGTAACTCAATGTTAATTGTGTAAGTAAATATACTATTTTTTCTGTAATGCTTAACCTCAAGCACCGCAATTGTAACTAATTTTCGCGCCGTAGGCGATAAATAGTGGCAGGATCGGTTACATTTTTAGGTTTTAAATCACCCTGGTCGGCTAAAAATAATGTGATTGTCTGAGATATGTCCGATGATCATGCTGATCGCTCCTTAATAATTACTTAACAATTTGGCTGTCGTTCGACTGAATCCCAGATAGTGCATCTTACAGCATCAATCTCACAATACCTATTAAAGTTACTAGCAGTTATGCAAACCTATCAATCGGCTATCGATCAGCTTGAGAGAGAACTCCAAGTAGAACGCAACCAGCGGGTTGCTCTACAAGGAGAACTGCAACGAATCCAGCAAGACTTGAAAAGTGCCCAACATTCGCTTTTTGGGTTGCACCCCGGCAAACAGCGATTAGTAATGGCGTTAGAGGTTAGTGGCTTAGGTATGTGGGATTGGCATCTTGCCACTAACAAAATTTATTACGACTCCCAATGGAAACTGATGCTGGGATATGATATTGAAGAAATCGCCAATCAGGGTTACTCTTTTGAGCAACTTGTACATCCTGAGGATTTGCCGAGGGTGATGGCAATTTTTTATGCCTATTTAGAACATCGAAGAGAATGTTACCAAGCTGAATTTAGAATGTTGGCTAAATCGGGCGAGTGGAAATGGATTCTAGCTCAAGGCAAGATAATTGAGTGGGATGAATCAGGGAAGCCAGTGCGGATTGTTGGAACTTATACTGAGATTACTGAGCATAAAGAACACTTTCACTGCGAACAATTGGCATCGTCACAGGCTCAAACTAAAAACACAGAATCTCAGTTACTACAAACAGCACTGCAAGAGTCGCAACAGCGAGAACAAGAGACGAACCGACAATTAGAAATTGTCCTCCAAGAACTCCAGACGACTCAAGGGCGGTTGGTGCAAACGGGAAAAATGGCTAATCTGGGTCAACTAATGGCAGGTATTACTAACGAAATTAATAACCCTGTTAACTTTCTCTACGGTAATATCAATCCCGCTAGTGAATATGCTCAAGGCTTAATCCGGTTAATTGAGCTATACCAACGGCACTATCCTAAACCGCCTGCGGCTCTACAATCAGAAATTGACGCCTTGGAACTCGAATTTTTGAAGACAGACTTTGCTAAATTGCTGTGGTCAATGCGTGCTAGTGCTGATCGCATCAAAGAAATTGTCCAAGCTTTAGGAGATTTTTCGCGCTTTGACCAAAACAAGCTCAAAAAAGCTGACCTGCATGATTGCCTTGATAGCACATTGATGATTTTACAACATCGTTTGCGAGAGCAGCCGCAAAGAGCAGCGATTGAAGTGATTAAAGACTACGGTGAATTACCCTTAGTCGAGTGCTATCTAGGGGAGCTAAATCAGGCATTTATGAGTATTCTCAACAATGCTTTAGATGCTTTAGAAGAAAGGATGAAACATGATTTTGCTTTCATTCCGCAGATTTGGATTACAACAGAAGTTGTGAAAAGCCATTTGTCATTAGTTCCTAACACGGACACAATACAAGTTCCACAATTTAAAGATCGCAAAGTTGTGATTCGGATTACGGATAATGGTAAAGGTATGCTTCCTCACATTCAAAAGCGTATATTTGAACCGTGTTTTACCACAAAATCTATGGGTAGTAATGGTTTGGGGCTTTCCATTTGCCAGCAAATTATTGTCGAAAAACATCAAGGTAAGCTCAAATGCATTTCGCAATTTAGTAAAGGTACAGAGTTTGTAATTGAACTTTATCCTAAAATTAAAAGCTTGAATTCTAAAAAGGCTGAGGATTTAGGAGTTAAATGAAGAGACGTCCGATCACGTCTCTACAAGAATTAGGTGATCAGTCTATTCTTCAGCTTCGGAATTTACTTGATCTCCTCGTTCTAGTTCCCAGAGAATTTGGTTTCCTTCGCGTCGAACTCGAGAGACAATCCAATTGCGCCAACGCCATTGATCTCCACGGCTGGTGACAGCACTAGCGTGGACATCCATTAAATCTGCAAGTTCAGAACTGGCGATCAAATAGCCTTTTTCGGCAATTTCGTCAGCAATATGCAGAGTTTCCACTAGGTTGCGGAGTTGGGCTACCCTGATCTCGCGGGGTAATTCTTCGGTCGTGGGAGTGGATGGTTCCATGATGGTTATATCTGAAGCGACGCTGACGGTTGGTGGATAATTGTAAGTTAGCGTCGAGGTGGTTGGAGATTCAGATAATTCTGTTACCTTTGACGCCAAATCTGATTGTTGCAAGAATGTAGGTTTACCTTTGGCATAACTACGGGCGATTTCATCACAGCGTTCGTTGCCAATGTTACCAGCATGACCACGTACATGCTCCCAACTTACTTGGTTGGTATTAAGTTGATCCAGTGTAGCCAGCAGGTCTTGGTTGAGCACAGGGTTTCCATCTGCTTTTTTCCAGCCTTTCTTCTTCCAGCCTTTGATCCACTTTGTGACAGCGTTGATTAGGTATTCACTGTCTGTGTGGAGAGTCACCGGCTGGGTTTGACCTGATGCTTGCAGAAGTTTAAGAGCCGCGATCGCAGCTGCCATCTCCATGCGATTATTTGTAGTCTGGGCAGCTGCATCACCCATTTCGTAAACAGAGCCATCAGTAAAGTAGACGACAACACCCCAACCACCGGGACCGGGATTCCCAGTGCAGGCTCCATCGGTATAGATGCTTTGGATTTTCCGCAATGAGGACATGATTTAAATGCTCGAACCTGATTCGCCGCGAAGTATTTTGGAATTTATGCCAAAGACTATTTACATTAGCATCTTTTAGCGATCGCGTGTCAAATCAACTTGATTAAGGATGTGCAGCGAGTGCCAAGATGGTGACTATATTTTTATTTGGACCGTAATACCAAAATATCCGCCAAGCACCTGGAGTGCGATTTTCAACATAGGCTTCAAATATTTCTTCACCTCCCGGACCAACCAAAGATTCGTATTTATGAGTTTTGAGGCTGGGGTGACGCAGGTTAGTTTGCATCAACCCCAGAATTTTTAATACTTTCTTATACTTTTTTGGACTGGTTTGTTGAAGGTTAGCTAGGACAGCTTCCGCTTCTCTTTGATATCGCAGTTGAAACTGCACCTAATCTTCTGTCTCCAAATCTGCATATTGGGAAAAATCCCCTAAATAGCGACCGATTCCAGCTTGTGCTTGTCTCAGTCCGCTTTCTAGTTCAGCCCAAGCTGTTGGGCTTTGCCAAACCCACAACTCTTCTTCGGGAATATTCTGAGCATCTTTTACCATAAAACTGGTTTGACGGCGCAGTTTAAACAGAATTGCTCCCAGTTCGGTTGATTCTGTATAAGCCTTTTTCACTAAATTAACAGAATCTGTCGCATTTAAAACTTCCACCGCAAAATTAATCAGTTTTGCGTCACCCTCTACCGAGTATTCATCTTGTCGTGGCTGTTGTGTCTCTCCCTCTTGCATACACAGACGAGCATCCATATACTCCTGTTTCAAGGCTGAATAATCTTTGACTAGAGTGTGAAGTTTGGCAATCTCTGTAGGGAAAGTTTTACCTATTTCGTTACAGTGTTTTTGCAAATCTGTAGAAAGGCTATCCTCCAGCCGCATTAACGCTGCGAGGAAAGCTTTGAGAGTAACGACATCATGAGTGTCCATTTATAAAAGTGCTTACCTCTAAAAGTGAATATAATTCCCGGATTTGGGTTGAGTATAAAGTTGTTTTTAATTCTGATTCTTCTTATTTTATACAATGATATTTTGGGAAAAGCACTATTTCTTAATCTGTCTTTAGACAGTTTTTTTAGTCAGGCAATTTTAAATCAGTTTACCTTATACCAGATATGCATGAGGATAGGCTAGATTTTATCAAGAAGTCAGGAGTCAGATGAGCGTAGAATTCTGGATGACTGACGGATGATAAAGAGCGCGAAACACCACAGCAAACATGCTCATCGCCCGCATACAGCGTGACTCCTGACTCCTGCTTCAATTCTCCGAGTTAAAATTCCAATCCCTTTGAGCTTCTTTGACAGTTGCTTTAATTGCATCAGCATGTGCTGATGCGTCGTTCATTGACTGAGCTAATAAGCTGAGTATTGCTGGATTGGGACTTGGAGATAAAGTTACCTGTAGCAGTAGCTGGTAAAGACGCACATAATATGATGTTGCTCGTTCTCTAGCGTTTTGCAAGAGTTCTAAATCATAAGTCGTCGTAATATTACCATGCTGTTCAAAAATCACAAATCCAGTTTCTGTCACTTCATCTATTAGTTGTAGCAGTTTCCATTGCAAGTTAAAAATAGCGATTACTGTTTCATCTGGTAAGTTTATCATTAGTTAATTTACAAGAAGAGTGTTGATAGTGAGGATGAAGAAAAATAAAAAATATCGCTAGACGGACATAGCATGGGGTATACTGACGATGACAGTAAAGGCACTCTTTAAATACTTTGCTTAGCTACGGTTAAATAGGTATATTTCTGCAGTTGTACGCACAATAGATCAAATTAATTTTGATTTATCTCGTTTTGGTCGAAGCACCTCAAACTGCTTGTTGCTACTTTGTGCCTTCACAAACGAGCCAAAACTTATAGTGATATTGTGTACTGAGCTACATAGTTATCTGGAAAACTTACCGCACTTCTGCAGATCCCCTTACTTAATTTTACTTAATTTAAAGTCTAAAAATATACTTATACAGACAAGATATTCATAAAAAAAGTATAACTCTTTCTAATAGGGAGTTATACTCAATTGAATTAAGCTATGAGTGAGCAATTAGACTTACTTAAACGTTATTATCTAGCGCTCCCCAACTTGAAGCGCGATCGCTCTGTCAAAAGAGACTAACGCTTCTTCAAACCGCCCTAATTTACCTAACACTACGCCTTGATTATTCCAAGCTGAGTCGTAGTCAGGTTTAACTTCAATCGCTTTGCCAAAATATTCCAACGCTTCTTCCAATCGTCCCAAGTCAGAAAGCATGCTACCGACAAGATTCCAAGTTAAGTGGTCACTGGGTTTGAGTAAAACTACTTTTTGGTAGCAGACGAGCGCTTCTTCTTCTCGCCCTAACTGTTTCAACCCCGATCCCAGATTACTCCAAGCAGGTTCGTAGTTCGGTTGAATTTCAATCGCTTTGTCAAAATAAGGTAAAGACTCGGCGATTAGCTCTGACTGTTTGAGTGCTACACCCAGATTGTGCCAAGCTAAGTGATCGTCAGGTTTAATTTCGACCGCTTTATTAAAATAGGCGATCGCTTCTTCATAACGTCCTGAATCTGAAAGAGCACTCCCGAGATTATTCCAGGCTGAGTGGTTATCTGGTTTAATTTCCAAAGCTTTATCAAAGCTGAGAATCGCTTCTTCTGTTCGTCCTAAATCGGAAAGTGCAGTTCCTCTCGCCGTCCAAGCTGAGTGATAATCAGGGTTGATCGCAATCGCTTGATCGAAATTGGCAATTGCTTCTTCAATTCTGCCTAATTTCACCACAGCGACGCCGCGATTGTTCCAAGCTTGATACAAATCCGGTTTCAGCGCTAACGCTTGGTCGTAAGAAGCGATCGCTTCTGTAATTTGTCCCAAATTATCTAGTGTCACACCTCGATTGTTCCAAGCTTGGTGCAAATCAGGTTTAGCACCCAAAGCTTTGTCATATGATGTCAAAGCCTCACTAAATCTGCCCAAATTATCCAGGGCTACGCCACGGTTATACCAAGCGGAGTAATCGTTGGCTTTAATTTGGATTGCTTTGTCATAAGACGCCAAAGCCTCACCATATCTCCCCAAATTGTCTAACACCACACCCCGCCCAGTCAAAGCCGAGTAGTCATCAGGTTTAATCAGGAGTGCTTTGTCAAAAGAGGTGAGTGCGTCTTCAATTAGCCCCAACTTCCTTAAAGCTACACCTCGCCCAGTCCACGCCGAGTAGTCATCAGGTTTAATTTCGACCGCTTTGTCAAAAGCGCTGAGCGCATCTTCAATTCGTCCCAACTTTCTCAGCGCCACACCCCGGTTGTACCAAGCTGAATCGTCTTCAACTTTAAATTCAATCGATTTATCGTAGGAGGCTAAAGCTGATTCTATTGGTTCCAAATCACCATTAACACGCCTAGGGCGCTCAAAAGCTGACTCCTCTACTTCTTTTGTATATTCTCTGACTTCATTACCTGGTGCAGTTGCAGTATTTCGCTCTAACTGAATGGCGATTTCCGGCTCTAAAACTCTGTTCTGTCGATTGCTTTGCTCAAACCAAGCCGCTACCGATTGACTTGGCTCTGCTGGTGTAATCACGTATAAATTTGTAACATCCATCACCTGCTCGTACTCCACAGGTACATCCATCACCTGCTCGTACTCTACAGGTACATCCGTTGCTTGCTCGTACTCCACAGGTACATCCATCACCTGCTCATACTCTACAGGTACATCCGTTGCTTGCTCGTACTCCCAGACCATTTCTTCAAGAGCAGCGGGTGGTGGTGCGAGTACATCCGTGAATTGCTCATAATCCCAAGTTCTTTCTCCCGATCGCATCAGCAGTTGCATGCCAATGTCATAGGTAGCATCACTAACCTCCCCACAACCCAACTCACCCAGCAGTACCATCCGCCCTGCCAATTCATTATGAGGTGCTGGTGAGGCTAATAGTCTATTGCCAAACCGAGAAAGCCATTGTAACCACCGCTCAGTTGGCACTCGGTGTTCAATATTTTTCAACCATTTGAGCGCCCACTCTTGCCCACGTTGCTGATTTACCCCTTCTAGAAGCTCGATAAACAAAGATTCGAGATCGGCATCAGTGAGGACTGGCGGGTCCCGGCGAATCTCACCACCAGCACCCCGAGAATAGACGGGTGCCATTTTCTCTTTACTTGATGCCGGCTGAAAAAGATTTTTTAGCCACTGCCAAATTTTGCTGAGCATCTGCCGCAGTTGTGGAGCTGAATTTATCATAGATTTTAACGCTTAAAATATCAACAAAATCTACTGATATTTAGCATAGAATCAGTTTGATTACATAGACTTAATTATTCATGACAATTATCTACGTCTAATTACCTAGGTTTAAAGGTGCTGCTGATTGATCCTGTTCTAGGTTAGCTGCTTGAAACTGATGGATTAATGCCTCAACAATCGTGTCGGGATCTCTAGTTTCGATTCCCAACTGCTGAGATAGTTGCTGGACTAAATTCTCATCTTGTTGCAACAAAACTAACAATTCTTCTAGAGTAATCGGTGTTAATTCTTCTGGTTCTTCAGGACTTGCGGCGAATCCTGGTGTCTGGACAACTGATGGCGTTGCGATTACAGAATCCGCACCCTCATATTCCCAAATTGGTTCAGCATCATGGCGCGTCAACAGTCGCATCCCGATGTCATAAGCAATATCACCAACTGCTCCAACTCTTAGTTCACCCAAATTTACCATCCGCGCCGCTAACTCATTGTTCGGTGTCGGCACTTTTAGCAATTTCTCACCAAAGCGCTGCAGCCAATTTACCCAATGTTCTACACTCACGCGATGCTCGATCTTTTTCAGCCACTTCAACGCCCATTCTTGTCCACGTTGTTGATGCACTCCTTCTAAAAGTTCTGTGAACAGAAATTCTAGATCTGCATCAGTTAGCAGTGGAGGCGTTTTTTTCGCAGCAGTTACGCCCACGCGCTCTAAGGGGCGTTTTTGAGTTCGCTGTCTACCGAATAAAGACTGAAATAATTTTTGAATCCTGACCCAAATTCGCTGAAACATTTTCCTCCGCACCCTTCCATTGAATGCTAAAAATTATCTTACCGACAACAATACCTAATCTTCACAATTTTTGGCTGTGATCGAGCACCTTTAACACATCACATTCTTGTTACTAAAGCTATATTCTGCCTCATTTGAGCTTAAAGACAGCACAGCAATAAAATCTGCTCACAAGTAATTATAGTTTAAACATATATCTTAACTTTATGTAATACACGAATAAACACGGATGTCTGATGCTGTGTTAGAAATAATACCTTCAAGATTTTACTGTTGACTGCGATTCAGCTTGGTAAAATGGAAGAGTCTCAGCAATCTTTGTCTAGGCGATACTGATTGCTCTTTTCACGCCGGAAATTTTTCGCTCCATGTCTTACGAACCACTACACCACAAGTATCGCCCGAAAACTTTTGTCGAACTAGTCGGACAAGAAGCGATCGCCACGACTCTCACCAATGCGCTACTCAGCGCCAAAATTGCCCCTGCCTATTTATTTACTGGTCCTAGAGGTACAGGTAAAACATCATCCGCCCGGATTTTAGCCAAATCTCTCAATTGTCTCAATAGTCCTACCCCCACTCCTCACCCCTGTGGCGTGTGTGATGTTTGTACTGGAATCACCAAAGGCTCTACCCTCGACGTGATTGAAATCGACGCCGCCAGTAACACTGGAGTCGATAACATCAGAGACCTGATCGAAAAGGCACAATTCGCCCCAGTTCAGTGTCGCTACAAAGTTTATGTCATTGATGAGTGCTTGACAGGAGACTCGTTAGTACAAACCAGTGATGGTCTGATGCGGATCGATGACCCCAATATCAAAGGAAAAAAGGCACTCAGTTACAACAACACATCAGGAGTGTGGGAATTTCAACGAGTTGTCAGATGGCTAGACCAAGGAGAACGCCAAACTCTGCTCATTAAGACAACAAACGGAGAAATCAGATGTACTGGCAATCATCTAATTAGGACAGACAAGGGATGGATAGCAGCAAAGGACGTAAAAGAAGGAACGAAGATACTATCCCCTGCGAATGTGGATGTGGCATCGTCATCTACAAATTTGGAAACGGTCGAATCTGTAAGCCTCGCTGGGGTTGAACGAGTTTATGACATAGAAGTAGAGACAAATCACAATTTTGTGGCTAATGGTCTTCTTGTGCATAACTGTCATATGCTCAGTACAGCAGCATTCAATGCGCTACTTAAGACACTAGAAGAACCACCGAATAGCGTAGTGTTTGTGTTGGCGACAACCGATCCGCAGCGGGTATTGCCGACGATTATCTCACGTTGCCAAAGATTCGATTTTCGGCGGATTCCCTTAGAGGCGATGGTGCAGCATTTGCACAAAATTGCCACGATTGAAAAAATTAACATTGATCATGCTGCCATTACCCTAATCGCCCAAATTTCTCAGGGAGGATTGCGAGACGCAGAAAGTCTCCTTGATCAATTAGCGCTGCTATCTGGAGATGTGACAACAGAGAGGATTTGGGATTTAGTCGGTACTGTTAGCGAAAAAGACTTGCTAGGATTAAGTAGCGCGATCGCGACAGCCAACCCCGAAGCAATCCTAGACTACGCCCGCAAAATCATGGATCGCGGTCGGGAACCTCTGACTATTCTCCAAAATCTCACTGGCTTCTACCG
>Ga0123338_10004477_pt1 | contig 12207 bp, 13 predicted proteins | sample grotaG_FD_89793 | JGI IMG/M metagenome (GOLD analysis project Ga0123338, IMG submission 89793) | Glacier valley bacterial and archeal communities from Borup Fiord, Nunavut, Canada, to study Microbial Dark Matter (Phase II) -... | ecosystem: Environmental > Aquatic > Freshwater > Ice > Glacier ... | reverse complement strand
CTGTTACGCTTGGGACTTGATTGTTCTGTCCAACTTTTGCGCCCATCGTCCGCTGGGTCGCGTTCTTCCCATCCTTGAAGCCCTTTAACCTTATGCCCCACCCTCATATACTTGTCGTCTTTGAAAAAGCGGGGGCAACGACATCAAATCACAACGTGAAAATCGAATTTGACTTCGACGCTAAACGAGAGCCTTTGCGATTCGATTTGAATCATTTCAGGGAGTCAGAAGCTGTCATTCGCGAGGTGGAAAGTAGGTTCTTAAATGACGATGAATCCACCGTCTATGCACATTCTTTTAATTTAACCAGATTGGAAGAAAGGCCGCTGGAACAATATTTTCAAGACATTTTGCAACTCCCAATTTGGAAAGCGCGACACGAACTGTATTCCGTTTGGATTTTTTCGGAAATTATAAGAGCGTTTCCCTACGACGATATTGAATTCATAGTTAAGGATAATCAGATCGTGTTTTCGTGGGAAGGCGCTCATCTGACAACAATCAAAACACATATCGGAAAACTTGAACTCTGGTGCGAACTCGGATCGAAACTTGCAAATCCAGTCGGCAAAGGCAGGAAAGGACATATCAAACCAGACTACACACTGACACTTGACGTCGATAACCCCTTGAAGAGTGTATTGGTTGTTGAGTGCAAGCAATATATAAAGCCATCCTCCCGTAGTTTTAGCGCAGCACTAACGGATTACTCGCGTGGGCGTGAGAACGCGAACGTCATTCTTGTAGATTATGGCAGTGTCCGCGCCAAAACCATCCTACATTATGTTCCATGCGATTTGCACAATCGCGTACACATTATCGGTAATTTGGTTCCAAGTTCAGGAGTTCAAAACGAATTCTACGAATATATTGAACAAACCGTTGAAAAATACCTGTCGTTGAAATAGCAAACCATTTCCAATCGTATAAAAAACCCAATATATACCACTCGCCAACCGCTCTTCGACGCTATATCAACGTTTTATGAAATTGTTCGCAGCCCGCTCTGGTTCCGTGATACTATAGGGGAACCCGCGACTACCTGATATGAAGTGCCACGATGCGTGTCTTGATTATCTCCGATATACATGCCAACCTTGCCGCCTTCGAGACGGTCATGAATGATGCCAAAGGCGATTGGGATTACGTCTGGTGTCTGGGTGATGTCGTGGGTTACGGACCCGACCCAAACGAGTGCTGCGAACTGCTCAAAACCCTGCCGCATCTGTGCCTCGCTGGGAACCACGACTGGGCAGCGCTCGGCAGGCTCGATATTCGCACCTTCAACGCCGATGCGCGCAAGGCCGTCAACTGGACGACACAGGTTCTCAAACCCGCCAACGTCGAATATCTGAACGCGCTACCTACGACCTTCGTGATCGGCCAATATACGCTCGCACACGGCAGCCCACGCGAACCCGTCTGGGAATACATCCTCGACCCGCTGATCGCCGCCTCGAACTTTCCGCACTTCGAGACGCCCTACTGTTTGGTCGGGCATACGCATACGCCGATCATCTACATGCAGGCCAGCAACATGGGCGAAACCGACATGCTGCAACCGACCTACCGCCAGACCCGCGCGCTCAACGGTCATCGCCTGATTATCAATCCCGGCAGCGTCGGCCAGCCACGCGACAGCAACCCGGACGCAGCCTATTCGATCCTTGAAGTCGAGGCGATGACGTGGGAACACCGCCGCGTCGCCTACCCGATCAAAGTCACGCAGGATAAGATGCGGCGCGTCGAAATGCCGGAACGCTTAATCGCGCGCCTTGAACACGGCTGGTAACATGATCGATTCTCAAACCCCGCCAGCATCCGGGTCGCTCCCGGTTGCGCCTGTCATGAAGCGCCCGACGCTTCTCTCCCGCAACACAATCTTGCGCGATGTTCTGGAAATCGTGCTGTTAATCGCCACGATCTACACGCTAGTCAATCTGGCGACGGCGCGGGCGGTCGTTGAAGGCGCGAGTATGCGGCCTAGCTTCGATACGGGGCAACTCGTGATCGTCAACCGCTTTGCATATTACTTCGCCAATCCGCAGCGTGGCGACGTGATTGTGCTGCACAATCCGCAGGACCCCTCGCAGGATTATATCAAGCGCGTGGTCGGGCTTCCCGGTGAGGTCCTCCAGATCAAAGAAGGGCGCGTCTATGCGAATGGCACGCTGCTCGATGAAGCGTACATCCCGCACTTCTGCACGCTAGGCTGCGATGGCACGTGGTCGCTGGACGATACGCAATACTTCGTACTGGGCGACAATCGCCCGAATAGCCACGACTCGCACAGCTTCGGACCGCTCGACCGCAAGCTGATCGTCGGCAAGGCATGGATTCGCTACTGGCCGCCGCCAGATTTCGGCATGGTCCCACATCAGGAATATGGTCCTGTCAGCAGCGAACACCCGCCGACGCCCACCCCAACGCTGTCGCCCACGCCCGGACCGACCAACGAGCGTCGCCTGCTTCCACGCGCGACGCCGGGTGCGCCATCGGACGGTGTGCAGGGGCTGTAAATCGGCGCGCAATGGTTGGCCGTCGGCATTTCGCTGTCCGTGAACATGCCTCCACAGCGCATCGTGCGGTATCATTCGCACGCGGACCTGATCGAATCCTCACACGAGTACCCCACACATCATGGGCTTTACCTTCGCAGAAAAAATTCTGGCACGGGCGGCGGGGCTGCCCACCGCGGAAGCCGGGCAAATTGTCGATGCGCGACCGGACATCATCCTCAGCCACGACAACACCGCCGCGATTTACCAGACCTTCAAGAAACTCGGCCTGAGCAAGGTCAAAAATCCTGAAAAGCTGGCAATCACGCTCGATCACGCCGTCCCCGCGCCGACGACCGAACACGCGCGCAATCACCAGGAAGTGCGCCAGTTCGTGCGTGAGCAGGGCGTGCAATACTTTTTCGAGGTCGGGCGCGGCATCTGTCATCAGGTTCACAGCGAAGAGGGCGTCGTGTTGCCCGGCAATCTGGTCCTCGGCTCGGATAGCCACACGCCGCATTTCGGCTGGCTTGGCGCGTTCGGCGCGGGCGTCGGACGCAGCGAAGTTGCAGCGCTCTGGGCGACGGGTGAGCTATGGTTGCGCGTTCCGGAAAGCGTGCGCGTGGTGCTTGAGGGTGAATGGCCGCGCGGCGTGACCGCGAAGGATTTCTGCCTGCGGCTGATGGGCGATCACGGCGTCGAAGGCGGCATCTATCAATCGATAGAGTTCAGCGGTCCGGCGGTGACGGCGCTCTCGCTCGATTCGCGCGCGGTGATCCCCAACTTCATGGCCGAATTTGGCGTGAAGACGGCTTATATCGCGCCCGATGAAAAGGTGTTTGAATACCTGAAAGGCCGCGCCCGCCGTCTGTATACGCCCGTCTATCCCGATGCCGATGCACGCTACGAGGCCGAATATTGCTACGACGTTTCGACGCTCGAACCGCTGATCGCCTGTCCAAACAGCCCGGATAACGTCAAGCCGCTTTCGGAGGTCGCCGGGACGCACATCGATCAGGCATTTTTGGGGACCTGCACCAATGGACGGCTGGAAGACATCGCGGCGGCTGCTGAGGTCGTGCGTGGTCGGAAGGTCGCACCGGGGGTGCGCTTCATCGTCATTCCGGCGTCGAGCGAGGTCCTCAAGGAAGGATTGCGGCGCGGCTATATTCAGGAACTGGTCGAGGCGGGCGCGCTGATTAATACGCCGGGCTGCGGTCCGTGCATGGGCAATCATATGGGCGTCCCCGCGACGGGTGAGGTCACGATCAGCAGTGGCAACCGTAACTTCAACGGGCGCATGGGGACGCCCGACGCGCCGTGCTATCTGGCGTCTCCGGCGGTGGTCGCGGCGAGCGCGATTGCGGGGGAGATTGTGGGACCGCTGCACCTGTAGGGACCGCCTGGAAGGGGACACCAAATGCGAGTTCGATACATTCTCGGCCTCATCGCTTCCCTCACCATTCTGGCATTGTGCGTACAAGTATTCAGCGAAAGTCATGTAGTCTCGGCTCTGGATGATCCCCCCTGTACTTTCAACATCTTTGACAGCATCCTCGACGCCTCAAACTATGGATAAACTCACCCCTATACTGAAAGGGGATACGTTCAAAAGTCTGTGGTGGTCCAGCGACAGTCGCTACCTTGCATTTTTTGAAGGGTACGATGTCATCACAAAATACAGTTCCAAAACGAGCAGTGAGCCGAAGCGCTGGTGGTTATACGATGCAGCACGAACTCAAGTACCACCAGAGTAAATGAACCTGACACGGTTGAGTTCTACGTTGGGAAGAACACCCTTGCCACCCTTCAAAGTACGTCTACAGTGTGTTCAACACCGCCTAAACTTGAATAGTCGAAGCCTCGTTGCGAGTCATCTAAACCCCATTCGGCGCAACCGTGACCCCATGCTATCCCCCTTTGCCCGTTAAAACTAGATGGACTGATTACTAGATGACCCGTGACCCATCGCATGTGTACCCCACCGCGCGCCAGCCCAGATGCACCCGCAGCAGCCCTTCCACTTGGGCTCGTATGCTTACCATCTAACGTCTCTTTTTTGGGTAGCACTGCATTGAGTCCTCAAGCCTTGGTTTTGCTCGTAACCTTACGCGGCTTCTCTCCAAGTACGCCTATCAAAACTCGAAATCTGCAAGCCACGTCGCGGCCTGTCGTATCTGTGCGCGGATCGCGGCGGGTGCGGTCCCTCCGGCGGCGGTCCGGCGGCCAATCGAAGCGGTAGCATCGAACAGCGCAAACACATCTTCCGCGAAGCGCCCCGACTCGGCCTGATATGCTTCAAGCGGCAGTTCGGAGAGCGCCACGCCCAAACTCTCCGCACGCACGACCAGTTTGCGAACAATCGCCGCGCCGTCTGCTTCGCCGCGCTCCGCGAGGTAGCTCACGAGGTCGGCTGCAAAGGCGCGATCATCGAGCGCCTCCCACATGCGGTCAGGTTCGATGGTCACGGCTCCGACCGCATCTTGCAACCCACTCACCGACGCCGCGAGCGCATCCGCTGCGGCGTAAATCAATTCGCGGTTCTGCCCGATTTGCGAATGATAGCCGGAACCGACCGCACGATATGCGCTCGTGAACCCGGCCAGCGCCCCGAACAGCGCCGCCGCATTACCACGTACCGCAATCAGTGCCGCCTCGTGATCGGCAGGCATGGTCACGAAGCCAAGCGCCGAGCTGCTGTAATGCAGCAAATCCGAGGCGAGCCGCTCCAGATGCACGCCGAGCAGATTGGCGACCGAAAGGTATTCAATTGCGAAATCCCAGTCACTCACCGCGTCAACGCTATTTTCCGAAATACGCGCGAAGCCGAGCGTCCGTGCCAACGCCTCGCGATCTATTGCACCCGTCGCGCCCGCGTTCAGGCCGGAACCAAGCGGCAAAACGCTCGCCCGCGCCGCTCCCGCCGATAGCCGCTCCTGATCGCGCGTGAGCGCCCAGAAGTGACCGAGCAGCCAGTGCGCGCACGAGATCGCCGCCGCCGGGCGCTCATCGGCGTAGCCGGGCATCGCAGCGCCAACGCTGCCTTCCGCCTGCCGCAGGAGCGCACGTTGTAGTTCACCGATCTGCTCGCTCGCCGTTTGTGCGTGTTCATTCAACCACAGACGCAGCGCTGTCAAGAGCCGTTCTCCGAAACTGCGTCCGGCATTGAAGCGCGCGAATGCGTCCCCCGCAAGTGCCGACAAGCGCGCATCGAACGCGGCAAATGATTCCGGGGCGATGACCGTCTCGCGCTCGGTCCGGTCGAGTGCTTCCGTGAGCGCGGCCACATCGTCGGCGCGCAGTGTTTCTGTGAGTGCGGTCAGCCAGCCGCGGCTGATACGCAATTCGGCGGGTAGCAGGCGACGATCATCGGGCATGATCCTGTTCCTTCCACTGCGCGGATTTTAACCTATTCGCGTTGCAAGTGTGGACCAAACGAGCGAAAATTGCGCGCATGTCTACAATTGAACGCACGCTCACGCTGAATACCCTCCAACAGCTTGCACTTCCGTTGGGAACTGCCATCGTCTCTGGTGAGGCGAATGCGGGACGGCCTGTGCGCTGGCTGGCGGTTGCGTCCGGTGCGGGGGCGTTACCCTTCCTTGAAGGCGGGGAATTGTTGCTCGTTGCGCCGTCGCTCGTGACAGAAATGTGGGTACGCGCTGCCGCAAACGCGGGTGTAGCAGGCTTACTGATGACGGAGCCGCTCGCGCCGCTGCCGCTTTCTGCTGCACAAATGCTGGGGTTGCCCGTGCTGCAACTGCCCGCCGGGAGCCGCCTGCGCGAGATCGAGCGCGCAGTTCTGACGGTCTTGCTCTCCAATTCTGCAAATGCCAAAGAGCGCAGCCTCGACATTTACGATCAATTGATGCGGCTCGCATCTGATACAACTGATCTGACCGCGATCATTCAGGAATTATCGCGCCTGACACAAAAAGCGGTTGTCGTGCAGGATAAGCGGCTGCACATCCGCGAATATAGCGTACCGCCCATGTTGAGTGGCGTCTTCGACCACATCCGCGCGGGGCTGGAAGACCGCGACTTGCTGCCGGCGTCCTTTCAGGATCGGCACAAGCTGCCAATGGCGACCACGCCCACGCAATTACACGCGCTCGGCAGAGATGATCTTTCGCGGCTGATCACGCCCATCGTCACGCAGGGAATTGGGCGCGGCTATCTGTCCTTCATCGCGCACGAGTTTACTGATTTGGACGCGCTGGTGGTGCAGCACGCGGCGGTCATCTGTGCGCTTGAAATGGCACGCGCGAAGGCAATCAGCGAGGTCGAAAAACGACTGCGCGGTGATTTTCTGGATGGCCTGCTGCTCGGTAGTATGAACGAAGGAGAGGCAGTCGCGGAGGGCGAACGTTACGGCCACGAGATGAGCGTACCGCACGTTGCGCTAGTCGTGCGTTGGCAGGGCGCGGCCAACCAGCACCCCAGCATCCGGCGGCTGGAAACGCTGGTCAATGGGCTGGCATTGCGCCGTCCGGGAGTGTTCCTCTCGCGGCTACGCGAAAGCGAGGTGCGGCTTTTTGTGAAGGCCGAAGGTCCGAACCCGATTCAGGCAATGCGCGAACTGGCTGGCGAACTGCTGCGCGACAGCCGTGCCGAATACCCGGATGCGCGCCTCGCGGTCGGGATCGGGCAGCTTACGGCGCGGGCGAATGGCTGGCGCGGCAGCTACAAGGACGCGACACAGGCCGCCGATCTCGCCCAGAAGTTGCGTGCCGAAACGCCGCTCTTCATCGGCGACCTGGGTATTTATATGTTCCTCTCCAAGCAGGATTATCGAGACGACCTGATCGCGCTGCGCGACAGCACCATCGGCAACCTGATCGGCATCGAGGAGCGGCAGCGCGCGGACCTGCTCGCGACGCTTAATGCGTTCTTCGAGGCGCACGGCAACCACACCGCAACCGCTGACGCCCTGAGCGTCCACCGTAATACGTTGAGCTACCGTATGGCGCGCATTGCGGAGATTACCGGGCTGGATTTGAACCAGCCAGATGTGCGGTTGGCGGTGCATCTTGCCTTGAAAATTCATAAGCTGCTCGGCAGTGAAACCTAACTTAAGTGTTTCAATGCAGGCAAACTCGTCCCGAAAATTTCCACAACCTGCACGGAAAAAGTCGGGATGATCACACTTGTGAGCGTATCGGCCTTCTCGTTCCGCGTGAATGCGCGAAAAGCTTTGCCCTGCGGCTGCGAATATTGCAGTACCGCTTCGCCGTTGATGTCGATAATCCAATATTCTGGGATGTTAGCATCCGCATATACGCGCGTCTTGATTTTGACATCCTTGTCCAGCGTCGAATCCGAAACTTCGACTACGAGCAGGACATTCGCCGGATTTTGCATATCGCCGTTCATGTCGGTGTTGTGGCGCAGCAGAACCAGATCGGGTTGCGGAACGGACCGCGCCAGCCGAAGTGCGTGCTGCGGTCCGATGATCGCTTTGCGCTCAAGATAGAGCGGAATAAACAACGCATTGAGCATCGTCATCACGCGGATGTGCATGTTTCCTAACGCGCTCATTTGTATGATGTTCCCTTCTAGTAATTCGAGGCGTTCTGCATTCCCCAAGATGCCGCTTTGATACATGCGTTCGTATTCCGCGACGCTGATTTTGCGCCGCTCCAGATGCGCGAGCGTCTCTCGTATGGACGTGGTCATATTCTGGTCTCCGCAATTTGTGGTTATTATATGTCGCGTTGCCCTTGCGCAGCATATTCGCATGGTCGAAATCCCGCTGCCCTATGCTGAAATCCCGCGAGATCGCCCAGTCGTGCTGCTCTGCCGAAGTGGGAGCCGCAGCGCCCGCGCACTAATCATGCTGACGCTGCATGGCTTTACGACTTTGCTCAATCTGGAAGGCGGCATCCTCGCCTGGGCGCACGAGGTCGATAAATCTTTGCCGCAGTTCTATATCTGATAGACGGTACATAACTAAAAGTAACAGACGCCATTTTTGGCGTCCGTCACCTTGCCTGCTATACGCAGAATTCAAACACGCTCTAGCCTGTGTAGCCGAGAACGTTCACAACCGATTGCACCGCGTCCGCAGATTTCTTGAGCGCTGCTTTCTCGGCGTCGTCGAGGTGCATCTCGATCACACGCTCCAGACCCTTCGCGCCAAGGACGCACGGCACGCCGATAAATAGCTTGTTGTAGCCATATTCCCCGGTCAGATAGACCGCGCACGGGATTACGCGCTTCTGGTCGCGGATGATCGCCTCGACCATGTTCTCCGTGCCGCCCGCCGGGGCATAGTAGCCGCTGTATCCGAGCAGGCTGACAATCTCGCCGCCACCTTTGCGCGTGCGCTCGATAATCGCTTGCAGCTTATCTTCGGCCATCAACTCGCGGACCGGGATGCCGGAAACGGATGTGTGGCGCGGGAGCGGAACCATCTCGTCACCGTGACCGCCGAGGACCATCCCATGTACGTCGCGCACGCTTACACCGAGTTCCTGTGCGATGAACGTTTTGTAGCGCGCGGTATCGAGCGCCCCGGCCATGCCGATCACGCGCTCACGCGGGAAGCCGCTGTATTGCTTCGCGACGTGACACATCGCGTCGAGCGGGTTGGCGACGACAATTAGAATAGCGTTCGGGCTGTACTTCGCGACCTGCTGCGTGACTTCCGAAACGATCTTTTCGTTGATTTTCACCAATTCGTCGCGACTGGGGAACTTGCCCGTCACGGGGTCTTTCTTGCGCGGGACGCCCGCCGTGATAACGACGACATCCGAGTCTGCCGACTCTTCATAAGTATTGCTGCCCGTCACATTGATGTCGAACAGCATCACCGGACCCGCTTCGAGCAGGTCCAGCGCCTTGCCCTGTGGGAAGCCCGGCACGACATCGACGAGGACGACATCCGCAACCTCGTTTGCGGCAAGCCATGTCGCGAGCGACGCGCCGACATTCCCGGCCCCGACTACTGTTACTTTTTTACGCGCCATATGCGTAAGGCTCCTGTGTGTTACAAAAATCACGAATGGGTATAGTTATAGCACGCCGGGCAAGATAAACAAGAAGCGCAGCAGATGATATTGAACACCGATCAGAATACTGAAATTCGATTGCGTCCGGCGACCATCGCGGATCAACCCGTGATCGCCGCGATCATTCACGAAGCGGATATCAATCCAATGGGTTTGCAATGGGAGCGCTTTCTACTTGCCGAGGAAAACGGGCAAGTTATCGGTACGGGTCAGCTCAAGCCACATAGCGATGGCAGCATTGAGCTTGCGTCGATTGCGGTAGTTCCCACACGGCAAGGGCAAGGCATCGGCAGCCAGATCGTCCGTGCGCTCATCGTGCAGCATTTCCAGAACACCGATACGCTGTTATACCTGACCTGCCTGGGAACCAACGAAAGCTATTATGTGCGCTTCGGCTTTCGGCGCATCGGACGCGCGGAGATGCCACCCTACTTTCGGCGTATCACGCGCATCGCGCGGGTGCTGTTCGGCATCGGGCGTGTAATTCGCCCCAAAAGCAACAACACGCTGGCCGTGATGCGCTACGATCCCAAAACTGCACTGAACACCGACGCACTTTGAATGAGTAGTATCAGCCGAATGCGTCCCTGACCACACCCGCTACCACTTCGGGAGCCTCCCAATGCGGGTAATGACCGACACCTTCCAGCCGGATGTACGTCGCATCCGGGCGGTACGACACGACCGCATCAGCGACGGCAGGTGTCGCAATCGGGTCGGTCTGTCCCCAGATCAATGTCAAGGGGACGCGGCTTTGCCTGAGCGTATCGAGCCAGTCATACTGATGTTGCCAGCGTTCCAGCATGTAGCGCATCAGCAGCGGATACAGCCGATTGCCCCTGTGATGAGTAATAATTGACCAGAACGCATCGAGTTCCGGCGACGGTAGCGGATAGGAAAACAGCTTTTTCGTGGTCGCGGCAAAAAAGCGCTTGTTAATCAAGCCCAGCCTGCCGATCAATGGACCCAACGCCGGATGCAGCAACGCGCGTTGCGTGGTCCGCATCACTACATCGTCGAATGGGATACTAACCACGCTGCCATTCATCAAGATTAGTTTGTCGATAATCGGGGTCTGCCGCAGCAAAGCGATCAGCGCCACTGAGTCGCCAATATCATGCGCGAGGACAAACGCGCGCTGTATGCCGAAGTGAGCAGCAACCGCGCGGAGACACCCGGCGGCCTCATTCAGCGAATAGAGATGCGGGTCGGGCTTATCGGAGAAGCCATAGCCCGGATAATCGAACAGAATCAATTGGTAGCGGTCCGCGAGTAACGGGACAAGACGGGAATAGTCGTAGCTCGATGTCGGGAAGCCATGCAACGCGATAATTGGCGCGCCCTGCCCGATAGATTTAACAAATAATCGGTACTTGCCAATGGCGATCAACTCTCCTGATTTGCGCCAAAGTTCGGGAGTCAGCATAATGGGGCAAGTTCATTTCCGAGAAACCAAACTGCGGAGGCTGTATTGGACGCGCCAATTCCACCCGCTCCCATTATCCGCAGAAAAAAAGAGGGCTTCTGGCAGCGCCAGTTTTCCACAACGCCCAGGATTCCACAAAAAATCTTCGATGTGCTGTTCGGCGCGATTATTCCTGTTCTCCTATTGATTTACGATCCTGTCGTATTTCGTGACACAGTGTCATGTTATAGTGCGGAACCCATTCTAGGGCAGTATGCCACGTTCGCCTATCTTGCTATCGGGTTAGGCGTTGTGGCACTTTTAGCCTGGTTGTTTGTAGGAATGGGACCTTACAAAGCAGTGGCGGCAGGGATTCTATTTACGGGGACGCTGTTCGCGGCAGTCATCGGAATATCACTTCTGCCGATGAGTATTCCGGGGCTGCTGATAGTGCTTGGCGCGTTGGGCTTTGTACCGTTCCTGACTGCTTTTGTGTATTACCGAAACGGGAGGCGTGCCTATCGCGCGGCATATTCCATGTCGCCCGACTGGAAACGGATTACCGCTGGTATGCTCGCGGGCTTCATTCTTGCGATTGGGCTTCCCGCGTCGGCACAATGGCAAGTGACAAGCACGATCCAATCTTCGATGCTGACGCTCACGGCGAACCCGGACGCACCGGACCCGGCCAGTGTCGAAGCGTTGACACGCTTGAATTCGCTGTGTCTGCATCTGTGTACTTCTAACATCGAACTCGCGTTTACGCGTGCTGCAAACGCTGACCGGGGTTCACGCGAGATGCTCGATGTGATTTACAGGCAAATCACAGGCACTGGATTGCCTGCTTCCTGTAGTAGTTCAAGCGATTAGCGAATCGTGAAGAACCCCGTTCTGGCGCGTCGCCGCAGGTTGTTCCGCGCGCTCGGAGGTATTTTTATTTCGCTTGCGCTTTTCCTGACAGGTACATCTCTCTATCAGGCTGTCGCAAGCCAGCAGGAGCTACAAGCGTTTCCAGCGCCGGGCAAGCGGGTCGATGTGGGTGGCTACAATCTACATATCAATTGCACTGGGAATGGCTCCCCAACGGTGGTGTTTGAAGGTGGGTTGGGTTCCGCGTCGTTGATGTGGAGTCTGGTGCAACCCGCCATTGCGTTGCATACCCGCGCGTGCAGCTATGATCGCGCGGGCTACGGCTGGAGCGACGCAGCGACCCAACCTCGAACCGGAGTCCAAATCGCACTTGAACTGCATACGCTGCTGGAACGTGCTGGCGAACCTGCTCCCTACGTACTGG
>Ga0123338_10004476_pt1 | contig 12208 bp, 10 predicted proteins | sample grotaG_FD_89793 | JGI IMG/M metagenome (GOLD analysis project Ga0123338, IMG submission 89793) | Glacier valley bacterial and archeal communities from Borup Fiord, Nunavut, Canada, to study Microbial Dark Matter (Phase II) -... | ecosystem: Environmental > Aquatic > Freshwater > Ice > Glacier ... | reverse complement strand
TTCGGTCGCATCGAGATAGAAGCCCGCGCCCTCGCCGAAGTCCCAGTCCGCCTTGGCGCCGTCGATTCCCGTGTCGCGCGGACTCGTGTCGGGCGTCACCAGCACCAGGCCGTGCTCGGCCGCATAGCGCTGCGCGCCGGCCTTGATCGCGAAGGTCTCTTCGGTGCAGGTGAGGCCGGCGAGGAAGATGAGGGCGGGGGCGGCCGCGTTGGCCTGACGCGGCCGGAACACGCCGAATCGCATCTCGCCGTCGATCGTGTTCGAGTGATGACTGTGGAAGGACTGCGTGCCGCCGGCGATGGCGTGACTGGAGACGGTCTTGATCATGTTGGGTCGCAGCTGCGCAGAGTATCGGCAGGCTCGGGATTCGCATGCACGTAAAATTCGGCCTGGAAATTGCTCGGACTGTGTTTCCGACCCCGACGAGACACCGTGTGACGAACCGAGTTCCAGCCAGCCAGTCCCCCCCCGCGCGAACGTATCGCCTCGATATCGAGGGTCTGCGGGCCATTGCGGTCGGACTGGTGGTCGCGTTCCATTTCGATGTCGGTGGTTTCCATGGCGGTTTCATCGGGGTCGATCTGTTCTTCGTCATCTCGGGCTACCTGATCACCGGACTGCTGACGAAGGAGAAGGCGTCGACGGGATCGATCGACCTGCTGCGATTCTACGGAAGACGGGCGAGGCGGTTGTTGCCTGCTGCGCTGCTGTCGACGGTCGTGACGTTGATCGTCGGTGGCGTGATCTTCGCGCCGCCCGAGATGCTCGCCGCAAGCAAGGCTGCATTCGCCTCGTCGATCTACCTGAGCAACGTCTGGTTTTTGCGAGCGACCCTCGACTATTTCTCGCCCGAAAGCGCGCTCAACCCTTTCCTCCACACGTGGTCGCTGTCGGTCGAGGAACAGTTCTATCTGGTGTGGCCGACGCTGGTGTTGTGGTTGGGCGCACGGCCGGGTCATCGGGATCGCTGGCTCTGGGTGATGGTCGCGACACTGGTCGCATCACTAGTCGCGTGCATCGTCCTGACGGCGGTTCGCCAACCTTGGGCGTTCTATCTTTCGCCGACGCGTGCCTGGGAATTCGCGATCGGTGCGCTCGCGTCGGCGAAGGTGGTCGAGAATGCCGTGATCCGCCGGGTCCCTCCCAGGGCCGTGTGGTGGCTCGGCGCCGGGGCCGTGACGGTGGCGCTGTTCCTGATCGACCAACAGACGCCTTTTCCAGGATGGGCCGCGGTGTGCCCGGCGCTCGGAGCAGCGGCGGTCCTTCTCGCCGGCAGCGCGCTCGGCCAAGGGCGCCCCAGCAGGCTGCTGGCGAATCCGCTGATGGTCTGGATCGGCAAGCGTTCGTATTCCATCTATCTCTGGCACTGGCCCGTCATCGTCTTCGCGCGCGTGCTGTTTCCCACGCCGAGTTCGATGCTGACCTTCGCCATGCCGGTCGGCGCGACCCTTATCACGCTGGTCGGTGCCGCGGCGAGTTATCGATGGGTCGAATCGCCGATTCGCCACAACGGCTGGCTCGCTCACGGCAGGCATCGTGCTGCCGCATTCGCCGGCTGCATGACCGCGATCGGTGCGATCGTCGCGCTGGGTGCCGTCGGATTCTTCGGACATTTCAGCAAGGTCCCGGCGCAGGCCGCGATCGCATCGGCCATGAATACCTATCCGGTCGCGAGCGGCAGCAAGCAGAACTGCCTCGTCGCATTCGCATCTTCGGACGTCGTGACCTGCACCTTCGGGCGCATCGACGCGCCCACAAAGACCGTGGTGCTGTTCGGTGACTCGCATGCCGATCATTGGTCGTCGCTGCTGGCTGCGTTGGCCGAGCAGAAGGGGTGGCGACTGGTCACCGTCCTCAAGGCTTTCTGCCCCGCTGCCGGTTTCAGCGTGTATGTCGCCCAGCTCAATCGGATGTCCGGCGAATGCGACGCGTGGCGGACGGCGGCACTGGCACGGATCCTCGCGCTGAAGCCCGATCTGGTGCTGATCGCGCAGGCTTCGGGTGGCTATGTCTCCGGGCCCTTGACGAGCCTGGGTCCCCATGCGGCGAGCCACGATGCCTGGTCCCGCAGCATCGCATCGACGGTGGCGCCGCTCGACGCTGCCGGACTACACGTCCTGTTGATCCGCGACACGCCGTTCTCGCTGCGGAGCAGCCCGGTCTGCCTGGCGCGAATCGCATGGCGCCACGGGAATCCCGAGCGCTGCGCGATGCCTCGCGCGGAGGTGCTTGACGAGCGAACGGCGCAGGCAGAGCGCGCGGCGCTCGCCCCTTATCGGAATGCGACGTACGCCGACCTTACCGATCGCTTTTGTTCCACGACGACATGCCCTGCGACGATCGACGACATCGTGGTCTATCGAGACAACAACCATGTCTCCAATGCCTATGCGATCCATCTCTTGCCTCTTGTCGAACGGACGATCGATGACGCAATGCGTCCTCCGTCCTGATCGCAAGACCGCAGGGTCCGTCTCGTCGCGCTTCGTCGTCGGTCAACAAGTTGTGGAATTCCACGGCGCGGTTCCACCCAGGCAACCTGACCGACATTGCCGAGATCACGTTCGCTCAGCCGGCGTTGCAGACGATGTCGTTCGTCACCGTCGGCAGCCTAGCGTCACGGACTGACAAGATCCGCGTAGAGGGCTTCGAACCGTCGCGCGGTGTCGGGCAGCGCGAAGAGCGTGCGGCAGCGCGCGCGACCGTTCGCGCCGACTTTGCAACGCAATGGCGCGTCGTTCGCTAGCAGCGTCAGCGCGTCGACCCACGGCGCGTCCACGAACGGATCGCACAGGAAGCCGTCGACGCCATTCGCGATGAACTCGTCGTTGCAGCCGACGCCTTGCGAAACGACGACCGGCACCCCCATCTTCTGCGCTTCGAGGATCGCGATCGAGTGCAGCTCCAGGAAGGACGGCAGCAGGAAAACGTCGGCGATCGACAGCAGCGCGTACATGTCCTGGTGGAAGCCGATGAAGCGAACGTGCTTCTCGATGCCGAGCGAGCGCGCCATCGCCTGGTACTCGTCGAGGTGCGTGCCGGTGCCGGCGATGAGGAACAGCGTGCGCGGCGCGGCCACAGCGACCTCGCGCGCCGCGCGCAGGATCGTCGGGATGTTCTTGGTGGGGTCCATCCGCGCGCCGGTGAGCACGACCACGGCATCCGCGGCGATCTCCATCGCGTCGCGCAGCCCCGGCGTGCCAGGCACATCGTCCATCGCGATGCCGTTGGGGATCTGCACGATCCTGTCCACGTCAGAGAGACCATGCTCGATCAGATAACGCCGGTTGCCGTCTGTCAGCACCACGACCCGGTCCGACTGCCTGCGGAAGTATTTGATGAAGCGGTAGTGGCTCATCCACCCGTGACGCCGCACGAGTTCGGCGGGCTCCACGTAGCGGAAGTCGTGCACGTGCTCGACGAGCTTCGCGCCGCCGAGCTTGGCTGCGAGCAGCCCCCAGATGTGCGCGTTGAAGTTGTGCGTGTGGACGATGTCGATGCGCTGCCGACGGATGTAGCGCGCGAGACGTAGCACGATCAGCAGCGACCACGGACTCTTGACCTTGTGCGGCACATCGGCGTACTTAAACAGCCGCACGCCCGCCGCACGAAAGCGCGGCTCGATCTCGCCCCCGAACGAATAGCCCACATGCGACTCGACGAGCGCCGGGTCGAAGGCGCCGATCAGGTTCAGCAGGTTGGTCTCGGCGCCACCGAGACCGAGGGTCTTGATGAGGTGGAGGACTTTGACGGGACGGGTCATGCGGTCAGTGCCCCTGGTGCAGGGCATCCGTGCGACGTCGATAGCAGACCCACAGGAAGCCGATGAAGTCGATCGTGTAGCGGCGCAGCAGGCGACGTGGCTCGAGTGCGAGGCGGAATAGCCATTCGAGGCGCAGCCGACGAACGAAGCGCGGCGCGCGCGGCTTGTCGCCGGCCCAGAAGTCGAACAGTGCGCCGACCCCGATGAGAACACCGGCGCCGATCGTTGCACCATGCCTGAGGATCCAGTTCTCCTGCAGCGGATTGCCGAGTGCGACAAGCACGACATCGGGCCGCGCTTCGCGGATCATGTCGATGACACCCGGATCGTCGAGGTCGCGGTAGCCGTCAATCGACCCCACGACGTCCTGCCCCAGCCGTTCGCGGGCGTGCACCACGGCGCGCGCGAGGACCGGGGCCTTGCCGCCCACGAGGTAGACGCGTAGCGGCGCGGATGCCTGGCCGAAGAGGAAGGGCGTAAAGTCGGTGCCGTTGAGGTTCTCGATGAAACCGCTGCGATGGAGCAGCCGCGCGGCGATCGTCAGGCCGATACCGTCGTTGACGATCACCACGCGCGGGTCGCGCATCGCGGACCGCAAAGCCCCACAGCGCACGACGAAGTTGGTGTTGGCGAAGAACAGAGCGAGCGATTCACGGCGCGGCATGTCCGCGAGTACGAACGCGGCCAATGTCGAAGCCGTCGTCCTGCGGACGGGAAATCCGCCGATCGGCACGATCGTCTCCCGCGTCATCGTCGTGCGACTGGGCGCGGGGGCGTCGCCGACCGGCGGCCGACGCTGCGCTTCACGGCGCGTCCCGCTTCGAGCGCACCCACTCGGCCTGCCGGCTGACCACGAAGCGCAGGTACAGCGGAATCTTCTTCAGCGCGTACAGCGGTGCGAGCGCGAGCGTGGCCAGGGGCAGCACATCCCGACCGTAGCGCAGCCACGCGAGGGCCACCGCGACGAAGAGTCCACCCAGACCGATCAGCGACACCAGCAACGGCCACGCCGATCCGCCGACCGCCAAGAACGCCAGGCACAGCATGGCGAACAGCGTCGACGCCATCACCAGCAGCGCCAGCGGCGGCACCAGCAGGTCGAGGCCGAGCGCGAAGCTGGCGACGTCACGGGTCCGCAGGCTATGCCACAGCAGGCCGGGCGCGGTGCCCACGATCATGCTCAGGTGCCCGTGTTCCCAGCGCTTGCGCTGACTCTTCGTGCCGGCCTCGTTGACCGGGAACTGGCTCGTCACCAGCGCGTCGGGGCAGAACAGCGGCGGGTGTCCGGCCGCGGCGAGATCGAGACCCATCTTCAAGTCCTCGACGATGTGCCCCGTGGCCAGGTCGATCGAGCGCAGAACCGGCCATGGAAAGGCCATCCCGGTCCCCATCAGCTGGCACGGCAGGCCGAGGCGCAGGAAGCCCATAGGCCGCGCGAGGTTCTTCACGCGGAACGCGAACTCGGCGATCTGCGTCGAACGCTTCGCGGGCGCCGGTGCGGTCATGAGGTATACCGCCTGGACCGGCCTGCGGGTCGCGAGAGACAGTCGTCCGATGCGGTCCAGGCAGCCATCGGTGAGCAGGCAGTCGGCATCGACCACGACCAGCACGTCGGGCGGATCGGCGTCCAGAAAGCGGAGGCCGAAGTCGAGGGCGTATCCCTTGCCACGGCGGTCGATGTCGTGACGCTCGAGGACCTCGGCACCGGCTGCGGCCGCCACGGACGCGGTGTCGTCGCTGCAGTTGTCGGCGACGACCACGCAGCGGTCGCCGTCAAGCAATTGCGACCGCACGGCCTTCAGAGTCGGGGTCACGCCCGACGACTCGTTGTGTGCAGGGATCAGGACCGCGAGGCGCGGTCGCACGCCGGGTGGCAGCGGCGCCGGCACGCGACGTGCAAACGCGACCAAGGTCTGGAGTGCGAGGACGGCCACCGGAACGGCGAGCAGGATCGCGACGATACCGAGCACGAGAGCGATCAAGGTGCTCATGTGCCTACCTCGGCCAACGTGCGCTCGTCACCGGCCTGGTGCGACAGGATGATGCGTGCCGGCACACCGACCGCGGTGCTTCCGTCCGGCATGTCGTCCAGCACCACCGACATCGCGCCGATGCGACAGGCGTTGCCGATGCGAATGCCACCGAGGATCTGCGCATAGGCTCCGCACTCCACGTCGTCGCCGATGCGCGGCACCGGACCGTCGACGATGCGATTGCCGATCGTCACTCCCTGCCGCAGCGTGCACCGTGCGCCGATCACCGACTGCGGATGAACGACCACGCCGCCGAAATGCCAGATCCGGAGGCCGGGCCCGATCGTGGCGGATTTGGGAAGCGTGATTCCGGCGGCGGTCTCCACGATCCGGTAGGCGAGCCAGTAGAACGTCGTGAGCACTTTGCGGACGAAGCCTTCGGGCCGACGATCGACGCGCCGGCCGAAGCGGTAGACCCACACCGCCCAGATGGACTGTTCCTTCAGGAATGGCGTACGCAGCCCGTATCGTTCGACGTCGGCCTGCCAGTCCGGATCAGCGGTCATCGAGGGCTCCGAAGGTCGGCTCCGTCGCGCAACGTCGACTGCGCGACTGCATCGTATTTTCAGCGCGCATCGTCGACCGCCACGAGTTCGCCGCGGACTGTCGACGGTCCCGACGCGCCGCTGGTGGCCGTGACAACGATCGCGGCGTTCGACGGCCATTTAAAGGTCTTGACGGCGCGGTCCGCGAGGTCGCCGCTGTCGAACAGCACCGCACTACTGGCCTTGTCGCGCAATGTGATCCGCAGCATTCCTCCGCCGCTCGTGACGGAGGTCAGCCGGTAGTTCCTGCCCGGCACCGGCAGCGCCCACACGACCGGCTGCAGTCCGCGTCCGGTGTCGTTGACCTGTACGACGCGATCGGTCGCGTTGAACACCACCGCCTGCCTGAGCGTGTCGAAGCGACCCGCGCCGCTGCCCGACTTCAAGGTCCACGGACCTCGCATCGACAGCAGGTTCAGATTGCGATTCGGCGTGAACGGTCGATCGTTGGCGTCGAGCCATCCCTTGGTCGATAACACCGGCCGCAACGCCTCCCGCATGCCGTCGAGATCGGCGGCCGTCGCATTGTTCCAGCCGGTCTTGTGCAGCTTGAAGCCCGATCCGAGTTCGACGTAGATGGCGAACGGCGTGCCCACGTTGCGATCGACGACGTAGGCGCCGTAGACCTTGAGCGTCTCCGCCACCTTCCGCAGCTCAGGCGTCGCGAGCTTCTGGGCGTCGAACGACGGCGGCAGCATCAGCAGCGTGCCCTCGGGTATCTTCCCGCTGTTGGTCGTGGCTGCGTCATGGTCTGCCGAGGTCGCGGGGAAGACGTAGGTCGGGTTTGCCGACAGCGCGTTGTAGGTCAGCGAGATGGCCAGCGCATGCCGGTACATCGCGTCGCCGTCGTTGATCTCGTGCCTGCGCATGAGGCCGGCTGCGGCCGGCACCGCAGCGGCGCGGGCGCCCTGGTAGTAGTGCGACGGATCACCCCAGCCCCTGCCGTTGAGCGGGGTCCACGCGTAGAGCGACGCGATCCATCGCCCGTCGACCTTCTTGAGCTGCCAGAACGAATGCACGACCCCGAGCACCGGATCGACGATGTCTGCATGGCCATCCGCCTCGGAGGCCGGCACCAGATCGGCGGGCCAGTGCGCCACGGTCACGTCGTGCGTCTCCTCGGCGTCGACGTCCCACACGCCGTTCTTGCCGGGCAGGCCGCTCACCACCACCGAAGGATCGCCGGGCTTCGCGAGGTAGAGCCCCGTCGACCAGCCGCCTTCGGCCACGTTCGGAAAGTAGTCGGACTTCGGAATCACGTCGTTGCCGAGCACGGGCTCCACCGGCCGACTGTTCCACAGCGAGTCCGCGGCGAAGAGTCTTCCGTAGGTGCCGGTGGGTTGTCCCTTCGTCGCGAGGTTTGCGCTGCTGACGATCTGGGGCGTCGACGCCGCGAAGATCGCGAATGCCGCCATGCCTAGCGTGGAGAAGACGTCCGACTTGAAACAACGCAACCGCAGGGTGATCAAGCAGGTCATGGAGTACGGCTCACGGTGACGGGCAGTGCAGTGCGCTTGAAACGGAGGGCGATCCGCTTGCCCCAGTCGATCATCGGGTGCTCGAACCAGAACGTCGAGGCATGCGCGACCAGGATGATGACCAGGAGGAGAAGAGGGCGCTTGGAATATTTTTCGACGACGTCACCGCTACCGAGCCACGTGTTGACGAGTCCGATGTGGATCACATAGACCGCGTACGAAATGCTCCCCAGGTAGAGCAGTGGGCGGCGATCCAGCCAGGAGGTCAGCGTCGTGCGGCTGTTGACCAACGTGGCGCCGACCAGCAGCGCGCCGACGTAAGGCCGGAAGTAGCTGGTCCACTGTCCCTCGTCGATCCCGTAGAGCGAACACACCGCGAGCAGCACACAGAGCGGCCATTGCGGCACGATGCGCATCCACGACACGACCGCTTCGCCAGCGCGACCACAATGTCCGTGAAGAATCAGCGCCAGCGTGCAGCCCGCCAGGATTTCATCGACGCGATACCAGGTCACGCTCGATGCGTAGACCTCGTCGTGCACGCGATAGAGCGTGAACAGCAAACCGATCAGTGGCAGCAGCAGAAGGCCTCTACGGCGCAACAGTCCGAAGAGCAGCGCGATGCCGACGTAGAACTGCACCTCGACGCAAAGGCTCCACATGTGGTCCGTCGCAAGTCGGATCTGTTGCGGTGGCAGGTTGGCGTAGAACAGGAAGTGCGCGAGCCACGCGTCCACCGTCGCGGTTTGAAAGGCGAAGACGATGACGAAGTACAGCCATGCGAGAGGCACGACGCGAAAGAAGCGTCGGATGGCGAACTCCGACAGGCTCGCCGTCTTCTTCAGCAGGAACGACGTGATGAGGTAACCGGACAGCACGAAGAAGATCACCATGCCGAGGATGCCGATCGACGTGTTGCCGATCCCGCCGAGCGGCGCCAGGTGGCATAGCAGCACGAGCACGATGCTGAGACCGCGCCAGCCGTCCAGCACCCCGACGCGTCTGAGCGCGGTGAGCGATTCGGTCGGCTCAGCGGGCAAGGTATGGCTCCGTGATTGGTTTGCCGGCGGAGGCGTGAAGCGCGGCATAAGAGAGGCCCGCGCCGAACAGGAACCACAGGTACCAGTTGAACGACAGGTAGTCGAGCAGGTTGTCCGAGCCCGCAACCACCAGGAATTCCGCGATCACGAAGGTTGTCGTCAGTGCGCCGAGACGATCGAACGCGAAGACCGTGCGGATTCGGGCCAGCAGCTGGCCATACATCCACACGAACGCCAGGATGCCGAGCAGGCCCAGGTCGAAGAACACCTGGACGTACACGTTGTGCGCACCCCAGTTGATGCCGTTGGACTCGGCAAAGAAGGTCGGTGCGAAATACTTGAAGGCTTCCAGTCCATAGCCGTAGACGTAATGGACCGGCGTCATCCAGCCGAGTCCGCTTTCCCAGATCGAGGTCCGCCACGCGAACGAATTGAGCCGCGTAGCAGAAGAGATGCTTCCTGTGTCCTGCATCGCGTCCAGCAGCCGGTCACCCACCCCGGGAATGAACAGGCCCACGACGGCGGCAACCAGCATGTAGGCCAGATACCGGCGTTCGAACAGCAAGCCGTAGCCGACGAACATCACCGCACAGGCTCCCCAGGCGCTGCGCGTCTTGGTGAGCAGCAGCAGGACCAGCAGCACCGGAAGATAGGCGAGCAACGCGCCGCGCTTGGCCGCGCCAAAGCCGAACGACGCGCTCTTCGCGGCATAGAGCGTCAGCGAGATGATCAACGTCAGGAAGAAGGCGAGTACGTTGGGGTGGCTGAACGTGCTGCGCAGGCGCAGTCCTTCCGCGCCGTATTCGTGGCCGCCCCCGGTCGCGAGTTCGATGAAACCGTATGCGACCGGAATCAGCGACGACCAGAGGATGAGCTTGATGCAGGTGCGATAGTCGTGATCGGAGCGCACGAAGTAGAACGCGCCGACGAACACGGCGCATTCGGAGAGCAGTTGCAGGAACAGGCGCGTCGCCGTGCTGCGGTCCGGCGCCATCAGGGTGCCGAAGAAAGCCATCGCCAGGAGTGGAGCCCAGACCTTCACTACCGGCTTCGACAGCAGATGCGGCCTTTCGAGTATCAGCAGGACGGCGATGAGGATCGCGAATCCGTTGATCAGTCCGCCGACGCCGATCTGCATGCCGCCGACCGACATGCGCGTCGATTCGAAGAGCACCTCGGTCGCCCCGCGGCTGAAGACGAGCATCAGCAGCAGCAGGGTGCGACTGTAAGCGAGCAGGAACGCGAACAGCATCGCCGCGGGGAGTGCCATCAGCTTGATCGGGCTGTCGCCGATGGTCGACACGTAGTCCGGCACCAGGGCGCCGACCACGCAGGCAATCAGGATCACGCAGGTCCACAAAGACGCGCGCGTCATGCCCACTCCGCTCGAAGAGATCATTGCGCGCACCCCGCCATGGCCGTGCGGTCGGTCACGACACCATCGGAAGGGAACGAGCAGGCCTGCATCATCGACGTTGCAACCCCACGGTCTTGCCCCGGTGACGCACCTGCTTCAATGCGTTCCAGAGCCGGCCAGGAACGAGCGAGCGCAACGCCACCTTCGTCGAGAGCGCGCCGAGGCGACTGTAGAGGACCACGTCGCTGCGCGGAAAGTGCTTCTTGTAGACCCGGTGGCGAAGACGGATGGTTTCGCTCGGTGCCACACTCGACAGGCCGCCGACGAAGAACTCCGACACCACGACATCCACGTGACGGAACACCTTGCCCTGCTTGAAGAGGCGCAGGAAGAGGTCGTAGTCCGCGGCGATCTTCTCGGTGGTGTCGAAGCCGTAATCCCGCTGCAGCACCGTGCGCACGAAGCACGACTGGTGCGAGAACCCGTTGCCGTCCTGCAGCGTCAGGGGATCCTCCGCACGCTCTTCGAAGCGGTATCCCTCGCCACGGAAGATGCCGTCGCCGTAGATCACGTCGCACTTGTCGGGCTCGCACGCCGCGAAGGCGCGGCTGATCGCGTCGGGTTGGACGTAGACATCCCCCCCGTTCATGAACGCGACCCATTCGCCGGAAGCCATCGCGGCCCCCTTGTTCATGGCGCCGTACGGGCCGCCGTCCTTGCCGCTGATCCACTGCGTGATTCCGGATTTGTGGCGGCGGATCACGTCGAGCGTCCCGTCGGTGGAGCCGCCATCGATGACGAGATACTCGAGGTCGGGATAGTCCTGCTCGATCACGCTACTGAGCGTGCGCTCGATCGTCTCGACCTGGTTCAACACCACCGTGACGACAGTGATGCGGCGCCGGGCAGGATTGGCTTCCGTGCTGATATCCATGGTCGGCGGGCCCGGACAGGTCATGCGGTCTGGTTCAGCAGGCGCTTCTTGAGCCTGCGGATCCAGATGTAGCGCAGGACGTACCACGCGTATTCGAAGGACAGGAAATGCTTGCGCTGCATGTCCTGGACCTCTCGATCGGTGACCTGGGCGTGCTGCTGGCTGCGCCCGAGTGCGTAGTAGTACGCGATGAAGCGTTCGACAAAGTGGAAGTCACGGCCGCCTTCGGCCTTGAACGCGCGGATGATCCATTCGTAGTCTGCCGAGAACCGATAGCGGCACTGGAACCGGCCGAGCTTGGCGAAGAGCTCGAGGCGCACGAACACCGCCTGGTGGCAGAACGAGTTGTGCAGGAACTCGGAGATCGAGTGCGCCCTGAACGGTCGTGCCGGGTAGTTCACGACACCCGGTGCGGCCCCTTCCAGGATGACGTTGCCGTAGACGAGCATGCGTGACGGATCGTCGGCGAATGCCGTCACGATGTCCTCGACGACCCGCGGGTCGACGAAGGTGTCGTCGGCGTTCAGGAAATAGAGGATCTGCCCGGTCGACAGCCCGATGCCCTTGTTCATCGCGTCGAAGATGCCCTCGTCCTTCTCCGACACGATGGTGGCGATGCGATCGGCGTAGCGACGCACCACGTCCATCGTGCCGTCGGTGGACCCGCCATCGACGACGACATGCTCGACCGCGCCATAGGTCTGCGTGCGAACGGACTGGATGGTTCGTTCGATCGTGTCGGCTGCGTTGAAGCAGACGGTGATGACGGAGACCTTGGGCGTATTCATGGCGCTTGCCGATCGATGCGGGAGGACGTGCCGCTGCAGGCGCGCAGCAGTGACGGCAGCGGGAGCGAGTACACGTTCATGTTGGCTCTCCGACGAGTTCGACCACGATGCGCCGGTAGGTTTCCGCGAAGCACAGCCGGTCGTTGCCGTACTGCCTGGACATCGTGAACGACGTGACCGGCTGATCGGCCGGATCGCTGACTTCCAGTACATGCTTCATTTTCGAGGCGAGATCCGCTGCGTCGGTCGGATCGAAGAACACGCCGCGCG
>Ga0123338_10004474_pt1 | contig 12211 bp, 7 predicted proteins | sample grotaG_FD_89793 | JGI IMG/M metagenome (GOLD analysis project Ga0123338, IMG submission 89793) | Glacier valley bacterial and archeal communities from Borup Fiord, Nunavut, Canada, to study Microbial Dark Matter (Phase II) -... | ecosystem: Environmental > Aquatic > Freshwater > Ice > Glacier ... | reverse complement strand
ATCGTTCACGAAGACGAAATCGCGCCCGGCCTTCGAACTCTGGCCATAGCCGAGAATCGTGATCGGCGAGCATTGGCCGGGCTTGAAGCTCAGCGGTGCGCCCGAGACTGGTTGCCCGGTGATAAAAAGCATGCCCGCATAGTTGTTCGGATCGATGATCGTCTGGCCGGGCAGGTTGATGCGGCAGGTGGGCTTGCCGGTCGCGGGATCGATCACCGCATCGAGTGCGGCGTAATAGCGATCCGTGACGCGCGTGTTGCCCGAGGTGACATCCGAGTTCGCGCGGCCGTAGACATAGGACAATTCATATTTCAGATTTCCGCTGTGCTCGCCCTGCGTCAGTCGCCCGCTCGCGCCGATGACACCACGGTAGGTCTCGCGCTTGGCGGTCTGGGTATTTACGCCGAAGTCGAAATTGTCGCGGCTGACGAGTGCGCCGTTCGGTGCGGCCGCCCCAAAACGCTGTTGCAGATAGTAATTATCGGGCGCGAGGAAGCTGAAGAAGTCGAACGAAGGCTGCACCTTCGTAAAAGCATTGATGCTGACGTATTTGGCTTCCGCGAACAGCTTCAATGCGGGACTGAACTCGTAGTGTGTCAGCAGGTTGACGTTGTGGCGTTCCAGATACGGCTCCAGATCGCCGAAATAGGCGGCCGTCGGCGTGTTCGAAAGGCTGTTGTATGCGCGCCCGCCGCTACCCGGGATTTGAATGCCGCGATCATAGGGGTGACCGTCACCATCAACATTCGGAATGCCAGTAAATTGTATTTGGCCATTATTGTCAATAAAAGTATCGGTGTTTACTGCCCCATTGGGTGCGCTGTCGGACCAGCTGACGTTGTTGTAAATCTTGTCGTAGGGAAGATTGGGGTTGTTGCCGCCGCCGGACAGCGTGGGATTGTCTACATTGCGCAGTAACTGCAGGTTGGATGCGGGATCGCCGATGTATGCGCGGTCGCGCTGGTTCAGGCGATCCGAGACGTTATATTCGTAGGCGACCGTGATGTTGCCGCGCCCCCCGCCGAAATTCTGCCCCGCAACGATCGAGCCGAACCGGTTTCCCGCATCGCCGCGCTCCGAAATGCCCGCCTGGAAATGCGCGCGCAGCCCCTCGAAATCCTGCTTGAGCCGGAAATTGACCACGCCCGTCACGCCATCTGCCCCGTAGATGGCCGAGACACCGCCGGTCAGCACGTCGATTCCCTCGATCAGATCGACCGGGATCGTATTGATATCGACCGAGTTCTCGCCCGAATAGGCGTTTACATGGCGGCGGCCGTCGACGAGCACGAGCGTGCGTTGCGAGCCGAGGTAGCGCAGATCGAGCACGCTGGTGCCGACATTGCCCGCGCCCGACGCACCGCCGTAATTCTGCGAGTTCGATCCCGCATTCGCGCCATTGACGAGCGAACCGATCAGCGCGGGGGATTCGGTCAGCAGCTTGGTGATGTCGGTCGTGCCGCGCCGCGCGATCGTCTGTGCGGAATAGAAGATCACCGGGTTTGCGAATTCGATCTCGGGCCGCGCGATGCGCGATCCAGTGACGACGATGTTCTGCTCGGCGGTGGGATCGGGGGCCGCCGCGCTGTCCTTGGACGGTGCCGCTGGTGCGGGCGCGGTTTGCGCCGCCGATCCGTGTGCGCCCAGCGCGAGCGCGGCGATGCATGTCGCCGTCCAAAAGCGAAACCGTGTCGATCCGATCATCGCGACCCCTCTTTGCGTCCGTAAGCACTGCTCGGATTTGCCAGCCTGCCCCACTTGCCCGAGAAGGCAAGCGCCGGATTGCAACGATCAACGATACAGCAACGAGTTGTCGCTTTCCTGTCACACCTTGATGCGTCAGTGCGTCACACCCACTTGGCTCATGACGAACGCTGCCGCTTCGGCCTGCTGCTCGTAGCGGCGGAACCGGCCCGATTTGCCGCCGTGCCCGGCTTCCATGTTGATCCGGAAAACCAGCGGACGGGTATCGGTCTTGGTCGCGCGAAGTTTTGCGACCCATTTGGTCGGCTCATAATATTGAACCTGGCTGTCCCACAGACCCGTGCCGACATACAACGCCGGATAGGCCTTGGCGGTCACGTTGTCATAGGGTGAATAGCTCAGCATGTAATCGTAGGCGGGTTTGTTTGCCGGGTTGCCCCACTCGTCATACTCGTTCGTGGTAAGGGGAATGCTGGCGTCGAGCATCGTCGTTACCACGTCTACGAACGGCACCTGCGCGATGATCGCGGCATAGTCGCCGGGTGCCATGTTGGCGACAGCACCCATCAGTAGCCCGCCCGCGCTGCCGCCCTCGGCAACCACCTTCCCCGGAGCGGCATATCCCTTGGCGACCAGCGCGCGGGTTACGTCGATAAAGTCGGTGAAGCTGTTCTTCTTGTGCATCAGATGGCCATCGTCATACCAGCTTCGACCCATCTCCTGCCCGCCGCGCACATGCGCGATTGCGTAGACGAAGCCGCGGTCGAGCAGGCTCGGCACAAGCAACGCGAAGTCCGGATCGGACGAAATGCCGTAGCTGCCATAGCCATATTGAAACAGCGGTGCGGTCCCGTCGCGCCGGAACGCCTTTGCATGGACGAGCGATACCGGAATGCGGGCCCCGTCGCGTGCGTTCACCCACACACGCTCGGTCACATACCGGGACGCATCGTAGCCGGGCACCGGCTGCACCTTCAGCACGCGGCGCGCGCCGGTGATCGCGTTGATCTCGGCGATGGTCTCGGGGGTCTTGAGCGAGGTGTAGGCATAGCGCACCCACTCGCTTGCCGGCTCGGAATTGGCATCCAGCGTCATCGAATAGGCCGGGTCGGCCGCAGGCACGATCCGGCTCTTGCCTGAGGTGGTCAGCAAGCGCAGGCGTTTATTGCCGTTGGCGCGTTCCTCGATCGCCAGAAAACCATCGAACGGTCGGAAATCCTGGATGAACACGTTCGCATCGGCAGGCACGAGATCGCGCCACGCGGTCTTGCCCTGCGCCGCTTGCGCATCGCGCACGCTCACCAGCTTGTAGTTCGGCGCGTTAAGGTTGGTGTGGATCACCCAGTGATCGCCGATATGATCGGCATCGTAGCGCAGATCGCGCTCCCGCGCAGCGAGCGGCGTGAAAACGATCGGCCCGGCGGCGGGCGCGCATCTCACCTCGGTGCTGACCGTGCTCACAAGGGTGATACACAAATAGCGGTCGTCGGTCGTGCGTTTGAGCGACAGGTAATAGCTGTCGTCTTTCTCCTCGTAGACCGCCCGGTCGGCGGACGCCGCCGTCCCGAGCACATGCGCCTTCACCCGCTTGCTCAGCAGCGTGACCGGATCCTTGTCGATGTACAGGATCGTGCGATTGTCATCCGCCCATAGCGCGCCGGGCTCGGCATTGGCGATGCGGTCCGACATCGGACGACCCGACGCAACGGCTTTCACTTTCAACACATACTGGCGGCGGCCGACAATATCCTCGGAGTAGGCAAGCAAGCGATTGTCAGGACTGACTTCACCGCCCCCAATATTGAAATACCCAAGACCCGCTGCCATGCGCGGCTGATCGAGCATGATCTGCTCGGGCGCGGCCATGGTCCCCTTGCGACGCGCAAGTACGGGGTAATCGGCCCCGACTGCGAATCGCCTGTAGTAGTAATAACCGTGCTTGCGGTATGGAACCGACGCATCGTCCTGCTTGATCCGGCCTGTGATCTCTTTCAGGACTGCGGCCTCGAGCGGTTTAACTGGTGCCATTTGCGTATCCGCGTACCGGTTCTCGGCGGAGAGATAGGCGAGCATCTCGGAGTTCTTGCGGGTATCGTCGCGCAGCCAATAATAGGGATCGTTCCGCGTCGCCCCGAACGGCGACACGATTTCGTGCGGCCTCTTCGGCGCGACCGGAGCCGGGTCCGCCGACTGGGCCGATACCGGACCCGTCAAAAGGCAAATGCCCGAAAGCAGCAATATCTGGCGCATCGTCCCCACCGCGGTTTCCCTATGGGCTTGAGGCCCGCACTGATGGTATGAACGCCGTGCCTGAACGCAAGCGTTTTCGCCGCGTGTCGCGCCCCAGCCACACAGATCAACGTCCCCAATCAATCTTTCCGCCTCACCTCGCGGCGAGCTTGATGGCTAACGGACGCTCTTGGTCGCGGGCGCCTGTAACGCCGGACGGGTCAGCCGCAGCAAGCCGATGTCGTGCCGTGTTATCCCATCGGCGCTGGCGAGATCGGCGAGGATTTCGCCTATGACCGAACAGAATTTGTAGCCATGCCCCGAGCACGGGCTGGCGAGCACGACATTGGCGTGTTGAGGATGGTGGTCCACGACGAAATGCTCGTCGGGCGTGTTGGTGAACATGCATGCCCTGAGCGCCAGCGTGGGACCGGCACCGAAGGGGAAATAGCGCTGGGCGAACGCGCGCAGCAGGGCCTCGTCCGCTGCGTCGGGTTCGCGGCCGAGCGTGTCGGCCGGCCCCTGCTCGCCCAGATGATGGTAGCGGCCGAACTCGAAGCCGGGAACGTCGTAGATCGGAAGGCCATAGTAACGACCCTCTTCGACCTGAAGGTTGAACACGGGAAAACGCGCGGGGGTGAAGTGTTCGGGCGCGTGCGGCTGCAGCCATGCGAGCACCTGGCGCTCGGGCACCGACACGCGCGCGAGCACGGGGGTGGTCTCGCCGATCCACGCGCCGTTGGTCAGGATCAGACGCTCGGCGTAGTAGGCGCCTTTGGATGTGGTGACGCGTACGCCGTCGCTGCGCGCCTCCCAGGTCAGCATCGGCTCGCGCGCGCAGATGTCGGCACCCAGCGCCTGCGCGGCCTCGACATGAGCGACGATCGCGCGCTCGGACGCGACCAGGCCGCCCATCGGCTGATAGACCGCGCGGTGGTCGGCGGGCAGAGCGTAACCGGGGTAGCGCGCGCGTTGACCTCGTCGCCGCGCAGCACTGCGTGATCGAGACCGTGAAGGCGGGCGCTGGCGAGCGCGCCCTGAAACAGTGGATCATCCTCGGGCGATGCGTCGAGCGACCCGGTGATGACAAGCAGTTCGCGCCCGCTCGCCGCTTCGATCTCGCGCCAGAGTTCGTACGCACGGTGCAGTAGCGGAACGTAGCTGGGATGCTCGTAGTACGGCAGGCGGATGATCCGGCTGATGCCGTGGCTCGAGCCGTGGGCATGCGGGATGTCGAAGCGCTCGAGGCCGAGCACGCGCTTGCCGCGCCGGGCAAGCTGCCACAGCGCGGCAGATCCCATGCCGCCTACGCCCACGACGATGACGTCGTAAACCATGGCCCCGTATCGGCGCGCGCCTAAAAGCGCGCGCCGAGTTTGATCCCGTAGGTGCGTGGAACCTCGTAGACGCCGTTATAGCTGCGGTTCGAGCCGATCGCGACCCGGTTCAACACGGCGGTATTTTCGATATTTTCGACATAGCCCTGCAGGCTGTAACGCCCGTTCAGCGTGACGAACGTTAGCTTGAGGTCCGTCTTGGTGTAGGCGCGCTGACGGTCGAGGGGCGTGTTGAAATCGAGATTGAAATAGCCGCCGTTGAGGAACGTCTGCACGCTCGGGGTCAGCTTGCCCGTATCCCCGAGATCAATGTCGTATGCGACGCCGGTGCGCACCGAGAATTCGGGACTGAACGGGATGTCCGCGCTGTAGGTCTTCCCGTCGCTCCCCTTGCCGGCGATTACGTAATTGTAGACGGGCAGGCCGCCCGACGTGGCGGGCGCGCCGCTCGGCAGGAAGATTTGCTTGAACCGCCCCGGATCGCTCAGCGCATTGGGGAAGGCGAAGCCGTTCGGGCCTACCCCGATCGCATAGATGCCCGGGTTGGCGGTGGCGAGCGCGGTGCAGTTGATTTGCGCGCAAATGCCGTTCGAGGCGGTCCCGGTCTCATATTCGGTGTATTTGCTGTTCAGATAGGGAAAGCTGGCGTTGATCGTAAGGTTGCGCGCGGGCTTGGCGATCGCTTCGATTTCGGCACCGTAGGATCGCGCCTTGCCTGCGTTTTCTATGATCGAGATCGTAGTCAGCCCGCTGGGCGCGGGGACCTGGCGCTGGACCTGCAAACCTTTGTAGTCATTGTAGAAGACTGCTGCGTTCAGCTGCAGTGTGCCATTGAGAAAACGGTTTTTGCTGCCGATTTCGTCGGCGGTCACTTCCTCCGGGCTGAACGGGATCGCGTTGTTGGTGAGGTTGGGCGTGTTGTTGAACCCGCCCGAACGCCGCCCCGATGAAACGCTGCCATAAAGCAGGTTATCGCGTGTCAGCTTGGCGTCCAGCGCGCCGCGGTAGGTGGTGAAGTTGAACGTCCGGTCACCGCACCGCACCGTCACCCCGCTCGCCACCGTTGCCGCAGGCGCGGTGCTGGCGGGCAGCGCCGCAGTGGTCGATCCGCAGGCGAAGTTGAAGCCCGGGGCCTGGCTCGCCTGATCGAAGACGAGATAGGTGCCCGCCGGCGCGCCCGGCGAGAAGCCGGCAGCATAATGTTTCTCATCGCTCGTATAACGCACGCCGCCGGTTGCGGTCAGCCACGGGGTGAGCTTGAAGCTCGCCTGGCCAAACCCCGCATAGGATTTGGTCTTGAGCAGCACGGGCGAAAAATTGTCCGAGCGGTTGTTGGTAAGCGGGGTGTTCAACGGTGCCAGCGCGCCGGGGTAGGCAGTGATCCCGAGCGCGCTCAGCGCGGGTTGCCCGGCAACCGGATATTGCGGGAAACTATCACTGAAGAAGAACTCGCGCACGTCGTCATCATAATAGTAGCCGCCGATGATCCACTTGAAGCGGCTGTTGCGGTCCTCGCTCGAGAGGATCTGGATTTCCTGGCTGAAGGTCTTCACGCTCGTGCGGTTGTAATCGATGGCGATCGGTGCGGGTGTGTAATCATTGTCCGACGTGCGGATCGAGTAAAAATCGGCATAGCCAGTGATCGACCGTGCGGTGATCGGGCCGAAATCGTAGCTCAATCGCGCGGAGAATTGCGCCTGCCGCGTCTTGCGGATCGCGACCGTGTCGAACGCGATCCGGTAGGGATCCTGTTCGATCGGCACGCCGACATCGACCCCGTTTACGTCGGCGACACCGTCGCGGAAGCGCGAGTTGAACGGGACGCCGGGCGCGAAGAGCGACTGTGCGTTGAGCCCGTTCGGTAACGTGATCGTCTGCCCGCCGACCGTAAGCGTCTGGCCGGGCAGGCGCGTCAGCCTGGCGTCGACCGGCGTGCTGATAAGCCCCGCGCGCTGCTGTTTGAAACCGCCAACCCGCGCCACCAGCACGATTGGCAGGCGTTCGTCGATGCGGGGCTGCCCGAGGACAAGATCCTGATCCCCGGCGTAATCGATTCGACGACGAATTTCGTGGAACACCCCCGCGTCGTCGCGCAGCGGATTGCGCAATTTACCAACATCGTGGGCCGCGAACGCGTGATTGCCGGGACGGACTGCGGATTTTCGACGTTCGCGGGCTTCGGCGCAGTCGATCCCGAGATTGTCTGGGCGAAGCTGGCCAGCTTGGCGGAGGGCGCGGCGCTGGTCGGCTAGACTGGCAGCACGAGGATGCCGGACCGCCTGCCTTGAGTTGTGCTGGCAGCCGCGGTGTCGGACCACTGCGGACGGTGTGCCGCGTGGTGAGCGGATGGTATTTACAAACGGCGCCGGGTCGACGCATTGGCCCCTTCCAACGGAAAATAGAGATGCACGTCTCGCGGACCGCCCTTGCCCTGATGTTGACCTGCGCCTCGCGGGTCGCCGCTGCGCAGGACGCATCGATGCCGGGGATGGCGATGCCGACAAACGCCGCCCGGCTTTCGCCGACCCCGACCGCTGCACCGTCGCCGCTGCGTCAGGCCGAGGTTGTGCCATCCGGCGCCGGCGTTGGCGCGATGCCCGGATCGAACGGCGACGATCATGGGGCGATGGCGATGCCCGGCATGGCGATGCACGACGCGATGGCGATGAAGGCGGCGCTCGGCCCCTATTCGATGAACCGCGAGGCGTCTGGCACGAGCTGGCAGCCCGACTCTTCGCCGCACCGGGCGATCGAGATCATGCGCGGGGGCTGGATGTTGATGGCGCATGGCCAGCTCAACCTCGTCTACGACAGCCAGTCGGGGCCGAGGGGCGGCGCGGACAAGGCGTTCGTCGCGGGCATGCTGATGGGCATGGCCTCGCGCGACCTGTCCGAGCGCGATCACATCCAGTTCCGCCTGATGCTCTCGCCCGATCCGTTGATGGGACCCGAAGGCTATCCGCTGCTGCTCGCCACCGGAGAGACGGCGGACGGGCGGACGCCGCTGGTCGATCGCCAGCATCCGCACGATCTCATCAGTGAAGCATCGGTTTCGTTCAGCCGCAGGTTCGGCGACCGGGCGAGCGCCTTCGTCTACCTGGGCCTGCCTGGCGAACCCGCTTTCGGGCCACCTGCCTTCATGCACCGGCTTTCGATCATGGACTCGCCCGAAGCGCCGATCAGCCATCACTGGCTCGATAGCACGCACATCAGCGAGGGCGTGGTCACCGGCGGAATCGTTCTCGGCGCAGTGAAACTGGAGGCGTCGCGCTTCCGTGGGCGCGAACCCGATCAGCACCGCTACGACATCGAAAAGCCCAACCTCGATTCGACCGCCGTGCGGCTGAGCTGGAACCCGACGCACACGCTCGCGCTGCAAGCGTCATGGGCGCACCAGATCAGCCCCGAACAGCTCGATCCCGTCAAGAACGAGGATCGCTGGTCGGCAAGCGGCATCTACACGCGCGCGCTCGGGAACGATGGCGGCTTCTGGTCGACGACGTTCGCCTTCGGCCGTCGGATCGACAGGAAGCCGGGTGAAGTCGATCGCACGCTGGACGCCTTCGTCTTCGAAAGCGCGCTCCACCCGGACGCGCGCTGGACGCTGTTCGCGCGTGCCGAACGGATCGACAACGACGAACTGCTATCGCTGCATGGTGGCGGGCGCGCACCGGCGTTTACCGTGGGCAAGGTATCGGCGGGCGCAATCCAGGACTTCCAGCTCATCGCGCATGTGACGTTCGGCTTGGGCGCCCTCGCTGCCCGCAGCATCGTGCCCGGCGGCCTCGACCCGGTGTATGGCCGCGACCGATGGAGCGAAATGGGGTTTGTGCGGCTGAAAATCGGTTGAGCAGCCAACAGCCACCCATGCCGTACGTCTATGGTAAAGTGGGGCCGGAAGCGGGGCGTAAAGTCGAACGAGCCGGAACCGGTTGCGGTTGTGGGTTCAGTCACTTTCGTCGACGATGGGCAGGCGTAGGGGGTCAGGCGTTGATCGGCGTTACTGCCTTCGCGCGATTGCAGATTGGTGACCGGTATATCGGCCCCGAAATAAAGGTGGCCGAATTGGCAGCAGTCGGAGACTAGGCGTGGGCCTTGGTGGGCGATAAGCATCATGCGCCGTAGCGAACAGGTATGTCCCGGCGGAAATGCAGCAGGTCCGCTATTTCCTCGCGGTTGCGGACACGCTCAATTTCACGCGCGCGGCCGAGCGCTGCAATGTCAGCCAGCCATCGCTGACGCGCGCGATCCAGTCGCTCGAGGCCGAACTGGGCGGTCCGCTGTTCCACCGCGAGCGTGGCAAATACGCATCTGACCGAGCTCGGACGGATCATGCAACCCTTCCTCGCCACGGCCGCCGAACAGACCGCCGCCGCCAAATCGCAGGCGGACGCGTATTGGCGGCTGGACGATGCACCGCTCAAGATCGGCGCGATGTGTACGGTGGGGCCTGCAATGATCGCGGACCTGATCATCAAGTTCCGCATGGATCATCCCGGCGTCGAACTGAACATCACCGATTGCAACGCGCGCGCGCTGACCGAGATGTTGATCGCGGGCGACCTCGATGTGGCGCTGGTCGGAGCGCCCGATCCGCTCGACGATCGCTTCCACACGCTCGAGCTGTTCGAGGAGCGGTTTGTGATTGCGGTGCCGCGCGGGCACAAGTTCGCGGCCAAGAATGCGGTGTGCGGCGCGGATTTGCACGATGAGCCCAATATCAACCGATCGAACTTCGAATATTTCGATCTGGCGCGCACCGAACTTCTGTCGCGCGGGATCATGACGCGGCGCGTCTTCACGAGCGAGCGCGACGATTGGGTGCAGGGCATGATCCGGGCGGGCATGGGCTTCGGCTTCTTCCCCGAGTTCAGCGTGACCGAAACCTCGCTCGTCATCCGCCCGCTCGTCGATCCGGAGTTCACGCGGCGCGTGGAGCTTGTGACCGTGCGCGGCCGTCCGCATTCGCCGACCGTGGGGGCCTTTGTGGCGGAAGCGCGCGCGTTCATGTGGCCCAAGCGCCGCGACCGCGCGGCAAAACAGGGCTGGGCGGACCGCGCACGCGATTTCCTGCATGGGAATTAGCGCGCGCTGGCGGCTCCCGGCCCAAGCGCGCGGCCAAGCAGTGCGGCCACGCCGAGCGCCACGGCAACGCCGGCGACACACGCGGGCCAGCCCCAATGCTGATACGCCATGCCAAGCAGCGCGGTGCCCGCGAGCCCGCCGGTGAAATAGGCGGCGAGATAGACGCCGCTCGCGGCTGCACGGTCGCTCGCGGCGCGGCTGACGAAGCCGGTCGCGGTGGCCTGCGCGAAGAAGGTGCCCGCGCCGACCAGCGTCATGCCCGCCGACATTGCCCGTGATGTAGGCGGCAAACGCCCCCGCCTGATCCTCCGCGCTGCAATTTTCGCCGAGATAGCCAAGCGTCAGCGTGAAGGCCGTCGACATGCACAGCCCCTGCGCGATCCGCAGCAGTGCAAATACATGCAGCCCGGGCGCATACGCCAGCAGCGTGGTGGGCACCGCGAGCAGCACGAGCGCCACGACGATGCCTGCGCGGCGCGGCAGATGGCGGCTGAACAGCGCCACGCCGAGCCCGGCGATCGCCATGCCGAGCGTGCTCGCATTAACGGCCACGCTCATCGCGGCGGGGGTTACGCGGTAACTGTGCGCCAGCAGCGGCAGGATCGCCTGCGTGGCGAACAGGTCCACCACGGTGAAGAAAGCGGTGAGTGCGATCACAAGCGTGCGCAGCGAACTCGCGCGCGCGGCGGTCATCGGTGGGGCGGTCGCCGCCATCGGCGGGGCTCCGGTCGGTTCGGGACGGGACGGCGGGGGCAACGGCGATCCGCCGCCCCCACCGTTCGAAATCGATAATTACATCATCTTCCCGTCTTCGCCGACCTTGAGCAGGCCCATCCCGTGCTGGCGTCACCAATTACTACGGTTGCGACACGCGGCGGGCGAAACATCATCCCAGTTCTCGAAAGGGTTGTTTTCGGCATTCCGACACACTCGACACGCGGGTCTAGACGGAGTTGGACCAGATTTCGTCATTTGACAGTTACGCAAAAAATGCGGCGCGGTGGACGAGGCAGGCCTACCCGTCCGCTTCGTTTTTCGGACTGCCTGCTTCCATCGGCACTTCGCGCGCGAGCGATGCGCCGCTGGACAGGTGTCGCCCGAGCGCGTCCACGCCCTTTTCGACAAGCTGGCGCGGCTACACGTCTACAGATCTCCTGCTATCGCGCGCCGCTTGCGCGGACTGTGCTGCTCTGGGATGCTTCATTTCGAATGCGTGTGGGCCAGGCCACGAGACTTGGCGTTCGCACCAGCGGGCTATCGAACAGTGGCTCAACCACGAGGGCCCCGCCCTCGTTCGTGAGGTGATGGTCGTCGCGGATTAATATCGTGTTCCCGTCGCGCGTGCGGCAGTAATCGGCGGTGCAGAACCGCGCTCGGGGAAAGATTGCGGAAACACCGGGTACCATGGACACCGCTCGCGCGATGGCTGCGTCGGCAATCCCGCTGCTTGCTGAATCTGTGGGCCGCTGCCGATTACAGCGATCGCCGGAACGGCCAACCCGACGCTCCCGCGCGTAACACTGCGCGATCCACATATCGAACTCGGGCGTGGAGCCGATAACCACGATACGCACACTAGGTCCGAGAGCGCGCCGGAGATCGGCGAGCGTGCCGCCGATGAGCGCGGTGACGCGGGGTTGCAGGTTTGCAGTCGGCGCGCGCGCATCGGCGATTGCACGCACAAGGCTGTTCCACCGGGCCGCGACAACGACGAGGCTGAGGCGTGGATCGGCGCGCGCCTCTGCGATCACGGCGCGGTTGAACGCGAGACCGTTTGAACCGATGCTTACGTCGGGCGGCTTCGGGCCGAGCTCTGGCCCCCGAGGGTCGACGACCGGCGGGTGATCAGCGGGATT
>Ga0123338_10004473_pt1 | contig 12214 bp, 11 predicted proteins | sample grotaG_FD_89793 | JGI IMG/M metagenome (GOLD analysis project Ga0123338, IMG submission 89793) | Glacier valley bacterial and archeal communities from Borup Fiord, Nunavut, Canada, to study Microbial Dark Matter (Phase II) -... | ecosystem: Environmental > Aquatic > Freshwater > Ice > Glacier ... | reverse complement strand
CCTCTACTTGAACATAACTTTGAGTTAACTGCTTATTTAAACCTAATTTTTTTTCATCAAGAGAAGTTTGATTTAAGATACCTATTCCAACATCCAGATTCTTCTTTTCAAAAGGGTTATCAATATTGTTAAGAACAAAAAGCCATAATAATATTGCAAAAAAAATTGAAACAGCCTTTATACCAAAATCCCTTTTAAGCACTTTTTTCATCTGGACTTCACCTTCCATCTTGGCAATTTTCTGTTAGTCCCATTTTTTTCTATTAGATTCTTTTTAAGTGCTTTTCTCAACGTATCTGGATTTAAATTTCTTGTTAAACCTCCATTTAGTGCAAAAGAAATTTTACCAGTTTCTTCTGATACTATCAATGCAGAGCAATCAGACACCTCTGTTATTCCTAAAGCTGCCCTATGCCTTGTTCCTAGCTCCTTACTTAAATTTGGATTATCAGTAAGTGGAAGAAAGCATGCTGCAGCCTTTATCATATTATTCCTGATAACAACAGCACCATCATGCAAAGGAGTATTCGGAGTAAAAATATTAATAATCAGTTCAGAAGTTATTGCTGAGTCAAGTTGAACTCCTGTATTAATAATATCCCCAAGCTTTGTCTCTCCCTCAAGGACAATCAAAGCTCCTGTTTTAGTCCTAGAAAGCTCTTCTGCAGCCTTAACCAATTCCTCTATAGAAGAATTAGTCTTTTCCTCTAATTCTTCTTCATCAAGACTAAAAAAATGTTTGAATTTACTTCGTCCTAATTGCTCCAGTGCTCGTCTGAGCTCTGGCTGAAATATAACGACCAAAGCAAACCCAACTAATTGAAATGTATTTTTTAGAATAAACTCTAAAGTCTTTAGCCCAAGCCATTGACTAACATATGTTGCAATAAAAATAAATAAAACACCTTTTATTAATTGCCATGCCCTTGTCTCTCTAACAAGAAAGACAAGTTTATAAACAAGATATGAGACTATACTAATATCTATAACTGCTCTAAGAATAGATAAGGGGTCACTAAAGCCAACATAGCTTACTATGTTTTTATAAAAGTCATTAAAATTTAAGTTGCTAAAAACATCCAAAAACCTCATACCCTAACTGTTAGGCATTAAAGCACATATACTAATTATACCCTTAAAAAAAGCTTTTGTAAGCATTTCTTAAGGAAAATTTTATATAAAAATTATATCAAAATTATACTTTTTCTATTACTCTTTTATCTAAAAAATGAAATACCAACAGTAAAAGAGGTTATCACTAGTGCTACAAGTGTACATATTGCTACTAATCGAACGGTTTTAATATTCATTTCAAATACTTCCTCCTTAAAAAATACAATAAACATAATTAATTACTTCTTACAATATAATGCATGAAGTAATTATAACCTATAGGTCTTTTGCTGTAAATAATAATTAACTTTTTATGACATAAAATACTTTTTTAGTCTAAAAATTTCAGACTGCAAAATACAATATATAAAGCATAGAAAAATGTAGGAAAAAATTTGTATTCTATTAAAAATATTCAATAAAATGACTGTTAATTAGTTAGTATTTTGTTTATTTTAACCATAGTATTGTACTATAGAAATGCTAAAATAATATTAAGTAGGTAAGTAATACTTATTTTTTCATTTTGTTCCTCCTTTTAAATTATATCAATTTATACTTAAAAGCACTTTTATTTGTTATTATTATAAATCATCATAAGTGCTTTTCTTTTTTGCCCAAAATTCCTATCCTTCTGAACGCTAGCGAAGAATCTCTTCACATATTTTTTATTTTCAACAGCCCCTTCTAGCAAAACCATTAAAAAAAGACATAAAAGCTTTGTAAATACCAGCTTTTATGTCTTTATTACCTAGAAATCAGCAGATTTTGTTGTTCTTGGAAAAGAAATAACATCTCTTATGTTTGTCATTCCAGTAAGATACATTATCGCTCTTTCAAAGCCGAGTCCAAATCCTGCATGCCTTGTTCCACCGTATTTTCTAAGCTCCAAATACCACCAATAATCTTCTTCTCTCATTCCAAGTTCCGCGATTCTTTGCTTTAACACATCAAGTCTTTCTTCACGTTGACTTCCACCAATAATCTCCCCGACTCCTGGTACTAGTAAATCCATGGCAGCAACTGTCTTGTTATCATCATTAATCCTCATATAAAAAGCTTTTATTTCCTTTGGATAATTAATTACAAAAACAGGTTTCTTAAAGACTTCTTCTGTTAAATACCTCTCATGCTCTGTCTGTAAGTCAGTCCCCCAAGATACAGGGTATTCAAATCTATCTTTGACCTTTTCAAGTATTTCAACGGCTTCTGTATATGTTACTTTAGCAAAGTCCGAAGATAATATATTTCCAAGTCTTTCTAATAGTCCCTTGTCAACGAAGCTATTAAAGAACTCCATCTCTTCCTTACAATTTTCTAATACATAATTTATTACGTATTTCAACATTTCTTCAGCCAAGTACATATCATCGTTTATATCAGCAAAGGCAATCTCAGGCTCAATCATCCAGAACTCTGCTGCATGTCTTGCAGTATTTGAATTCTCAGCCCTAAAAGTTGGTCCAAAAGTATATACATTATGAAATGCCATAGCATAAGTTTCTGCTGATAACTGACCACTTACAGTAAGGTTTGTCTCTTTTCCAAAGAAGTCCTTTGAATAATCTATCTTTCCATCTTCAGTCTTAGGAGGGTTCATTGGATTCAAAGTACTCACATTGAACATCTCTCCTGCTCCTTCGGCATCACTTCCAGTAATTATAGGTGTATTAACATAAACAAAACCCTTTTCCTGAAAAAATTTGTGAATTGCAAATGCTGCAACAGACCTAATTCTGAAAACCGCAGCAAAGGTATTTGTCCTAGGCCTTAAATGTGCCACAGACCTTAAATACTCAAATGAATGCCTCTTTTTCTGAAGAGGATAATCAGATGGTGCTAGCCCTTCAACTTCTATTGTATCAGCCTTTATTTCAAATGGCTGTTTAGCATTGGGTGTCAGTAAAATCTGACCTTCCACAATAATTGCTGAGCCAACAGTAAGCTTCGTAATTTCCTTAAAATTTGGGACTCTTCCTTCTTCAAAGACAACCTGAACATTTTTGAAAAAGGTACCATCATTTAGCTCAATGAAGCCGAAGGTTTTAGAATCTCTAATGGTTCTAACCCATCCACATAATTTTACTTTTTTATCTCCATATATTGAGCTGTCTTTATATAGCTCCTTTACACAAAGCTTTTCCATATTCACTACCCCTTTTATTTTATAATAATATACTCTTTGGCAAAAAGCTAAGTATTGTTTTTTCTCTTAAGTTCATTATATAATCTTAGCACCACAGTTTACATATTTCAATCCTTAGCCATAATTACAAGCAATAGTCCACTGCTAATACTTACAGTTGCTTCATTTCCAAGAAATTCATTACTTACACCTCTTGTACTCCCCTGCATGAGTGTATAATTATTTAGAGGATAATATAGTCCATTTGTAGTAATACCCTCAACCTTTGGGGTCAAAGCCAATAGTGTAACCTTATACCCATTAATCTTTCTCAAATTAGTATGAGATGAGATCAATTGAATTTTATTGTTTTCATCAGCTATGGTACCTTTACAACCAGATTCATGAAGCTTCTTAAGCAGATTTATATTGGCCAAAGTGTGATCCATTCTGCTTCCAATCCCACCTAATATAACAATATCCTTAAATCCCTTTGAAATTGCGATATTAACAGCAAGTTCACTATCTGTATAATCCTTTTCAGGAGGAAATGGTATTACATCCACGCCCTCAGCCCTATAAAACTTTAGCACATCTTCTGAAATAGAATCAAAATCTCCAATTAGAATATCAGGTAAGATTCCCAATTTAATTAAATGGTTTGCACCACCATCTGCGCAAATAAGGTATGTACCTTCATCTTTATATTCTTCTATTAATTCTTTTTTTATACCGTATCCATTACATACAATTACACACTTCATAATTTTAATGTACTTAAACCTTTCTAGCCTATAATAAGATCCTTCGCCACACACAGGTTTACATAAAACAACAATTTTTATTTAAAATCTTCAAATCTACTTTTCTCTCTAAGTTCACTGATGAACTTCCCCATATTCTGTGCCTTAAAAGCAGCAGAACCAGATACAATAACATTTGCACCAGCTTTTGTAACTTCAGAGATGTTTTCAGTACCTATTCCTCCATCAATTTCTATATCAACCTTTAAATTCTTTTTGATTATTAAATTTCTTAATTCTTCAATTTTTCTAGTAGATGAGCCAATAAAACTTTGGCCTCCAAAGCCTGGATTTACAGTCATCAACAAAATCATATCAACTTCTTCTAAAACCCATTCAAGAGAGCTTAATGGTGTTGCTGGATTTAAGGCAATACTTGGTGAAGCACCCAATTGTCTTATTTGCTGCACTGTTCTATGAAGATGTGTACAAGCCTCTGCATGTACCGTAATAATATCAGCACCTGCTTCTTTAAATGCACTCAGATAGTTTTGAGGATTATTAATCATCAAATGAACATCAAATTTAATCTCTGTTATACTCCTTATAGCCTTTATTACTGGTGGGCCAAAAGTTATATTAGGAACAAAACTACCGTCCATTACATCAATATGAATCATGTCTGCCCCAGCGACAGAGATTTTGGTAATTTCATTTCCTAAACAAGAAAAATCAGCAGACAATATAGATGGAGCTATTTTTATCATATAGATCATCCTTTACTTAATTTTATTTTTTCCTTTATATATATTATTTTTTGCTTTTAGCATTAAATAAAGTTCCACATATCTATCATATCTTTCTTTAGAAATTGCCCCAATATTAACTGCATTTTTAATTTCACAATCTGGCTCGTTAATATGGACACAATCTTGAAATCTGCATTTGCCTAAATAATTACTAAACTCAGGATAATAGTCCACTAGCTTACCCTCTTCAATATCTTCCAGTTCAAAGGAACTAAAACCCGGTGTATCAACTACATACCCACCATTAATAAGCTCCAAAAGTTGTGTATGTCTAGTAGTCTGTTTTCCTCGCTGTATTTTAACACTGACACTTCCTGTTTCCATTACTTCAGACTTTAGTATAAGATTCATAATTGTAGACTTTCCAACGCCGGATTGTCCAGCAAAAACGTTAATATGTCCACTAATATGTTCAAGAAGTTTGTCTATAGTATCTGGATCATCTTTTCTCACTCCTAAAACAGTGAAACCCGCATTTCCATAAACTTCAGATATTTTATTAAATGTCAATCCATCATCAATATCTAGTTTATTAACACATAACAATATATCAATGTTTTTAGACAATATAGTAATAATCATCTTATCAAAAAGCAACATATCTGCTACAGGAGACTTAGCCGCTATTGTAAGCACTACCAAATCTACATTTGCTACAGGAGGCCTTACCAATACAGATTTCCTCTCTAAAATTTCTTCTATATTTCCAGACATATACTGTTCAGAAACGGATTCAATTATAACCCTGTCTCCTGGTAAAGGGGATATATCTCTTATTCTAAAAATCCCTCTTGCTTTACACTCATAAATACCATTGGAGGTTTTTACATAGTAAAAACCTCCAACTCCTTTTAATATAATGCCTTCCGGCAATCCAACTACCTCCGTTCGAGTTTAAGGTCTACTAAAGGAATCGTATAGCTTATCATCCAAAAATATTTCCACCTTAGTTTTACCATCGTCCACCACTGGAATATTAACAGTTAATGGAAAATCACTCTTATTTTTTGTTTCATTCATTATAACGTTTTTATTATTACTTCCTGCTATTTGCACTTCAACTCTTACCTTAATTGTATCGCCATACTTATTTGAACCTTTTAATGAAATCTTTTCAGCAATTGTCCTATTAGGAGCAGCCGTTGGAGTAACAACTGGTGTCTCAAATGTAATATTGATTGGAGTTTGCTCCTTTACTGTAGAATTAGCAGCTGGCACCTGAGATATAACTTTACCCGTTGCAATACTTATGTTTTCTGGAGTAACCTTTCCTACTTTAAGTTTTGCATCAGAAAGAGTTTGCATAGCCTGCTGCTGAGTTAAGCCAATTAAGTTAGGCACTTTTGTATCTTTTATTTCAGGGCCCTTACTTCTATAGACAGTAACATATGCGCCAATTTTAACCATGCTATCTTTTTCTGGATCAGTCTTTGTCACAAAACCCTCTGGAATAGATTCATGAAATTCATCTTCTATCTTAACTACAAGCTCAAGCTCTTTTAGTTTTGTCTCCGCTTGCCTATAATCAATCTTACTTACATCCGGTACTTTAACTAATTTTACCCCATTACTAACGGTTAACTCGATATAACCACCTGATTTCAACGTCTTTCCTGGCTCTACGCTTTGAGAAATTATAGTATCCTTCTCTGCGCTTTCATCATCTTTTCTATTTATTTTAACTGAAATCTTCTGAGCTTTAAGATCAGACTCAACCTTAACATAATCCATCCCAACATAATTCTCTATATTATAACCCGTTTTATTACCATGGGAAGTAAGCATTACCATTAATAAAACAAATGTAATTACAATAACAGAACATGTAGCTATTGCAATCCACAACGTTTTTTTATTCATCTTATTGTTTTTATTATTATTTGATTTTTCAGCTGCATGCGCTCTTTCGTTTTCAATTATTTGTTGATCCCCAACAGCACTCACTCTTTTAGTTGCACCTGCGTCTAGCGACTCGTCTGCTATTATAGTAGAAAAAGGATCCCTGCTTATTTTATATAAGTCCTGGAGCATGGATGTAGCAGTCTGATATCTCCTGTCCTGATCTTTTCTTATAGCCTTCATGACTAAATCATTTAGTGACTTAGGTATGGAGGAATTCAAATCAATTGGAGGTATAGGCTGCTCTTGAATATGTTTTAATGCAACAGCCACAGGAGACTCACCGTCAAAAGGAAGTTTCCCTGTAATCATCTCGTATAGACAAATTCCCATTGAGTATATGTCTGATTTTTCCCCTATGTAGCCACCTCTGGCCTGTTCTGGAGAGAAATAGTGTACAGAACCAACCGTGTTTCCCGTCATTGTAATTGTTGACGTAGATACAGCTCTTGCGATTCCAAAATCAGTAACCTTGGCTATTCCATCATCAGTTATAATAATATTTTGTGGTTTTATATCTCTATGAACTATATGATTTCTATGTGCATGCTCAATGGCTGAACATATTTGAATACATATATTTATAGCATCATTGCACTTAAGTACACCTTTTCTTTTAATAAACTCTTTTAGAGTAATACCCTGTACATATTCCATGACAATATAGTGTATTCCATTTTCATTACCAACATCATAAATAGGAACTATATTTGGATGAGATAATCTTGCTACTGATTGTGCTTCAATTAAAAATCTCTTTATAAACTCTTCATCATTGGTAAACTCAGGCCTTAAAATCTTTACTGCTACAAATCTATTGAGTAACCTACAATGTGCTTTAAAAACCAGCGCCATTCCTCCGCCGCCAACTTTTTCAAGTAATTCGTATCTATTACCTAAAATCTGTCCTTCCATCATTACACCTCTCAATCGGCATAAACCTTTATAACAAAAAGGCCTTATTATATTTTTACTATTATTACAGTTATATTATCTTCCCCACCATTTATGTTTGCTAGTTCTACTAACTCATCACATGCTTGTTGAGGTTCATTCATATTAGTACATATATTTTCTATTGTTATTTCATCCACCATATTTGTCAGTCCATCAGTACAAAAAACAAAAACATCTCCAGCTTCCATATCTGAAAAGTAATAGTCTACCTCAAGTTCTTCACTCCCCAAAGCTCTTGTGATAAGATTCTTTTTGGGATGAATTTTTGCTTCTTCATTGTTAATTGTCCCATTTCTAAGTAGCTCTTCAATATAAGAATGATCTGTAGTTATTTTATGTAACTTTCTGTCTCTGATTCTATAAGCTCTGCTATCTCCAACATGTCCGATATGCATTTTTCCATCTTTAGGTGCAGCTACAATAAGTGTTGTACCCATTCCAAAATTATCTGCTGAATTATTCGCATTATCATAGATATCCTTATTAGCAATTTGTATAATGTTTACCAACACATCTGAAATTAAATTATTTTCATCAAGTAAGGACGACAAATCCAGAATTTTATTTGTTACACAGTCTACTGCTATTTTACTGGCTACCTCACCAGAATTATGTCCGCCCATACCATCAGCAATTACAAAGGCTATAACATTTCCATTATTATCTGAAACAATATTATAACTATCTTCATTTATCTCTCTAACTTTTCCTTTGTGACTATTAACCCCAATTAGCATAAGATCACGCTCCAAATTAGTTTCTATATATGTGCATTAATTTTTCATTAGTAAACTTTTCCCAAAATGCAATATATATTGTTTGATCCATAAGATGAGTAAATAATAGCTTATCTCAGTGTATCTAGGATTAAGAAATTAGAATTTATTTATTAATTAACCTACTTCATCTTATTTTGAACAAATTAATAAAACATAGCTTAACATTGAATCTTACAAAATTCCGCTTTAAGTATTATTTTCGTCCATTACATTTCTTCTAAGTTGCCCGCAAGCAGCACTTATGTCGCTTCCGAGCTCTCTCCTCACCGTGGCTTCAATTCCGAATTTACTTAAAACCCTTTGAAAGTTATCAATCTTTTCCCTGTTACTCCTAACATACTTTCCATTTTCTATGCTGTTTACTGGTATAAGATTGACATGGCAAAGCATTCCCTTAATCCTATGCGCAAGCTCTGTAGCATTGTCAGTTGAGTCATTTACTCCATCTATAAGTGCATATTCAAAGGTGATTCGCCGCTTTGTTTCCTCTGTATATATCTTACATGCTTCAATCAATTTGTCAATAGAATACTTTTTGTTAACAGGCATGGTTGCCTCTCTAATCCTATCATTTGGTGCATGTAGAGAAATCGAAAGGGTTAGTTGGATATTTTCCTTTGCAAGCTCCAAAATCCTTGGAACAAGGCCACAGGTCGAAAGAGATATATGTCTTGAACCAATATTAATTCCTTCAGGGTGATTAACCAGCCTTAAAAATTTTAGTACATTATCATAGTTATCCAGAGGCTCTCCAATACCCATTAAAACTATATTGCTAACTCTTTCTCCTGAGTCTTTTTGTATGGATAAAACCTGATCCAACAGTTCGCCAGGTGTCAGATTTCTTATAAAACCGACTCCTGTTGAAGCACAGAAAGTACATCCCATTTTGCAACCAATCTGTGAGGATATGCACACTGTATTTCCATGCTTATATTTCATAAGCACACTCTCAATAATGTTACCATCATAGAGTTCAAAAATATATTTGGCTGTCCCATCTATTTTAGAAACAAGCTTTAACTTTTCCTTCAGTTTAAATGTATCAAAATGATCCTTAAGGGTCTCTCTTAAGTCCTTTGAAAGATTGGTCATTTCATCTGTAGAAATAATGCCTTTGTGAATCCACTGAAACACCTGCTTTGCACGGAACTTTTGAAGACCTTTTTCCTGAAAAAAGGCTTCCAACTCCTCAATATATAAATCCATTATATTTACTTTGCCATTCATTAACACAAGCTCCTTGAATATAAATTAGCTTAATTTTTTTCTCATTCTACAAATGAAAAAACCATCAATGCCCTGAACATTTGGGTATAATTGCAAATAGCCTTTTTCGTTTACATATTCCTTAAGGGGTTCCTCAATAAAAGGCTTAACAGACTCAATATAAAAGTCACTATTCTTACTCAGAAAATCCTCAATAATTTCAGCATTTTCATCTTTTATTATAGTACAGGTACTATAAACTAAGGTACCACCAGACTTAACATATGTTGAACTTGATTCCAATATATTTCCTTGAAGATTCTTTAAGTCTTTAATGTCACTTTCTGTCCTAGACCATTTTATATCTGGTTTTCTTCTTATAATGCCAAGGCCTGAACAAGGTGCATCTACGAGAACAGAGTCAGCTTTTTCAACAAACTCTGTCACAAGGTTTCTAGCGTCCTGTTCTAAAGTCTCGATTATACTTATACCAAGTTTTTTTGCATTATCCTTAACCATTTCCAGCTTATGCTGATGAATATCAAAAGCAACAATTTTGCCTTTGTCGCCCATAAGCTGAGCTATATGGGTAGTTTTTCCACCAGGTGCTGAACAAACATCAATTACTAATTCATTAGGCTTAGGATCAAGCACTTTGGCCACAAGCATAGAGCTCTCATCCTGTACCTGAAAAAGCCCGTTGCAAAAAGCTTTTGAATTAGTTGGAGAAGCTAATCCTTTTACTATTATTCCCTCTGTCACATAGATACTCTTTTCAGCTTCAAAGCCCTCATTCTTTAATTCCTCAATTAGTGTATTTCTGTCAGTTTTCAAAGTATTTACTCTTATAGAAAACTTAGGTACACTGTTATTAGCCAATAATAAACTCTCTGTAAAATCTGCCCCCTGTTCTTTCAGGAACAAGTCTACCATCCATTTGGGATGTGAATATTTTATCGACAAATACAAGGCAATGTCTTTTGCTTTTTCAGGCAGCTGTAGGTTTTTACCTTCCCTAGCAATATTTCGAAGTATTGCATTAACAAAGCCCGTTGAGGCACTATGACCGTATTTTTTAGCCAGCTTCACACTTTCATTACATGCAGCTGAAACTGGAATCTTATCTGTAAAAAGTATCTGATATGTACCAACTCTTAATATGTTAAGTATCCAAGCGGATATTTTTTTCATTTTAACTTTTGAAAAACTTTGGATATAGTAATCAATTAAAATCTTATTCTTTAAAGTGCCATAAACAAGCTCTGTAACTAAGCCCTTATCCAATTGACTTAATTCCAATCCATTTAGTCGCTTATTCAAAGCAATGTTGGAATAAGCACCCTTTTCTTCTGTATCGTATACTATTTTTAATGCTGCTTCTCTAGCGTTCACATTTCTACTCCTATAAATCATAAGATTCTTCGCTTCACTCAGAAAGACACGAAAGCGAGATTGATATATTAATTTAATTGTCTTAGTAACTCCGAGTAAAGGATTATTTTGTCATCCTGAACTAAGTGAAGGGCCTATATTTCTGCCTAATCGTTATTTTTTCTTGAGTTTGCAAGAAGTATCAATCTCAGAAGGCTTGCCATAGCAACAGCAGCTGAAGCAACGTATGTCATAGCAGCCGCAGATAATACCTTTTTAACTGGTTTAATTTCTTCCTCAGAAAAAAGCTGGGACTTACCAAGCATTGCCACTGCCCTTGAACTTGCATTAAACTCTACAGGTAGAGTAACTAGATAAAAAGCAACGGCTAAAGTAAATAGAATAAGTCCTGCATTAAGAAGCAAATCAGAGCCAAGAAATAGTCCAAATATAGCTAAATACGGGCCTACTGAGGAGCCTATACCTGCTACTGGAACCAAACTGCTTCTAAGCGCCAGTGGGCCATATTTTTCATTGTGTTGTAAAGCATGTCCTGTTTCATGTGCAGCAACACCTATTGCTGCTATGGAAGTACTTGAAAAAACAGTTTCAGAAAGCCTTACTACCTTTGTTCTCGGATCATAATGATCTGTTAGACTACCACCTGTTGGAACTACGTCAACATCCGATATATCGTTCATTTTCAAAATGTATCTAGACATTTCAGCGCCTGTAATTCCTCTGGTGTTGGTATATTTGCTATATTTTGAAAATGCACCTTTAACTCTAAATTGAGCATACAGCGAAAAAAGAAAAGCAGGAACTACAAGCATCAAATAATATTTATCAAAACCATAACCATAGAACATAATAACACCTACCTTCCGAGTATCTGACCCTTATCAAGGCTATGTCCCCTTAGGTATTGACCTACACTCATAGCCTTGCCTCCATCAAACTGGAGCTGTTCAATACATATTAAACCCTTTCCAGTAGATATAAAAAGGCCCTCATCATTTACATCAATAATTTCTCCGACTACATTAAAGCTATCCGTATTATTCATAACTTTAGTTCTAAGAATTCTCATCCTATTTTCGCCATAGTAAGTATATGCTACTGGCCAGGGGAACACACCTCTTACAAGGTTGTGAATGCTTTGGGCATCTTTAAACCAGTCAATAAGTCCAGTTTCCTTTGATAGCTTTG
>Ga0123338_10004472_pt1 | contig 12214 bp, 12 predicted proteins | sample grotaG_FD_89793 | JGI IMG/M metagenome (GOLD analysis project Ga0123338, IMG submission 89793) | Glacier valley bacterial and archeal communities from Borup Fiord, Nunavut, Canada, to study Microbial Dark Matter (Phase II) -... | ecosystem: Environmental > Aquatic > Freshwater > Ice > Glacier ... | reverse complement strand
CTCGCGATCGAAGCGCGTGCGCGGTCCGGTGAATGGAACGACGTCTCGGGGTTGCTGCACGAACTCGATCTTGCCGTCGTGTCGGCCCGCACGGAACTCGCTCGGTATCGCGCGGCGAACGCATGAATAGGGTTCTGGTCATCGATGACTACGAAGCCAATCTCAAGCTCTACGGCAAAGTAATCTCACAAATTCCGCAAACCGAAGTCGTGCCGTTCACCGTCTCAAAACAGGCGCTCGTGTGGTGCGCTGCAAACGACCCCGCACTCGTCGTCGTCGATCAGAACATGCCCGATCCCGATGGGCTCGAATTCATTCGTCTCTATCGCCAATTGCGAGGGCGGGCGGAAACGCCGATCATCATGATCACCGGGACGCAAGATCGCGAAGTACGCCGGGAAGCGCTTCGGCGCGGTGCCAGCGCCTTTCTCAACAAACCCGTCGACCCGGTTGAATTTCTCTCGTACGCGACCAACTTCATCGTCTCGCGCAGTAGCCGCATGGACGCAATTACGCGCGCCGAGAGCCTGCTCCTCAAGGCGCAGGCGCTCGGTACGCAACTCGAAGAGCGCGACCGGCTGACGATCGAGCAGCTTGGCCGCACGCTTACCGCGCGCGACCGTCGCCTCGGCGATCACGGTCTACGCGTCGCCGGATATGCGGAAAAAATCGCTCGACATGCCGGGCTCTCGGTGATGGAGTCGGCAACGATCGCGATCGCCGCACGCGTTCACGACATCGGCAAGCTCGCGTTGCCGGATCGCGTCTTGCTCAAAACGGGTACGTTGAATTCCGAAGAACGCGAACGCGCGCAATCACACGCGCGCGCCGGGGCGGAGATCCTTGGGGGCGACGAGGCACGTCTCATTGCCGCCGCGGCAGAACTCGCGCTCACGCATCATGAAGCCGTTGACGGCAGCGGCTATCCGAGTGGCTTGCGCGGAGATGCTATTCCGATCGGCGGTCGCATCGTTGCGATTGCGGATGCCTTCGCCGCACTCACCTCCATCCGACCGTGGCGCGATGCGATGACGGTCGGGCATGCGGTCGAAGAAATCGAACGTGCGGCCGGTACGCGCTTCGATACGCGGCTGGTGGGCGCGTTCCGCGATGCGATGACCGAAATCATTGCGGTGCGCGCGCTGTATCCCGACCTCACGCCGCGCTAAGCGCGCGCGTCCGCCGGTACACCGACGCGCGTGCGCGCGTTGGTATACCACACCATCCCAGGGCCGGCATCGCGTTGTTTGCGCACGTATTTTCGCTCGGTGTAGTCGATCTCGACACGATCGCTTTCCTTCGCACGACTGTGCGCGGCCGCAAGATGCGCGGCGGCATCGAGGTCGGCATCGGCAAGTGCGATGCTCGGTGCGGGCACGAGCACGACGTGCGATCCCGGAATGTTGCGCGCGTGAAACCACAGATCGTCGGGCCGCGCGATCCGAAACGTGACCTCGACGTTTTCACGCGGCGAGCGGCCGACGTAGGCGCGTGCGCCCGAGGGAAGATCGACGTGCATCGGCGCGCGCCGTTTCTTTGCCTGAAGTGATGACGCGGTGACGCGCTTTTTGCCGTCGAGTTCGTCGAGCGCGTTTGCGATCTCGCCGAAGTCGATGGGTTCCGCGCGCTCGAGTTCGAAGGCGAGATCCTCGAATGAGGCGTGGAGAACCTCGAGTTGCGCGAGTCGGCGCTCGAGATGCGGAATCGCTGCGCTGAGTTTGCGGTAGCGCGCGAAGATCGCCGCGGCGTTCGCCTTGGCATCGATTTCGGGATCGAGGGCAATCGTCAGGTTCGGATCGTCCGGCGAGGTGAACTGCGTTGCCCCCGCGGCGATGTCGGTCGCATACGTATAGAGCGCATCGCCGCTCGCGCGTAGCTTGTCGCGGCCGCTTGCATCATCGCGTTTTGCAACGACGGCCGTGCGTTCGCGCCCGATCGCCTCCAAGCGCTTTGCAATGCGCGTGGCGAGCGCGCGCCGACGTCGGTCACTCGCCCCGGATGCATCGCGCGCAACGATCGCATCGCGCGCGGCACCCAGCAGCGGCAGCAATTCGCGTTCGCGCGTGAGCGCGAGTTCCGCAAACTGGGCGAGCGGCAACACGTGTGCGGCGATGAGTTTTCCGCTCGTCTCGCGGTACGCGTACACATCGCCAAGACCCTCCGGTTCGCCCGCCGTCGATCCGATCACGCCCTCGGCCCGCTCGATCAACCACGTTGCGAGACGTTCCGTCGATGGCCACGGGATCGCTTCGCTCTCGACCACGATCGCCTCGGAGAGGACGCGCGGGAGCAAGGGAAGGAGGGCACCGAGGCCGCGAATGCGCGCGGCCCGATCGCCGGCAAGCGTGGCCACGAATCCGGCCCGGTCCACTCGCGAGGTCGGCAACGGCGGGGGCACGTAGGCGCCGCCGACCTGGATGCTGCGCTCGGCGTTTTCCGCGGGCGAGAATTGCTTTGCGGCCGCAACGATCGCGCGATCCGTATAGACGACCGCATTGCCAAAACGTGGGATGAGTTCGAGAACGAGCGTCGCCTCCGACCCGACACCGAAGCGCGACTGGGTCCCGAAGGTCAAGGCCAAAACCCGATCGCCGCGGCGGGCACGGACCGTTCCCAGGCGCATCCCGCGCAAGGTGACACCGGCTGCGCGCGTCCAGCCCGGGTCGCCGCCCAAGGCGAGTTCATCGCTCGAGAGCGTCGCAAGCGGTGGCGTTCCGAAGACGTCGACCGCCAAGGTGACCTCGCTTTTGCCTTTGCCCCGGAGTCCGCCGAAGCGGAGCGCGAACCGTCCGTCGTCGAGCAGGCCGATGTCCGTCAGGCGACCGCCGCGCAAGGCGCGTTCGAGTTCGATCGCCACCCGGCGCATGAGTATCCAATCCGTGATCACGGAAGGGGAGCTTCGCGGTCTTTGTGAATTCCCTGTGTTTGCCCACTGCCGTGGGTTCGATTGATGGTGGGAGGCGCGTTCTGTCCGGGCCCGGTTTGCTCTTCGTGCTCTCGGGTCCCTCGGGAGCGGGGAAGGACACGCTCATCAACGAGCTGCTTCCGCGTCAGGAGCGACTCATCAAGTGCGTCTCCGCAACGACGCGGCCGGCGCGAGCCGGTGAAGTTGAGGGAACGGACTACTTCTTTCTCGAGCGAGACGAATTCAAGCGGCGACTGGCGGCAAACGGCTTCTTGGAATCGCGTGAATACAACGGGAACTTCTACGGAACCCCGCGAGCGTTCATCGAGGAACAGCTTCGGGGCGGCTACGACGTCATCGCCAAACCCGAAGTCAACGGCGCGATCGCCATCAAAAAGCATTTCGAAGACGCCGTTCTGATCTTCACCGTCCCTGACCGGTTCTCGCGCCTCGCATCACGGCTCGCCGCGCGTCGCACGGAAACCAATGAAGAAATCGCCCGCCGCTTGGAAATCGCCCATGAAGAACTCCAAGCCGTCCGCTCTTTCGACTACCTCGTCATCAACGAAGAACAACGACCCGAAGACGCGGTCGACGATCTCGCAGCGATCGTCCGCGCCGAACGGTATCGCATCCATCGGTACTCCGATTCAACGATAAGGACACTGGAACAAACATGAGCGACTCAGTATTCGGCGACCTCGACGGCCTCTTGGAGCACGTCGACTCCAAATTCACGTTGGTCAACGTCGTCACGAAGCGTGCCAAGCAGCTCAACAATGGCGCTCCGCCGCTCTCCGATAAGGTCAACGCGAACAAGCCCGTGTCCACGGCGTTCAACGAAGTCCGCAGCGGCAAGATCGGCTACAAGCGCAATAAAGACGGGATCAAGTAGGGGTCAGTCCGCAAGAGGTTCTTCCCTCGATCCCGTACATAGCGTTATGTGCGGGATCGTTGGTTATATCGGGGAACGCGATAGCGTTCCGATCATTTTGGATTCGTTGCGTCGCTTGGAATATCGCGGCTACGATTCCGCCGGTATCGCGGTCATCGACAGCTCCGGTGCGCTGACCGGATCCAAGGCTGAAGGCAAGCTCCAAAACCTCGCCGATCGGCTAGCGAACGAGGAGCCGCTTTCGGGAAAGGTCGGCGTCGGACACACGCGCTGGGCGACGCATGGTCGGCCCTCCGATGCAAACGCGCACCCGCACATGGACTGCAGCGGCAAATTCGCCGTCATCCATAACGGGATCATCGAGAACTACGGGCCGCTACGCGCGCGTCTGCTGGCCGATGGTCACACGTTCAAGAGCGAGACCGATACCGAAGTGCTCGCGCATTTGCTCGAAGAGAATTTCAACGGCGATCTCGTGACCGCAGTGCGCCATACGCTCGGACAGGTTCGCGGTGCGTTTGCGCTCGGCGTCATTTCTTCCGATTCTCCCGATACGCTCATTTTCGCGCGTAACGGCGCATCGCCGTTGATCGTGGGCATCGGTGAGGGCGAGATGTTCGTCGCCTCGGATATTCCGGCGATGTTGCACTATACCCGACGCGTCGTCATCGTTGAAGAGGGCGAAGTGGTCGAAATCGGTCGCGACGGATACGCGCTCACCGCCTTCGATGGCAAAACCGTCGAACGCGGCGAGCAACAGATTCTGTGGGATGCAAGTTCGGCTGAGAAGACGGGCTTCAAGCATTTCATGCTCAAAGAAATCTTCTCGCAGCCGCAAGTCATCAAAGAGACGTTGGCGGGGCGCATCGATGAATCGAACGACGTGCAACTGCACAGCGAGATCGGCATCGATGAGGGCTTCCTGCGCGCGATGACCAAAATTTCGATCACCGGCTGCGGTACGGCGTATAACGCCGGGATGATCGGCATGTACATGATGCGGGCGCTCTGCAAGCTCCCCGTTGAAATGGAGCTCGCGAGCGAATTCCGCTACGGCGATCGGGCGATGGATCCGCGCACGCTCACGATTGCCATGTCGCAATCCGGCGAAACGGCCGATACGATCGAGGCCGTCAAAGTTGCGAAGCAAGCCGGTGCGCCGATCTTGAGCATCTGCAACGTTGTTGGTTCGCATCTTACCCGGATGGCCGACGGGACTTTGCTCACGCGCGGCGGCCCGGAAATCTCCGTTGCTGCAACCAAAACCTACGTCGCTCAGGCGATCGCCGCGACGCTGTTCGCCGTGTATCTGGCGCGCATTCGCAAGAGCGCCGATCTCGACCGCCTGCGTGAAATCGCCGAGGGAACGCGTCTGCTGCCGGCCGCAATCGACGTCGTTTTGAATTCATCCGATGAGATTCGCAAGATTGCAAAAAAACTGCGCAAGGCACGCTCGGTGCTCTTCCTCGGTCGTTACGTGAATTTCCCGACCGCACTCGAAGGTGCGCTCAAGCTCAAGGAAATCAGCTACATCCACGCTGAGGGCTACGCGGCGGGCGAGATGAAACACGGTCCGATCGCGCTCTTGGATTCGAAAGTTCCGGTCGTCGGGATCATGACCGAGGGGCGCGTGCGGGAGAAGATGCTCTCCAATCTCGCCGAGGCGAAGGCGCGCGAGGCCCCGCTTCTGATCATCGGCAACCACGGGGACCACGAGGCCGAACTCCTCGCCGATTATTTCATCCCGGTGCCCGTGGTCGATGAGTTGCTCTCGCCCATCGTCAACGTGATTCCGCTGCAGTTGCTGGCATATCACATTGCGGATCTCGACGGCAAAGATGTCGATCAACCACGCAATTTGGCCAAGACCGTCACGGTCGAATGATGCCTTTACGGTTCAACCGCTTGGTAGGGCAGCGTCATACGATGAAACGGCACATGACTCATGGCATCGATGAAGAACGTACGACGCAGAGGTAAGTATGTCGACGACACCCATCCAACCGCCGTTTGCAACATCGCCGGATGTTGCATTGTCTGATCCGGGTAACGCGTCGGATTCGAGTTCCGTCCTGCACGCCGACGGTCTCGCCGACGTTGCGGACTGGACCGCCGCAAAGGTGCTCGTCGAGCACCTCTTCGCTCGGTCCTCACATGAAATTTCGGGGGTTGATTATGCGGTGGGTTATCGCCTCGCGCACGGACAGACGGGTGGCGACATCGTCGACGTCTATCACTTCGACAACGGCGCGGTGTCGTTTTCCATCGCGGACATTTCCGGAAAAGGATCGCAAGCGGCGATCCACGCCGCGCTCGTCAAGTACGGCCTGCGTGCATATGCCTCGCAAGGATTGACCGCCGAACGTGTCCTCCGGTCGCTCGATCGCTTGTACATCGAAAACACAGCGTTCGAACGCATCGAATCGTTCGCAAGCGTGTTTTTCGGAATCGTCGATACGTCGCGACGCACGATGTCCTATGCATCAGGCGGTCACGAAGCAGCGGCCGTCTGTCTGCCCGGGGCAAAGCCACGACTGCTCGACCCGACCGCACCGCTGATCGGCGTCTTCGACGATCAGCACCATCTTTTCAAACAAGCCCACGTCGAACTGCCTCCCGGTTCGATCCTTGTGGCTACGACCGACGGTATCACCGAGGCGCGCTCGCCGGAAGGCGAGTTCTTTGGAGTCGAGGGTTTTCTTGCGGTCGTCGAAGAGTATGCCACGGCACCGACGGAAGCGATCGTGCAAGCTTTACTCGATCGCTCGGCGGCCCACGCCGGCTCGCGCGCGATTCGCGACGACATCGCCGTGCTTGCGGCGCGCTTTCCTTAACGCACGACCTCAAAGCCCAGGCGCTCGAGCATCGCGAAATCATCGGCATCATTGCGCCCGCTCGTCGTGAGATAGTCGCCGATCACAAGGCCGCTCGCGCCGCTCTGCATGCCCAAGTCTTGAAGCCCTTGCAGCGTGATTTCGCGTCCGCCGGCGAAACGCACGAGCGCCCGTGGCATCGCCAAGCGCACCATTGCAACGAAGCGTAGCGCTTCGATCGGCTCGACGAGCGATCGATCTTGGAACGGCGTTCCCGGGCGGGGATTGAGAAAGTTCACCGGGACCTCGGCCGGTTCGAGCGCCTGGAGTTCGCATAAGAAGTCGAGCCGATCCTCGATCGTCTCACCCATGCCGATGATACCGCCGCAGCAGAGTTCGAGGCCGTGCGCCTTGACCAGACGACACGTGTCGAGCCGTTCGTCGTAGCTGTGCGTGGTGCACACGTTCGGAAAATGTCGGCGCGACGTCTCGAGATTGTGGTTGACTTTGTCGACGCCCGCAGCGACGAGTTTTGCCAGGTGACGTCCATCGAGAATACCCAGCGAGACGGCGACCGTGAGCGGCAGTTCGGCCTTGATACGCACGACCGCAGAACAGACGCGGTCGATGAGCACGGGTGAGGGTCCACGCACGGCCACGACGATGCAGAACTCGGTCGCGCCGCGTTCGTGCGCCGCGCGCGCAGCCGTGATGAAATCCTCCACCTGCCCGAGCGGTTCGCGTTCGACATCCGAGGCGAAGCGCGCGCTCTGCGAACAGAAATGACAATCTTCGGAACAGCCGCCTTTTTTTGCGTTATACAACACCTCGACACCGACCGTATCGCCGCAGTATGTGCGGCGGACGTCATCGGCGAGCGCGAGCACGCTCGGCACGAAGCGCGCATCGAGGTTCGCGATTTCGGCTAGCGCCGCGCGCGAGAGCGCCCCGCCGCGTTCGATGAGCGTGCGACGAGCGGCGGCAACGGCGGGGTGTTCGAGCGTCTCTTCGATCATACGGATCCTTTGAATGCGGGAGAAGCGGCGAATCGAAGGGCCGCGCCGTCGACCGAGACGACGACATCGGGTTCGTGCGCGAGTGTCGCGATGGTCGATGCATACGCTTCCAGGCGTGATTCCACTTCTTGGGCATAGTCCGGTCGTACGTCGCCGAAGCGGTCGACTAAGACCAGGCCGACGACGGAAATATCGCGCGCGCGCAGATACTCAAGCGTGAGAATCGCGTGATTGATGCAGCCCAGACGCAGACCGACCACGACGACCGTCGCCAGCGCGCAGCGCAGGGCGAGATCGCCGATGGTCTCGCGCTCGTTGAGTGGGACTGCGATACCGCCGGATCCTTCGACGACGATGGCACCGTCCACGGCTTCGATCGCTTGCGCGAGATCCGCAACGGTCGGCGGTTTCTTGAGCGCGTCGTTTGCTGCGCTCCACGGATCGGCGGGGGCGCGGAAGCGGATGAGTTCACGAAAATCGCATTCGGCAAGCGCACCGCTTAGCGCAGCATCGCCGATCTCTTCGCGATGCAGGCCGGTTTGCACGGCCTTGATGACCGTCGTCGGCCAACCGTTCGCGCGCAGTGCGCGGGCGATGGCGGCGGTGACGCGCGTTTTTCCGACATCGGTGTCGGTCCCGGTAATGAAAAAGCGGGGAGCGGCGCTCATGTCAGCACCTCGTGGAGGCCGGCGATCAACCGGTCGATGTCGGAATCCGAATGATCGGCGCGCAGGGTGACGCGCAATCGTTCGTTCCCGGCCGGAACGGTCGGCGGACGAATCGCCGGCGCGATGATCCCGCGCGCGCGGAGTGCGTTCGATGCGGCGAGCGTTGCTGCAAGCGAACCGATATGAATCGCAACGATCGGACCACGCGCCGTGAGCTGCGGGAGGGCGTCGCAAAGTCTGCGCACGTGTTGGGTTAGTCGGGCGCGTCGCGCGTCGCCATCGCGAATCAAGCCGAGCGCCACGCGCGCGGCGCGAGCGAGACTCGGCGGCAAGCTCGTATCGAAAATGAACGAGCGCGCCGTGCTGATGAGGAGATCGATAAACGCCGCCGGGCCGGCAACGAAACCGCCGGAGCATCCGAATGCCTTCGAGAGCGTCCCCATCACGACGATGCGCGGATCGCGAACGCCGGCCGCGATGCCCGCACCAGCCGGACCGTCGACGCCGATTGCATGCGCTTCATCGAGAACGAGCAGGTCGCCCGCGCCGACGCATGAGAGCAGCCGATCCAGTTCGATCGTGCGACCGCTCATCGAAAAGACGGTCTCACTGACGATCGTTGCCGTTTCGTGGCGCGCGTCGGGCGGACTCTCATCATAGATGTGTCGCTCGAGCGATGACAAGCGCAGCGCGTCGATGATGCACGCGTGGTTATTGCGATCGGAATACGCCGCGCGCGTCACGAGCGCAGCGCCTTGAATGACGCCGAGCGCGGCAAGGTAGCCCGAAGAGAAGAGCAGGGCGCGCTCGCGTCCGAGAAAGGCGGCAAGATCGCATTCGAACTCCGCGTGCTCGTCGTGGGCTCCGGCTAACAACCGTGAGCCGCCTGAGCCGACCACGTGCTGCGGTGCGGCTGCGGCGAGAACGGCGGGATCGCGTGAGAGACCGAGATAATCGTTGGATGAAAAATCGATCGCGTCGCTCGTCGGTCGAATCGCACGCCGCCGACCGCTTTGATCGAGCGCATCGAGGCGCTCGCGGACTCGTTCGAGATAGCTCATGCGAGCGTTTCGTGCAGCGTCTCGACGAAGGCCGCGAGTTCAGCCCGCGTCACGCAAAGCGGAGGAACGAGTTGAATGACGTTGCCGATCGGGCGCGTGAAATGGCCGCGCTCGTAGAGACGATCCGCAATGCGCCAAGCGGGCGTCCGCGACCGCCCGGCAGGCGGCAGCGATTCGCCCGAGAGTTCGATACCGCACATCAGCCCGACGCGGCGAATCGCGCGAACGCGTGGGTCGTTTTTCAACGGCACCAGCAGATCGTCGAGATCGGCGGAACGCAAGGCAACCTTCGCTAGGGTCGATTCGGTGGTAAAGAGCGCGAGCGACGCCCGTGCCGCAGCGCACGCAATCGGATTTGCCGCATACGAGTGACCGTGAAAGAAGTGACGCGGCGATCCCGACCCGTCATCGAGAAACGCATCGTACACGCGCTGCGTCGTGAGCGTAGCGGAAAGGGCGAGCGTTCCACCCGTGATGCCTTTCCCAATACAGACGATGTCCGGTTTCATGGCGGTCGCGGCAAAGGCAAAGAGCGTACCGGTGCGTCCGAATCCCGTCGCGATCTCATCGACGATCAGCAGCGGCGCGCGTTTTCCGCACAGCGCGTCATACGCGTGCGGTGGCACGACCTGCATTCCCGCCGCCGCCTGAACGAGCGGTTCGACGATCACCGCCGCGACGGTCGGATCCGCGAGCACCTCAGCGAGGTTCGCATCATCGAGCGTCGCAAAACAAAGCGCGCCGAAGCGATCCCGGAACAGCGAAATATCCGAGACGCTCATCGCACCGATCGTGTCGCCGTGATACGACGAACGCAGATGGACGAAGCGCGTGCGCTGCGGCTCACCGACGTTCTGCCAAAACTGCACGGCCATTTTGAGCGCCGCCTCAACGGCACTCGCTCCATCACTCGAAAAGAACGCGCGTGCCAGACCCGTGGCCGCGCAGAGTTCGCTTGCGAGTGCCTCGGCGACATCGTTTGCCGCACCGAGCGCCGTTGCATGATCGAGCGTCCGCGCCTGACGTTCGATCGCATCGACGATGGCGGGATGGCTGTGTCCGTGAATCGTCGTCCAGACCGACGAGATCGCATCGAAGGTTTCATGCCCGCTCGCATCGATCAGCCGGGTGCCGTGCGCTCGTACGAAGGTACGCGCGCTCGGATCGAACGACGACATCGGTGTGAATGGAAGCCAAAGGTGTGCGGCCGTCGCCAAAATTCTGCCTCGCGTGCGGGAACCGCGCAGGCTTCGTTTCAGCGGCAAATAACCATTTGACCGTCATGAGCCAGCGTAGTGACGGCCGGTCCGTCGATCAACTCCGTCCTATCGTCATCGAGCCCAACTTCCTCACGTATGCCGAGGGAAGCGCGCTGGTCTCGATTGGGAATACGCGGGTGCTGTGCGCGGCAAGCGTCGAGGACAAGGTGCCGCAATGGATGCGCGGCCGCGGAACCGGCTGGATTACCGCCGAATACGCCATGCTCCCACGGGCGACGAACGAGCGCACCCAGCGCGAATCGTCCCGCGGCAAGATCGGCGGACGCACGCATGAGATCCAGCGCATCATCGGCCGCGCCCTGCGGGCGATCGTCGACTTGAAAAAACTTGGAGAAAAAACGATCTGGGTGGATTGCGATGTGATCCAAGCCGACGGCGGCACGCGCACGACGGCGATCACCGGAGCCTACGTTGCCTTGGCTCTCGCCTTACGGAAATCGTTCGATCCGACGGATGCGAAGGCGTGGCCGCTTACCGGCCAGCTCGCCGCAACTAGCGTCGGGCTCGTCGAGGGACGCGCGCTGCTCGATCTTGCGTATGAAGAAGACAGTCGAGCGGAAGTCGACATGAACGTGGTCATGACCGACGCCGGCTCGTTCGTGGAGCTTCAGGGAACGGCCGAGGGCGCGCCGTTTACGCGTGCCCAACTAGACGATTTTCTGTCCCTAGCCGAGGGTGGGATCGTCTCGCTGTTTGCCGCCCAGCGTTCGGCCCTCGCGCCGCACGGCTTCGCCCATCTTTTGACCGTTGTCTGAGCCGCATCGCCTGAGCGCGCTCATTGCCGAGGTCGGGGCATTCTACCTCACCGATCGCACGCTGAAGAAGGCTCAGGCCGCGACCGAATCGGCGCTGGCCGCCGGCACCCTCGATGCTCGCGCGGAAACCGCGTACCTCGCGGCGGTTCGGAGCTATTTTGCCGGCTTCGAGCGCGAAGCGCAGGCTCAACTCAAGCACGTCGATCGCGAGCTGCAAAAGCTCTACCAGCTTCAGTATAATCTCAACGCCGAACGCGGCGTGGCTGCGCGGCGCGTCGAGGCGACGCAAGGCGTCCTCGCGAGCGTCCGGGAACTCGGCGGAGAATGAACGTCCTCGAAGACGTCGGGCGTGAAACGTCATCATTTTTCGAGTATGTCGGCGGTGCCGCCACCCTGCTCGGCGATTCGGCGCGTTTTATCGGTACGTTGCGCGTCCGCATCAAAGAAACGCTCGACCAAGCGTATCGCCTCGGCGTCGAATCGACGGCGATCGTTTGCTTGACCTCGCTCTTCACCGGTTTCGTTATTTCGCTTGAATCCGCAACGCAAGCCGTGCAGTACGGTGCCGAAAATCTGATCGGCGGCGGCGTCGCGTTCATTTCGGTACGCGAACTGGGGCCGATGCTCTCAGCCGTCGTCGTAGCCGGTCGAACGGGCGCGGCAATCGCTGCCGAAATCGGTTCGATGGTCGTGACCGAACAAGTCGAAGCCTTGCAAGCCCTCGGGCTTTCGCCCGTCCGTATGCTCGTCGTGCCCCGGCTGGTCGCCATGATGATCATGCTGCCGCTGCTGACGGTGTTTGCAGACTTGGTTTCGTTCGT
>Ga0123338_10004471_pt1 | contig 12217 bp, 11 predicted proteins | sample grotaG_FD_89793 | JGI IMG/M metagenome (GOLD analysis project Ga0123338, IMG submission 89793) | Glacier valley bacterial and archeal communities from Borup Fiord, Nunavut, Canada, to study Microbial Dark Matter (Phase II) -... | ecosystem: Environmental > Aquatic > Freshwater > Ice > Glacier ... | reverse complement strand
TGAAATTCTTACTCCAATCAACAACTCCGCCGCAAGCGGACGGAGTATGAAACAGCCACTTTTTAGCACTTCTTACGCCCCAAGGGGCGGGGAATCGACCCTTTATGAGATTGAAAGACGGCGAAGCCCTACTAAATTTTTTGTGGAAAGAGACAGCGATTGCTTGGACAGTCGGGAAGGGACGGCAAAAATTGTATTACCCAACCGAGCCAGAAGACTTTGATGAATGGTGGGAGCAGTAAAGGGAAGAAGTAAAGTCTGAGCAGTCTAGTGGTCGATTTCACTCCGATCCGCGTCATTCTTGAAGGGGCAAAGCTTTGGAGGTCGGTAGCGCGAGATTCTGGCAGCCCATCTATTTTCTTATGTAAGCTAGAGCGAGGTCAATGAGTGCATAACTTACATAAGAAACCCTTTAATGCTCGACCCACTTAAGCTTGTCTCTGATGACGCGGATTACTGTTCGGAGCTAATCGACATCCCCCAGGATCAGAAGAGATCGTTGTACACGCTCCTCACCACAATTCTCACGACAAGCAGCGATCCCAAGCCAAAGTTGGCGGCTCTGCACGACTGGCTTGGTGCAGATCTAGGAGACGAAGAAGCGGCACAGTTAGAAATCATTACCAAACCAGGGCGAGAAGTGGTTAGCCGACACAAGACTGGGCGAGTGACCTACCAGCTAGAGAAAGTCAAGTGTGGCAAAGAAGGCTGCAAATGCACCGATGGCAAATTGCATGGACCTTACTGGTATGCCTATCGATGGAATGGGAAGAAAGTGGTCAGTGAATATATTGGCAAAACGTTACAGAACTCGAAAGTCGATTCTTAATCCACCGCTGAATCATCCACCTGCGTTGTACACTGTCTTTTCATCCTCGATAAGAAAGCGTTGAAAACGGATTCACTTTTCTACAAGCTCTTTCAAGCAGCTCCCAGTACTTTGTTTGAGTTGATCGGCGAGAATAATCCGAGAGGCACAACTTATAGCTTTGCTTCTCAGGAGGTGAAGCAGACTGCATTTACGATCGACGGCATCTTGATTCCGCCTCCCTACGCCAGCGACCTTCCCCTCGTCTTTGTCGAAATGCAAGCGTATAAAGACAAGAAAGGTGAAAACATCTACTACCGCTTTTTGGGAGAAATTTTTCTATATCTGAAGGATTACCAACCCAGCAACGATTGGCGAGCGATTCTGATCTTCACGAAAAGAAGTCTTGATCCGCGCATCCCGAAACAGTTTGCGGAGTTTGAAAACAGTCCTCGGCTACAGCGGATTTACTTGGATAAGTTGCCACCCGAATACGGAGATCGCTCTCTCGGACTGGGAGTGCTGCAACTGATCGGCATGAAAAGTCAGACGGTGCCACAGCGGGGACGGGTACTGTTGAATCGAGTCCAGCAGGAGCTTACGGATGTACAGACCCAGAATACCTATATAGAATTGATTGAGACGGTGTTCGTCTACAAGTTCCCAAAATTTAGCCGACAGGAAATTGAGAATATGCTAGGACTGGGTGAACTGAGACACACGCGAGTTTATCAAGAAGCGATGCAGGAGCAGGGTGCCGTGATGGTGCTGCAACTGCTTTCTCATCGGTTTGGAGAGGTTTCACCAGAGAAGCAAGCCCAAATTCAGCAGCTTTCGGCTTCTCAGCTCACAAAACTGGCGATCGCGCTGTTAGAGTTTTCTTCGCTGCAAGACTTCGATCTTTGGTTGCAGACCCAGCCGCTAGAATCCTCAAATTAAGTCACTCTTCCGCTAAAAGCGTTAGCAGTTGTGTGGATGGCAGAAGCAATACTAGCGCTCCTAGAATGCGGATTTGCGTCTCTGCTCTCAATTGACACCAAAATTGCTTCCAGCAGGCGGGTTTCAGCCACTCGAAAAAGAATTCGTCAATCATCTCAAGAACCTGCTCTGACGTTTGACAGCAAGAAATTGTTGACTCTAGCCCTGCGGCAACGCCCGAAATTAAACCATCAGCGGGTGGTTCTAAATTTTCACCACTTTTGCTATTAGAAAATCCTAATAGCGTTTGTAGTAATTTCCAATGGCGTGAAAGATACTGTTGCTGATAGCCTGAAATGGCTGCAATCGCAGTTTGTGTAATCTTTTCACCTGTTGCATTTAACGACTTGATCGCTGCTTCAACGGCTAACACAAACCGCTCCCATTTTGTTGCAGCTTCTAAAGTGATCTCTAACGCCTTCACTCTACGGGTCAGAATATCTAATGGGAAGTTACTGAGAAAAATGATTTCTAGAGATTCATCTAGTCGTCGATGCGCCCGCAGTCGCCCGATCGCTTGGTGAATGTCCGCTAGAATTGCTCGATCTGTAAAAGCTTTAAAGCTGAGATCGTTCTCGTCGGGGTAAGTTTCCATCAGAACTGCGTATTCTGCCTGAAGGTCTGCCAAGTTGCGGCAAGGCGTACCAATCAAAACTAGCTTGCTGACCTGCTCAAAATCATTCGTTCCCCGGCTATCACGCCACCAAGCTCCCATTCCTTTCTCTACAAATTTCTTGAAGTCAATCACTTTTGTCGCCGGGTCTGCTTCAAGATAGTGAGCCACGATCGCGGCGGCTCTCTTCTGCTGATCTGCCCCTCGCTGCATCCCCATGCGCCCCAAGTCAGTCACTTGAGTAATCTTGAGATTCTGTTGTTTGGGTGTGATTTGCCGACACACAAAGATTTCTTCGGGCTTACAGCCAAGTTTGAGAGCCAGATCAATAGGGTGGAGCGTACCATCTAGAAAAATGACGGCTTTCGCGGCTTGAGCGACCTCGCGAGAACGATGATCAGGCAGCGTTAGAGTCAGTCCTTGATAGCCGACGCGTATGGATGCGCCTGGAATTTGCCCCATTAAGACTCGAACGAGGTCAGGGAGCCACTGTTTGACCACCTTTTCTTCTGCTTGTTCTGCGGTTTGTGCATCCCGTTCTGAAAATTTCTTTCTCAAATGACGCGGTAAATCAGCCAAATCAACGCCATGTTCTGCGGTGGTGTTGAGAAAGCTGAGATCAGGACTAAGAATTTGATTGAGAGCTTCGAGGTCAACGATCGGAATGGGCAATTTTCCCAGCAGTTCAAGGTGACTGATTCCGAATTTACTGATCTTCTCAGACTTGTCCAAGTAGGAAAGTAAGGCTACAAGGATCGGCTGCACAGCTTCAAAAAGACGGGAATGCCCCACGAGTTTTAGAATAGTCTGCTCTAAATCGTTCAGCGTGATTTGAATGTCCTGCTTGCTTTGAAAGTTCTGCCCTGGCTCATCTACTAGCAGGATGGTATCTGCCAGCAAGTAATCCTTTGGATTGGGCAAGCTGTCTGGATGTGCTCGCAGTTTGGGCGATGAGAGTGCCGAGCGACGCTGATTGAGAAACCCATAGCCAGAACCTTCTGAATGGGTACAGGGTTCTCGTAAAGGGCAAGTGCTACAGATTGTGGAAGCTGTGTCTGCACCATTGACGTGCTTGGCTCGCAACGCAGCGATGACTTGATTGCGGTTGCAGTTCGCAGCAACACTGGGAGCTTCCCCTTTTCCTGCTCGCCTCAACCGAGTTCCTCCCCCAGGCGTTGCCTCTCTGCTCAATCCTCCGTGTCGAGCTTCTAAATCGACCCATCCATTAGCAATGTCCAGAGTCTTGACGGTGGGGTTTCGGTGCTGATCAGAAAGGTAAATGATTTGTTTTGCTTCAAAGGTTTTAAGTTCTACATTGCCAGCATCGTAGGATTTTCCGCTGCCTGGAGGCGAGCTATCTAGAATATACCGATACTCTTGCTCGATCGCGGTTTTCCAAGTTTGGAAGCGGTCACCTCTTGCGTACTCATGAATTTGACTTTCATTCAGCGTGACTCGTAATGCGGCTGCGGAGTCTACAGGTTTTGATTTCTGTTGAAGCCTTCTTTTAATGTGCTCTAACCAGTCGAAGCGGGGATGAGCTATTGCCTCAACTTGAGCCGTTGTAAGCCAAACGATCGTGCTTAAGTCCTCTAGTTCATCAATGTCTGGTGCTGCTTTGGTTTCCTGCCCCCACCAAGCGACTCGAACTTCATAACCCCACTTCCTCAGTAGCTTCCAGGTGGCACGATATTGCCGCATGACATGACGGTTATGAATTGCGCCAGCGTCTGGGTAAAAGTCAATTGTTTTCGTGTCTAATTCAATCGAGAGATGGTCAAGAGATACTTTGAGCGTTTTAGGACTGCTGGCAAACTGTCCACCGGCTGCACCAATCGTCACTTGTCCTCGCCGTTGAGCTGTAATGAATGGCTTGGCTCCGACTCCTTCGACAAAAGCGATGCCTTGCTCAACCACTCGTTCAGGACGATGCACGGCAAGTGGAAGCTCACCATTGGGCAGGTGAGGCGTTGCTCCGTTTGGGCGCTTTTTAGTGGCACTGGTAAGCCAGAGATAGCGGGTATCGCCATCGCGAAGTCGAATTTGAAATCCAACTAAGAACCCTTCAACATCCTGAATGGGGCAAAGATAGCCAGCGCCAGGAACGTTTAGTGAGTCTCCCGTTAGATTTACGCCAGGTAGAGCGTGAGGCAGCTCGTGTTCTAGCTTTTGCCATTGCTCAACGGATTTAACGCCCCACTTTGCAATCTGCTCATCAGTGAGGTTTCGTTGATGCAAATCGGCACGATCGAGAACGTGAAGCGTGAGTGAGTTGAGTAGCTGACGGTTATAGCGATCGCGCTCTTTAGCTGCCATTGACGCTGCCCGTCGTTGCGCTTCTGCATCTGTTCGGTCTTGTCGCTTACGATTTTGCTCTTGTCGCCAGTGATCGCGCTCTTGATCTGTCCAACTGCGATCGTCTTCCTCAACCCATTTGCCCCACAGACCGTCTTTTGTATGCCCAATGAACTTGAACCCTATAACGGGCTGCAAAACATATACAAAGGTCATACAGAGCCGAATGCTGGATGTTTCTCGGCACTTGCCTTTAATATCGCCGCAGATCTGGCAGGGATTATTCCGACGAGTAGAAGTGAAATCTCTCATCAGGCACCTCCGATCGCACGCAAGGAATTAGCATTTCTTTCTGAATGGCGATCGATGAGGGGCTGGCAAACCAAAAAACTTGAGCGAAGAAGTTTCATAAGGCGTTCTATCTCCCTGGAGGAAAATGGACTGCCAGATTTTGCCAAATTTTTTGAAAGCCGTTTTGCGTCTGCTTAGAAATACTTAAGACTTATACGGTTGTAATAAAATCGCTGAAAGCTTTGCTCTGTATAGATTTATCAAATCATTTTGTGGGTCGATCCGGGCATTTTGTGGGTCGATCCGGGCATTTTGTGGGTCGATCCGGGCATTTTTGTAATAACGGTCAAAGCTTTAATAGGTATGCCTTTGAGGTCGATTTTTTGAACTAATTTTTTTATTACAAGTCCGTTTAGTAATTCAGGGGCGAAAGCGAGCGTTATAAATTCGCAGGACTCCGTTGAGGTCAGATTGATATTTGCCTCATGGGTCATGAATTTGAACGAGATCGCTGACCTGAGAAAAGCCGAATTTAGAAATCGAGTAGCTTTCTCAGGCTTGCCTCAATTTCTGAAGTCAGTTCGCGTCGTCCTGATTCGATATGAGAAATAAGTGGCTGTGAAATATTCAGCATCCCTGCCAATTTTGCTTGGCTCCACTTCTGGCATGTGCGGGCAGCGCGAACTTGATCGCCCGTTAGAGGAGGTGCATTTGCGGGCAGCGGTTTCCGTTTGGGTGGACTCTGGTGTGTGTTTTGGTTGAGGTGCACTTTCGACAATAGCTCTGGAATCGGATTGGGAGGATGGACAATAAACTTGCTTTCCAGCAGTGCGTTTAGATAGCCTTTTGGTCTACGGAATGGGCTATCAGGTCTGAGCGCTTCGGGGTAGTTTTCGTCAAATTGAATTGACCAACCCAGTTTGAGTAGGGTCTTTAGTGCTTCATTCCATTGATCTGCCAAGTCGCGGGCTTTGTCGCGATCTTGGTGAGCCTGAACGATTTTGTCTTCATACCCCACTAAAATCGACTCTAGTAAGGTTCTAACTCGATATTCGCCCGATCTATGAATTCTGCTTTCTACAGTGAGGTGAATGGCTAACCGTAGTGCAAGTTCATTGTGATAGGGGTCAATGGTCATGACGTTTTGAGCCAGATACCCAAACTGGTAAAGGGCATCTCTGGCCTGTGCACCGCCTCGATTGAGAAAGCTTTTCGTCCACAACCCAGGTTGAACTCGAAGTTCAACCTTTTGAACGTTTTCCAATTCATCAGTCAGGAGATTTTTCTGCCCGGTAGCGCTGATGGCAATATTCCACATCCGGGAGGTCTGCACGGTCACTTGCATTTTGCCTTTGTTAGGTGAACCTTCTTGCCATTCAACTTTGACTAGCAAGCAGTCTAGAGCAAAGGCGCAACTGGCTAACTCAGAAAGCTTTTTGCTCACTGAAATGTCTTTACGGTTATTCCAGCCGAGGTCTTTGATCAGATCTTCGCCGGAGAGGGTAAAGGTTCCATTCCAAGGTTCTGGCTGATTCATCGCGTGAGCCGCAAGGATTAGTTGCAGCTTGACGGTGTTGAAGCCGAATTGATTGATGATCTTTTCGGCGGCATCCCAGGGAAGCAGAGTGACATCTCCAGGACTGGAAATGTAATGCTCAATGTAGTTTTGAGGATTGTTTTTTGAGACTTTCTCAAAGACTGGAATGCCATCTCGATCTCGCCACAAATCACGGCGCATTTGAGACGCGAGAGAGCTAATCATCGGTGCGCTTGTGGGCAGTGAGTGAACTGATTTAGTGCGAAAAAGTTCACCCGCTTTTGGGGCGCTGGCAATGGTGGAAGTGGAGACTCCTTCTAGCTGACGGCTCAAGGAAGCGATTTTCTTTTTGATGCTTTCAACTTGATTCACAATCAGGGCAGAACGCTCTTTGAACTCAAGGGTTTGTTCTAGGGATTGGAAGAGCGTGAAAACTCCATCAATGAGTGGTTTCGCAGCTTCTAATCGCGTTTTGCAAAGCTTGAGTTCATTACTCAGATTTAAGTCAGTAGAATTTTTTGCTTTGAGAAGCGCGATTAGACAAGTCTCTGCTTGCTCGATCCAGTCAGAGATTTTAGGAATGTCGGTATTCCAATGTTCTGTAAACTGCTCCCAGTCTGATGAGTCAGGCGATGGTTGAGACATAGGGTTGTGCATCGTCATGGCGATCTCGCTCACCCTCCAGACGCAAAGATTTGTTCAGCCGTAAGCTGTAACTTTTCAGAAGTGGGAAAGGTAATACGCGCTGCTTCGCAGATACCGCAAGAGTCACTCCCTCGAATTTCTGAATGCCATACGATAAATTCTTCAGAAGTGAATGGATTAGGGATGGCTTGGAGCATAGCAATCACATCCTATTTACTCTTGTCGTCGGTAGAGGGTTTTTGCTTCGTCCATTCTGCGCCCCTCTCTTTTGCCTCTAAAACGGCACGCTCTAACAGAAAGTTGCAGAGATTTGCGAGCGGTCTGCCGTCATAATCAGCCCATTTCTGCAAATCATCCCCAATTCTGTCTGGAAGAGTTACCTGAATCTTTCGAGGCATAGTTTCTAATGTCTTTCTTTCACATTGCATGGTAGCTCCTATAAGTTAAGAGTTTGAATTTGACACATTTGGCTTACAATAAAACACTTGCAAGATAGTTATAACTATGCTACTACTGTCTTACAAGTATGAGTGGAAAAAATGAAATGAGCATGATTTTTGTTCTTAGCCCTGCCCTAAACCTAGCTTGAGCTTAAACATCTCCAGCCTTTGACCTATTTTTTAGGAGAAATCAACTTTCATTCTCAATAGTCTCACCGCAACTAATTCACAGCTACCGAGTGAACCAACTACGATCGTTGCTCTTCGATAGCGGCAATCGCACCTTCAAGTAGATCGACTTAGACCATAGATCTCGCCCGATTCCTTCTCTCATCAGTCCTTTCGAGCTTGGGTTTCATGACCCGACCTCCGATAATCACAGTGTTGTTATCAGTACCAGAAATGCTTATTTCTACCTTGGTACCGTCGTTCACGACATGAAATGCACCTCAGTTTTTCAGGATAACCAGTGTGATTTAGCGAAAAAGCTTATCCTCGCTGAGGTTTCGCCTTATCCAGCAGCCGTACTGTCACGATTGAACACCTCATCATCACTCTGCCAACAACTGCACTGCACTCGACCTAGCAGAACTCAAGCCAATCAACGGCACCCATCCGTTCCTTTGCAATGGTCGCAAATCACAACGATCGTGCATTAAGGGCAGCTGCTCAACCAACCCCAAGCACTCTCCAGTTTTGCCATAAATCAGGTGTCCATCTGCCTCGTCTAACGCGATCCATAGTGACTCAATTTCACAGATTTAAAGACCCCTATGCAGAATAAGCAATTCTCAGTTCCTCCGACCGTTCTATCCGAGCAAGTACCAAAAACCCTACCGCTGCCTAAATTTCAGCTAGGGCAGACTGTACGGTGGAACTGCGTGTCCACAAGCGATTATGGGCGAGTAGTAGGCGTTGTCTATGGCAATGAAGGGAGTGTGCAGGCAACTGGCTATCACTACGAGATCGTGCTAGATCCATCGAGTCCATCCTTTGCCGATGGCATTACTAGCGACTGGGGATTCGAGGACGATTTGGAGGCAGTCACTTCCACGCAGACGGCAGGAGATCGCCCGGAGGACTCACTGTGAAACATCCATCCCAGCGGCAGTGGGAGCTGTTCCGACTTTACGAGCATTGCCCACCCCCCTTGCCACCCCTGGTGTTCACCCAACTCTGGGACGTTTCCTATAATGAGTTAGCTTCTCTCACAGGAGCCTCGCGCAGCACGATCGAGCATTGGTTCTCATCGGGGGGAAGTCGGCGTGAGCCTGCTGAACGGTTTTGCCGACGGTTGGCAGAGATTCATTTGTTGTGGTCGAATAGCGATCGTCTAAAACCAAGTCTGATTCAAAGCTGGTGCCGATTAAGGGAAGAATCGTAAAGGCGAGATCGAGTGATCAACCGCAAGGTGAGTGGAATATAAGAAGTCCGCTGTCACCCGCAAGCTGATGGCAGAACCTTGGTTCTCTGTCACCGTGACAGCCTTCAATTGCCTGTTGTCAAAAAGGCGTTTTTAATCGTGTATAGACCTCTGATTGGTCTCTACATCCATCCACATCAGTTCCAATATGCCAACCGACAAGCCTGGTGTCATGACCTTTCTCAACCCAGAGCTTTATAAGCGGTTAGTCGCCTTCAAAGAAACCCAACGCTTACGTTCCCTCTCCCATGCCGTCGAACTAGCCTTAGGAGAGTATTTTGGCGTGGCCATTGCCCCCATTACTCGTTCTCAAGCAGCGCCACCGTCCGCATCACCATCGAGATCGCCCGAGACCTTGACCACTAAGGTGGATCAGCTTGTTACCGAACAGGAATCCCTCCACCATGCAGTGTTAACCCTCCAGCACATGACTGAGTATTTGCTCGTGCAAACGGTGTCAACGTTGCCTGAACCAGATAGATATGCCGAGCCACCGACAACTTGGAGTGTGCCTTCAGCAAGGCTCACGTCCTCCGCTTTCAGCCTGCTTAACACGCGACAAGACGATCAAGGCGAGTCTACGTCTTCACTGCTGCCTGCAACAGCCGAATCAGAGTATCTCGTTTCAGCAGCGCTTGCCCGCAAAGGACTGACAGGCTTACAGCTTGCCGCGCGGCTCAAAGTGCACTCCTCGGTGATCAGTCGTAAGAAGCAAACGTCTTACTTCAAAGCCTGGACACGTCAGCTAGACCCGCTCGGGCTTGGTTGGAAGTATGTCTCTGTGACCCGTCGGTTTCACCCTGTCAATCCCCAGTAGCCGACGGGCTGTTCATGCCCCAAATAACGGCTGTCACTCATTCAGACCAAGCATCCAGATCCTTAGGAAGGCACTAATGTAAGGGCGAGCCAACGTTTTGCTTCGGCGCGGCGTTAGGAGCGAGATTGAGCAGCTGAAAAGCGTGACAATGTTTTGGACTCGCACGTTGAGGCTAACTCACACGATGCCGATGGACCAAACTTCAGTCGCTCATGCAGCGTTCTATAGGGGTTCTATACCCATAGAACTTGTTTGCGAGTCTTAAACCGGGCTGAAGCCATAATAGTCAGGACTTTGAGCGGTTAAAAGGGTTCGGTTAAGCAAGTGGTATAGTCACTTTTTAGTTACAATTCCCGCCCAAAGAGGCAGCGATCGCGCGGTTCCTTCGTGACCCAATCGCAGGCGGATTTACACTGATAATGGAGCTAAATGCGCTGGCGTTCAACCCTCGGATGCACCTGTTCTCATGCGGAACTGCCTATAATCTAATGCGGGATAGCGGCAACGTTGAGGCGCTCGACAACCTAAACCAGCGGCTAGACGAATGCGGATGGGCGGTGTATCACGTTCGCCGCACCTATAAGCAAATTCCCGGCAAGAATGGCAAGCCTTATGTAAATAGCGATCGCTGGGTAAGAATCGTCAACGAAGGCGAAAAAGTTGAGATGGAAAGGTCTCTAAAAGCGATTGCTCAAGAGCATCTTCAGGAAGTAATGTCTCTACATGGCAGCAGATTTTATATTCACATCCGAGTAGAGAAGTCCTATCCCGCATGGGAGGAATTCTTCGTAGTTGCACCTAAGATTGCCAAGGATAAGTGCCGCAACCCGATCACGTTTGAACAGAATTGGCAGGCGTTGACTGGGGCAAACCTGTTTAAAGTAGCTCCGAGCGCAAAAAGAAAGAAGAAGGCAGGGGCAAGGGTTTAGAGTGAGTTTAGAGCGAATAGCCCTTCATGCTTAAAGACCCGAATCACGTAGAAATGTCCCCCTTAGAGCAAGTCGTAAAAGCGTTCTTCCATCAGCAGGCTGCCCACCGGGAAGGGGTTAACCTGTACCGATTGGTTGTACATTGCACACAGACTGCCGCCGTAACAGGTCACTTGAAGAGTCTAGCTGAGGACTGGCACGAACTCCCCCAGTTTGATGCCAACGGGGATCTAATCTGTTTGTCTACCCTACCGCGATAATGCGGGTTATCGAAGTGACCAACTTTGGTGCGTAGGGTTTAACCACGAAATCGATGACCAAAGCACAGAGATTACCATATCGTTTCACCAGACGTTGCAATCCTATTTGGTCGGGATTCTAAACGTGTGCAGCGCCTTAGATATTCCACATCCTGAAGTGATAGGGGCATCCACACAAGATTGGGAGAACGCTTTGGCAGTGGCTCATGAGTTTGATGAGATTATCTGATTGAGTTTACGATCGCCCGTGTGAATGAGATTGCGATAACGGTTGGATGGAGTCCTAAATTTAGGGTAGGTTTTGGAAGCACAAACCACGCTTTTGCAAGGAAATAGGCGTTTCAACAGTACCCTAAATTGTCTCTGTCACCAAGCTTACAAATCGTGCAATAAGGCAAGGACTCTTCTTATGGAATTACTCGACCACTTCCGACCACCCCTCAGCCAAAGGAGGCGCTGGCACAGCTTTCACAACACATGGGCGGCAAATATCAGCGCTCGACTCAACCAAATATTACCAGAAGGCTACTTCGCTGAAGCAAACGTGCAGTTTGGAATTGAAATTGATGTCGCGGCTTTGAAAGAGTCAGAACCTCAAAGTCCAGAGAAGTCTAACCCAGAACAAGCGCAGTGGAGTCCTCAATCACCAACCTTAACGCTTCCTTTTACGCCAGCAGCAGATGCCGTTGAAATTGCTGTGTTTAGCACTGGGGAAGGACCTACTTTAGTGGGAGCGGTTGAACTGTTAAGTCCCGGTAACAAAGACCGAGTTGCGAGTAGGAATGCCTTTACGTCCAAGTGCGAAACCTATCTACAGCAGGGAGCAGGTCTAGTCGTCGTCGATGTAGTGACAACCCTACAGGCAAACTTGCACACTGAACTGATGAATCGGTTAGAGATGACCCCTAGCAGATCAGTTGACCCCTTATACGCAGTAGCCTACCGCGTTGCAGACCACAATGGTGCGATGCAGCTTGAAGTGTGGGAAGAGTCTTTGGCGCTAGGGAACCCACTACCCACACTCCCTCTATGGTTAAAAGGAGGATTGTATATGCCGAATCAACAACTCCGCCGCAAGCGGACGGAGTATGAAACAGCCACTTTTTAGCACTTCTTACGCCCCAAGGGGCGGGGAATCGACCCTTGATGAGATTGAATTGAGCCTGACCTATGGGAGTACC
>Ga0123338_10004469_pt1 | contig 12219 bp, 11 predicted proteins | sample grotaG_FD_89793 | JGI IMG/M metagenome (GOLD analysis project Ga0123338, IMG submission 89793) | Glacier valley bacterial and archeal communities from Borup Fiord, Nunavut, Canada, to study Microbial Dark Matter (Phase II) -... | ecosystem: Environmental > Aquatic > Freshwater > Ice > Glacier ... | reverse complement strand
GAGCCACGCGCCGACGGCGCCGACGTGGCCGCTCTTCAGCGCCTGCTCGAGCGCCCACAGGCTGTCGCTGCCCGGTACGACCCTGGCGCGGGTGTGGATGACGAGCATCTCGGCGACGTCAAAGCCGAGCTGGGCGAGCGCCGCTGCCGACAGCGCCGCCGGCGGATCGAAGACCATCACCAGGCGGCCGGCTCGCTGTGCCGCCACCAGGGGCGGCGCCAGCAGGCGGATCTCGCCGATGCCCGGATGCGGCAGCAGCAGCTCGCTGAGGACGCGCTTCGGCCAGCCTCGGCCCGGCAGCTCGGCATCGAGCGCAGCGAAGCCGGTGGCGACGGTCTGGTCGCCGCTGCGGCCGAGCTGGTGGCCGAGCCAGAGCGAGGGGTGCAGGGTGTGCGGCGAACGCAGCACCGCCTCCGCATCGATCGGCCGGTCAGGCGGCGGCCGCACCGGCGCCGGGCGCGGCAGAACGACAGCAAGAGGAGGCACGGCGTCCATGTGATAACTGTACGTTTATACAGTATCAACAGCAAGCGACAAGACACGAGGGCCGGCGCTCGCGCGAACCCGGGCGATCTCGGGGGATGTTCCCCGGCGACGCCGACACGGCGAAATGACATCATCGACGCCGACTTCCACGGAGACGAAATGAACGGTTCGATGATGCAGCTGCCGCTGCTGATCTCCTCGCTGCTGGTGCACGCCGAGCGCCATCACGGCGAGCAGGAGGTGGTGTCGCGGCGGGTCGAGGGCGACATCCACCGCACGACCTACCGCGAGCTCGCAGCGCGCTCGCGGCGGATGGCCAAGGCGCTCGCGGGGCTCGGCGTCGGCAGTGGCGAACGCATCGCGACGCTGGCCTGGAACGGCCACCGTCACCTCGAGCTCTACTACGCGGTGTCGGGCTCGGGCGCGGTGCTGCACACGCTCAACCCGCGCCTGCATCCCGACCAGGTCGTCTACATCGCCGACCACGCCGAAGACCAGGTCCTTTGCTTCGACCTCACCTTCCTGCCGCTGGTCGAGGCCATCGCCGGCCGCGTCAAGACCATCAAGAAGTTCGTCGCCATGACCGATCGGGCGCACATGCCCGCAGCGAGCAAGATCTCCGGCCTGCTCTGCTACGAGGACCTGATCGACGGCCACGACGACCGATACGCCTGGCCCGAGTTCGACGAGAACCGCGCCTCGTCGCTCTGCTACACCTCGGGCACCACCGGCAATCCGAAGGGCGTGCTCTACAGCCATCGCTCGACGCTGCTGCACACCTTCGCCATCGCCATGCCCGACGCGCTCAACTGCTCGGCCAGGGACGTGATTCTGCCGGTGGTGCCGATGTTCCACGTCAATGCCTGGGGCCTGCCTTACGCGGCCTGCATGACGGGCTCGAAGCTGGTTTTCCCCGGCCCCGGGCTCGACGGCAAATCGCTGTACGAACTGTTCGAGACCGAGAAGGTCACGCTCTCGGCCGGCGTGCCCACCGTGTGGCAGGGCCTGCTCGGCTACGTGCAGGCGAACGACCTCAGGTTCTCGACCATGCGGCGCACCATCATCGGCGGCTCGGCCTGCCCGCCGGCGATGATGAAGACCTTCCAGGAGGGCTACGACGTGCAGGTCCTGCACGCCTGGGGCATGACCGAGATGAGCCCGGTCGGCACCGTCGCCGTGCTGAAGGGATCGCAGCTGGGTCTCGGCGCCGCCGATCGGTTCGCGTTGCAGGCCAAGCAGGGCCGCGCGGTCTACGGCGTCGACATGAAGATCGTCGACGCCGAGGGCGCGGAGCTGCCCTGGGGCGGCACGGTCTCTGGCGAGCTGCTGGTGCGCGGGCCGTGGATCGTCTCCCAGTACTTCAAGGCCGAAGGCGGCGACCCGCTGGTTCAAGACGCCGAAGGCCACGGCTGGTTTCCCACCGGCGACGTGGCGCTCATCGGTGCCGACGGCTTCATGCAGATCACCGACCGCTCGAAAGACGTCATCAAGTCGGGCGGCGAATGGATCGGCTCGATCGACCTCGAGAACATCGCCATGGCGCACCCGTCGGTCGCGATGGCGGCATGCATCGCGGCGCGCCACGTGAAGTGGGACGAGCGGCCATTGCTCGTCGTCGTGAAGAAGCCCGCCGCCGAGGTCACCCGCGACGAGCTGCTCGCGTTCTTCGAAGGCCGCATCGCCAAGTGGTGGACGCCCGACGACGTCGTCTTCGTCGATGCGATTCCGCTCGGCGCCACCGGCAAGATGCTGAAGAACCGGCTACGCGAGCAGTACGGAGAGCATCTGATCGGTCGCAGCTGATCTTTTCGCAACATTGCTTTACAGGCCCGCTCCCGCGGGCAGGCGCGGCGCGGTCCGACAGCCGTCGGGCTCGTCCGCCCTCATCCTCTCGGCTTTCAGTCCAAAGAGGTTTCCCATGTTCCAGAAAAGCCTGATCACCGTTGCCCTCGCCGCCGCCATGGCCGCCTGCTCGACGACCAACCCCAGCATCGTCGAAAACCCCGCGGCCGAGCGCGCCACCATCGACAGCAACACTGACGCGGCGATGACGAAGCTGTATGCGCAGGTCCCGGGCTCGCGCGAACTCGTCGCCAAGTCGCGCGGCGTGCTGGTGTTCCCGAAGGTCATTAGCGCCGGCTTTGTCGTGGGCGGCTCCTACGGCAAGGGCGAGCTGCTCGTGGGCGGCCGCCGCGAGGGCTACTACCGCACCACCGGCATCTCCGCGGGCCTGCTGGCCGGCGCCGATTCGAAGGCTGTCTACGTGCTCTTCATGAACAGCGAATCGCTCGAGAAGTTCCGCGCCAGCAACGGCTGGACGGCCGGTGCCGACGCTTCGGTCTCGGTGCTGAAGGCGGGCGCCGATGCCGGCGTCGACACGCAGACGATCAGCCAGCCGGTCGTGGGCTACGTGCTGACCAATGCCGGCCTGATGGCCAATCTCAGCATCGACGGCACGAAGGTCTCGCCGCTGCCGCTGTAAGGATCGGCGCATGCGCCAGTGAAGCGGCCTCCGGGCCGCTTCACTCCTTCAAAGCCGCCTCAAGCCGCGGCAAGCACCTGCGCCGCTGCATTGATGACCGCAGCGATGCGACCGATATCGCGCAGCTGCTGAGTCGTCATGCCTTCCTTCTTCAGCAAGGCGTAGTGCGAGGCCACGCAGAAGTGGCACTTGCCGACGATCGACGCTGCGAGCGCATAGCTTTCGAACTTCTTCTTGTCGACGCCACCCGAGGTGGCGTAGGCATTCATCCGCAGCTCGGCACGCTGTGTCTTCAAATCCTCGTCGCCCGCCATCTCGACGAATGGGTACCACGCGTTGTTCATGCCCATGAGCGCCGCCGCCGTCAGCGCCGCGTTCGCCTCGGCCGCCGGAGCAGCCGCCTTGAACGCATCGACGAGCGGCTTGCTCTTCGCCGCGAAGGCCGCGGCGAGGGCGACGCCGATGGCGTCGTCGGGTGACAGGCTCGAACGGCCGATGACGCCGTCGAGGTTGAGCCGAACGTCCTTGGCCCAGTCCGGGATTTGCGCCTTGATGGCGTCGAGGAACTCCATCACGACAGCGTCTGCCCGCCGACGGTGCGATTGCACGGGCAGAGTTCGTCGGTTTGCAGACCGTCGAGGATGCGCAGGATTTCGTCGGGGTTGCGGCCGACGTTGAGGTTGTTCACGCTCACGTGCTGGATCACGTTGTCCGGGTCGACGATGAAGGTCGCGCGCAGGGCGACGCCTTCGTTGCGATCGCGAACGCCGAGCATGTCGACCAGCGAGCCCTTCGAGTCGCCGAAGCTCCAGTGGCCGAGCTTGTCGAGATCCTTGTGGTCGCGGCGCCAGCCGAGCTTCGAGAACTCGTTGTCGGTCGAGCCGCCCATCAGGACCGCGTCGCGCTCCTCGAACTGGCCGGCGAGCTTGTCGAACGCTTTGATCTCGGTCGGGCAGACGAACGTGAAGTCCTTCGGCCAAAAGTAGATGACCTTCCACTTGCCGGGAAAGGTCTTGTCGGTGATCGGTTCGAAAGCGGAAACGCCGTTTTCCTCGTGATGGTTGAAACCCGGCTTGACGCCGGTGACGCTGAAGGAGTCGAGCTGGTCGCCGATGGTTTTCATGAAAGTCCTGAGTGCATGCGCCTGGGTGGCGCGACAAACGAGATTTTAGGCTATCAAACTAACGATTCCAATCGTCCATGTCTATGACAGCAATTGGCTCAACGGAGGTCGCCAGCCAGACTCGCCAGCGTTTCCGGCACGATCGCGACATGCGCCGGGTAGTTCCTGTGGTCGCAGCCGAGTCGCACGCTGGCGCCCGCGCGTACCGCATCGCGAGCGGCCTTCGCGAGCTCGAAGCGCAGGAAGTGGACAGCCGACGTCTTCTCGTCGTTCTCTCGATTGAGGTCCTCGTCGGCGATCGCGTAGGCGCGGTCATGACCTTCGACCTCGACGAAGACACGGTCCTCGACGCCGATCAACCGGCCGAGCTCGCGCTTCCTTTCGTTCGGGTCGGGATACTCGATCAACATCGTCGCCTTCCAGTTTTCGCCGTCGGGCACCAGAGACGCATAGGCTTCGATCTCGGAGCGGATGCCGTCTTCGTCGAAGATCTTTTCGATGTGCAGCATCTCCTGAATCTGGCGGCGAATCGTCGCCTCGTCCTCGAACTGGATGCTCAGGTGCTCGCCGACGTGCACGGTGCGCAGCCGGCGATGGGCGATGACGCCGGGCTGGCTCGACCTGCGGATCTTCGCGTAGGCCTCGAGCGAGAGCAGGCTGTCGGGTGTGATGGTCATGGCCGCGGTTCCTTCATGCCAGGCCGTAGGCCAGCCGCATCAGGCTGAGCGGGTGCCGCAGCTCGGCCGGAGCGAGGCCGTTCTCGTCCATCCCCTGGGCGATGTGGTGGCCGGCGAGCGCGCAGTCGGAACTGATGAACGCAGGCGCCGGCGCGGCCATCGCCTTGAACACCGGCTTGCCGATCTTCATCGCCAGCGGATGCGTCGGCGTCTTCACGCCGTAGGTGCCGGCATGGCCCGAGCAGCGCTCGACCGTGGTCAGCTCGACGCTCACGGTCTTGCCGATGAGCTTGAAAATCTCCTCGGTCTTGCGGCCGATCTTCTGCACGCGGCCATGGCACGGCACGTGGTAGCTCACCTTGCCGAGCGGCGTCTTGAAATCGGTTTTGAGGAGGCCGTCGCGATGGCGGGCGATCAAGTATTCGAAGGGGTCGAACATCGCGGCCTGCACGGCTTTCACGTCGGCGTCTCCGGGGAACATCAGGGGCAGCTCCTGCTTGAACATCAGCGTGCACGACGGGATCGCGCTCAAGATGGCAAAGCCGTCGTGGGCGTATCTCGCAAGCACCGGAATGTTCTTCTCCTTGTGCCTGGCGACGCCTTCGAGATCGCCGAGCTCGAGCTTGGGCATACCGCAGCAGCTTTCCTTGTCGACCAGCTCGTACGGGATGTCGTTGTGCTCGAGCAGTGCCACGAGATCGTGGCCGATGCCGGGCTCGTTGTAGTTGACATAGCAGGTCGAGTAGATCGCGACGCGACCCGGGCTGCGCTCGCCGGCGACGACGTTCGTCGCCCGCCCCTTCCTGGCAACGGAGCTGCGAAACTTCTTCGTCGCCAGCGGCGGCAGCCAGGCGTCGGGGTGGACGCCGAGAGTCGCGTCGAGCAGCCGCCGCACCGGCTTCGCACGGTTGGCGGCATTGACGGCTTGCACGACGATCGGGATGCCGGCGAGCTGGCCGTGCACGTCGGTCGATGCCAGCAGCTTCTCGCCGGCGCCGACCTCGCCCTTGCCGTACTTGATCGCCTTGGCGCGCAGCATGAGATGCGGGAAGTCGACGTTCCACGGGTGCGGCGGCACATACGGGCACTTCGTCATGAAGCAGAGGTCGCACAGGTAGCACTGGTCCGTGACCTTCGCGTAGTCGGCCTTGGCGACGCCGTGAACTTCGCCGTCGGCAGTAGCGTCGATCAGATCGAAGAGTGTTGGGAACGACTGGCACAGGCTCACGCAGCGCCGGCAGCCGTGGCAGATATCGAACACCCGTTCCATCTCGGCGAACGCCTTCGTCTCGTCGCGATAGTCGGGGCTTCGCCACTCGATCGGATGCCGGGTCGGCGCCTGGAGGTTGCCTTCGCGCAGGGTCATCGTTTGCGTTTCCGTGAGGTCAAATGAACAAGGGCCGCGCGGGCCCTTGTGTTTCGATGGCGCTGCTGCGCGTTCAGTCGACCAGCGCGTCGAGCGCCTTTTGGTAGCGATTGGCATGCGAGCGCTCGGCCTTGGCCAGCGTCTCGAACCAGTTGGCGACCTCGTCGAAGCCTTCCTCGCGAGCCGTCTTCGCCATGCCCGGGTACATGTCGGTGTACTCGTGCGTCTCGCCGGCAACGGCAGCCATCAGGTTCTGGCGGCTCGAGCCGATCGGCAGGCCGGTGGCCGGGTCGCCGACGCCCTGCTCGAGGAACTCGAGGTGGCCGTGTGCGTGACCGGTCTCGCCTTCGGCGGTGGAGCGGAACAGCGCGGCGACGTCGTTCTGGCCTTCGATGTCGGCCTTGTTCGCGAAGTAGAGGTAGCGGCGGTTGGCTTGCGATTCGCCGGCGAATGCGTCGCGCAGGCTCTGCTCGGTCTTCGATCCCTTCAAGGCCATCTCGGTCTCCTGGTGGCTGCGCCGGGCGCGGGCCGCGCCGACAACATTACCGAACCGTAACGGGTCGAGGCAGGAAGGGCAATACCGGACTTCAATGCGGCACATTGCGCTCGCCTATCCCGCCGCGAGCGCTCCGGCCTTTGCTAAACTCGCGGTCGCCGTGGGGGGGTAGCTCAGCTGGGAGAGCGTCGCGTTCGCAATGCGAAGGTCGGGAGTTCGATCCTCCTCCTCTCCACCATCCGATAGGCCGAGACGGTCTCGGAGGATTTCGGGACCATGAGTAGTCCTGAAGATTCAACGCTCTGGGGCTTTTTTGTCCGCAGACTTTTTTTGTCCGCAGACATTCGGAGTCAGACATTTCCTGATGCGAGACATCAGCGAAATGACGGGACCAACCTTTTCATCGCTTCGATCGTGTGAAGCGGAACCGATCAGCGCATCCTCCGCGATCCAGTGCTGGCCGTCCGGGAGGATGAAGCCGACGGCGAGATCGATTCGCTCTTCGCCGACATTCGGACCCACCTCGGAACCTCTTCCGTCAATTTCGTCTTGCGGCTGTTGATGGATGGCTCCGCGCTGGTCGCACCTCTGGCGGCGGGTTCCCTTGATCCCGCGAGCCATCCCGGCCCGCCGCCTCCGATCGAAACCATGGCGCAATTCCCAATGGCCAATTGGAAGCCGCGATATCGCAATGCCTCGCGCAAGCGGGCTCGCGGTCCGGGCAGCTGGTGGACCAACTCGCTGCGCCTGTCCCCGAACCGGACGGACCGACCCGAAATGCCATCCGCATCGCTCTCGAAGCAGCAACCAACCCGGCTCCGAACTCGGAAGTCAATGCACAGTGCGGGCTGCAGAAGGGTTTTCCGTCCTCCTCTTGGGACGAGTTACGTGGACACTTTCAAGCATCGCATTTTCATCGGCGGGCACTACCCGGTTGAGGCCTTGGCCGCCGGCCCGCTTCGCGCCAGAATCATGGCATCCACAAACGGAGACAACGACATGGCAGAAGCCAGCGAAAAAGGTCGCGTGGTGCTCGTCACCGGCGGCATGGGCGGACTGGGCGAAACGATCTCGACGAAGATGGCCGATGCCGGCTACCGCGTCGTCGTCACTTACTCGCCGGGCAACACCAAGCATGCCGAGTGGGTCGCCGGCATGAAGGCGAACGGCTACGACATCGTCGCCGTCGCCTGCGACGTGTCCGACATGGACTCCAGCACGCGCGCCGTCGCCGAGGTCCACGCCAAGGTTGGCGCCGTCGATATCCTGGTCAACAACGCCGGCATCACCCGCGACATGACCTTCAAGAAGATGGACAAGGTCAACTGGGACGCGGTCATGCGAACCAACCTCGACAGCCTCTTCAACATGAGCAAGCAGGTCGTCGACGGCATGGTCGAACGCGGCTGGGGCAGGGTCATCAACGTCTCGTCGGTCAATGGCAGCAAGGGCGCTTTCGGGCAAACCAACTACTCGGCGGCGAAGGCCGGCGTGCATGGTTTCACCAAGGCGCTTGCGCTCGAGGTCGCGAAGAAGGGCGTCACCGTCAACACCATCTCGCCGGGCTATATCGGCACGAAGATGGTGACGGCGATTCCGAAGGAGATCCTCGAGACCAAGATCCTGCCGCAGATCCCGGTCGGCCGGCTCGGCAAGCCGGAAGAAGTCGCCGGGCTCATCATCTATCTGGCTTCGGAAGAAGCGGCCTTCCTGACCGGCGCCAACATCGCCATCAACGGCGGCCAGCACATGCAATAGCGGGCTGCGCGCCCGCCACAGGAGACCACGCGATGATGAAAGCCGGAATCGATCAGGACGCCCTGATCACGATGTTCTCTGCTGCCAGTACCAAGCAGGGGGACGCCTTGCGAAAGGCCGTGGGCGACGCGACGCTGAAGGCGCTGCAAAGCCGCGAGCTCACGCTCGACAACATTTCCAAGGTCGTGAAGTCGGTCGCCGGCGCAGCCTCGCTCGGCGCCGGCCGCAATGCTGCCAGCCCGGTCGACGTCGAGTCGATGCTGGGCAAGGCGCTGGCCGGGATCGACGGCGCGCTGCTGCAGGCCGTCGAGGCCAATCGCAAGGCGCTCGAGCAGTTTGTCGGCAACGGCATGACGCTGAGCGAGAAGCCGCTCAAGCAGGCGCTCGCGAACGTCGAGAAGATGGAAGACACCTTCTTCGCCGCCATCACGAAGGCGAGCCAGTCCGCGGGGCCGATGCAGGCTCCGTGGGAGCAGGCGCTGTCGGCGATGAAGATGAAGGGCAGCGAGACGGGAATGCAGGCGACGGCGACCGTCGAGTCGCTGGTCGCTCAGACGCAGACGATGCTGCGCGACGGCCGCGCCAGCGGCATGCGCGCCGCCCAGGCAATGCTCGACAGCTACGCGGCGATGGTGAGCGGCGTGCTGATCGGCATGTCGGATGGGATGCGGGCTGGTGGCGCCACGGCGAAATCGTCGCCTGCGCAGGCAGCGGCCACGCCGGCAGCGAAGAAGCGGGCATCGACGCGACGCCGCACGGCACGCTGAGCGGCCAGCGCGGTCGGTCCGGATCCGAGTGACGGCGCCGACCCGAGCCGAACCGCCGCAGCCGCTCGCCGGCTTGCGCGCCGTCGAGTTCACCCACATGGTGATGGGCCCGACCTGCGGCATGGTCCTGGCCGACATGGGCGCCGAGGTCATCAAGGTCGAGCCGATCGGCGGCGAGAGCACGCGCACGCTGATGGGCGCCGGCGCCGGCTTCTTCCCGATGTTCAACAGGAACAAGAAGAGCATCGAGGTCGACCTCCACCAGCCCGACGGCGCCGAGGTCGCGCGCACGTTGGCCCGCAGCGCCGACGTCGTCATCGAGAACTTCAAGCCGGGCACGATGGTCAAGTACGGGCTCGACTACGCGAGCCTCGCCGCCGACTGCCCGCGCCTGGTCTATGTGAGTCACAAGGGGTTCCTGCCCGGCCCGTACGACCACCGCACCGCGCTCGACGAAGTCGTGCAGATGATGGGCGGCCTGGCCTACATGACCGGCCGGCCGGGCGACCCGCTGCGTGCCGGCACCAGCGTCAACGACATCATGGGCGGCATGTTCGGCGCCATCGGCTGCCTCGGAGCGCTGATCCAGCGCGGCATCACCGGGCGCGGCATGGAGGTGCAGTCGGCGCTGTTCGAGAACAACGTCTTCCTCATGGGCCAGCACATGATGCAGTTCGCGATGACCGGCAAGCATCCGGCGCCGATGCCGGCGCGCGAAAGCCCGTGGGCGATCTACGACGTGTTCACCGTGAAGGATGGCGAGCAGATCTTTCTCTCGGCGGTGAGCGACTCGCAATGGCTGGCCTTCTGCGACGCCCTCGAGTTGCCCGACCTGAAGCACGAGCCCACGCTTGCCACCAACAACATGCGCGTCGCCGAGCGGCCGCGCCTCCTGCCGCTGTTGCGCGAGCGCTTCGCCGACCGCACCGCCGCCGACCTCGCCGAGCGAATGGAGCGTGCCGGGCTGCCGTTCGCGCCGATCAGCAAGCCCGCCGACCTGTTCGACGACCCGCACCTGCTCGCGACAGGCGGCCTCGCCGACGTGCGCCTGCCCGACGGCATGAACGCCGGCAGCGAGGTGAAGGCGACGCTTTTCCCGATCACGATGGCCGGCCGCCGCCTCGGCGTGCGCCTGCATCCGCCGCGGCGCGGCGAGCATTCACAGGAACTGCTCGCCGGGCTCGGCTACGACGCCGACCGCATCCGCACGCTGACGCAGAGCGGCGCCGTCGCCTGATCGTTCCAGCGAGAACCCCGATGACGACACCCTCCCCGCTCGGCCCGAAGCGCCGCCGCTTCCTCGAAACCCTGGCGGTGGTCGGCGCTGCCGGCCTAGGCGACACGGCGGACGCGCAGAGCGACAAGGTCCTGCGCATCATCCTGCCCAACGCCACCGGCTCGGGCGTCGATGCGATCACGCGGGGTGCGCAGGACGCTCTTGGCAAGGCGCTGGGCCGCTCCGTCATCGTCGAGAACCAGCCCGGCGCCGGCGGCATCGTCGGCATGTCGGCGCTGGCGCGCTCGGCGCCCGACGGCGGCACGATCGGCGTCGTCTCGAACAACGTCGTCATCTTCCCGAGCGTCTACAAGACACTGCCGTTCAACATGCCCGGCGACTTCACGCCGATCGCGATCTGCGGCTACACGCCGATGGTCCTCGTGGTCCATCCGAAGGTTCCGGCCGCCAGCTCGAAGGAGCTGGTCGCGCTGATGAAGGCGAAGCCGGGCGAGTTGAACTATGCCTCCGGCGGCAACGGCACCATCCTGCACCTGGCCACCGAGCTCTACCTCGACGAAGCCGGCGCCACGGCGCGACACATCCCCTACAAGGGCGTCGGCCCGATGCTCACCGACCTGATCGGCGGCCAGGTCCAGTTCGCGACCGCGGCACTGCCGAGCCTGCAGGGCCACCTGAAGAGCGGCGCCCTGCGCGCCATCGGCACGACGACGGCGCAGCGCATCGCGGCGGCGCCGGAGATTCCCACCTTCGTCGAGCAGGGCCTGCCGGGCGTCGTCATCGACGCCTGGTTCGCCGTCATCGGGCCGAAGGGGCTGTCGGCCGCGAACGTCCAGCGCATCCACGACGGCGTCGCCGCCGCCTTCGCCGCGCCGGAGGTCAAGGAGATGATGGCCCGGCAGGGCAACGTCATCGACGTCGGCACGCCGGAGCAGGCGCAGGCCTTCTTCCGCTCGGAGATGACACGCTTCGCTGCCCTGGTCAAGAAGGCGGGGATCGAACTCCAGTAGGGGTGCCGGCTGTGCCGATCGCCCCGATCGCGGCGACGATGTCGGCGACGCGGGCCTCGACGGCAGGGTCGTGCCGGATCGGCCGGCCCCACTCCCGCGCCGTCTCGCCGGGCCACTTGTTGGTGGCGTCGAGGCCCATCTTGCCGCCGAGGCCCGAGACCGGCGAGGCGAAGTCGAGCGAGTCGATCGGCGTGCTGCCCACGAGCACGGTGTCGCGCACCGGGTCCATCCGCGTCGTGATCGCCCAGACCACGTCGTGCCAGTCGCGGATGTCGACGTCGGCGTCGGTGACGACGATGAACTTGGTGTACATGAACTGGCGCAGGAAGCTCCAGACGCCGAACATCACCCGCTTGGCATGGCCCGGGTAGCGCTTGTCGATGCTCACGATCGCGAGCCGGTAGCTGCAGCCCTCGGGCGGCAGGTAGAAGTCGGTGATCTCCGGAAACTGCTTCTGCAGGATCGGCACGAAGACTTCGTTGAGGGCGACGCCGAGGATCGCCGGCTCGTCGGGCGGCTTGCCGGTGTAGGTCGAGTGGTAGATCGGGTCGCGCCGGTGCGTCATGCGGTCGAGCTCGAAGACCGGGAACCAGTCGGGCTCGTTGTAATAGCCGGTGTGGTCGCCGAACGGGCCTTCGAGGGCGTGTAGGTAGCCGCCGATCTCCTTGGTGGGCACGCCGGCGTCGCTGTGGCCTGTGAAGCCCGCGGCCGCCGGCGGGATGTGGCCCTCGAGCACGAACTCGGCGGTGGCCGGCGCCTGCAGCATCACGCCTTCGTCGCCGACCGCGCAGGCGCTGACTTCGGTGCGGCTGCCGCG
>Ga0123338_10004467_pt1 | contig 12221 bp, 11 predicted proteins | sample grotaG_FD_89793 | JGI IMG/M metagenome (GOLD analysis project Ga0123338, IMG submission 89793) | Glacier valley bacterial and archeal communities from Borup Fiord, Nunavut, Canada, to study Microbial Dark Matter (Phase II) -... | ecosystem: Environmental > Aquatic > Freshwater > Ice > Glacier ... | reverse complement strand
GGTGCGACAGCAGCCCAACGCGACGGCTAACTCGGTGATGCCATATAACTGTTCCATCGGGAGCCTCAATAACGGTGAAGTCATCATCAGGCCGGGCGTGAAAACGCGGGAGCCGCTGCCGACCCCCGCAGGATATTACAGACTCGAGAGCAGGCTGCTGGCCGGGCGGAGGGTGCTGTCTGGGCACAAGTCGGCGACCGGGCGGTCGTCGGCCACCCCGCCATTGCGTTGGCGCGCCACCGGGGCGAGGGTGCTGGCCGGGCCGAAGCTGGTATCGGCAACGCCCGCTGCCTGGAAGGCACCGGGGCTGAGGGTGCTGGCGACCGGGCCGTAGCTGGTGTTGGGGGCGAGGGTGCTGGCGACCGGGCCGTAGCTGGTGTTGGGGGCGAGGGTGCTGGCGACCGGGCCGTAGCTGGTGTTGGGGGCGAGGCTGCTGTTGATAATGCCACCCCCGGCGATGGCGACCAGGGCTAGGGTGCTGGCGAGGGCGGTGCGAAGGGTTTTGCGATTCATGGTGTTGCTCCTTGGGTGATGGTTGGCTATGGTAATCGTCGGAGGAAGCCGACAAAGAAATAATACGGCAACGACTCTTACAAATCGCTTACATGATTTTGCGGGCCACTTACAAACCACTTACAAATTACAAACTACAAACAAGGCCACTAACTTGGCAGAGCCGTCTAGTTGGGTAGCTGTGCGCTTAACCGTGATCGTGCCTCACGTTGCGCGCTTAACCGCTGAAATCCGTGTCTGTAGCGGTTCTACGAACCAGTTGATCACGGTTAAGCGCACAGCTACCTCTAGTTGTAGGCCCGCTAGTTTTCGGAATTTTGTGTTATAGCGATAGCTCTCCTTTGGTGTAAGACGTGTTGACAGTGAGTGGTGCGCCTGTGGATATAGTAGCGTGAAGGCAGAACGGGAAGAATGGCCTAGTGTCCCCAAGACTGATCCCAAAACTGATCCAAAATATGAATTAATCGCTAAAGAGCAAGAAGGGGTAGCTGTGCGCGTGGACGGCGCGGTGTGCGAGGAAGCGGTGCTGATAGACACCTCCGTGGACCGGGCGGGCAAGCGTTGGGTGCTGGGCGTGTTGCTGAGTTTGAGCGAAGCGGAGATGCATTGTCGGGAGTTCCTGAGCGGGTTGGTAGCGCGCGGACTGATGGGGTGCAACTGCTGATCAGTGATGCCCGCTAAGGCTTACGTGCGGCCCGGCGGGCGGTGTTCGGTGGGGTGCCCTGGCAACGGTGCCAGTTCCACCTGCAACAGAACGCCCAAGCGTATGTGCCGAAGGAGGAGTTCAGAGCGGAAGTGGCAGCGGATTTGCGGGCGATTTTTAATGCTGCGGATAAGGGGGCGGCGTTGGCGCTGCTGGATAAGGCGGTGAGCAAGTACGAGAAGACGGCCAGTAAGTTAGCGACGCGGCTGTCGGAGAACGTCTTAGAAGGGCTGACGGTGTTCGGGCTGTCGGAGGCGCAACGGCGCTGGTTGCCCCCTACCCCGTGGGGCGGGTGAACCGGGAAGTGAAGCGGCGGACTCGGGTGGTGGGGATCTTACCGAACGAGGCGAGCTGCCTGCGGCTAGTGAGTGCGCTGTTAATGGAACTGAGCGAAGAAGGGGAAGGAGGACGAGTCTATATGACGATGGATTGAATCGAATCGAAAAAGCATAGAACATCCAATACCTTCGCCAAATTGAGGCGGCGGAACACCCGTTCACCAATCGTGTGACTAGGGCTGACAAATGGGCAAAGATGAATTAAATTATGTCGGTCAAAAGCTGGTCGGATATTTAATTCATAGGCACGAACGGCATCAGGCTGTTCCCAGGCATCGGTTTGCGGAGCCTTACGTCCCGGATTTGGCGAAGGTGCTGGAACACGATCCACCTGGAACGATAGAGGATGTCACTGAATGCAGCGGATGCGCTGAGAAACGGTCAAAAATTAGGCACGAATCAATAGAAATAGCAGTTCACCCTCTTTTTTATGCTGGAGCATTTTCAGTAATTCAACTAATATACACTCTAACTGACTACTATCCAGCCCGTCGCGGCGACATTCTTCTACCCTAGCCCAGGATACAGCGACAGCAGATACACGCGGTGCGATGGGCTGTAGAGCCACAAGGAGATCGGGAGGCATCACATAAATCCACGCAAGCTCAAGTTCAAGTCCTGCAATGAAATGGGGAGACCAAGTTTCCGCTATTGCATTCGTACTACGAAGGTGCGAGGTGGATCCAGTGAGTATGGCTTCCAGTCGCGCAAGCTTAGTTAAGTCTAGCTTTTGCATGAAGCGTGTCATGGAGAAGCGTTGCCGTATATCCTGTGAGCGGCGATACCGCGCCGCATCTTGTGGCGGAGCAACAAAAAAAGCTGTACTGGCAACCATGATGTATCCTCCTCCTAAGCACTAGCCACGATACGCGCCTAAACAGATGTTCAGGCGTGTATCATAGTGTCTCATCGGACCAGCAAGCCCTCGATTTGTGCAAACAAATCGAGGAAGTCAATCGGCTTGCGGACATAGCCGTTGCATCCGGTCGCCAAGCAGTTGCTGTGCGCCTCTTCCTCCGTGGTCGCCGTCACCGCAATGATTGGAATGGCGTGCGTGATCGGCGATGCCCGGATCTGGCGGGTCGCCGACCAGCCATCTAAGATGGGCATCTGGATGTCCATCAGGATCACGTCGGGGTACTCGGCCTGGGCGGCGGCCACGCCGGCCGCCCCGTCTTGCGCTTCCACGACTTCATAGCCGCGCAAGACGAGCCGCCGTTTGAGCAGATTGCGGTTCATGTCATTATCTTCGACCACTAAAATTTTCGTCATAAGCTCACCGGGTACTAGCGTAGCGTTCGGTCTTCGTCGGGCGTGTGCAAATCTTCGTCATAGAACAGTTTGTGGGCTTGGTAAGCATACTCTTCGATTATATCAGCTTTAATCGCCTGTAGCACTTGGCGTTCCGGCTCCGACAGATCGAATCCCTCGTAGGCCGCCAGCTATCCCTGTAGCAGCGCCGCTTTGCGGCGGGGATTGGTCAGGATCAAGGCCAGCATGATGTGTAATCCGCGTGTAGACATAAGTTTCCTGTAGACCGAGCCTACATCTCTCCGCCTTCAGTTCCTGGATTGCCCACACCCGGCTGCCAGAGGTTCGGCCGTGATGGCAGCGCGCCGCACGCTAGCGGGTGTAGCCCCGTCGGGTACCTAGTTCTTGATGGCCAGCATCCGCCTACTCTATCCACCCGCTACGGCTATAAACGTCCGGTCGCAGATCAGGGTAGGGACCAAGATGATGCTTGGTCGTTCATGGCTGGCCCAACATTGGGGGTTCCTGGCGGCGATACTGCCAGATGCATCCCCCCGGAATTACAGTTGTAGAGTTCGTAGAGCGTTACTCCACACGTACTGGTCCTCGCCGAACTCACGACATCATTCCACCCCGCCGGCATATTGTTCCAGCCTGAACACGTTGAGCTATAGATCGTTAGCGACGAGCCGCTGTAGTTTTCATCTTGGTACAAGATGGCCTGGATGCTGGTCCCCCCGAATAGTTGAGCATTGGTTAGATCGTTGGCGGTTTGCGTAGCGGCCAGCTGGATGCGCCCGCCCGATGCGACCCGTAGTGCGGCCGCTTGCGTAGCGAAGCACTGCACCGCTAAGTGCGCGGGCGCAGTGATACAGTGTTCGGGAGTGCTGGCGCGTACCGGTATACTTTCATTGTTTGCTAACGCCCCCAATAGTAGTAACCCGGCTACTATAGTTATAACCCGTTTCATAGCTATTCCTTCCTGCTGTGTTATCTATCCTGCCTAATTAAGTGGCATCTTAGTTTAGCAAGAAGGCTATAAAGATTCTGTTAAGCTGGCGCTGCTACCCTCAGTAGATAGCGGTAAGCTGACGGTGAATTCGCTCCCCTCACCCAGGGTACTCGTCAATTGAACCTGCCCGCCATGCTGTTGGACGATGTGCTGGACAATCGCCAACCCCAAACCCGACCCGCCTTTATGTCGTGAGCGGGAACGATCTACACGGTAGAAGCGATCCCAGACCTTCGCCTGCTCTAGCGGAGCAATCCCAATCCCGGTGTCACAGACAGCTATGGTGACCGCTGCTGTGCCCCTGGTAAGGCATACCGCTACCGACCCTCCTGGTTGATTATAACGGATTCCATTCTCAATAAGGTTGCTAAAGACACGTGCCAGCAGGGATGCTTCACCGGCAATATAGATACCCTCCGCAGCAACGTACTCCAAGCGAATCTCGTGTTGGGTAGCTAAGGGTTGCAGGTCTTCTACTACCGTGGCGAGTAGCGTGGATAGATCAACCGCAACATGGTCACCCTCTTGCGCCGCCGCCATGATAAGTAAGTCCGTCGTTAGGCGTTCCATACGGGTGAGGGTGCGGTCGAAGACGGGCAATAGCGCCCGATAATCGCTTAGAGTTGCAGTCGAATCGTCGGCCAACACTTCGAGATTAGTTCGCAGGGTGGTCAACGGTGTGCGAAGTTCGTGTGCTGCATTGCCCACAAATTCGCTTTGCAGGACGAACCCGTATTCCAGACGGTCTAACATCGCGTTAAATGAATCTCCGACCTGCTGAAGCTCATCTGAGGTTGCAGGGAGGATCAGGCGACTTGCCAGAGTGTGCGTACTGATTTGGCGTGCAGTCTGCGTAAGTTCTTGAAGCGGCTGTAGGGCGCGACCTGCCAGCCAATAGGCGGCCGCGGCTCCGATAATGACTACTAAAAGCAGGCCCGCCACCGAGATGAGGCGGACTTGTTCCAAGATCGCCGTTCGCTTGGGGAGCGGATCGGTGCTAGGTTCCGCAAAAGGGGTCGGGGTCGGCGCGCCAGGGTGCCAGGGCGTTTCAATCGGTAGCGTAACGGGAAGTGATTGCATATCTGTGGTTGGCGCAGTAACTTCCGCAGTTATGTTGATAAAAAGTACCAATGCTAAACTCAGGGTCACGAGTAAACTGCCGGAAAGGAAGGCGATGCGGCTCCGAAAACTCACTCTCCGTAACCACTTTATCTCTGCAATCATGGGGTATGCGGTCCGGTACAGCGCAACCGATAGCCATAGCCGACAACGGCCTCAATATAGCGCGGTTCGGCCGCATCGTCACCCAACTTGCGCCGTAGCGCCGTCATGTGAACCCGCACCGCATTCGTGAACGGATTGGCTGTCCCATCCCACACATGATCCAGCAACTCCTGATGCTTAACGACCTCATCGGGCCGAGTCAGCAGATACTCTAGTATACCAAATTCTTTGGATGTCAAATCTTCGATCTGGCGTGGGCCGATATATACTCGACGCACGGCCACATCCATTTGCAGATCGCCACAGCGTAGTACCGGCTGGCGCGTGCGGAGATCGCGGCGTAACAACGCACGAATGCGGGCCAGTAGCTCTTGAAAGTGGAAAGGCTTCACGAGATAGTCGTCTGCGCCGCTATCCAGTCCTATAACCCTATCGGTCACGATCCCCCGTGCGGTCAGCATCAGGATCTTTAAGGCCGGCTGCGTGGCCCGCAAACGCCGGCAGATTTCCAAGCCATCCAAGTTGGGCAGGCTCAGATCCAACAGGAGGAGATCGTAGTCCTCCGTTGTGGCCTGGTCCCAGCCGTGTAGCCCATCATAGACGACATCTACTGCATAGCCCTGCTGCCGTAAGCCGCGGGCTACCGCGTCGGCGATGTCTTCTTCATCCTCAATAAGCAAGAGACGCATCGCGTTGCTCCCTAAATACTACGCGACTAAGCCGAGCAACTGCTGATAGAAACGGTTTATCTTGGGACTAGGATCGGTACCATATTCGGTGCGAAGTAAGCGCTGGAAGGTAGTGTACTGCTCCAGTGCCTGTAGGGTGCGTCCAGTCGCGGCATAGGCGCGCATCAGCGCAAGATGCGCGGTTTCGTCAAGTGGGTCATCGAGCAGTAGTCGCTGGCCCCAGCGAATAGCCTCCTCCCAGACCGTGCGCTGTTGGGCATCGGCCAGTAGCCAAATGTAAACCTCATGCGTGCGGGCGATCCATAAAGTCCGACGTTCCGCCGCCCAGTCGTGATACCATTCCTCGGTGAACGGATGGCGTAGCAGTGTCGCCGCCGCCAACCACCAAGCGCGGGCTACGGCCGGGTCTGCGGTAAGCCGTGCTTGCTTGATCCAGCGCAAGGCTTCCGTGCCGTCGTGCCACACACACAGTTGGGGATTGAGCCGGTACCTACCATCATCGAGCGGCACCGCATCAGCGCCGAGTGCCGCCCGCACGCGGCTCACCGTTTGATGGAATATGTTACTGGCGCTGTCAGTCGCCGCATCGGGCCATAAGGCAGCGAGAATCACCTCCTTACGCACGCCGTCGCCCTGCTCGGCCAAGTAAACTACTAACTCTTTGGCGCTGGCCGTTTTCCACTGCCCTTGCGACACCAGGCGGCCATTGCGATACACCCCCGCCGCCCCTAGGCTATAGATCTCGATAATAGTTCGACCCGCCTTGACCGGCGCTTCAGGATCGGTCCTGGGCGAAGCTAGACGCGTTAGAATCTGTGTGGCTTGGATTAAGAGCGGAGCGAACTGCGGTTCGGCATCAACGATCTGGCGCAAAAGTGGGAAGCCGTTACGCGAGGCGAACTCTGTCGCCAATTCGAACTGGTTCCTCCAGCCTATGGCGGACCAAAGTACCGGCTCAACGGTCGCCCGTGCGGCGCTATAGTCGCCTGTGGCAAACAGCGTGAGCGCATACACGACGATAGCCCGTTCACGCTGATGGGTCGACTCATAGACGGGGTTGGCTAACTCACTGCTCACCAACTCTCGGAGGAGTGGTAGGGCTTGAATGGGACTATCAACGAGCAGCGCCGCCCCTAACTCTAGTTTTAATACGCCGATCGCAAAGAGTAGCTGATCGGCTTGCGCGTAGTCTAAGCCTTGCTGGGCGCTGCGAATGGCCTCGCTTGTTTGCCCGAGCAAGCGAAAACAGAGCGCTTGCCCGGCTAACGCATCCAGCCAAGTCGGGGGGGCTATCCGCCAAGCAGTGGTCGCGCTACGCTGATAATAGGGCAGAGCTTCTGTCGGCCCATCCAGTTCCAGGGTAATGCCGGCTAAGGTTATGAGGAGCTCGGCATCCACCCGGTGCCAATGTAGAGTGCGTGCTAAATCTAGCGCACGCACCACTAGCGCCTGCGCCTGGTCTAAATCACCCCTATGGTGGTAGACGTTGGCCAAATTCCCGAGGATGCGGGCTTCGGCCCGATGGGAGCCGGCGGCCTGTAGCATCTTCAGTGCCTGCTCTAGCACCTGTTGAGCCCGATAGAATTGCTGCCAATAAATGTAGGCATTGCCCCAACTCCCGAACAAGAGTACAAGACCATAGGTATCGTCTAGGAGCTGGTAGCTTAGGTGGGCGGCAGCAAAGTTCTCTTCAGCGTGGATGCGATCACCAGTGAGGGTGTAGCCAATCCCGCTGAGATGCTGGGCCTCGGCCCGCTGGGCGGGTGTGAGTTCCTCTAGGGCTAGTGCCGGCTGGATCGCCACTAGGATGGCTGGACCGTCGTTGAAAGCGACGGCGAGCCGTGCGCGTAGCAGCAGTATTCCCGTGTACGTTACTGCGTCGGTACTGTGTTGGAGTTCGTACTCCGCTGCGGCCTCCGCCAATAAAGTAGTGGCAACATCCAACTGCGATTGGGAGAGGAGGAGACGTGCGCGCAACAGGAGCAACCCCGGTAACCGACTATGTGTGACTGGAAAGGCATCGAGCCAGCGTTCCACCGACTCGCTATGTCCGGCATCCAGTACGCTGGCCCCGATGTGGCCGAGCAAGGTAGCCGCCGCCGCCCAATCCCTAATGGTGAAGAGGCTGTCGAACGCCAGATCGGGATCTTGCTGCTCACGATAATAGGCGGCGGTCCGCCGGTGTAGCGCAGCCCACTCCTGGGGTGCGGTGGCCCGCAAGTGGGTAAGCAGAAACTCGCGGAAGAGTCGATGCATCCGGTAGGTGGGGCTACCGCCTCCCTGCTGCTCATTGGTGGTCAGGAAGAGCTGGTGGGTATAGGCCGTCGCTAACAAGGTATCGGGATCGGCAATATCCAGCACCTGCCGACACGTAGTGGCATCGAGCCACGGCAGCACCGCTGCCCGTAGCAGAAAGTGTTGCATCGCGGGGGGTTGGCGTTCTAAAACCTCGGTGGAGAGATAGGCGTAGATTTGGGGTGCCAGCGGCGTGTGTGAAGTGCTACTGCCCGCCACTGTCCGCAGAATAATCCCGGTGATCCAGCCCTCGGTCTGTTCGACCAGGCTGCGGGCTTGTGCAGTGTTGTCCCCTCCAGCATCAGCCGCTATCCACTGGAGGGATTCCGCGGGTTGAAAGCGCAAGTCATCGGCCCCTAAGCCGCCGACTTGTTGTTCCACCAGTAAGCGCGTAGCGACTTTCTGCTCAAGCAGGGATCGCCCGCTAAGGACGAGATGCATCCACGGTGGCATATAGCGTAGCAAGAGTTCGAGCAGTGTGAAAACACTGGCGCTGCCGGCGACTTCGTGAAAATCGTCCAGGATCACCACCAGATCGGTCGAGCCGCTGGCCTCTAACTCTTCCACCAACACGGCGGCAAAATCCAGTAAGTGCAGCGTGGGGTTGTCGGTGGCCTCCAGCCACACCTGAGAAGCACGCCCAAAAGTGGGGCGGACGCGGGCCACAGCGGCGATGAAATAACGGCTAAACACGAGCAGAGCCGCATCGCCCGGCTCCAGGGTCAACCAGGCCGCCGTATCGCCGAGGCTCCGAGCATATTCGGCGACCAGCGTGGTCTTGCCAAACCCCGCTGGGGCGAGAACCAGGGTCAGTTTGCGGGTCCGTGCCGCAGCCAATGTTGTTAGTAAGCGGGCGCGACTAACTAGTAACGGCGGAGCCTGGGGCACGCGGTACTTCTCAGCAAAAAGCCGCAATGGGAGCAGCGGAGTGGTCATAAGTAAGTAGGGTTCGCTTTCTCGCGCAATAAACTGCTAGATCAAACAATCCAAACTATCTAACGGATCGAACCAACGCTTAGATCGGTAAGAGTACGGAGCGACGCTGTGTACCTAGCTCCGCACAGTAGCCCCTACTTGGTGGTATAGCGGCGTGTAGGGGGCAGCGCGCGTAACCCCCTGCCGTCGTGACCAAGGGTGGTTGCACTGCGCCGGCGATTATCGCCAGCCTGGATAAAGAGGTGGGTGCAGAGGGCGGTGTCGTAGTAGGGATTGGCAAACCAATCGACGACAGCGTCGATACGCGGATCAAACTCTGATGCCGTGGCGGACGAACCACGACTCACCGTTGCTCCACTTGTGGGTGCGCCCAGCGGGCCACTCACGGGGACGTCGCGACCGGGGTGCCGCTACCGCAGCTGGCCAGTAGCACCCAGAACAAGCCTAGCCACAGGGTACGTCGCTTTCGGTGATCCATGTCCCGACCTCCACACACAACTACTGCCGTCACAAAGCGCTGTCACTTTCCCACAACACGTAACGCTAACGCCCGTGCAAGCGCACAGCTATGCCCAGTTTAGCCAACTATATACGTTTATGTCAAGTCAGGATTTAATGCTGCTCTGCGGGTACTCGTACTCCGGTTCCGCCGCTATTGCACCCCTACTTGCACGGCTACCATTTGGCCGGTCAAGGTGGTCAGGACCGCACTAATCGGTCCGGTAAGCCGCTCCATGATCTGCCGCCGCATCCACTCAGTCGGCACCACAATTCGGGTCTGTCCGGCGGCCGGATGTAGTTCCACTAGCTGGGCATAGCGCAGCACCCGGTCGTAGTCGTCGGGCAGTTGGAGCTTCAAGCGTACAAGCGCCTGCCTCCACAAGCCCGCTGGCGGCGCAGTGACCTCTTCTTGGACAGGTGGCTCACTCTCCGGCGCTGGCGCAGCTAGCATCTGCACCTGGGTATCCACTGCGAGGAGCGGAGCGGAGTGGCCCCCTACGTCTTCTACCCTCGTTATAGAGACTGCCGGGGTGCCGATATACGCTCCTGGCTCTAGCGAGGTGCTGACGGGCGTTAGAGGGGTCATCAGTTGAGTTAGCACCCCAAAGAAATACGAAATCGGACAGCGGACCGGCCGTGCCGCAGCCTGTCCCATCCGCCCTAGCGTGCGTTGCCCAGCTAGGGCGAGTAGTCGGCTGAAGTCAGCGGGCGATTGTGCGCTCTGCTGCCACAGGCGCAGCGCTCGCGTGCGGGTTGCTTTGCTTGCTGCCTCCGCCACACCTGGTTGCAGGCAGTGGCTCCAGCGCGCAATGACAGCGGCCAGTTCCGCCGCCCCTGCGGTCTCTGGAGGCAGGACCGCAGCGTGATTCGATTCCGTCTCTTTCTCTAAAGTTAATAGATTCGTAGATTCGATTCGATTCGCCGCCAGTAACCCATCGCAAAATGACATGGGTTCGGCGGGCACCATGGACGGTTCCTGCCTAGCCCCAGGCACTGCGGCACTGGGATCCGGTTCTGGCCCAACCACGACCGGTTCACTTTTGGTATGGGTGTCTTGCTCCATAGCTTGGTGTCCCCGTCCGATTTTGGTACTAGTCGGTGCGGTGGGAAGGGTCGGCACCAGTCCAATTTTGACACTGGTGCTCGTTGATAGCGTTTCTCCCTTCTGTTCCACTCTCCCCTCTCCTTCTCCTATAGTCGGTGCCGGCGCGGCCCAGCGATAGTGGGTGGCTACGCCGGTCCGTTCCTGCTCGCTGATCACGCCGCGCTGGATCAGATCGGCGAGCGCGCGAATCACTGAGGAGCGGGCCAGGCCGGTGCCCTCCTGGATCAGGCCGAGCGGCAGATCCGCCCCCTCCGCGCCCCGGAGATGAGTGCATAGCCACAGCCACACTTTGATTGTACTGCCTTTCGTCTGGGCCAACTGCTGCCACAGCCCGGTCAGGGCCGGTATCGCGGGGGTCAGGTCGGAGACTGATCCCTGTTGCGCTATTTGAGGCATAACGACTCCTTATCCTCTTGACAAAGAGTTGCTGTCATGCTATCATAGGCGTGTTAGTTGTCTATGATAGGCGCAGCTCTTGCCAGAGATTTCTGCTCCGTATTTGTCGGACCCGACCTGTTTCACCAAGGCCGGGTCTTCGACATTCTACGGTCGAATTATAACGAGCAGGCTGGGGGTTACCCATCCAGTCTTACTCACTGTTTTGCACGGCTTCCTCGTGGAAGCTGGGTTAGGCCATAAGTCTCCTTATCTACTTAGCAGCCCCGCCAACTAGGTTCCCCTATTCGGTGTCTGACACCGTGACGGGATCTACTAAACGTAACAAGGTCGCTAGCTTGCCGGCGACCTCATTGCGTAATGTGTCGGGTAACGCGGGTATCCATGCTTGTCCTGCCGGGGTGCTCAGGGCGGTCAGCCATGCTTCTAGGGAGTGGACCCACTCTTCCGCTGTCGTCGCACGGTGGGCGACGACTAGAGTCAAGCCGGTCATAGATGGTGCGTTGTCATACGCTGCTTGGCGTTCCGGTTCTACAACTACAAGTGCTTGACTCTGGTTAGCCCTGGTACTGCTGGGCTGCTCTGTGAAATGATCCTCTCTGGTTGTGTTTCCCCAAGCAGTACTATTCTCAGCTTTATCTACACGAGGTTTGCGTCCACGGGTTGATCCGGCGGCACGACTGCGTTCACCTGCTTTGATCGTTGCTTTAGTAATCCCCAGCTTATCAACCTGCTCTACTAAATCTTGGTGCGCGCCTACGCTTAGATAGTGGCTGATTGTGGACTGATCGCGGTTTAAGCGTTCTGCTATCTCTAACGGTTTCATGCCCATTGCCACCAATTTCTGAACCGAAGCTAATACCTCGCTGGGCTTGAGATCCTCGCGGTGGGCATTCTCTACAATTTGCTGAATTTGTCGCTCCCGAGGATCGTCCACCTCAACAACTATGCAGGGGACCTCGTACAGTCCCGCTTCTGGGGCAGCTCGCCACCTACGTTCGCCGTTAATGATTATATAGCGAGTCGTATGATCCGTATCTTCCCAAGCGCGTACACGTAGGTTCTGAAGTATTCCGTTATCGCGAATACTCCGTACAAGGTCTTGATGCTTGTTGGGATCAAAACTTTTGCGCGGTTGATCAGGGTCGGGCTCGATTCGATCTATGGGTAGTAGCCTCCCCCCCCGCAACACCTTTCCAGCCCCTGGATCGTGAGTCTGTGGAGCAGCGGCATTCAGCGACCCTAACGCGCTGCGGCG
>Ga0123338_10004466_pt1 | contig 12222 bp, 9 predicted proteins | sample grotaG_FD_89793 | JGI IMG/M metagenome (GOLD analysis project Ga0123338, IMG submission 89793) | Glacier valley bacterial and archeal communities from Borup Fiord, Nunavut, Canada, to study Microbial Dark Matter (Phase II) -... | ecosystem: Environmental > Aquatic > Freshwater > Ice > Glacier ... | reverse complement strand
TGATTTGATAAAAAAAATAAGACCTGATGCAATTGTACACACAGCCGCACAACCAAGCCATGATAAAGCTGCAGACATCCCTTTTGATGATTTTGATACCAATGCGGTTGGTACTTTAAATGTTTTAGAAGCAGCAAGGCAATTTTGCCCTGAGTCCCCTTTTATTCATATGAGTACCAATAAAGTTTATGGCGATGCCCCGAATAAAATTAAATTAAAAGAATTAGAAACAAGGTGGGATTATGATGATGACTTTTATGAACATGGCATTTCTGAATCTTTTACCATTGACCAATCCAAGCATTCAATTTTTGGAGCATCGAAAGTCGCAGCTGACGTGATGGTTCAGGAGTACGGGCGTTATTTTAATATGCCAACCTGTGCATTACGAGGCGGGTGTTTAACAGGCCCCAACCATAGTGGTGTAGAATTACATGGGTTTTTAAGTTACTTGATAAAATGTAATTTAGAAGGCAAAAAATATTTTATATACGGTTATAAAGGTAAGCAGGTTAGGGATAATATCCATTCGCATGATATTGCCTGTTTTATGGAAGCTTTTATAAATTTACCTCGTGCTGGTGAAGTTTATAATTTAGGTGGGGGTAAAAATAATACTTGTTCAATATTAGAAGCTTTTTCAATTACAGAAAAATTCAGCGGCAAACCTCAGGTTTTTGAATATGTTGATAAAAATAGAGAAGGCGACCATATTTGCTATTATAGTGATTTAAGAAAAATGAAAAATCATTATCCTGATTGGGACATAACAATAAGTTTGGAAGAAACTATTAGACAAATAACGGAGAATTGGAAAAAGAGATTATAAATTTAAACCCTCTATAATGAAAACTATTATTTATAAAATTTATCTTTTTTATTTCAAATATTTCCCACTCAATATGGGAAAAACTTTTTTAGGCCGATGTATATATAAATTGTTTGGAAATGCAGTTTATAATATCAAAGGGTATAAATTTGAACTTCATATTTTTTCTTTTATTGACAGAATGTTAATTGAAAAAGAACAGTATGAAGACGATATTTTCGATTTTATTAAGAGTCACCTAAAAGAAGGGGGAATATTTTTGGATATTGGTGCAAACTTTGGCTTATTCAGTATTCAGGCAGCCTCTTTATCTAATGTAAATGTATTTTCATTTGAACCTTCAAAACGAGAATTATTAAGATTAAATCATAATATATTAATTAATAAATTATGTAATATAACCGTATTCCCTTTTGCGCTAAGTAATGAAAATTCTATTGCTCAATTGAACATACATGACGATGAAAACCAAGGAATGAATTCTTTATTAAATTCTTTTGAGAGCAACATAAAGGAAAATGTTAAATGTTACCCACTTGATAATTTATTATCAAACGATATCGCAAAGGAGGTAAAAATAATAAAGATTGATGTGGAAGGCTTTGAATATAATGTTTTGAAAGGTATGTCTATTTTTTTAGATACCTACTATGGGCCAATTATTTTAGAAATAACATATTCTCTGGAAAATATAGGTCTCTTAAATTATAACCCTGATGATATTTATGATTTGTTATATGCAAAAGGATATACCTCTAAATACGGTAAAAGATATGCTAGTCAATACAACGATTTTTTCAAAAAAAGTTGAATAAATCAATAAATGGTTTTTATAGAGTTTATGAAAATACTTATTACTGGTATTGCAGGTTTTGTAGGGTGCTCCATAGCAGAATATTTTGTTAAAATGCAACCAGGTATTGAAATTTTGGGGATTGACAACCTATCAAGGCGTGGAAGTGAAAATAATTTAGAAAACCTTAAAAACCTTGGGTGTAAATTTTTTCATGGAGATATTAGATGCAAAGAGGATATTATTGATTTACCCAAAGTTGATTGGATAATTGATTGCGCTGCTAATCCATCAGTACTGGCGGGTCTAGAGGGAGGCAGTCAGGGATTGGTAAATAACAACCTAACTGGAACCATATATTTATTAGAAAAATGCAAAAAAGATAATGCTGGCTTTATAATGCTTAGCACCAGCAGGGTATATAGCATAAATGAGCTTAATAATATTCCATTAATTGAGAATGAATATAGTTTTAATCTTGGAGAAGAGACCTCGTTAATCCCTGGATATTCACATTTAGGAATTGGGGAAAACTTTAGTACAGCCTCACCCATATCTTTATATGGTTCTACAAAATTAGCTTCAGAAATACTAGCATTAGAATATCATTACACATTTGGCTTTCCTGTATGGATAAATAGGTGTGGAGTAATTGCCGGTCCTGGGCAGTTTGGCAAAATAGACCAGGGCATTTTTTCATTTTGGATTTATCAATACTTACTTGGAAAGCCTCTTTCTTTTATTGGTTTTGGTGGTGAAGGGAAGCAGGCGCGCGACCTTGTGCACCCCTATGATATATATATCATAATCGAAAAACAAATTTCCCAACCTTCCTCCAAAAAAAATAAAATAATAAATCTTGGCGGAGGAGTTGAAAATTACCTTAGCCTTCTTCAGCTGGATAATTTTTGTAAGGAAAATATTGATATCAATAAAGTAATTAATAAGATACCTGATAACAGGGCATTTGATATTCCACTATATATTACCGATTACTCATTGGCTGAACAAGACTGGGACTGGAGGCCCACTATTAAAGCAGAGGAAATCTTACAAGCCATTTTAAAATATGGCCATGATAATTTAGGTCATTTAAAAAGAATTGGATGAATATAGCATTTTTTGTACAGTATAGTCATGCTGCGGGTACCTATTTCAGATGGCATAACCTGGCTATAGCTTTACAAGAACTTGGTCATGAAATAGACATTTATGCCGGTGACCATAGTTATAAGTCTAAAATAAGGCACGAAGTTAAAGATGGAGTTAATTATTATATTACCCCATCTCTGCCAAGCGTACGTATTTTTTATGTACCAAATGATTTTATCACAGGCTTAAGAAGAGCAAAACGCCTCCCCGAAAAGGATTATGATGTATATCACCTTTTTCAACCTTTCGCAAACGCTTACCTGCCATGGAAAGTATTGCGCTCAAAAAAAAAGAAATCATTATTCATATTTGATTGGGATGATTTGTGGAATAAAGGCTTACTTAAACCTGCAAAAACTATTCGGGAGTTATATTTTAATAAAATTACTATTTACCTCGAAAAGAAAATTCCTTTCTTAAGCGATGGGGTAACAGTTTGTTCAACATTTCTACAATCAAAATTACCACTGCATATCCCTTCAAAAATTTTAAGTAATGGCTATTGGCCTAAAGAACTTAAGTCAAAAGTAGAAATGAGAAAAAAATGGGGACTTGAAGACTCCATTTTTTATATTTCATACATTGGTAAAACGGCAGGTGAACTTGATTGGATACTGGATAGTCTTGATTATATTGATTCGTTTGTAAATTTAATTATCGCAGGACCCTCTTCTACTTTTTTAGAAACTATAGACGAAAGAAAAAAAGCAAAAATCAAATATTTAGGCGAAGTTACTCCTGAGGATGCAAGAGAAATCGCGACTGCAAGTGACCTTGGTTTAATACCTCTAGAAAATTCATTGTTTAATCAAAGTCGCTTCCCAATAAAATTTTTTGATTTTCTTTCTGTTCATACTCCTGTTTATATGTCAGAGGTAGGGGAGATTGCCAATATAGCACGTGGAATTAACTCCGCTATTATAGGTTCTTCTGACAGAGAGGAATGGGTTAAAGGACTAAATGTAGCAATTGAAAAAATTAGAAGTTCAAAACCTAAAAGTTTAGATTTCGACAAAATTTCAGATTATTCGTGGTCATCTATTGCAAAACAATTGATGGACTTTTATTATAATACTTATAAAAAAAAATATGAGAAATAAAACACCAGTTGTTTTTTTGGCTTGTACTGGGTTAGGTAGGATAAACAGAGGCTATGAATCATTTTCTAGAGAATGTTTTAATGCATTAAAAGATGAAAGTAGTTTTACCATGTACCTTTTAAAGGGAGGGGGTGAAAATGCCAAGCAGGAAATTACAATCCCGAATATTTATAGAAGAAGCTTTTTAGCAAAATTTGTAAATAAATTGTTCGGTATCGAAGAGTACATTACCGAACAATTTACTTTTTTTTTATCTTTAATACCCTTAATTATCTTAAAAAAACCATCAATATTTTATTATAGTGATTTTATTTTAGGCACTTATCTTTGGAACCTCAGGGATAAATTTAAATTTAAGTATAAACTTTTATTTACTAATGGTGCTTCATACGAGCCTCCATTTAGCAGGATGGACCATGTACAGCAACTCTTGCCATTAAATGTTGACTTGGCAAAAAAAAAAGGCTGCTCCGAAGAAATGCAAACAGTACTTCCATTAGGTTTTAATATTAATGTTGATGAAAGGCTCAACGAACTTAATAATAGGGATAATGCTAGAAAACAACTTGGCATTACAGATGATCAAAAAATTGTTCTATCAGTATGTGCTGTAAATAAGCAGAAAAGGGTATCTTACTTAATAAAGGAAATAGAAAAACTGCCAATTAATTATTTTTTAATAGTATTAGGTCAAGTTGAAAATGAATCCAACGAAATAATTAATTTGGCAAATGAAAAAATTCCTGGAAGATATTCTTTTAAGAATGTACCAATGGAAGAAGTTAAATATTTCTATATAGCAGCTGATTACTTTGTATTGGCAGCAATTAAAGAAGGATTTGGTAGGGTTATAATCGAGGCCATGAGTTACGGACTTACCTGTATAGTACATGGTAACCTTCACTTTAGGCAACTTTGCGGTAAAAATGCAAATTACATTAATATGGAAGAAGAAGGTGCTTTGTTTAATTTATTAATTTCAAATAATTTTTATATTGATAGAAATGCTCAAATTTTAGGATCTTTTCAAGCTTATAGTTGGGAAGTTTTAAAACAAAAGTATATTGAAATGATATTATCTATTATTAAAAGCTAAGTTAAAAAGTAATATAAATTGGTTGTGCAATTGTATTTTAAACCTGAAAGAAGTAAAAAAGTACTATATTATTTCCGATTACTTTGTTCTTTCATCCCTAATTGAAGGTTTTGGAAGGGTATTGGTTGATGATTAAGTTATGGACTTATATGTGTAGTACATGATTATATTAATTCCAAGGAGGTACTAAAAGAATCCGGAGTTTATATTGATATGCAGAAAAAAGGAGAGCTTCGTACTTTTTTTGAAATTAATAACACAATATCAACTAATAAAGAAAAATTAATTAAAGCTGCTTATGAAAGCTATTCTTGGGATAAACTTGGTCCTGCTTATGAAGAAATGATTTTATTGCTTGCTAAAGATTAAGGTTAAGAATAACTTTGATCTTTATTCTCCTCTGCAGATATTAAAAAATAATTTTCAAATATCTCAAAACTTTTATTTTTAGTAGATTAGGCCTATAGTTATTAAATGAATAAAACTTTACTTATAATATTACTCACATTTTTATATTCTGTTTCCTTTGCTCAAAATAAATTTGAAGCTTTTATTAAAGATAAATCTACAAGCGAAATTTTAATTGGTGCAACCGCAAGGGTAAACGGAACAACTATTGGTAGCAGTGCAGATATTAATGGTAAGATTGAAATTACTAATATCCCTAATGGCAGGCATGAAATAATTTTCCGTTCCCTCGGCCATCATAATGTTGAAATGGTTTTTACTTTTCCCATTGCTGATAATCTTCAAAACCAAGTCATTTTTTTAAGCGCAAAAAGTGAAGAACTTGAAGAGGTTACTATTACATCTTCGACAAGAAGTAGCAGAGTAATTGATGATATACCAACAAGAATTGAAACAATTTCAGGTGGTGAATTAGAAGAGCAGTCTATTATGCAGCCTAGCAGCATTAAAATGATGCTTACTGAAAGTACTGGTATGCAAACGCAACAGACATCACAAGTTTCTGGTAGTGCAAGCATTCGAATACAAGGTTTAGATGGAAAATATACACAATTATTGCAAGATGGACTTCCTCTCTATGCTGGTTTTGCAAGTGGCTTAAGTATTTTGCAAATACCACCGCTCAATTTAAAAAGAGTAGAAGTGATAAAAGGCTCTTCTTCAACATTATATGGAGGTGGTGCAATTGCAGGTTTGATAAACTTAATCACAAAAGAACCTACAAACAAAAAAGAAATTTCATTTTTAGTAAATGGAAATCAAACTTCAGCATTAGATTTGAGCTCATTTTATTCCGAAAAATATAAAAAAACAGGAATCACTTTCTATACTTCTGGAAATTTTCAAAAGGCTTATAATAATAATAATGATGGGTTTTCCGACATCCCTGAGTTCAGCCGATTCACTTTTAATCCTAAGTTTTTTTATTATCCTAACCCAAAAACTACTTTAAGCATTGGTTTAAATACTGGAATAGAAAAAAGAACAGGTGGTGATTTAAAAGCAATCAGAAACGAAAATGATCCTTTTCATAATTATTTTGAAAGAAATAATAGCAACAGGTACTCAACACAAACTAAATTTGAAAAGAATTTTTCCAATAAAAATATTTTAACATTTAAAAATAGCATTGGATATTTTAATCGAAAAATAGAAAGAAATAATTATGTTTTCGAAGGTGCTCAAGTGGCTTCATTCAGCGAAGTAAATTATCTAATTCCTAATGATAAATCTGAGTGGAACATGGGTTTAAATTATGTGACAGATAACTATAAACAAATTAATCAAACAATTAATAAACTTGATTATTTCAACTCAGCTTTTGGGGTGTTTGGACAAAATAATTTTAGCGTTTCCGAAAAATTTAAAATAGAAAGTGGTTTAAGAATAGATATTACCAACAGACAAAAAGTGTTTGTCTTACCTCGGCTATCATTTTTATATAAAATAAATCAAAAATTATCCTCTAGAGTTGGTGGTGGATTAGGTTATAAAATGCCTACCATTTTTTCGGAAGATGCTGAAGCAAAAGGATTTCAAAATATATTACCATTGGATTTTTCAAAATTAAATGCGGAAAAATCTTATGGTTTTAATGCAGATATAAATTATAAAACAACAATAACTGAAAATATTTCCTTATCAGTTAATCAAATGTTTTTTTTCACAACCATACAAAACCCTCTTATACTTAATCAAATTCCATTATTGATTACTTCATCCTTCGATAATGTAAATGGAAACATTCAAACTAAAGGATTTGAAACCAATGTTAAACTCAGGTTCGATGATCTTTCATTTTATATAGGTTATACATATATAGATGCAAACAGGAAATTTAATAACATAAATTATTTCAATCCCCTCACTGCCAAACATAGAATTAATGGAAATATAATGTATGAATTGAATGAAAAACTACGGATTGCTTTTGAAATGTTTTATGTTGGTCAACAATATTTAAACAATGGGGAGAAAACGAGAGATTATTTTGTAATGGGTATATCTGGTGAATATAAATTTAAATATTTTAGCCTGTTTGCAAATTTAGAAAACTTTTTGGACGAGAGGCAGTCACGATGGGAGGTAATGTATACCGGAACATCTCAAAACCCACAATTCAGAGATGTTTATACTCCTACCGATGGAATTATAATTAATGGTGGCTTTAAATTAAATTTTTAAAATAGGGGTAATGCAAAAAAATAGTAAAAAACCATATTTGTTAGTATTTTTAATTTATGATAATATAGCCATTTTGAGCTTTAAATTTCAAAATTCTTTTACTTATTTCAGATAAACCAACTCTGCACCTATAATTTGATGAGTTTTATTGTCTTGTGCGAATAAAACCATAGCTGCGTTATCAGTATTCAAATCTTCTGGGATATTTAAAGAGAAATTTAAATCATTTGAATTTTTTAATTCTATCATTTCTCTAACTACATTATTTCCTTCAAGTTTTTTACCTGCATTTTCACCTCTGGGTATAGAGTTTTCGGTATGTTTGGCAATTAAAACTGCATAGATTTTTGAATTTCCTATTTTACCTATTAACGACGATTTAACATTTACTTTTTTACCATTTAATGTAAATTGAATTGTTTTAAAACTTATAAAATTAGTTGAAGTTGAAAACTTTGTAATTGATTCTTCAAGGAGTTTTTTATTTGAACCTACAAATTCATCGGTGCCGTTTACAACCAATTGTGGGGTATAAGCACCATCCTTTTTAAACCATTCATTATATTGATATTGGCGCTGAGTCCATTCTTTTTTGCTATATGGATCTTTCCATCCTAAGTGGTTCCAATAATCAACATGGAAAGCAAGCACAATTATTTGTTTTCCATTCACTTTTGAATTTATAAAAGTTTGGTTAACCAATTTATCGGCAGATGGACAACTGCTACAACCTTGGGAAGTAAAAAGTTCTAAAACAGTTACCCCAGTCTTATTTTTTATTTGAGTTTGTGGTAAATGAAAATCTCTAACAATAAATGCAAAAAGATTAAATAAAAAAATGAATATAAATTTCATAATTATTTCGTTAAATCTAAAAATTATTTCTCCCAATGCCTTTTAACAATTTCAAATAATTCAGCATGAAGTGTCTGATTGCAACCTGCAATTAATGACCTTCCAAAAACACAGTCCTGTCCTCCGTAAAAATCTGAAACAATTCCTCCTGCCTCTTGCACTAAACAAATTCCGCCTGCAACATCCCATGAGTTTAAATTGTATTCAAAAAAACCTTCAAACCTTCCTGCAGCTAAATATGCAATATCGATAGCGGCAGAACCCATTCTACGCAAACCGTGTGTCTTACGCATTAATTCATTAAAAATATCTAAGTATTGAGATGATTTTTCAAAATCATAATAAGGAAATCCAGTTGACATCAAACTATCTTTCAAAGAAATTACTTTCGACGTTTTTATTTTCTCTCCGTTACAAAAAGCACCTCCATCTTTCCATGCATAAAAACATTCATCTCTGCTTATATCGTAAACAACACCAATAATTACTTGGTCTTTCGTTGCCAAACCTATACTAATGGCAAAAACGGGTAGGCCATGCATAAAATTTGTTGTACCATCTAATGGATCAATTACCCAATTTAAGTGCTCGGAAGGTTTATTTATGGTGTTCTCTTCAGTAATAAAGCCTGCTTCAGGTAAAATTTCAGAAAGTCGTGTAACCAATAATTTTTCAGCTTCTTTATCAACATATGATACTAAATTATTATTGTGACCTTTGTATTCTATTTTTGTAGAATCAAAAATGGCAGCCTCATTGCGTATAAAAGTTCCTACTTCTTTAGTCAGTTGAATGGTTTGTAGGCAAATATCTTTTAAATTCATTTTTATAAGTTTTAAGATTCGCAATTTGAAAATTTTTTAGATTAAGTCAATAAGTTATTTCTCAATTTGAATACTGATTCCTATTTTTAGCAAAAGAAATTAAAAACTATTCTTCACAAATCTTAATTATGCCCAAGGTTCGTATTCAAACCAGTCAAAATGTATTTATAGAATTTGAAACCGCTAGTCTGGGAGATAGGATTATAGCTGGTATAATTGATTTACTTATTTTATTCTCATACATTATTGCTATTTTGTATTTTTCGAATAAGTTGAATATTAATAGTACGCTTTATTATTTAATTGCCTTTATACCTTATGCATTTTATCATCTTTTAAGTGAAATACTTTTGAATGGTCAAAGCGTGGGAAAAAAAGCAAGAAAAATAAAAGTAACCCGTTTAGATGGATCAGAGCCAACAGTTGGTAATTATATTTTAAGATGGATACTTAGGCCGATTGATTCATTACCATTTGCTTATGGAATTGCCATTATAGCTATTTCAGCAAATGGAAAAGGCCAGAGGCTTGGTGATTTAGCAGCAGGTACAACAGTGGTTAGTTTGGAAAGAAGGGTAAATATTGAAGATACAATTTTACCTATTGTTGGTGACGATTATATTCCTGTATATTTAAATGCATCTTCTCTTTCTGATAAAGATATAGAGCTTATAAGAGAAGTAGTTGGTATTTATATGAAAAATAACAATTTTGAAAGTGATCTTTTACTTCACAAACTATCTGATAAAATAAAAAATATTTTACAAGTTGATAGTCATTTATCTCCCATTTCCTTTTTAGAAATTATAGTGAAAGATCATGCTTTTTTAACTGGAAAATAATTCAGAAACTTTTCACAAAGGTTTAAATCTTTAATAAATGGCTTTGCAAAAGTTAGTTTGCACAATAAAATATATTTTGTTGATTCAAAAGGAAATGAATTTTTTCCTACCAGCATATATTTAGAATAATTACTTAGAAAGATCAATGTAAATTAATAGCTGAACAAGCAAGTAAATGCATTAAGCTTTTCCATTAGGAAAGGCTTTTTTTGTATATAAAACAAAAATGATACACATATTATTTTAAATTCTATAAAACATTGGCATAGATGTAATGCTACTTTTGTAATGTTATATTAATGAAATGATTATGGAAATAGAAGAACCTGCAAAAATTAATAAGACTATAAAATCTAAAAAACAAAATTTCCCTGTTACGGGAATGAGTTGTGCCTCCTGTGCAGTAAGTGTTGAATCTATTATTGCATCACAAAAAGGAGTAATCTCCGCGGCAGTAAATTATGCTTCGCAAATGGTTAATGTTGACTTTGATTCATCAATAACCTCTCCTTCAGAATTACAAAAATCAGTTCAATCAATTGGATATGACATTATAATTGAAGAAGAAAATGCGAAAGAAAAACAAGACGAAATTATCGTTAATAATTATGAAAAACTTAAAAACAAAACAATATGGGCAGGTATATTAGCCATACCTGTATTTATAATTGGAATGTTTTTTATGAATATTATCTACGCCAACTGGATAATGATGATTTTAACCATTCCAATTGTTTTTTGGTTCGGTAAAAGTTTTTTTATAAATGCTTTTAATCAATCCAAATATGGGAAATCAAATATGGATACGCTTGTAGCATTAAGCACAGGAATTGCATTTATATTTAGCGTTTTCAATACTATAAATCCACAATTCTGGCTTCAAAGAGGTTTACATGCTCATGTATATTTTGAATCTGCAGCTGTGGTAATTGTATTTATTTTACTAGGAAAATTATTGGAAGAAAGAGCAAAATCAAATACGTCTTCGGCAATAAAAAAATTATTTAGTCTGCAACCTAAAACGGTATGGATAATTAAAGATGGAATAGAAAATGAAATTCCCGTTGCTGATGTAAAAGTTGGCGACACAATATTGGTTAGGCCAGGAGAAAAAATACCGGTTGATGGTGAATTGATTTCAGAAAATTCTTTTGTAGATGAAAGCATGCTATCAGGAGAAGCTATACCAGTAGAGAAAATAAAAGGCGAAAAGGTTTTTTCAGGAACAGTTAATCAAAAAGGAAGTTTTAATTTTATTGCCGAAAAAGTAGGAAGCCAGACCATGCTTTCTAATATTATTAAAATGGTTCAAGAAGCACAAGGAAGTAAAGCCCCTGTTCAAAAGCAGGTAGATAAAATTGCAGGTATTTTTGTGCCTGTTGTAATTGCAATTTCAATTCTAAGCTTTATTATCTGGATTATTTTTGGCAATGAAAATGCTTTGACTCACGGACTTTTAGCAATGGTTACGGTATTAGTTATTGCATGCCCTTGCGCCTTAGGCTTAGCAACTCCAACTGCCTTGATGGTAAGCATTGGCAAAGGTGCCGAAAATGGTATTTTAATTAAAGATGCCGAAAGTCTAGAATCTGCTCATAAAATAAATGTGGTTATACTTGATAAAACAGGTACAATAACTGAAGGAAAACCAGAGGTAACAGATTGGATTTGGATGTACCCTGAAAAAGAAGCAAAGCTAAAAAGTATTTTAAGTGCCATCGAAATTCAATCAGAACACCCATTGGCGGCGGCAGTAATCAGAAAATTAAAAATTGAAAATATTAAATCTGAAGAAGTTACAAACTTCGAAAGTACGACTGCAAGAGGTGTTCAAGCAATTTGGGAAGGAAATAATTATAAAGTTGGAAATTTATCTTTCTTCCAAGAAAATAATATTGATATTCCAATGAGTGTGAAAGTTCAAACTAAACTATGGCAATCCGAAGCGAAAACGGTCATTTATTTTTCTGAAAACAAACTTTTGCAAGCTGTAATTGCAATAGCAGACCCTATTAAAAAAACATCTGCAAAAGCTATTGAAACACTTAATGAACAAGGCATAGAAGTGTATATGCTTAC
>Ga0123338_10004462_pt1 | contig 12225 bp, 10 predicted proteins | sample grotaG_FD_89793 | JGI IMG/M metagenome (GOLD analysis project Ga0123338, IMG submission 89793) | Glacier valley bacterial and archeal communities from Borup Fiord, Nunavut, Canada, to study Microbial Dark Matter (Phase II) -... | ecosystem: Environmental > Aquatic > Freshwater > Ice > Glacier ... | reverse complement strand
GTTCTCGTTCACAAACCGTTCACAAATATTGAGATAATGGAAGCACTGCTGACTTATGACCGACCAGGCAGACCCGAAAGAACGCTTCACCGTCCGCGTCGCGGACTATGTCAAATACCGTCCGTCATATCCTGCCGACATCGTGCGGACGCTGGCACAGGAATACGCCCTCACGCCCGACTCTGTGATCGCCGATGTGGGCTCCGGAACCGGACTGCTCGCCGAACTGTTTCTCCAGAATGGCAACATCCTCTACGGAATCGAACCGAATGCGGGAATGCGCACGGCGGGCGAACACTATCTTGCAGGTTACGATAGCTTTCACAGCGTCAACGCTGCCGCCGAGAACACTACTTTGCCCGATGGCAGCAGCGACTTCGTAACTGCGGGTCAGGCGTTCCACTGGTTCGATCGCACAAAGTCGAAGACTGAGTTCCTCCGGATACTGAAACCGTCCGGCATCGTCGCGCTCGTCTGGAACGAGCGGGATGGCAGCGCGTCCCCATTCATGGCGGGCTACGAGGAGCTGCTCAATACGGTCGAAACCGATTACAACGACGTGAGCCATAAACGCCTCGACGACAGCATTTTCGACGAGTTTTTCGGCGTCGGTCGCTGGCGAAAATGGTCTTTCGATAACACGCAGACGCTCGACTACGACGGCTTGCGCGGTCGCCTCGCCTCCTCTTCCTACGCACCCCTGCCGGATGACCCCCGCCACGTCACTACTTTCGACACGCTCCGCAAATTATTCGACACACATCAAACCGATGGCACGATCGTTTTCGTCTACAGCGCAACCCTCTGGTGCGGACGACCGCAAACTTCTCCTCACACTTAAAGCCCCGCCTGCAAATTATACCGGCGCTGTCCGACACTTAAAGGAAGTCAACACAACCTTCCAAGGCAGGACGCAGCCGATTTCTAAGGATCTGTAAATATATAACTTCCCGACTCAGGAGGGCGCAGCAAGCAGCGCCCCTACAAATGCCCGGGAGATTATTCTTTTACAGTCCCTAAGCAGTTGGAACGATCGGTTTACCGATTATTGCTGCGCTCCTGCCTTCCGATGCCTTCTATGTATACAGAACTTCGTAACTAGTCGCCCATCATATGATTCCCCAGGCAAAAGCTAACGGGAGTGTATTCTCTCTCCCTCCTTGCGAAGAAGAGGGTTGAGGGTGGTGAATAGTTATAGAGCTTGTGTACATACAGCAGGCGGCGGTTTTAAGGAGCGGCATGAACGCTGCCAGTCGATCCATTTGCTCTATCGCCGCCGGTCTCACCACACAGATGCAGGAGATCGCCCGCCTCGGTCCACTCCATGTGCTTACCTGGGCAAACCGTAACGATCCTGACTGCTGGCTTCAGGTCAGCGTACAGGGCGGGTCGCGCTGCCATTTCATGGTACAATGTTTGCTGCCGCACACCGTTATAAATACTGGTTCGTATGCTGGAGCGCGCGCTTTCAATTTAGCGGAGCCCCGGCGTCTCAAACGGAGGCTCGATCATCTTTTCGATCAGGTCGGCTGGACGCAAACCCTTGCCGATGCGCACGAATGCCTGATCTACTACTGCAGCTCGTCAGCGACGCCAGAGCATCTGCTGGCAGGAGCGGAGGAGACGGCAAATCGGTGCGCTGAGGCGATGTGCCTGCTGTGGCAGAGCGAATGCTTTGCAGACATCGAACTGCTCGCGGCACGAGGCCCGCGCTTCGCCTCTCGCAAGTTTGCCGTTGAGCATGTCGCGAGCCTGCCCCGCGCAGCCTGAATTCCAGCTATATCTAAAAAGTATTTCATGAATCGCAGGAGTGGATTTATAGATGCCAGAGTATGAACCCGTCGTCGGTATGGAGTGCCACGCCGAACTGCTCACCGAAAGCAAAATGTTCTGCGGCTGCAAAAACGAGTTCGGCGGTGATCCGAACACGCACTGCTGTCCGGTCTGCCTCGGCTTGCCCGGCGCACTCCCGGTGATGAACGAAAAAGCGGTCGAGTTCGTGATGCGCGCCTCACTCGCCCTGAACTGCGAGATCAACCCGAACGCCCGCTTCGATCGCAAAAACTACTTCTATCCCGATCTGCCCAAAGGCTACCAGATCAGCGAATACGAGAACCCGATCGGCAGAAAAGGCTACCTCGATGTCGAAGTCGATGGCGTCACGAAACGTATCTATATCCTGCGCGTACACCTCGAAGAAGACACCGGTAAGCTTTTCCATACCTCCGGCAACCGCTCCAGCGTCGATCTGAACCGCGCCGGCGTGCCGCTGATGGAGATCGTCACCGATTTCCCGCCCGATATTCATTCCTCCGACGACGCCCGCGCCTACCTGACCCGCCTGCGCGCGATCCTCACCTATATCGGCGTCTGCGATGGCAAAATGGAAGAGGGTTCGCTGCGCTGCGAACCGAACGTCTCGATCCGCCCGGTCGGTTCCGATACTTTTGGCACGAAGACAGAAATAAAAAACCTGAACTCGTTTCGCGCCGTACAGAAAGGTATAGACTACGAGACGGATCGTCAGGCGGCGCTGCTCGAGCGCGGCGAAAAGGTCCCGCAGGAGACACGTGGCTGGAGCGATGCGCGGCAGAGTACGTTCACGCAGCGTACCAAAGAGGGCGAGCAGGAGTATCGCTACTTCCCGGAGCCAGACCTCGTGCCGCTGCAGATTTCTCAGGAATGGATTGACCGCGTACGCGCCGAGATGCCGGAACTGCCCGACGCCCGCAAGAATCGGTTCATCGAAGAGTACGGGCTGTCCGCCGCCGATGCCGCTCAGCTTACCGATCTTCGTGCGCTCGCCGACTATTTCGAGACTGCTGCGAAACTGTCCGGCGACCCGAAAGCGACCGCGAACTGGATGATGGGCGACCTCACACGACTGCTGAATGCCGAAAGCAAGGACATCACTGCGAGTCCCATTTCGCCTTCGCACCTCGCAAGTATGGTTGGCATGATCGCCGACGGCACGATCAGCGGCAAAATAGCCAAGTCTCTGATTGAACTGATGTATTCCAGCGGTGAAGACCCGCAAAGTATCGCCGAGCGCGAGGGGCTAAAGACGGTGCGCGATACCGGCGCATTGAATGCTCTCATCGACCAGGTGTTCGCCGAAAACGCGGGAGTAGTTGCCGACATCCGCGAGCGCGGGCTGATCAACAAGCGTGGCTTCCTCGTCGGACAGGTGATGAAAGTCTCCGCAGGCAAATTCGATCCGAAAGACGTCAATAGCCTGCTCGACGAAAAATTGAAGAACCCAGAGGGCTAAAACCCCGATCCGTCTGGCACTACACACCTCGGGGTTAAAACCCCGATTCGGCTGGCAGAGGCGGCACATCCGGCTTCGAGCGGCGATACGTTCTGCTCCGCTTCAAACGTATTCGGCTTCGCTTTGAATGTGCTTTGTTTTGATTTCCGCCGAGCGTCCTTCGGAAGCGAATGCCGAACTGTCAGATGCCTGTGTCCTGAGGATAACCAGCCGCAGGCTCCCGAGCGAAAAATTTATTTCGTCACTATTGTGTCTGCAAGCTGTCAGGAGACGGCATTCATTCTATTGAGGATCTCGCTGCATAAGGTCGATAGTTAGCTTCTTGTCACGAAAACGTGGTCTCAATTATGGGTCGCTGCTTACAAACAAGCCTGATATTCCTGACTATTACCGGTGTGCCGCTGGCTGCTCGCGCCGATAAGGTCGATGACCTTATCCGCGATCTTTCTTCGAGCAGCGTTTCGCTGCGTGCCGATGCGGCGGAATCGCTCGTTCGCAACAAAAGCAAACGCGCGATTCCCGCGCTCATAAAAGCAATGGGCGATCCGGTGGAGTCCGTGCGCGGGCAGTCGCTGCGCGCCCTCGCCTCGACCGTCGATAAAACAAATGTCGCGATGCTGATTGCGGCGCTTCGCGACCCGAATCCGAACCGGCGGGCGGGCGCAGCGACTCTGCTCGGCATACTCAGCGATCCGCACAGCACGAACGCACTCGCTCACGCGACGAAGGATTCAGACGCCCGCGTACGCGCCCGCGCCACCGAAGCGCTCGGCACGATCGGCGACCCGCACGCCGCCGATACGCTGCGCCCGCTGCTCGCCGATTCTGACGGACGAGTGCGTCTCAAAGCCGTGATCGCGATCGGACGGCTGCGCGACAAAGTCAGCACGACCTCCGTCGTCGCTCTGCTTCACGACAAAAGTCGTGATGTGCAGCAGGCGGCAGCCGTCGCGCTCGCACAGATCGGAGATCGCAGTGTGGTGCCCGCCCTGCTGCACATCGTCGAGAAGCCGGATGACAAAAACCACCCGGTCGATCCGTTCGGCGTTCGCTTCTATGCCGCCTACACGCTCGGTGCGCTCGGCGACAAGCGCGGACTGATAGTTTTGCGGAAAGGACTGAACGATCGCGATAAGTTTATTCGCGTCGCAGCAGCCGGCGCGCTCGGCGGTATGCGCGATAAGGCTGCGATCCTGCCACTGACCGGCGCACTCAAAGACCCGTTTGTGCTGGTACGCTTCACCGCCGCACAATCGCTCGGCAAAATCAAAGATCGCGCCGCCGTTCCCGCTCTAATTAAGGCACTCAAAGACTCCAATGAGGACGTTCGCGAGCAGTCTGCCAAAGCGCTCGGCAGAATCGGCGATAAATCCGCCGTTCCGGCGCTGATCGAGATTTTCATCGACAGCGACGAGGCGATCCCAAAAGCTGCTGTACTCGCGATCGGCTTCATCGGAGATAAGTCCGCTCTGCCCGCTGTGCGCCGCCTGCTGACACACAAAGACGCCACGGTCCGGCAGGCTGCCGCCGATGTCGTGAAAATGCTGGGCGGCTGAAGCGCCTGGGCGCTACGTCCGTTGGCTGTGGCATTGAGGGAAACATTTCGCGCATCACACAGGTATTATCTATTGACAATGCATTGTTTGTTTACCCGCAGACCGAGGAGCAGAATGAAGCCCGATCCGATACCTGATTCACAAACCCATAATAGAAAAACCAGAACAGCCAGGATCACCGTTTCGCGACCGACGGTCGGCACGCTATTGAAAGTCGGAACAATAGTGACGGTTGGAACAATAGTGACGGTTGGAACAATGATTGCGCTCGGTTCGATGACACTCTCCGCGCAGGCACAAAAACAAAAATCGGGCTCTGACACGAAACCGGGTGTGACAAAACCCGTGCCGCCATCCATTTCAAATCCGCCTTCGACCGGGAAGCTAAATACGCAGCCAGATACAAAATCGAAGTCGAAAACCGCTGTCAAAGCGCGCCCTGTCTCGCCTCAGCTGGCGTCGGAAGCGATCATTGCCGACGTACTGCAGCAGGTTTGGGATCAAACCGACGAGCATTTCCATGAGGGCGAATATAACCATGTCGTCAATCTCAGCCGTATCGTCGTGCAGGGCGACCCACAAAATGTGGAAGCCTATTCCAACAGCGCCTGGCTGCTCTGGAGCACAGACCGCAACGATGAGGCGGTAGAGATTCTCAAACAGGGCGTCACTGCCAATCCTAGAACGTACTATATGTATGACGAACTCGGAATGCACTATGCGACACGCCGGAGGCAGTATGCCAGCGCATTGCCGCTGTACGAACAGGCAGTGAAATACCCCTGCCCGTTTCAAACATGGAATGGTCTGGCGAACTGCTATGAGAAGACCAATCAGTGGGAAAAAGCCGTAGCTGCCTGGGAAAAAGGCGCGAGTATACCGGAGGACGGTGTCGCCAGAGTTCGGCTTTCACGCGCTAAGAAGCATCTTACAGACCAAAAGTAGCATGACTGTTTATTGAAATCAGTGACGCTATTTTCGAAAACGACCATTGTGTTTTCGAAAACAAGGACGCTGGGAATTATTCACCCCAACCCTCTCCTTCGTAGGAGAGGAAGAGAAGACACTTCTCGTTGGCTTTTGCTTCCGTGAAGGTACACTGGTCAAACAGTTTTCACGCTGTTTTCTAAAACCAAAGCTTTGCAGCGCTCCTGCTGTGCATAGCGGGAGAGAATTGATGGAGCAACCAAAATGATGCCACATTCGATCGGCGGCTGCCTTGCTATAGCGATCAATATCTATGTTTTCATACTACTTCTCGACGTGATTTTGAGCTACGTAACGCTGACCGGCAAAATTTCGTCGTTTCATCCGCTCGTGCAGAACATTCGGAAAATGACGAGTCCGGTGCTTGATCCGATACGAAAAATACTGCCGCCTTATCGTACCGGGAACCTCGACTTTTCCTCGTTTATAGCGATGTTCGTGCTGCAGATGATCGCCAGCAGGCTGTGGGGCAGGTAGCAGTTGCCCTCTTTCCGGCTCGATTTTGCCGTTTATACCGACTGAAATTCGCAGGGAGCGCTAATGACGTCCGAACCAGCTAGTGCCGAACCAATACCGGACGTTCTTCCAGCCATACGCGCCAGGTCGTTCTTCGAACGGATTGACAGACTGTTCCGAAACACCCTCTTTTTGAGCATAATGCTCGCCGCGCTGATGACGTTTCTGGTGCTGCGGACACTCTTTTTCAGCCCGGAATCGGCTTACGAGCGCGATATGTCTGACATGGCGGAGCAGACCACCACTGCACTTGTGGAGACCAAAGACGCCTATCGCCCGGAGCTGGTCACCACCCCACTCAGTGTTCCGGTCAAAGCGCCCTCTCTGCCGCCGACGATGCCGGTCGCTCTGCCGAAAACCCTGCCTGGCGTACCGATAAAATCTTCCGTTCCGCCGATCCCGATTTCTACTGGTTCCTCAAGAAGACACACCAGCAAAGACTCCAGCTCATCCAGAGTCAGCAGACTGGCGGCACGCGCGGCAGCCCATGCAAATGGCGAGGATGCGATCGAAGCATGGCGAAAACTCGCGACCGGTAAAGCGCGCCGCGCCGCAGAATGGCGCCGCCTCGGCATTTCGCTCGCGCTGTTTGGCAAACGGGGTGCGCTCGACGCATTTCATCACATCGGCGACCTTTTTCCGATTGAACAGACGAAGGAGCTGCTGGCGGCACGCATGGCGGTGAAAAAAGCTGGCGGCGCCGATCCTTTCGGTCACCGCCCGGTTCCACTGACAGCCGCGCAGGAGATGGCGGTCTGGAATGCGATCTATGGTGACGGGTCGATCGCAAAAGCGGATGTCGCCGAATTGAGGCACAGCCTGTCGCTGTTGCGGCTCGGCTGGTTCGAGAACATCGCTGCTGCGCAGCTCTACCGGAAAGCGGGCATGCAGGCAGAATGCGTAACAGCCGCGAACGCCGCCACGGTCTCGGTAAGCCAGTATCGATCGGTGCGCTGGGCAGAATTCGGCGCTTTTCTGCTGGGCATCCTTGGACTGCTAGGGCTCGGTTTCTACTGCCTGGTTCATGCCGTGCAGCGTCTCAGCGATGCTCAACTGCGAGCAGCCAATCGCGCCGCCCCCTATGCATCTACTCCCCATCCTGTAAATCCCTACTCTGTCAGCCCGTACAATCCAGGCGCTGACGGTTTCTCGCAGCCAGCCGGCATTCCCAACAATGTCAACTATCCGCCAGCGGATCAAGGAACGATGCCGCCCGGGCAGTCCAATCCATCCGATTCTTCCTCTCCGACGCCACAGTACACACCGTCGGGTCAGCAGCCCTATCCCTCTCATCTACCTCAGCAGTATGCTCCGCCCTCAGGGCCGCAGTCTGCTGCGATACCCGCGTCCGTATTCAAACGCGCCGCAGAACTTTTTCCGGTGCATGTGCTGCTGCTGTCATTCCTCGTCTACATGGTCGCGCACGCAGGTATCGGACTGCTTGCCGGACTCGTGCTGAGCCCGCTGCGCCTCCAGATCAGCAGATTGAACGGCACCGACCGACTGCGGCTCGAGCTGCTGCTGCAAATCGGACTGTATATCCCGATCGTGCTGCTCACGCTCGCCGTCTTCCGATGGCGGACGAAGTTCGATCCGCTGACCGGGGAGCGTTATACGCTTCGGCGAATGCTGACGCACATCGGGTTCCGCTCACGCAATGTACTTGCGGACATCGGCTGGGGCGCGATGGGTTATGCGATGGTGGTGCCGCTGATGCTGCTAGTCGGCGTGATTTCGAACGCGCTGTTCAGCCGTTATCATACTCCGACCAATCCCGCATCTTTCGAGACGCTGGCGGCGCAGATGACCATCGATAAGGTGCTGGTGCTGTTTCTAGCAGCGGTCGCTGCGCCCTTCGTCGAGGAGATCATGTACCGCGGGCTGCTCTATCCTGCGCTCAGAAAACGGTGGGGTATCGGGGGCGCAGCAATGCTTTCCGGCGCTATTTTCTCCGGCGTCCATCCAACGCTGCCGGGCGGATTTCTGGTGATATGGGTGATCGGTCTTAGTCTGGCGCTGCTCTATGAGTATCGAGGTTCGCTGCTGCCGGGGATGGTGCTGCACGGCATCAACAACGCCCTGATCACGCTGACGGGCTTCGCCCTTTTCGCCAACTGATTCACAGCATAACGATCTGACGGACGCCTATCTGAAGCGTGTGCCATAGCCATCAAGTAAGCGGAGTGCCGGTGATGCGACGGTAAGCTTCGCGGTACTTCTCGGCAGTGTGCGCGACGACATCGTCCGGCAAATAGGGCGCGGGAGGCTCTTTGTTCCAGCCGGATTCGACCAGCCAGTCGCGCACGAACTGCTTGTCGTATGAGGGCTGATTGTAACCGGGCGCATAGACGGATTTGTCCCAGAAGCGCGACGAATCAGGGGTCAAAACTTCGTCGATCAGCGTGATCGCACCGCCGTGCATTCCGAACTCGAACTTCGTATCGGCAATAAGAATGCCCTTCTGCCTCGCTCGCTCCGCCGCCGCATTGTAGAGCGCGATGCTGATTTCCGACAGCCGCTGCGCGGTCTCTTTGCCGACGATCTGCCCCGCCTCCGCGAGCCCGATGTTCTCGTCGTGACCGGTCTCCGCTTTGGTCGCCGGGGTGAAAATCGGCTGTGGGAGCCGGGCGCACTCCTGCAAGCCTCCTGCCAGATCGATGCCGTGCAGCGTAACCGCTCCATGCGAACCACCAGCCGACAGATACTCTTTCCAGAGCGAACCAGCGAGGTAACCGCGCACGACACATTCGATCGGGAATGCCTGCGCCTTGACTCCGAGCATCGCCCTGCCTGCAAGCGCAGCCCGCAGTCCCGGCGTTACTGTCGCGCCTGCCTCGGTCAGCCGCGCGGCAATTACGTCATCGTCTACGGTAATATAATGGGTTGCGACGAGCGGGCACAAAGTCAGAAACCAGTGTCGCGACATCTGGTTCAGCACACGTCCTTTGTCGGGAATGCCATTGGGCATCACGACATCGAAGGCGGAAATACGGTCTGTGGCGACAATGAGAAGCGTGTCGCCGAGATCGTAGACGTCGCGCACTTTGCCGGTCGCAAACTTTTTCAGTCCGGGAATATCGGTTGTCAGCAGGGGAGCGGTCATTAGTAGTATGTGCCTCGTTTTTTGCAATTCGCAGATGGGTCGGAGTTTGAGTACAGGCAGGGGTGCGTTCCGGAACTCCAGACCACAGATGTATTCGCGTGTCCGAGCAATTCTAGACGCAAAAATCAGCCCGTACTTCAATTAGTAGTCAGTTAAGCAATGTTTTGTGTCTTCAATATAGGCAGTAGCAGTGTAACAACTGCAATACGACGCGGCGCAAAAGGACAAAACTTGTCTTAACTAACGATCAGGCAGTTTCTGGATTTCTGGATCGTTGGGCAGAGCACGTTTGGTGAGTGCGGCGAGTGTCCCGCGAACCGGGTCGAAATCGGACCACGCAATGTGTGTCGTGCGCCCGGCAGCGTCCTTCGTCAACATCTGCATCTGGTTGCATTGAAAGTCGAACAGCGCTTCCAGTGTCCCATTATCGCACTGCAGGCGATAGGCGACGTTCGGCGCGAAGTCGCAGTCTTTCTTGCTGCCGCCGCTGTAGGTACGCGCGTCCCTGAGAAGTACCGTGATACTCTGCCCTGATGCCGCATCGAGTTTGTGCGTCTCGCCCGCGATCTCGAACCCGTGAAAATCAATGCCGAACTCTTTATGCTGGCCGATCACAGCGCGTTTCGGCTCCTGCACCCAGTTTGGGTCGATGCGACAGGCTTCCACACTCCTAACGGTTTGCAGCATCGCGACCGTCCGGCTGCCCAGACGCATCCGTACTCTGCCCGTCGGGGACAGCACATAGGCGGCGAAAGATAGAGCGACGAGCGCGGCGACAAGCGCGATCATTCGTATTCGTACCCGCTTCGATGACGCAAGTTTTAATGGCATGGCATGTGCTTTCCTGGTGTTCACTCCCGATGGTACCATTCTAGCACTCTGTCGCCGACAAGTCAATTCCATTGCAGGCTCAGGAAAATAGAAAACAGGAAAATAGAGACCAGGGAAATACAATGGCGTTTCTGAGAGGACGAGATTTGAGAGAACGAAATTTGAGAAGGCAAGGACTGTTTACGCTCACGACAATATCAGCGCTGCTGCTGTGTCGCATCGGGCAGACGCAAAACAAGCCAGTCGTTCCCGATCGGAATATCGAGGCGCTGAAGCTTATGGCGCGCTGGGTACAGGCTCCTCCGCAGGTAAAATATGCGTTGATCGAGGAGTTTCTGCCAGGCGGGCGTGACACTGAAGCCGCCGAATATTTTCACGAACGCGCGCTCGCACATCCGAACGATGCATTGATGCTTGCGGGCGACGCACTGTTTCAGGCGCGGGTCGCTGCGACGCTCGATCTGCCGATGGAGCGGCTGCCAGCAGTCAACGAGGCATTCGAGAAACTCGACCGCGCCGTCGCGCTCGCAGAAAATGCTACTGCTGGCGGCAACACTGTCGCCAGCAAACCAACCTTTGCCTCCGCTGTACCACGCTGCTTTCGGGGGATTGTCGCAGCGCATCTCCCACGTTTTCTCAACCGAACCGAAGGCGCAGCTGCCGACCTGAACGCTGCGCTGGAAGCATGGAAACAGAACTCCGACTCTCTTCCGCATGGGCTGCGGCGAAGCGCGTATCGCGCGCTGTCGAAGGTATATTCCACGCTCGGCAAGCCGAACAAAGCCAGAGATGCGCTCAGCAAGTCTGGCTCTCCTGCTATCGATCCCTCACAGCCTCTTTTCACGACAGAAGCCAGTTTCTCCAGGAAGACAGGGTTCCGATTTACATCGCCGCATATCCTTGAGGCTGCCCCCGGAGTGTTTCTGGCGCAGGGATACGATCTTACCGACATCGCATTCGTTCGTACCACTGCAGGAGTCGTCGGAATCGACAGCGGCGCAGTTCCTGCCAATTTCGACGCCGCAGTTGCCGAGCTTCACAAAGTCCAGGCGGGTACGCTTGTCGCACGTATGCAGACAGGAAGCCTTTGTGATCCGGTGGATACGAAAGCGAATCTCCAGACACAAACGAAGTTGGAACGGCGTACGATCGGCGGGGTTGTTTTCGACATTTATCCGGCGTCATTGGTCACTGCTGGCGCCTCTGGCAAAAGCTTGATTTATTTGCCTGCCAGCAGAACAGCGTTCGTCGGGGACGCGTTTCTGCCGTCCTGCGACGCAGGGAGATCATTCGGCGGCAAAGCGGTGGATGGCGCTGCTGGAAGCGCGGAAAGGCTTTTTGCGCTGCTGCAGCTGCTGAGTTCGCTGAAGCCGAAACTGCTGCTGCACGCTTACGCGCCGCTGACGGAGTATGTCACTGCAGATTCGCTGCCCGGATTGGAAATCGCGTTGCATGAAATCCAAACCAAAACCGAAGAGCAGATCGCCGCACAAAAATCGCTGTTTGAAACGCTCGCGATCGATTCAGTACCCGATCGGCTACAGGCGTATCCTTCCGCCGCGCTGCCATTCCTGCTGATACGCGACACCGTCGTGCGTCATATATATCAGCAGAAATCTCTGTCCCGTACGCCGAAATCAAGCAGTCTTGCAATACAGGATGATCTGCCGCCGCAGCGAATGGCGGGCGCCTTGAAACTGACAGCAGGCGGAAAAGAGACGGCTTATGTACGTGCTCTGCAAACCTTACTGAAGCAGGACGATATTCCGAGCGCGCTCCGTATCGCCGATCTAGGTCTCAAAACTCATCCTCAAAGCAAGCCGATTTCTGCCCTGCGCAGACAGTCGCTCAGCAACCTGCTCGTCAAAACCCAGCACCTCGCTCCATTTGCCTTCCTTTACTATTCGCGTTTTGTGGACTTCGAGTTGCCCCCGATTTCGTAACCGCTGCTCCCCCTCCTT
>Ga0123338_10004459_pt1 | contig 12227 bp, 9 predicted proteins | sample grotaG_FD_89793 | JGI IMG/M metagenome (GOLD analysis project Ga0123338, IMG submission 89793) | Glacier valley bacterial and archeal communities from Borup Fiord, Nunavut, Canada, to study Microbial Dark Matter (Phase II) -... | ecosystem: Environmental > Aquatic > Freshwater > Ice > Glacier ... | reverse complement strand
CCTCAGAATGGCTAAGCTAGTGCCATTCTGAGCGCTAGCGAAGAATCTCTTTAATATTTCTTGTTGCAACAAGCCCTATGTTTGTAATAATATGATTTAATCACATCCCATACTAATTTGCAATTGAAAAGCTAATAATTCAGAAGTTCCATAGGCTTATGTTTTCTTTTCATCTGGGAGAGTAATAGTTCTGATTCTCTCCAAAGCCGGACCTTCAATTACTTCTCCATCTATAGAGAACCTTGAACCATGACAAGGGCAGTCCCAGGTTTTTTCTGCCTCATTCCACTGAAGCTCACATCTTAGGTGAGTACAAGCAGTTTCCACAATATGCAGCAATCCATCCTTGTCCCTATAAGCTCCAATCTTGTCACCTTTAATAGTTACTACCCTTCCTTCATCCCTAGAAATCTCAGATAGAAAGTCAAAGGGAGGCGTAATCTTTCGTAGAATCAAATTATTAATGACTCCTCCTGTATTTTTAAAAAGGTTCTTAACTGAAGCCTTCAGATTGAGCCTAGAGGGATTGTACAGTTCTTCCCAAGGACTGTATTTATCTACTATCTTGTCCCTAATAAGTATAGCTGACATTTGTGAAGAGGTCATTCCCCAGGTATTAAAGCCTGTCGCAACGTATACATTCTCATGATGCCCCGTAAGATGGCCTACATATGGAACGCTATCCAAGGGTATTAGGTCTTGAGTTGACCATCTGTATAGGACTTCCTTTACTCCATAGTTTTCTTTAGCAAATGTGAGTAAATTGTCATAATGAATCAAGGTTTCATGCTCAGTTCCTACTTTATGACTATCACCTGTGAAGAGAACTGCCTTCTCCCCGTTTATGTTTACAGACCTTAATGATCTTGGAGGGTCTTCCGCATTCTTATACATTCCACCCTCGAACTCCTTAATTGTCTTAGCCGCTACCACGTAGTCCTTCTCTGCATACAACTTTATAGGATACAGCCCAGTTCCTCCATGGAAGGGAAAATGGCATGCCATCACAGCATAGTCGCACCGAATCTTTTGTCCTCCATCAATAAATACCTTAAGCTTTCTATTTCCCTCAAGACTTTCCAGTATATCAATTACCTTTGTGTTTTCAAAAATCGTCTCACCATCAGTATCTATTTCATCACACAGAAACTTTAGATACTTACGTGGATGGAACTGGTATTGATCTGGGAAACATACGGCGGCTTTCACATCAAACGGTAGCTTAAGCTTAGTCTCATATTTTGCATGTATATTTAGGTCTCTTGCAGCACTTACTTCTTTTTCAATATCGGATACATAGTCATCAGACTGCGTATATACATATGAATTCTGCAATTCAAGGTCACAGTCAATTTTTTTCTCTTTTACAAGGGAAACCAAAAATTCCTGTCCTTTTTTATTTGATTCAGCATATAACTCAGCCTTTTCTTTGCCGAAATTGGATATAAGTTTATCGTAAATCAAATCATGCTGGATTGTAAGTTTTGCAGTTGTATGACCAGTGGTTCCCGCAGCAACCTTATCAACATCCAGTAAAGCAACCTTAAGTCCATTTTTTTTAAGCATATATGCACAGGTTATTCCTGTTATCCCTGCACCTATAATTACTACATCTACGTCCATGTCTTTATCAACCTTTGGATACTCCTTAAAGTGAGTTGAATCCATCCAATACGAGATAGACTTATCTGGCAAATTAATCATATTCCCTCCGAAAAACTAAATATTTTGTAAGTGTTTCTCGTAGTATTTTCTTCTTTAAAAGGCGATTATATGTAAGCGTATTTTTTATTTATTAGCTTGTTGGAATCCCCTCTCCTCAAAAAAAAGGCCAATTATAATTTACTATGTTTTGATAGTTATTGTATAATATTAAGAATGGCACTTAACGTTTAGTTAACTGCTTTCAATCTATAATAATAAAAAGGAGTGATTTTACTATGTTTACAGACCACGTAGGCCTTAAAGTGAGGGATCTTGATTCCTCCGTTAAATTTTACTGCGAGAACCTAGAATTTGAGGTGGAATCTAAGTACGAGAATGAGATGTCTAATATTGTTTTTATTAAAAATGAAAACACTGTTATTGAATTGATTTGTCCGAAAAATGGAGAGTATGGTCAAGTTCCAAACGGAATTATAAGTCACCTTGCCTTTACTGTAAAGGATATGGCTTACTATATAGATAAGCTTAAGAAAAACAATGTATCTTTTGTAACTGATGAGCCAAAAAAGATGGAAAGCAAACAAATAATATTCTTTACAGGCCCTGACGAAGAAAGGCTAGAGTTCGTTCAATACTTGTAATGAACCGTCCCACCTATTTCTATTTTTTAAAATAATACTATAATGTAAATTAATAACACTTTAATGTATTGTGTTATTAAGCTAGTGGTATTATAATCCCTATGTTGTATAAATTTGTAAATATAGGAACGAAGATATGGATGAAAAGATTGAAATACTTAGAGAAGAACTTTACCAATTAACAGAAGATGATACCTGTTTGTATTCAGAGAAAATATTAAAACTTAGCCAGAAATTAGACAAGCTTATAAATTCATATTATGAAAATATTATGTATAAAACCTAGTCCGAAACAAGGGGACGGTTCTCCCGTTTCATTCTTCGAATGAAACGGGAGAACCGTCCCCTTGTTTTGTCTATCTTGTAGTTAGATACAGGTACAAAAGCTTTATAGTATTTTCCATAGCACTATAGTGAGTTCTCTCCATTCCATGGGAAGCGCTTACCCCCGGGCCTATCAATGCCCCTCGAATGTTGTTCCCTGCTTTTAAGGCGGCACCTACATCAGAACCGTATTTAGGATATATATCCACCGCATATTTCAAATCATTTCCCTTGGCCAGATTAACAAGCCTTGTAACCATATTATAGTCGTATGGGCCACCGGAATCCTTTGCACAAATGGATACATCCTCCTCAGTGCAACTCAAATCATCACCTATGCAGCCCATATCCACAGCAAGCATCTCAGTTATGTCCTCAGGAATATATGCTGCTCCATGGCCAACCTCTTCGTAGGTTGAAATGAATATCTTGGTGGTGAACTCAGGAACTATGTTTTCCCTGTTAAACAGCTCAAGTAAGCCCATAAGGCAGGCCACGCTTCCTTTGTCATCGATAAATCTTGACTTTACAAAGCCTGTCTCTGTAATAGTTGTCTTTGGGTCAATAAAGATGAAATCCCCAGGACATATTCCAAGTTTCTTTACATCTTCTTTAGAATAAACGACCTCATCAATTCTTATTTCCATATTCTCAGGGTCCCTCTTTTTAGTGCTACTATCCTCAAAAACGTGAGCCGCTGCACTGGTGCTTAAAAAGGTTCCCGTATACATTCTATCGTCCCTAGTCCTAATCTTACAGTACTCCCCATCTAAAGTAGGCACAATTGGGCCACCTATCAAGGTAAACTTTAAGGTGCCTTTTGAAGTGACAGACCTTACCATAGCTCCCAAAGTATCTACATGGGCACATAGACCGATTATATTATGGCTGTGCTGACCATTTATTGTTATTATTCCGCAGCCCTTGTTTGTTATGGCAAAGTCATATCCCAGGCTGTTTGTCCATGTTTTAATCAGCTCCATAATATCAAAACAAAAACCCGTTGGACTGTTATGCTCAAGCAACCCTTTAGCCGTTTTAAGTACAAAATCTTTATTTATTTTAAGATCCATGCAATACCTCCCATGTACAAACTGTATTCATCCAATAAATATAACAAAATCATATCATGACCTTAATAAATATTTGCTTCTATCTCCCGCATGATATACATACAGTCTGTGAAGCGGCCTAGTACACGCTATATACAGCAGCCTTTTGTCAAACTCTGTATTGTAGTTCACATTCGATGCATTATAGACAAGTACCCCATCAAGCTCCAAACCCTTTGCTAGGTACGTAGGCATAATAGTTAATTTACTTTTATAATCACCATCTATATCGTCGATCACCCTACAACTTATTCTATCTCTTAATCTTTGAAATATTCCTTTTGCCTCTTCCATGGTTTTACATATAAGTGCTATTGATTCAAAGCCCTGTTTTCTAAGTGCCTGTACATCTTCTATTATTGTTTCCTCCATCAGTTCAATGCTATCCATTTTTTTGATTAAAGGCTCCTCATCATGTCTTTCAAAGGCTATCGCTTCAGAGGTTTTACCTAATATGCCCTTGTTAAAGGCATTTATTTCAAATGAAGACCTATAACCCTTATTGAGGGTGACTTTTACTCTCTTTTTCTTCTTCAATATCTTTTCTATATCATCATATATTTCATTTGACCCATTTTTTTCAACACTTTGGTTAAAGTCCCCTAATATAGTGAATTTGGCATCTTTAAATAGCAACTTGAAAATATGATAATTCATTGGATAATAGTCCTGAGCTTCATCAATTACGGTCTGCCTAACCTCGCCAAACATTTCATTTCCCTCAAGTTTTATTTTCAAATATAGCAGGGGAGCGCAATCTTCATATGCCAGATATCCCTTCTTAAACATATTTGAGGTAGTCTCTAAAATTTCATCTATATCTTCAGGAAGCTTGAGGCCCTTTGCAATCTTTAAAAATAGTTGCTTATTTTCAAACAAAAGCCCGTACATTTTAACATAATCTTGTATAGTAAATAGCTGTATATAGTCCTTTAATCTCCTTGCTTCCTTCATAGCTAGCAAGCGGCTATACTCCTGCTTGTCAAAGGGGTGGTTGTCACATTTATCAACCACACTGAGAATTCTTTCTTGTCTGTCTTTTTGAAAAGGCTCAACCTTATTAAATATCATACTTTCAATTCTTTGGAGCCTTTTCACAAGGGGCATATTGATTTTATCATTAAGAAAAAAGTCCCTTATGAGCTCTCCATTTACAACAATTTTACCGTCGTAATATATATCCTTGAACTTAATATCATTTTTCTCATAGTACTTTATAAATCTATTCAATATTTCTACAAACTCAGTTGAGCCTTTAAATTCAATGGCTCTTTGCTCTCTTTGAGACATCTTTTTGCCTTGAGTTAATATAAGCCTCTCCAGCTGTTCCTCTCGAGTTTCCCTTCTTAGTCTACTAGGTAAAAATTTTGCAAAAACCTCCTCTAAGGTAAGCTGCTCAACATTTTCCTCCCCCAGCTCTGGAAGCACACTAGAAATATAATTACTAAATGCCAGATTTGGTGAAATTATTATGATATTATTTCTCTTAAGCTTATAGCTTAGACCCTCATAAAGAAGAAAGGCAATTCTATGCAGCGCAATTGAAGTCTTCCCGCTTCCTGCCACACCTTGTACAATAAGCAACTCATTTTCAGTATCTCTTATTATTACGTCCTGTTCTTTCTGAATTGTCTCGACAATGTTCTTCATTTTAGAGGAAGCATTATGGCTCAGAACCTCTTGAAGTATTTCATCGTTTATTGTTATACTGCTGTCAAAAAAATATTTGAGTTCAGTGTCTACAATTTTATATTGTCTCTTTAAAAAGATCTCTCCGATTATCTTCCCATTTGGTGATTTGTAATCACCTTTCCCAAGTTCGCAACTGTAAAACATTCCAGAAATAGGTGCACGCCAGTCATAAATAATAATCTCACTTGTTTTAGCGTCAGACAGCGTACCTATACCAATATAAATTTTTTCAGCATCAGCATAGTCCTCTTCCTTAAAGTCAAACCTTCCGAAATAAGGCGACTTTTCTAGGCGCTTCAGCTGTGCAATTTTCTTCTTCGTAATATTATAATTGGTAGTATCACTTGTATATTGGGATAGATACTGGTTCATCTCCACTAGCTTGTCAAAATCAGCAACACTATGGTTACTCTCATCCCACATTTCTTTTCCTGAAGTAATTAGAGCATCCAGCCTTTCCTCTAACAGTCCTTCTTCCTTATAAAGTTGTTTACTGATACCGTCTAGGGCATTATCAAGGTATGCCTGCTCTTCTTCCTGACTATTGTGGAATTGGTCCATTTTATCACTCTCCTAATTATTTATAAAACCCGTTGACACCAATATTAATTAGTGATATCATTATTTGTAATATAGCTTTAAATATGATATACTTGTTTGTTTTGTACCCATCGTTATATTTTATAACTAATCACTGAGAATGTAAATAGTATTTTATATAAAAGCCAAAACGCCATCTCATAATTGAGGTGGCGTTTTGGTTTAGTGCCATTTTTAAATCTTCCAAGTTGATTTGACAACCAAAACTCTTCATGATATAAATATTAGTATTACTTATACATTAGGGTAGGTATTACATATTGTAAAATTGAAAATAGCAAACCCATTGAAAAGTGGGGACGCAAAGCTTCAAGTCTAAGGCATTAATATGCTATGATAGTTGAGTTGCCAATTTATATTGAATTATGTGTCAAATGCATACTGATTATTCTAAAGATACACTGTGACTTAACCACGCCTTTTTCTATGTGTCCTTAAGAGTGTCTATTCATTTTACTCTTCTTTAAGTCCCAATTGTGCAACTTAAAATAGTGTTATTATATGTCTCCTAGGCTACTTACTTTTATCAATATAGAAGTAAGCCTTATTGTTATAGATATTTATGACATCATATACTTTTGGGGAAAAGAGGAGGATACATGAAACTAGCATTATTAAACGATAAAATCATCGGACGCCAACTGGAAATGCCTATTTTTTCAGCAGAAGGCATAATTATTTTAAACACTGGTTATGTTTTAACTTCCCAGATTATTTCACGACTTAAAAGCATGAGCGTGGGAACCGTATATATAGATGATAAGAATTATGAAGATGTTATTATCCAGGAATTGCTTGACTCATCCTTAAAACTTAAAATCGCCAAAACTTTTAAACAGGTTTTTGACCAAGTTAAAAATAAAAAAGTACTTGAGCCTGATATGGCAAGAGGAATTGTAAATGATATTCTTGATAATATGGTAATCTCGGAGAATTCCATTATCTCCTTTGATAGTATAGGAGATAGAAATACAGATATTTGCTATCATTCTCTTAACGTCACAGTGCTTTCACTCTTACTTGGCATTTCAGCCGAATACAATTATACTCAGCTTGCTGATCTAGGTGTCGGTGCTCTATTACACGATATAGGCAAAATGATTGTAGATGGTAAATCTCATCCGGAAGAAGGTCTCAAATTTTTAAGAGAATACAGAGAACTTTCTATTACTTCTAACATCTGTGCCTATTCTCACCATGAAAATGTAGATGGTACAGGATATCCAAGAGGAATTAAAGGTTCCCAGATATATGATTATGCAAAAATAGTCCACATTTGCAACGAGTATGATAACCTTCTACACTCTTCCGAAAACTTACTTCCTCATGAAGTCTTAGAGCGGATTAGTGCTGGGGTAGGCACGAAATTTGATGAGGTGTTTTATAAGTATTTTATCAAAATAATATACTGTTACCCAAATGGGCTTCCTGTTAAGCTTAGTAATGGTATGGAGGGCGTCGTAATTATGCAGAACAAAAGCTTCCCTCAGAGACCTGTAGTAAAAATCACAAATGAGAGTACCTCCACCTATGTGAATTTAATGAAGTACTTAAATCTTTTTGTCGAGGAAGTAATCATATGATCTTAAATTGTTCTAACTTTTCTGAAGCAAATTAGTACGAAATATTATATAAATTAACATTGCCAAAAATGTCGATTTATATTAAAATACGTTATTATATTAATTCATATTTAAATAATTAAGTTCTTGGCTATATTTTCATATCTAGTCATTTAGCTATTAATTAAATACGATATGTATTTATAATATGCGTTCGGATGAAGGTAACAGGAGAGTGGCGAATCTAACGCCCGCCGAAGAAGTGAATCTTTCAGGTTAAAAACTCGTATAATTAACTTTATACTTGTGAAGACTGTTATTGGACGAACCTCTGGAGAGACTCAATTTTGAGCACCGAAGGAGAAAGCCGCAAGGCGAAACTCTCAGGTAAAAGGACAGGGGACGAGTATATAGCAGGCTATATTTCTGTTGTTTTTGATTAATATCAACTCTTCCCATTTGTGTCCCAATTTTTAATCATTTTAATTTATACGGAGGGATAAAATGGATCAATTAACAAATATTCTTAACAAAGTAGATTCTATTGTATGGGGTGCCCCATTACTGGTACTTCTTATAGGAACTGGAATCTATCTTACTGTACGTCTTGGACTTCTTCAAGTTCTTAAACTACCCCTTGCACTAAAATATCTTTTTTCCAAAGATGCGGTTGATGACGCCGGCGAGGGAGACGTATCAAGTTTTGCCGCTTTATGTACAGCGCTTGCTGCAACTATTGGAACAGGAAACATAGTAGGTGTTGCAACTGCAATTAAAACTGGCGGTCCTGGTGCACTTTTTTGGATGTGGGTAGCTGCATTTTTCGGAATGGCTACAAAATATGCTGAAGGACTATTGGCAGTGAAATACAGGGTAGTGGACAAAAATGGACAGATGTCCGGTGGCCCAATGTACTACATCGAAAGGGGCCTCGGTATAAAGTGGTTGGCTAAAATATTTGCCTTCTTTGGAATAGCCGTTGCGTGCCTTGGAATAGGAACATTCGCACAAATAAATTCAATAACTCAGGCTATGCAAGTTTCATACAATGTTCCCATAATAGTTACCGCTGTTATTATAACAATACTTGTTGCGATGGTTACTCTTGGAGGAATTAAGAGTATATCCAAGGTTTCAGAGATCATCGTACCATTTATGGCTATATTTTATATAGTGGGCTCTCTTGTGATTCTATTTAGATATGGCTCTGTACTTCCTCAAACCATAAGCCTTGTAATAAAAAGTGCCTTTACTCCAGTAGCCGCAGCAGGCGGATTTTTAGGTGCTACAGTAAAAATGGCAATACAAAATGGTGTTGCCAGAGGTGTTTTCTCCAATGAATCAGGACTCGGAAGTGCACCTATTGCAGCAGCCGCTGCGAAAACAAAATCTTGTGTACGTCAGGGTCTGATTTCCATGACAGGTACATTTATTGATACAATAATTGTCTGCACAATGACTGGACTTGTGTTGATTGCCACAGGTACATGGAATATGGACTACCAGGGTGCAGCAATGACTAACTATGCGTTTAGTGTTGGCTTTCCTTCAAGTTCTATAGGCATTTTCATAGTAACAATAGGCTTGATTTTCTTCGCTTTTACTACCATAATAGGCTGGAATTATTATGGCGAGCGTTGTACAGAGTATTTATTCGGTGTCAAGGGCATCAAACCCTACAGGATTATATTTATCTGCTTAGTTGCTGTAGGTGCTTTCCTGAAACTTGACCTAATATGGATAATTGCAGACATTGTAAATGCACTAATGGCTATTCCAAACCTTATAGCTCTCCTTGGACTTAGCGGAGTAATTATTGCAGAAACAAAAAGTTACTTCGATATTATGAAGAAAAAGAAAACATCTGTTTAAATGTTTAGGTATTAATAGTATTTAAAAAGCCTAGGTGTTCACTTCAAATCCAGTGACGCCTAGGCTTTTATATATAGGTAATATACGCAATTATATTTTATGCTCTGGCTCTGGCCACGGCCAGAGCACAATAACAGTTATGCATTGTAATTTAATAAATCAAACCCCTGAATACGCTGAGTATCCACCGTCTACTGGGATAACTACACCATTTACAAAGCTTGATGCCTTGTGATTAACCAACCAAAGCAGTGTTCCAACAAGCTCCTCTGTTTCTCCAAAACGCTCCATTGGAGTTGCAGCCAAAATCTTCTTACTCCTGTCAGTATAGCTTCCATCTTCATTGAGAAGTAGTCCCTTGTTCTGAGTGGTTACTAAAAATCCTGGAGCAATAGCATTTGCCCTAACGCCCACTTTTGAAAGATGAACAGCTAACCATTGTGTAAAGTTTGAAACCGCAGCTTTTGCTCCACTGTATGCTGGTATTCTTGTTAAAGGCGTAAATGCATTCATGGAAGAAATATTTATTATTACTGCATCTTCTTTACCAATCATATCCTTCAAAAATGCTTGGGTAGGAAGTAATGTTCCTAGGAAGTTAAGATTAAAAACAAATTCAATCCCTTTAGAGTCTAAATCAAAGAAAGTTTGTACTCCCTCTACCTTGTTTTCAATGTCTTCCATCTCTAAATAATCCTTAGAAGTAGTCCCCTTTGGATTATTTCCACCTGCACCATTAATTAAAAAGTCGCAAGTGCCCAGTTCCTTGTAAACAATTTCTCTTGCTTTAGTAAGGGACTCAACTTCCAGTACATTAGCTTCAACGCCTATGGCAATTCCGCCATCCTGCTTTATCTCATTTGCAATCTTATCAGCACTTTCCTGTCTTCTATCCAAAACAGCTACTTTAGCTCCACATTGTGCCAAAGCCTTTGAAAATGTACCACATATTACTCCACCGCCTCCAGTAACAACGGCTACTTTCCCCTTCAAATCAACTTCGAATGGCAAATTCATAAACATACCTCCAGTTGTTGTTTTTTATAGCTAATTACAACCAATTAATATATACCCTTTTGTCCTCTGCATAATCCTCATACATTATACAATTTTTTTCAACAATTAATCTAAAATCACTTCAGAATTATTTTGTTAATTATTTACTATTTTGTATTTGTCCTTTGAGATATAGAATTATTCACCATAACTTTCCCTTCAAAAACACTTTTAATTCTATTTAGATTAAATAACTCTTTTTATTATAACTATTAGACCATTTTTTAGTATTCGTTTACTAATGTTTTTTTATAAATAGTATATCGAGTATATTTAATAGTCAATATTGCTCAAACAAAAAAGGACAGTGCAAACCATCCTAAACTACTGAGGAAAAACAATTTTATGTCACTCTGAATTTACTGTACACCTATATCTCTAAAAACAAAATTTCATTATTAAAGGTATTGTAATTACACAAAGTAATGTGGTGAAGGACACTAGGAATGCAGAGTATTCCTCATTCTTGCCATATCTCTCTGCAAAAAGTGATGTCATTGCAGCTGCAGGCATAGCTTGCAGCAATATGAGGGTTTTTATTACAATAGATCTTTCGTTTAATAAGCTTGCAACTAAATATAATACTCCTGGTATAAGTAAGAGCTTTATAAAAGAACCGTAGTACACTGTTGCATCTTTAATATACTTTTTAAAGTTTGTTCTTGATAATAGGCTACCTACAATGAGCATAGATAAAGGTGTCGTTAGCCCTCCTACCATTTTCATAGTATCTAGCAAAACAGGCGGGAGCTTTATGGAAAATACCATCAATAACAAACCTATTAGTGCAGAAATTATTCCCGGATTTTTTAGAACCGTCTTCGCTTCCTTAATACTTTTTACATTGCTGAACAGCATTAAACCATATGTCCATACAAAAAGGTTGAAAAACATATTAAATATGGAGGTATATATAACTCCTTCAGCTCCAAAAACACTAAAAGCTAGAGGAAATCCCATAAAGCCACAGTTTGAAAAAACCAAAGCAAACTGAAGAATATCCCTTTTTCCCTTTTCAATCTTTGCTAATAAAGGAATTACCATAAATGGAGTAAAAATGTATATAAGAAAAGCATATATGAAAGCCTTTTTAACATTAGCTGCAATTTCAGGTGTAAAATCAAAGCTAAAAGAAGAAATAATTAGCAACGGAAATGATATTTCCATCAATATCCTTGTCAATCCATTTGACATATTATCATCAATAATTTTTTTCTTTCCACCATAAAAACCAATTAGTGCGACTATAACTAAAGATATTATTTGTTCTATTACTATATTTATTGCCATGATATCCCCTTGTATATTACTGTATTCTAAAGCCTTATAATATTATTCTCGCGATCCGCACCTAATTATATATTAAATTTTGTATCTATACCACATTGTTTTCATAGATTTTATTATTGGACTATTTTATTGTTTTCACCCCTCTACTAATTACATTTGGAACAGGAGAGTAAAAATCATCAGAAATAGTTTCAGAATTAATTAGAACCCCATTCTCATGGGTATATCTCAGTACTTTCACTCTATAACCTGGGTATCCCTTTTGTGTAACAAAGATTTCCCCTTCTTCTAAATTGGGATTGTCAATTATTCGTGTGTTAGTTTGAATTTTAGCATAAACATCGTTCATTATAGTGTATTCATATTTTGCTAAATTAAAATCTGAGTATATATTTATATTTAGATTTGAATTT
>Ga0123338_10004458_pt1 | contig 12230 bp, 12 predicted proteins | sample grotaG_FD_89793 | JGI IMG/M metagenome (GOLD analysis project Ga0123338, IMG submission 89793) | Glacier valley bacterial and archeal communities from Borup Fiord, Nunavut, Canada, to study Microbial Dark Matter (Phase II) -... | ecosystem: Environmental > Aquatic > Freshwater > Ice > Glacier ... | reverse complement strand
CCATAGAGCAGCACATGGTCCATAGCCTCACCGCGGTGGCGGGCCGCTTCAATGGCGATGGAAAGATTCGCTTTCAGCTTTGTCTGGCCGGTGAAATCTTTGAGACGCCGCGGACGCAACCCGGCTTCAAACTGGGCGTCTTCCGCGTCCGGCGCACCGGAAACCATTCGCTGCTCCGACATGCTCTCAGCCTACCGAACAAATTCCAGGCTGCGCCGGAATAGCGGCTCAAACTTGTTCTCGACGCCGGCTGCTTTCGCCTTGCGCACAGCTATTTCAGCAGCCGGCCGCGCACAGCCCAGGTTCAATAGCGCGGAGAGCACATCCGTCTCGATGGGGTCGAAGGCCGGCTGAGCGGGAGCGCCGTTGGCCAATGGCACCGCGACTAACTTGTCGCGAAGTTCCAGAATCATGCGCTCAGCAGTCTTCTTACCTACTCCAGGAATCCTCACCAGCAGTTCCAGCGAGCCGTTACGGATGGCCGATGTCAGCTCCGGCGCGTTCAGGCCCGAAAGAACCTTGATGGCGAGCGTGGGTCCAATGCCGCTCACGCTTGTCAGTTTCTCGAACAGCGTCTTCTCTTCCTGCGAAACGAACCCAAATAGAGCCAGGGCATCCTCGCGAACATGCGTGTGGACGCGAAGACGAACCTGCTGCCCTACTTCGGGAAGGGCCGTGTAGGTGGAGACCGGAATGGTGAGGTCATAGCCCACGCCACCGGCGTCCACAATGGCTTGGTTGGGGTGCTTCTCGAGTAAGGTGCCGCGCAGCAGTGCGATCATTTTGCGAAAATAGATGTGGTGTGTTCCGAAACAATTGTAAGGGTCAGGCTCCTCTGAATGGCGCGCCGCCGATTTTTTGTGGACGCAGTGCGGGATGGCGGAGCGGAATTGCGAGGCGAGGAGGCCCATCACCTGACTCGCGTTTTGCGAGCGGAAGCGGGGCAGCAGTATGAAATTTCCGATGGGTCGAGAGTCTTCCTGGCAGAAATAGAAGAAGCGGGAAAATCCGGCCTACGGTTTCGCGTTCTTGAGGAGTTGGAACAAAGCGGCGATTCGCCCAGCCTCACGCTCTACATGGCCTTGATCAAGTTTGATCGCTTCGAATGGGTGGTCGAGAAGGCCACCGAACTTGGTGCAACAGCGATTGTTCCCGTGGAGTGCGCGCGATCTGAAGCGGGGCTGATGGCGGCCAGCGTCAAACGTTCTGAACGGTGGAGAAAGATTGCGCGAGAGAGCAGTCAACAGGCGCGGCGCGTCAAGTGCCCCACCATTGCCGATGCCGTGCGGCCAGCTTCTCTGAAACCGGAAGGCCTGCGTTGCCGCATGGAGGAAGAACCCGGCGCGCCCCAACTGGCCGAGGTGCTCCGCGGTCATGCGGTGGACAGCGCAGTGAACCTGCTGATTGGCCCCGAAGGCGGCTGGACACAGAACGAACGCAACCTCCTCGATGGCGCCGGTTGGCTTCGTTCCTCGCTAGGGCAATTGGTGCTGCGGGCCGAGACCGCGGCCATTGCGGCGCTGGCGATTGCGGGTCAACGGTGGGCGAGCTAGCGTGCCGTTACGAACGGTGATGCAGCCTTCAGAGCTGGCGATGCTGCTGCCGCTGATAGTCGCGCAGGCGGGAATTGTCTTCACAATTTGGCGGCGTTTGCGATCCCGTCTAACAAAGTTCACGGCGTTGCTGTTCTGGGTGATTGTGGCAGTTGCTGCAACTGTGGGATTGGCTGCGATCTTCTTAGGCGTGATCCGGGAGTATGCAGCGCAGTTCCGCGATATTAGAACTGTCACTTACTTGTGGCTGCTGGCCTCCACGCCGGCGCTTGTCATGTACGGGGTCTATCGCTTCTTCGCCGGGAGGATGGGCCCAGGACCAGCGGACCGGGATCGGCGCGCATTACTGCGCCTGGCGGGAGCAGCTGCCGTCGCCACACCGTTCGCCGTGGAAGGTTGGGGTGCGTTCGTCACCAGGTTCGATTACAGAGTGGAAGAAGTGAACCTGCCGATTGTGGGCCTGCACGCCGATTTGGAAGGTTTGAAAATTCTTCAACTCAGCGATATCCATTTGGGCCGATTCCTGAGTGAACGCGAGTTTGCCCGCGTCATTGACGCCGCCAATGAACTGCGTGCCCCGGTTGCCTTCATGACGGGCGATCTGATCTCCAGCTGGGGCGATCCGCTGGATGCTTGCATCGCGCAGTTAAGCCGCATCCGGTGCGATGCGCCGATGCTGGGCTGCCTGGGCAACCATGAAATTTACGCGCAGGTGGAGAGGTATACCGAAATGCAAGCGGCAAGGCGCGGAATCACATTCCTGCGCGGAGGCAGGCGCGAATTGAAATTCGGCAACGGTGTGCTGAACGTCGCTGGGATCGATTACCAGCCGTTCACACTGCGCGGCCAATATCTAAAGGGCGCGGAACACCTGCTAGTTCCAGACGCGACCAACTTGCTGCTCTCCCACAACCCGGATGTCTTCACGGAAGCCCCGGAACAAGGTTGGCAGGCCATGCTTGCGGGTCATACACATGGTGGGCAGGTGACCGTGGAATACTTCAAGCGGACCATAAACCCCGCTCGTTTCCTGACGCCTTATGTATCGGGCCTTTACGCGGAGCGCGGCACCACCTGCTATGTCACGCGGGGTATCGGCACCATCGGCATTCCCGCGCGCGTAGGCGCTACGCCTGAAATCACGCTCATCACGCTGAGGAAGGCCTGATGACATACCTGGTGATCAGTGACCTTCATTCGAATTGGGAAGCGCTGGAGGCGGTGCTCGGCGACGCGGCTGGCGAGTACGACCAGATTGTCTGTCTGGGTGATTTCGTAGGCTATGGGCCCGATCCAAATCGCGTGGTGGAGTGGGCCATCGGCAATGTCTCGCTAGCCGTGCGCGGCAATCACGATCGGGCCTGCGTGGACTTGTTCGGAATTGAGGACTTTCGCGATATGGCCCGCGATGCAGCCGTGTGGACGAATTTAATTCTCACTCGTGAAAACGCCGCATATCTGCGAAATCTGCCGGCCGGGCCAATGTCGTGTGACGCTTTCGGGATCGTCCACGGCTCTCCCCGCGACGAAGACGACTACATCGTCGAGCCCAAAGATGCGGCGGAGGCCTTCGCGTTTGTGCAGAACGCTGTAACGTTTTTTGGGCACACTCATCTTCAGGGTGGCTTTCAGGCGAGGAAACGACGAGTGACCGCTGTTACTGTTTTGTCAACGCCCGCTGGGTTGGAGCTTGAGCCAGACACAGAGTATCTGATCAATCCGGGTTCAGTGGGGCAACCGAGAGATCGCCATCCCATGGCCGCATACATCCTCTTTCGGCCGGGCGAAGGCTACTTGACTTACAAGCGTGTCGCCTACGACGTTGGAGAGACTCAGAAAAAAATACGAGCGGCTGGACTTCCATTGCTACTGGCCGACCGTTTGGCGATCGGCCAGTAATCCTCCGCGAGGAAAAGATTAAAGCCGACCCATCAATAGCAGCACGACCAGGATCAGAACGACCAATCCCAACCCGCCGCTCGGCATGTAACCCCAAGAGTTGCTATAGCCCCACGTGGGCAGCGCACCGATCAGTGCCAACACTAAAACAATCAAGAGAATGGTTCCAAGCATCGTAATTGCTCCTTCTGGCGAACCTACTTAGCAATTGCAGTACCGGAAGGAGGCGGGTCATGCCGTTCCGCGTAAACCTTCGTGAATTCCGCGCCAAAGAAGAATACCTGCGAAGAATAATAGACCCAGACCAGCAGAACAACCAGCGAGCCGGCGGCACCGTAGGCGGACCCCACGCTTGCCTTGCCCAGGTAAAGACCAATCAACGATTTGCCGCCACTGAACAGGATGGCGGTAAAGAGCGCGCCCATTCTGACATCGGCCCACTTCACCGGAACATCCGGGATGTATTTGTAGATCAGCGTGAAGAGCAGGGCGGTCACCAGGATGGAAATCACAGGCTCCATAACCAGAGCCAATACCGGGGGTATGGGAAAGCGGGAGCCCACGTACGTCGCGAGGAATGCCAGCATGGTATTCACCACCAGGCTGACCAGCAAAAGAAACCCAACGGCCATCACTACCGCGAAGGTAAACAATCTGTAGCGAAGAAAGCCTTTCCAGCCAGTGGATGCGGTTTGGTGATTCCAAATCAGGTTCATGCTGTCGCGAAGTTCACCAAAGACGGCGGAAGCTCCAATCAACAGCGTCAAGCCGCCGAACACGGAGGCTGCAATTCCGTGATCCTGCTGATGCGCGGATTTCAGAAGATCCTGAACGATGCGGCCAATATCGTTTCCGACCAACTCGGAGATCTGGTTCACAATTTCGCCTCGCGCCGCCTGATCGCCAAAGACCAAGCCCGCGATCCCAATTGCAACCACCAGCAGCGGTGCCATGGAAAGCACCGTGTAATATGCCAAGGCCGCACCAAGGCGTGGCGTATTGTGGTCCATCCAACGTGTTCCCGTTTTCTTCAACAAACCCCATACTTTTTCCATGAAAGGAGCAAAGGTGCACTCAGGCTTCCACTTTCCGTTTATAGTGGATTGTTCCAACGATGAAGATCGCTCATACCGCCTGCACCGACCTGGGCCTGGTTCGAACGGCGAACGAAGACTACTTCCGGCTGTTACCGGGAATTGGACTTTTTATATTGGCCGATGGGATGGGCGGAGCGCGCGGCGGCGGTTTCGCTTCGCGTCTGGCAGCCGATACAGTCGCCGAAGAGATGATGAAGATTCCGAAACCGGATGCGTCATCGTTGATGGCCGCCGTGGAACTGGCTCATCAGGAAGTTCGCGCCGCTGCTTTGCGAGACCCCGCGCTGAATGGAATGGGCACCACACTGATCGCCGCTTTGGTGGAAGGTAACGATGTAGCCATTGTAAGCGTGGGTGACAGCCGCGCGTACCGGTTCGGATCGGGCGTGTTCGATCTGATTACGGAAGATCAAACATGGGTGCAGGAGGTGGGGATTCCTTTGGGATTGAGCGAGGCCGCACTTCGGACTCACCCGATGCGGCACCGTCTGACGATGGCGGTCGGGATCGATGCCGATCTGGAATCGCGCTATTACGGAACGTATCTTACCACGGGCGAGGGCATTTTACTTTCAAGCGATGGCTTGCACGGCCTGGTATACGAAACAAGGCTGAACGGAATTGTGAACCAGGGAACCATGGCGCTGGAACAGCGTTGCCAAGAGTTGATCCGCGCCGCGAAAGAGGGCGGCGGCACGGACAACATCACCGCCGTCATGATCGAAGGCGTATAAACTTCACACCATGTACATGCCGCCATTGATCTCAATGGTCTGGCCGTAAATATAGCGGGAAGGCTCGGTGCAAAGGAACAGAATTGTGTCGGCGACCTCTTCGTTATCGCCAAGCTTGCCTGCGGGCGTCTGGGCGATGACGGAATCTAGAAGCTGTCTGCTGGAAAACTGTTCGTGGAAATAATTGTCGACGGTGCCCGGAGAAACGGCGTTGACGCGTACACCGCCGGGGGCAAGCTCTTTGGCCAATCCCTTCGTGATCGCGGCAACCGCGGCTTTCGCGGCCGCATAAACAGTGGCACCGCTGCCTCCGCCATTTCGGGCCGCAATAGAACTGAGATTGATGATGTGACCGGCACGCTTTGAAACCATGGCCGGAGCCACCGCTTGCGCCAGAAAGTAAGCGCTTTTGACGTTCAGGTTGAAGACGCGATCAAACAAATCGGAGGTGAATTCAGGAAGCTTGGCGCGCCGCACTAGAGAGCCCGCGTTGTTGATCAGGATGTCCGCGTCAAAACCAAGCTGGCGGTAAGCGGCGATACCCTCCTCAATCCCTTCGGCAGACGCGAAATCGGCGCGGATCAGATGGGTCTCCGCGCCGAGAGATCTTATCGAGTGCGCCGCCTCTTCCGCGCCCGGCTGATAAGAATTGTAGTGAAGGATAAATCTTCTCGCGCCCGCCTGGGCGAAACGAAGAGCGGTTGCCGCCCCAATTCCACGGGACGCGCCCGTAATGAAAACAGTCTTTGCGGTAAGTTCGGACACCTAGATATTCTGACGCAACCAATCCTTCATTGCATCACGATGCAAGAGAATGCCTTTCCGCGAATAGCGAAGGTAGCCTTGACGCCGGAACTGATTCATGTAGTGAGTCACAATTTCGCGCGAGGTACCCACGTATTGCGAAAGCAGTTCATGCGTAAAGGGAATCATTTGAATGGAGCCGTCATCCTGCTTTGCGCCCAGACGCTCCGAGAAGCGAATCAACGTGCGGGCCAGCCTGCGGGCAATGTTGTCGACCGAGAAGCTTTCGATACGGTGGGCGAAATCCACCGAACGCTGCACTAGAAGTTGCATCATCGCGATCGCGAGCTTCGGCCGCTTCATGGAGATGTCTTCAATATCGGCGGTGGTCCACGTCATTACTTTGGTATGTTCGAGCGCAATGGCCAATTCCGACCGATTCCCATTTCCCAGAAAAGCAGATTCGCCAAAAAATTCGTCCGGCTGATAGATATCAACGACAACCTGGCGGCCATCATCGGTCACACGGCAAACTTTCACTTTCCCGCCGATGACCAGGTACACACTGCTCGAAGGCTGATCGTGATCGTAAATCGTCTGGCTCTTCTTGTAATCCAAAATACTGGAACAGGGAAGGTGCGCCAGTGGATCTTCCAAAGGCCGCGGTTGAGGAGGAACAGGTGTGGCGGTCATACTGCTCATACTTTCTCCTGAAGTGGATGTTTTAAGTCTGACGCGAATGAAATCGGCATAATTTTATCAAATGGTATTAGCGAGTACGTTGTGACAGATGCAAGCGGACTGCCAATCAGAGTAATTTTCAACAATGGTTCGAACCTATATCTTTAGATTTCTGCTCCTCTTCCCATTGACTTGCCTAGGTTTTCAGGTGACTCGGTTCGAAACTCCCGGACAATACCTGGCGGCAAAGCGCAATGTGAATGGGCCGGGCGTTCTACCGGGAGGGCGGCTACTTTCGCCTCTGGGGAAGCAACTAATCACCGGCCCGGGTGCTTTCGGGCTGGCGGTGAGTTCCGCTGGCCGAATCGCAACTTCGAACCTGGGCCCGGAACGCCTTTCGCTGACCGTTTGGGAGCGGGACAACAAAGGGCAGTTCAGTTCCCACAACTTTCTGGCGGCGAAACCAGTGCAGGAAGGAGCAAAGGGGGAGGACGAAAAGGAATTGCGAAGCACCTTCATGGGGCTTGCGTTTGCCGATAAACAACTCTGGCTTGCGGAAGGAAATTCAGGGCGCGTACGGTCGCTGGACCCCGCGACAGGTGAGCGACACAAACTGATCGATTTGAATAGCGGCGGCGTAACCGACAGCTTTTCCGGGGACTTGGCGTTCGATGCTGCCCGCGGAATTCTTTACGTCACCGACCAGGCGAACTTCCGTGTTTGCGCAATCGATACAAAGAAAGGACGCTTGATCGGGAGCGTGGCCGTGGGCCGTCTGCCTTTCGCTATCGCTCTTTCCGGTGACGGTAAAACTGCCTTTGTCACTCACGTCGGTGTCTTCCGGTATGAAGGCGTACCTGGCACGTCGAAGGCATCCGCAACACTGACAGGATTGCCATTTCCGGCTTTTGGTTTTCCTTCGGCGGAGGCTCTGAAAGGGGCGGAGCGTGAGCGGGCGGACGGGACCAGTGTGGCGGTACCGGCGCTGGGCGACCCCAATCTAGCGGAATCGAACTCGGTGGCTTTCCTGAACATGACCAATCCCGCCGCGATGACCGTTACCGGCTATGTGCGCACGGGCAAGCCGTTTAGTTTGGAAACGGTGGGCGGCTCCAGTCCTTCCGGTGTGGTGGAGTCTGGAGGGCTGGTTTACGTGTCGAATGCACACGACGACACCATCACGGTGGTGGATGCGGCCACTCGCCGGATTGTGGACCAGGTGGAGTTGCGCATTCCCGGTTTCGATAAGCTTCGGGGCGTGCTGCCGCTCGGCATGGCGATCGACGCGGAGGGCCGCCGGTTGCTAGTGGCTGAAGCCGGCATCAACGCGCTCGCAATCGTCGATCTGAAAACTCGAAAATTGTTAGGGCACGTCCCCGTGGGCTGGTTTCCCACTCGGGTGGCCATCGTTGACGGCGTGGTCTATGTGGCGAATGCGAAAGGCGCCGGCGTTGGTCCCAATCTTCCCGGCCGCGAGGCGTATCAGGATGGCAGCGGCTTGGTGGATGTGCTCCGCCGCGGTACCGTGTCCATGTTCGCGAGCCCTTTGGACGCCGAACTTCCCCAGCTTACCGGGAAAGTGCTGAATGCCAATGGCTTTGTTCCGGTGCAGGGGGCAGCGCCGGCTCTCTCGATGGCCGTGAAGCACGTAGTGGTAATCGTGAAAGAAAACCGAACCTACGACGAAGTGTTTGGGGACGTCAATACGGCCCAAAACGGGCCGGTCGCCGGCGCGCCACAACTGGCTCGATTCGGCTTGGCGGGCACCGTGGCGGGTGGGCGAGACCGGCTCAGCCTGCAGCGCGTGGAGGTCACTCCCAACCATCACGACCTGGCGAAACGCTGGGCCATGAGCGATAACTTTTACTCCGATTCCGAAGTGAGCGTGGATGGCCACCATTGGCTGGTGGGCAACTATCCGGATGCATGGACGGAGAGTTCGCTGATGGCGGCCTATGCGGGGCAGAAAGACTTTCGGTTCCCCACCACGGCACCGGGACGAATGCAATTCGCGCAGAGCAATTCGTCTGTGCACCCGGAGGAAATGCAGCAGGCCGGCACGCTGTGGCACCATCTGGAACGCAACGGACTCACGTTCCGAAACTTCGGCGAGGGCTTTGAGCTGGCTGGTGTGGAAGAGGCGGAAGGAGAGAAGCCCACGGGCGCGCGCTACCTGACAAATGTGCCAATGCCGGACCCTCTGTATCGCAACACGTCGCGCTCCTACCCGGGTTTCAACATGAATATCCCGGACCAGTTTCGTGCGTCGCAGTTGATTGCTGAATTGAAACAGAGATATGAAACACCGGGCGCGGAGCTGCCGCGCTTCTTATTCGTTCATTTGCCGAACGATCATATTGCGGCCAATCGGCCGGCCGACGGCTATCCCTACCCGGCGTCCTATGTCGCCGATAACGATTTTGCTCTGGGCCGAATTGTGGAATACCTGTCGCACACGCCGTGGTGGAAAGAGATGACCATCTTCGTGACGGAGGACGACGCTCAGGGCGGCCGCGATCATATTGACGCGCACCGAACGCTTCTGATTGCCGCTGGGCCTTACGTGAAGAAGAACTTCGTGTTGCACCAGAACTCAAGCTTCCCGGGGTTGCTCAAGACGGTTTTTCGGCTACTGGAAATGCCTCCTCTGAACCTTTACGACGCGACGGCCACTGACCTGAGCGCGGTGTTTACCGATACGCCGGACTTCGCGCCGTATGTCGCCCGCAGACCCGATGCGCGAATCTTCATTCCGGAGAATGCGCGCGAACCGAAAGACCCGAAGCCATCGATTCGCATGGACCGTTAGTGAGTTGCGGAAAAGCTGCCGACGAGCAAGAGGAAGGGTCACACGCGCTTGCTTCCCTCTATAGTGGGGGCTAGTCTAAGAAAAAACATGGAACAAGCAGTACCCATTCCCCCAGCCGAAGATTTGGCAGTCGCAAACGCGTTCTACGTCGATGGGCTTGGCCTTAGCGTGACATTTGAGGCGTCTGAAGACGGTCGGTCGGGACTACTCGGCCTTGAGCGCGGGACAATGCAACTGACTGTCGATAGTCCGATGAAGGTCCCGGCAGAGATGCCTGCCTATCGCTCCATGTTGATGACACCGATGCGTATTACCGTGAGTGGAGCACAAGGGTGGCCGTCCTTCGGGCACCGCGAGATGAGGAGTGGGGCGCACGAACGTTCGACCTGCTCGACCCGTCCGGCAACACGATCTTCGTCATGGGACCAGTCAGTCAGCAGTAAGAAGTCAAACTAGACCCGACCCTTGGTTGGGGAGTGCCGCGCTGGGGGACCCGCCCCCTGCCTGACGGCGCAGCGTTTACAGCCGCTGGTTCCTATGTAGCGCGCTTTCGCGCACGCCAGCCCTGGGCAAGCTGCAAACCAATCCAACAGGACACGGGCCAAGCGAGCAACCAGGATATCCAGTACCAGTGGGGCCATCCGTTGCTCCAATTCGGAATAATCGCCCCGATGCCCATGAGTTCGCCCAGGCCAAAGAACCAGAGCACGTTTCGCGGGGCTTGACTCTGTGACCAACGCGCGCAGAGCCAGGCGCAAAGAATCGAAATAGTCACAAAGCAGGCCAAACTTGCGAACAACGGGCTGTTTGAAGGAATCCGGCCTCTCACAAAGTCACCGGGGAAGAGGAGCGACAGAAGGGGATCGCTCGCGAAAACCAGAAGAACGGACAGGATGTAACTGCCGATTACGACGCCTATGGACTTGATCATCTGTAGAGAACTCCAAGAACAACCCTCAGATCATAGATCACACTCGGCGTTGTTTCCAACTCCCGCGAGAGAATACGATCAGACTCAAGATTGTCATCACCGTATTCGCGACGGGAATCGCTGTAAAAACCCCGTCCACGCCAAGGGTTGTCCGATTTGCCAAGAACCAGCCTAGCGGTATTTCACACAACCAAAAGCTGACGATATTGATCATTGTAGGGGTCACCGTGTCACCCGCACCATTGAAGGCCTGCACCATAACCATGCCGAACGCATAGGTCAAATTGCCGTATCCGATGATGCGGAGACAATCGGCTGCGTAACTGGAAACCACGCGATCGACCGAAAAGAACGACACGATGAAGTGGGGCGCGAAAATCAGCACCATCCCGACAGCAACAAGGTACACAGCATTGTAAGCGCCGGTGACATAGACGGCGCGCTCGGCCCGCTCCGGCTTGCCGGCACCGAGGTTCTGTCCAACCATGGTGGCCGCAGCTCCACTCATTCCCCAGGAAGGAAGAATGATAAACATGAAAATGCGTATTCCGATGGTGTAGCCTGCTACCGCGAGGCTGCCGAAAGTGCTGATGATACGAACCAGGACAAGCCAGCTAGTGTGCGCGATCAGGAATTGCAGAATTCCTGTCGATGACACGCGGATGAGTGAACCGATCACGTCAGGCACCAGCCGAAAATGTCTCGCCGTGAGATAGACACGCGATTTTCCGTTGGTCAAGATCCAAAACTGATACAGCACACCGCAGGAGCGGCCTATCAAGGTCGCAACGGCCGCACCGGTTACGCCGAGCTTCGGGAATGGCCCCAGCCCAAAGATGAAACAGGGGTCGAGGACTAAGTTGATTAAGTTCGAGAACCACAACACCCGCATAGCAACGGATGCGTCGCCGACTCCACGAAAGATTGCGTTATTCAGGAACAGAAGCACCACCGCGGCCGTGCCCCCGAACACGATTCGGGTGTAGCGGTGACCGCTTGCGATCAACTGGCTGTCGGCTCCCATTAGGTTCAACAGTTCGGGGGTGAAAATCATGGCCGGAATCCCTACCGCAATCGCTATCCCGATTCCCAGGAAAATCGACTGCATGGCAGCCGTCGCAGCTCCTTCTGAATCCTTCTCGCCGGTTCGCCGAGCAACCATGGCGGTGGTGGCGAAGCTAACGCCAAGCGCGACCGAAAAGACAAGCGCAAGCATGGATTCGGTCAGGCCGACGATAGCTACCGCGTTCGCTCCCAGGCGCGTCACCCAAAAGACGTCGACGAGAGCAAACAAAGACTCCATGACCATTTCGAGCACCATCGGCACAGCGAGCAGGAAGACTGCGCGGCTAATGGAGACTCGAGTGAAGTCCTGATGCGTTCCTTTTATCGCTTCGGCGATGGTACGCCAGAGGCCAGCATTTGGCTGGGCCGGCATTTCTGTTTGCATAACAATAAACTCCAGTTCGCGCGACGTGTGCGCGAGGTTCAAAGCACAGGAATGAGTGTTAGGAGGCTACGCGATCAGAATGGCCGCAATATCCGGCATAAGACAGGCGGCGAGGGGTCCGCGGGTCTTCGGCTGTGGTCATATCGATTCGCATAAACATGATGGGGACTTACTCCCAATGGACGATACTTTACCTGCTCTCGCAGGTAAATGCAAGTTGATTGGAAGGGGTGTCGCGGTCACATGAGAATGTCCTGTTAGAGCCAAGTAGAAATGTCCTATTGACTGAAAGTGGGAGAACCGCTGGAGGGAAGAGGGACCAATGGCTTTAT
>Ga0123338_10004450_pt1 | contig 12244 bp, 15 predicted proteins | sample grotaG_FD_89793 | JGI IMG/M metagenome (GOLD analysis project Ga0123338, IMG submission 89793) | Glacier valley bacterial and archeal communities from Borup Fiord, Nunavut, Canada, to study Microbial Dark Matter (Phase II) -... | ecosystem: Environmental > Aquatic > Freshwater > Ice > Glacier ... | reverse complement strand
TTGCAATGTCGCCAGCGGGATCGCCACCCCGATAGAACCACGAAGGGCACCAGCGTTGCATCGCCATACGCGCGCGCTGCCACCGGCGATGCGCCGAGCGCCAGCCCCGCCGCCGCTACCGCCGCCAAGGCCAGCGCGCACCGCCGCGCAAACACGAAGATCGCGCGTGCCCGAGCGGGTCGCGCAACACGGTATCGTGCAATGAAATTAACAAGGGTGAACGATAATCCTCCTTGAAACAGATTGGCCAGCGTAATCGTGGTATTTTGCGCCACCACATAGCGCGCCAGCCCGCCCGGCCCGAGCAGGTTGGCGATCGCCAGCGTCGCCGCAAACGTCGCGCCCTGCGTCGCCGCTGCGCCCACGATGTTCCAGCCGAAATTGGCCGAAGGCCTCAGTCGCGGCAGGCTGCGCCTCACGCGAGCAGCCGCGCCACGAACGCCTGCGCCGAAAGCGGCGCGGTCGGCGTGCGCGGCACGTTGATGAACCGGCGCACCGCGTCCGCGATCGATTGCGGCGATACGGGATCGAACGTCTGCGCGGGCACGCACACATCGCGCACATAGTCGCGCTCGGGCGCAAGGATCGGGCGGCCTGCGTGCATCGATTCAAGCAACGGAATGCCGAACGATTCGGCAAGCGAGGGAAAAATCAGCGCGTCTGACTCTCGCAACACCGCGAGTATCTGCTCCCGGCTGACCTCGCCGATATTATGAATGTATTTGGCCTGCGCCCCGGTTATTCCCGCGGCCGCCAGAAAGGCGCGATGATGCGCGTCATCGAGCGTAACGGTCAGGTGCACCGGCTGCCCGCCCACGATCAGCAGCCGCGCCGCTCGATACAGATTGATGTGGTTCTTGTGCGGAGTCGCGATCGCCGGATAAAACAGCCGCACAGGCTCATGATGGCGCGCCACGGCGGCAGACGCCTGCCCGGCCCTGCCCGCGTCGATCTCGACCTCAACGGGGAGATCGAACATCGGCACCACGCGGATCGGCCGGCCTCCCACCACGCGCGCCATACCTCGCGCCATGCCGGGTGTCTGCACCCAGAACTCATCCGCATTCGATCGCCCGAGACGGAACACGAGCCGTTCGAGCGCGATCCTCGTCCGGTCGCGCATCGACCATGCCAGTTGCGGCTCGTGCGACCAGACGAAGTGCGAACCCACATAGACGATCGTATGCGCCTTCGACCGCGCGAGCGGCGGCGCATTGTTAAAGCATAGCAGGCAATCGCCCGCTTGCGCCACGCGGTGCACGCTGCGCAGCGTGCCCAGCCGCGCGAGCAACGAGGGCTGGACCGGAACCAGCGATGCCGCGGGGAATGCCGCCCGCAACGCGTAATAAGCCCGCGAATCGACGAAGGCCTGTCGCAGATTTGGTTCTGACGCGGCGAGCAGTGCCCGCAACAGGATCAGCCCGCCCCCCGTGTGAAGGGCGTGCGCGCTCACCACAAGACGCCTCAACGGAAGGCCGCTGCGAATCGGACGCGCGCGCGCGTGATCGGATTGCCCCAGACCGTCTCCATCGCGGGCGCCTGCCACAATCGGCGTGCCTCGCGCGTATGCCTCAGCCATGCCCCGATCCGGCCCGCCTTGAGCATCGTGCGCGCGATACCCCGATGCGCCATTGCAAACGCCTCGGCCTGCCGGGCTCGCAGTTGGCCGGGGACGAAGGGCCCGGCAAAATAGTCGCGCACACGTCCCAAAACTTCCTCGATCCCCGCTTGCGATACGGGCCTGCGCGAGGTGGCTACCCGATGCACGCGGTATTGTGCCAACACTTCCGGCACGAAGACGATGGGCCCGCGGGATGCCAATCGCAGCCAGAAGTCCGCATCGGGCGCCAGCCGCATGTCCTCGCGCCAGCCGCCGACCGCGCGGTAGCCGTCTGCACGGAAGACGGCGCCCGGGCCGATGTGGCATTGCTGCGCGATCGCCAGCGCCGCCAGATCGAACGGCTTGCACACGCGGCGCGCAAGCACCTTGCCGCTGCGATCGATCAGCTCGCAATCGGGATAGGCGCACATCGCTTCGGGCTGCTCCGCGAGCACTGCCACCATCCGCGCGATCGCATCGGGGGCGAGCACATCGTCCGAACTCAGATACGCCAGCAACGGTGCGTCGCTCTCGCCCCAGAGCCGGTTCAGGCTCGCGCTCTGGCCCCGGTTGGGCTGGTGGAAAACGCGGATACGCCCAGCAAACCCGGCAAGCACGCGGGGCGTTTCGTCGGTCGATCCATCGTCCACCACCACCGCGTCGATCGCCGGATAGGTCTGCGCGAGCACGCTGCGGATCGCATCGCCCACGAAGGCCGCGTGGTTATACACCGGAATGACAAGCGCAACGCGCAACACCTCAGCCATGGTTCTTCGGGCGTAGCATGGCGATTGTGCAGCATTCTCTGTTTGCGTGGATCGCGGCGCGCAAAGCCCGTCGGGCGATTGCCTTGCAGCGGCCTAGTCGGGCAGTAGCACCTTATCAATCCAGGCGCGGCACATTTCGCGCACGCCCGACGGCAACACGTTGACAAAATTGCGGGTGTGAAGCTTCATCTGCTCACAACAGGAGGCATTATGGAATCACTATCTGGGTTCGCCCTCGCCGCAGCGCTGCTCGCGGCCACGCCAGCGATGAGCACGCCATCGGCTCCGCCGCCGACGCTCAATTGGTAGGTCGATGGTGCAGCGGGTTTTGCGCAGGGCAGCGCTTTCGGCACGAACACGGTATCGAGCAATGGCACAGTCGAGACGGCGAAACTCGGTGGCAACCCGGCCCCGTTTGTGGAGGCCTATGCGTCGCGTGATGGCGGCGGTGTATCCGCGCGCCTCGATTACAATTTCCTCGTCGTCGCGCCCGATCAGGCATCCTACGATGCGCTCGGGCTGGCGATCGCGTCCAATCCCGTCAGGGTTTCGGGAACCGCGCGCGCAGACCATGGGGGGTGCGAACGCTTATGCGTATATCTATACCGATTATAATGCGGCCCAAGGCTTCTTCCTCAGTCTGGAACACGTCGGCTCCGGATGCGGTGCCGACAGCGCGTCCTCACCGTTCAATGTCGGTATGAACCTGACCGCCGGTCCGGCGGGCACGCTCAGCTACGCGGGATCGCTCATCCTCTTTGCGTTCGCTACGACCGATTTCGACGGTTGCAACTCGGCCGACGCCTGTGTCGATCCGATCATCGCGCTCGATCCGAACGTGGTCGCCAACGTGGGCAATTATGCGATCGTGCTGCCCGCTGGCATCGCCAACGCAAGCGGCGGTCCGGTCGGCACGCCCGAACCCGCCGCACTGGCCCTGCTGGCGGGCGCACTGGCGGTGCTCGGCGCGGCTCGCCGAGGAGGGCGCTAGGCCACTGGCGCGCAGGGAGCGCCGCGGCCATGCCTGTGGGCAGCGCCTAAAGCGGGATATTGTCGTGCTTCTTCCACGGGTTCGCCAGCGCCTTGCCGCGCAGCTTGCGTAATCCCAGCGCGATCCGTCGACGCGTTTCCCGAGGATAAATCACCTCGTCGATAAAGCCTTTGCTCGCGGCGACAAAGGGATTGGCGAAGGCGGCTTCGTATTCGGCGGTGCGTGCCGCGATCTTGTCTGCGTCGCCCATGTCCTGACGGAAGATGATCTCAACGGCACCTTTGGCCCCCATCACCGCGATTTCTGCGGTCGGCCACGCATAATTGAGGTCGCCGCGCAGATGCTTGCTCGCCATCACGTCATACGCCCCGCCATAGGCCTTGCGCGTGATCACGGTGATCTTGGGCACGGTCGCCTCGCCATAGGCGAACAGCAGCTTGGCCCCATGCTTGATGATCCCGCCATGCTCCTGCGCGGTGCCGGGCAGGAAGCCGGGCACGTCGACAAAGGTGACGATGGGGACCCCGAACGCATCGCAAAAACGCACGAAGCGCGCGGCCTTCTTGCTCGAATTGATATCCAGCACCCCCGCCAGAACGGCGGGCTGGTTTGCAACGAAGCCGACCGTGCGCCCCTCAACCCGGCCAAAGCCGGTGACGATGTTCGCTGCATGCGTGGGCTGAATTTCGAAGAAATCGCCTTCGTCCACCACGCGCGCGATCAGCTCGTGCATGTCGTAGGGTGTGTTGGCGCTGGGCGGGATCAGCGTGTCGAGGCTCGCATCCTCGCGCAGCGCGGGATCGGTTGTGGGCCGTTCCGGCGGCGCGGCGCGGTTGGAGAGCGGCAGAAAGTCGACGAGGTCGCGCGTGCGCAGCAGCGCCTCGACATCGTCGTCGAACGCGAGGTCCGCCACACCCGAGCGCGTCGTGTGCGTCACCGCCCCGCCCAGCTCCTCCTGGCTGACGATCTCGTTCGTCACCGTCTTCACCACGTCCGGGCCGGTGACGAACATGTAGCTAGATTGCTTCACCATGAAGATGAAGTCGGTCATCGCGGGCGAGTAGACCGCGCCACCCGCGCACGGCCCCATGATCAGGCTGATCTGCGGTACCACGCCCGATGCAAGCACGTTGCGCTGGAACACCTCGGCATAGCCGCCCAGGCTCGCCACGCCCTCCTGAATGCGCGCGCCGCCGCTGTCGTTCAGACCGATGACGGGCGCGCCGACGCGCATCGCCATGTCCATAATCTTGCAGATCTTGCCCGCGTGACGCTCCGAGAGCGATCCACCGAACACGGTGAAATCCTGGCTGAACACGAACACCAGCCGACCGTTCACCGTCCCCGATCCGGTGATCACCCCGTCGCCGGGGAAACGCTTGTCCGCCATGCCGAAATCGGTCGCGCTATGCTCCACATAGCGGTCGAGCTCCTCGAACGAGCCGGGATCGAGCAGCACATCGAGCCGCTCGCGCGCGGTCAGACGGCCCTTTGCGTGCTGCGCGGCAACGCGCTCGGCCCCGCCGCCTTCCATCGCGGCCGCGCGGCGGCGTTCGAGTTCGGCGATCTGCTTTTGCAATTGGCACCCTTGCGTGGCTTCGCGGGTTCATTGCCGGGCAAGCGCGGCGCTCGCAAGCTGCCTTGCAACCGCCTGTCTTGGACAGGTAACCACGAAAAGGTCCGGCAACGATGCGTCTCCTCCCCGCTCTGGCGCTCGCCGCCGTCTTACTGCCCGCCGCCGTCCGCGCGCAGGGTGTCGATGTGCCGACCGCGCCGCGCCAGCGCGTGGTGACGGTATTCGGTGCTGAGAAGTGTCCGGTGGGCCGCAGCCCCGACGAGGTCGTCATCTGCAACCGACGCCCCGCCGACGAGCAGTTTCGCCTGCCCGAAGCCGTCCGCCGCGAGCAGGTGATTGAGAAGCGCGACGATGTGGGCGCGCGCATCGGGCTGGCGGACCACACGATGGCGCCTGTCAATTGCACCGCGGTGGGCACGCAGGGCCAGTTCGGCTGCAGCCAGGGGCTAAACATCCTGGGCGCGGCCAAGAAGGCGCGCGACGCCGTAAATGGCGATCTGACCCCGGTGCCCGACGCGCCTCGCAATTAACCCCGAGCCAGCGCCAGCATCCGTGCGCCCGCCATCAGCGCCGCGCGACGTGCGGCGCGGGGCGCTTCGGCGAGCGGGTCGTCGCCCCACCGCTCGGCCTGCCACGCGGCATCCACCTCGCCCGCCGCCCATGCGCCCTCGGGATCGAGCACGCCCTCCGCCACTGCCAGCGCGAGTACGAGGCTGCCCGTGACGCCCACCACCGGGTGCAGCGCCGCGAGCGCAAACCGGTCGATCGCATCGACTGCGGCGCGCAGCCGCGCGAGCGTCGGCGTCGGCTGATCCACCGCGATCACACCCGCCGTCACCGTGAACGCCACATCGTAGCGCCGCGTCGCCCACGCCAGCCACGGATCCCACACCGCCGCCTGCCGCGCCGCCAGCTCGGGCGGCTCCCCGGCGCGGTAGCAGGTCAGATCGTGCGCGCCATAGGCCGCGATCGCAGCCGCGATTTCGGGACCGGCCCGGTCGATCGCAGCGTTCGCGAGTCCGGTCAGCGGCATGTCGAGCGGCCGCACCTCGGGCCCTTGCGCATTCCACTCGGCCGCAATCGCCTCGGCCAGCGCAGCCGTCGGCACCAGCAGCAGCGCACGTGCGGGCGTCCGCACCCGCCTGGCGTCGAGCGTGAAAGTCCACCCGCCATCGGTGGCGACCGCTGCCGCCGCCGTCCAGAATCGCTTCACGGTCGTCGCCAGTGTCGCCGCAGCAGCGCGGGGATTACGGTCAGCACCGCCATCCCGACCACGATCGTGATGCGCCCGAGCAAAGGCTGCGTGATCCCCACCCATGCCGTGCGCCACAGGATCAGGCCGAGCGCGGTCAGCGCCAGTCCGTAGAGGCGCATCAGGCCGAGTATCTGATAGCGCCCTTTGGCGGGATCGGCGGCATCGCTCATCCCCGGCGGTCTAGCAGATCCGGCAGTTCGGCATAGCTCCGCGCCACCGCGCGCGCGCCTGCAGCCGCAAGCTCGGCAGGGGCGTGATAGCCCCACGCCACGCCCAGCGCATCCGCCCCCGCTGCGACCGCCATGCCGATATCGAAGACGGTGTCACCGATCATGGCTACATGGTCCGCGCCCGCTTCGCGCGCGGCTTCGTGCAGCATCGAGGGGTGCGGTTTGGACGGATGCCGGTCGGCGGTCTGCAGGGTGACGAAGCGCGCGTGCAGCCCGTGCCCGCGCAGACAGAGATCGAGGCCGCGATCCGATTTGCCCGTCGCCACGCCCAGCAGCCAGCCACGCGCTTCGAGCTCCGCAAGCGCGTCGATCACGCCGGGATACAGCGGTTCCTCGGCGCGGCCCTGCGCGCGCAGCGTCCCGAATGCCGCCTTGTAATGCTCCGCGAGCGCGGCGCGCAGCGCGTCGTCGGCCCCGGGCGCGATCTGCGCGAACGCCTCGGGCAAGCTCAGCCCCACGATGCGGCGCGTCGCCTCCGGGCCGGGCCACGCCACGCCCACACGATCGAACGCCATCTCCATTGCCGCGCAGATGGTCGCGGCGCTGTCGACGAGCGTGCCGTCGCAGTCGAAGACCGCGAGGCGGATCACGCGCGCACTGCCTTCATAGCCGCAGCCATCGCAGGCGCGCCCCGCACCATCCCCGCGATCAGCCGTTCGGCTTCATCGGCGGGCTTGTTCTGGCTTGCCTTGAAGGTGCCGCGCCACGCTCCCGGCACCAGCTCGAACCCGGTGATCGCGCGGATCATCGCATCGAAGCGTGGCGGGTTCATCTTGGCACGCGTCCAGTTCTCGCCGACACGCGGCTCGAGCGTGGCGGCGGCGTAATCGAGCAAATCAACCAGCGCGGCATGATCCAGCCGACGCACGATGCCCTCGCACTCCACCGCTACATAATTCCATGACGGCACCGCCCCGCGCACATCGGCATACCAGTTCGCGCTCAGATAGCCGTTCGGCCCCTCGAACAGCGCGAGCGCGGTCGCCCCGTCCAGATGCGGCACCAGCGCGTTCATGTTGGCGAGGTGGAAGCGCAGCCGACCGTCCGGCATCGTCAGCACCGGCGCGTGCGCGACACGCGGGCCATCGGGCGTGGTCAGGAACAGGCGGGCGAACGCCGTCTCGCGCGCAAAATCGCGCATCGTCGCATCGTCGGCCCAGGCGAAGGCGGGCGCGGGATGCACTATTCCCGCTCCCCGCGCTCACGCCGTTCCCCCCGCCGTGCGAGCCTGCGCTGCTTCGCCTGTGCTGCTTCGTGGCGCGCCGCCCCCTCGGGTGTATCACGGAACTTGACTTCGTCGAGCGGCAACCGGTCCCCGTCGGCTTCCACGAAGCCGAGCAGGTCGAGCGACTGCGCGAAATGGTCCGCAAGCGCGGCGGTCACGTCGATCTTCGCGCCGTCGAGGCTCTCGATCGCCAGCCGCCGCGCGTGCAGGTGCAGCTTGCGGCTGATCCCGCCGGTCAGAAATGCATCCGCCAGCCCGTATTTGCCGTCGCCCACGATCGGGTGACCCATCGCCATCGCGTGCACGCGGATCTGGTGCGTGCGACCTGTGAGCGGCTGAAACTCCACGAACGCCGCGCGCGGCCCCGCCCGGTCGATCACGCGAAAGCGCGTGCGCGCAGGCGCACCGTCCACCGGATCGACATGCATCTTCTCGCCGCCGCTGCCGGGCTGCTTGCCGAGCTTCGCCTCGATCGTCCCCGCATCGAGCGACGGCGATCCGACCGTCAGCGCCCAGTAGACCTTGCGCGCGGTGCGCCCCGCGAATTCGCGGCTGAAATGCGCCGCCGCGCGGGCCGAACGCGCGAGCAGCAGCACGCCCGAGGTGTCCTTGTCCAGCCGGTGCACCAGTTTGGGGCGTCCGCTCGATTCGAAGCGCAGGCCATCGAGCAGCCCGTCCACGTGGCGGAAGGTGGATGTGCCGCCCTGGGTGGCGAGGCCGGCGGGCTTGTTGAGGACGATCGCGTGCGCGTCGCGGTAGATCACCAGCGACTGGATGTAGGCAATGTCTTCGGCGGAGAGCGGTTTGGGGGGCAAGGGAGCGCCGGGTGCGACGGGCAGCGCAGGGGGGACGCGGACCTGCTGGCCGGTCGCCACCCGGTCGCCGGGATCGACGCGCTTGCCGTCGAGCCGGATTTGCCCGGTACGCGACGCGCGCGCTACTGCGCCGAAGCCAAGTTCGGGCACATGCCGCTGGAACCAGCGATCGAGCCGGATGCCGTCGTCGTCCGGCCCGACGGTGAGCACGCGCGCCTCGCTCACAGCGCGGTCCCCAGCGCCTGGCCGGCATAGAGTGCGGCGAGCGCACCCAGCACCGAGGCGGCGATGTAGGCGAGTGCGGCCGTAACTTGGCCGCGCGCGATCAGCGACACGGTTTCCAGACTGAAGGCCGAGAAGGTGGTGAAGCCGCCGAGCACGCCGACGCCGAGCGCGAGGCGCGTGTTTTCGCCCGCTGCACCGCGCGCGAGCGTGGCGGCGAGCAGGCCCATCAGAAATCCGCCCGCCACGTTGATCGCCAGCGTTGGCCAAGGCCAACCTTGGGCGAGCAAGCCTTCGAGCGCGCGGCCCACGCCGTAGCGCGCGCCCGCACCGAGCGCGCCGCCGGTCATCACGAGAACAAGGGTGGGCATCCGCGCGGTGTAGCGGGGTGGCGGACGGCGCGCCATGGTGCGCAGGACCGGCAGGGACCGACCGCCGTGACGTGCCAACGCAAAAGGCCGCGCCCGTCGGAGCGGGACGCGCCGAAGCTGGCCTCACGCGACGCCGAACGTCCACCCCTCGGCGGCGGCAATCGCGGGCGTCAGCGCAGGCGGATGCCACAACGCCGGATCGACGGCGGCATGGCGCAGCGCGGCGGCGGTGACGAGCGCATCGGTGACGTGATCGGTGAGCGCGGCCCCGCCCGCCCACGGAGCGGAGCCGAGCGCGGCCAATGCGGTGTTCAGCCCGGCGGCGTCGCGCAGCTTGCGCCCGCTGCCGCCCGCGCGCCGGAGCAGCGCGCGGGTGTAGATTTCCACCAGAACCGGGCCGCGCGCGGGAACGGCGTCGAACGGCCATACCGGCATTGCGCGCCCCAGCCGGTGCAGCAGCCGCATCCCCGCGAAGCTGCCCTTGGCCACCTGCGATGCGCCCACGCAATCGAACACGCTCGATGCCTTGCCGCCGCCGCCCGCATTGAACACCGCCTCGCACACGCGCCAGCGCTGAAAGCCCGCCTTCGCCCCGCTCGCCGCGCCATGGTAGAAATGCGCGCGCCATGCCCCGCCGAGCAATTCCGATGCGCCGAGATCGGCTTCTCCCAGCGCGGTGGTGTGCACACAGCCCCAGAAGGCACGTGCTGCGTCCGGCGTAGCTATCCCGGGTAGATAGGCACCCGCATCGAGGAAAGGCGGCGCAAAGCTGAAATCCATCCCGATCAACGCACGCTCGCCCGAAGCCGCAACCCCGCGCAGCCAGTCGAGCACCCCTTCGCGCGACCACGCCCGCACCGGCGGCTGCACGATCGCGGGCGCGGCCCCGCCCGCCGCCGCGCTGGCAATCGCGATCGAGGGGTGGCTGCTCCCGCGCGCGCCCGACCAGTCGATGCCGATGAAGCGGGCGAAGGTCAGCGGCGTGGGGCGAGCGCTTCGACCAGCACCGCGCCTGCTTCGAACCGCGTAATAACATCAATCAGTGCTGCCTCCATCAATGTCTTCAAGCGACCATTCGGAACATTGCCGCATCTGAGCCACAGGACGCGCGTGTGCGGCGGTCGGCCGCGCAGCTTCGCGGCGAAGTCCGGGTCTTTCGATACTATGATCGCGCCCGTGCGGCACGCCTCCCGCCAGATCTCAGTATCGTCCTTGTCGTCGAGGCCGATGTCGTCGACATGAACCGCATCCAGCCCGTGCGCTAGAAAGACGCGCGCCACGAGGTGCGGAAGATGTCCGCCGACAAGGAACTCCACTCAGCGGCGAGCGCGTAAGCGGGCATCTCCAGTTGTTCGGCCGCATAAGCAAGGCAGGCGCGGATGTCGTCGCGGGTAAGCTGAGGAAACCCTTCGATCAGGTCTTCGATCGAATCGCCGCCAGCCATATATTGGAGAATATCGAGCACCCGAATGCGCGTGTTCTTGATGCGCGGACGCCCGCTGAGGGTGCCGGGCGTCGCGACGATATGATCGCGCCAGTCGAGTCGGGGCTCGTCGCCGGTCGGGATGACGCTCATGTGGCCGAAATAGCACGAAGGAGCATCCACGTCAGCCCGGGCGCGACCGGTTCCTCGCGCAAGGGGCAGGGGCGCGCGCGCCGCCAGTCGCTCCCGATGAAGCGACCCAGCCCGCTCACGGCCGCGTCCCCCACGCCGCCCGCACACCGCGCGGGGCCTTGTCCCACCACGCGCGTGCGATCAGCGTATCGAGCCAGGCGCGCTCCCCGATGCCGAAGCGCACCAGCACGGCGGGCCAGCCGACATAGTGATCGGTTTCCCAGAACACGTCCGGCTGCGTCGCGATCAGCATCGCCTTCGCGTCGAGGCCGGTTATCAGCACGAAGCTCGTCCCCGGTTCGCGACCGATCCCTACGAACGCCTTGCCGCCCACCTTGGGCGTGGGCTCGCCGTAATAGCCCGCGAGTTCGGTTGCGGGGAGCACGAGCGCGAACGCGGTCACGTCCGGCCAGTCCGCGAACCCGTTCATCCCCGCGCCGCCCGCCAGCGCGCCAGCCGTTCGCCGATCGCGGCCTCGCGCCCCCGGTCGGTCGGCTCGTAGAACACCCGCGCTTCCATCGCGTCGGGCCAGTAATCCGCGCCCGAAAAGGCATCGGGCGCATCGTGATCATATGCATAGCCTTTGCCATAGCCGAGCTGGCGCATCAGCTTCGTCGGCGCGCCCAGGATATGCTTGGGCGGGCTGAGCGATCCCGTCTCCTTCGCCGCCCCCCACGCTGCCTTCTGCGCCCGATAGACCGCGTTCGATTTGGGCGCGACCGCCAGATGCACACACGCCTGCGCGATCGCCAGTTCGCCCTCGGGCGATCCCAGGAAATCATAGGCGTCCTTCGCCGCCATCACTGCGGCCAGCGCAGACGGATCGGCAAGCCCGATATCCTCGCTCGCCGCGCGCGCCAGACGCCTCAGCAGGTATAGCGGCTCCTCGCCTGCCACGAGCATCCGCGCCAGATAGTAGAGCGCCGCATCGGGATCGCTTCCCCGGATCGCCTTGTGCAGCGCGGAGATCAGCCCGTAATGCCCCTCGCGGTCCTTGTCGTAGACCGGCAGGCGGCGCTGGAGCAGCGCGCGCAGGGCGGGCACGCCCAGAGGCTCCGCCACTCCGGCGGCGAACAGCGCCTCGGCCTGATTGAGCAAATGCCGCCCGTCTCCGTCCGCGCCGTCGATCAGCGCCGTGCGGGCGTCGGGCGTGAGGGGCAGGGGGCCTTCGAGCGCCTCGGCGCGCTCCAGCAGCGTCGCCAGCGCGGCGGCGTCCAGCCGTTCGAGCACGAGCACCTGACAGCGCGAGAGCAACGCCGCGTTCAGCTCGAAACTCGGGTTCTCGGTGGTCGCGCCCACCAGCACGATGGTCCCGTCCTCCGCGAACGGCAGGAAGCCGTCCTGCTGACTGCGGTTGAAGCGGTGGATCTCGTCTACGAACAACAGCGTGCGCGGTCCGGCGCGCCGTGCGTCGCCCGCTTCGGCAAATGCGCGCTTCAGGTCCTCTACGCCCGAGAACACCGCCGATAGCGGCGCGAACCGGAGACCCACCGCGTCCGCGAGCAGCCGCGCGATCGTCGTCTTGCCCGTGCCCGGCGGTCCCCACAGGATCAGGCTGGTGAGCTTGCCCGCCGCCA
>Ga0123338_10004444_pt1 | contig 12258 bp, 8 predicted proteins | sample grotaG_FD_89793 | JGI IMG/M metagenome (GOLD analysis project Ga0123338, IMG submission 89793) | Glacier valley bacterial and archeal communities from Borup Fiord, Nunavut, Canada, to study Microbial Dark Matter (Phase II) -... | ecosystem: Environmental > Aquatic > Freshwater > Ice > Glacier ... | reverse complement strand
GATCGCGGTGGCGGCGGGCATGCCCGCGCCCACCATCAGGCCGAACTCCTGCGCGTTATCGCCATGTTTGGACACACCGGTATCGGTGCCGAACGCGATCTTCACGCCGTTGCGATACGCGAGTTTGAAGCTGTCGATGGAATGCCCGGCCGCAGCCTCCGCCTTCGCCGCGCTCGCGGCCGGAAGGTCGCCACGCCGTCCGGCGAGCACGGCGGTCGCGGGCGCGATCAGCGTGGGCACATACCAGGCCGCGTGCGCCTTGTAGAGGCGGATCGATTCCATATCCGCAAACGTGCCGTGCTCGATCGAATCGACGCCCGCCCGCAAGGCGGTGTTGATCCCCTCGGTCCCGTGCGCGTGCGCGGCCGCCTTGCGGCCGAACTGGTGCGCGGTATCGATCACCGCCTTCATCTCATCGAAGGTCATGTGCTGGCCCAGCCCGCTCGCCACCGGATCGAGCACGCCGCCGGTGGCTGCGAACTTGATGACTTCGGCCCCGTCGCGGATCTGGGCGCGGACCGCGCGGCGGCAGGAATCGATGCCGTCGCAGACGTTATCGGCGGACGCGCGCACGGTGCGGGCGAAATCCTCGCGCAGTGTCGCCGAACCGTCGCCGTGGCCTGCGGTGACCGAGACCATCTCGGCCGCCATCATGATCGTCGGCCCCTCGAAGACGTGGTCCGCGATGCCCGACTTCAGCGCACGCAGCACGGCTGCATCGCCGCCCAGATCGCGCACGCTGGTGAAGCCCGCCAGCAGATCGGTGCGCGCGTTGCGGACCGCATCGACGAGGCTGTCCTCGCCGCCCTTGTGCGCCTCGTCGAGCCGCTCCTGTTTGGGATCGCCGGTGCCTTGCATGTGGATGTGACAATCGATCAGGCCAGGGAGGACGTACTGGTTCGCGAGATCGACCACGCGCGCGCCGGGCACGTCCGAGAACCCGTCGCGGACCTCGGCGATCTTGCCGCCGCGCACCACGATCGTCGAGCGGCCGCGCGGCGGCGTGCCGGGCACCGCGAGCAGCGCGCCCGCGTGGATGACGGTGACGGGTTCGGCCGCGGTCTGCGCGCGGGCGGGGGCGACGAGCGCGGTGCAGGCGAGGGCGGCGAGCAGGATGTGGCGGATCAAGGGGATGGTCTCCGAAGGGGTTGCTTCATCGTAACATCCGCGCCCGTAACGGCAACCGCAGAGCGGCTACCCCCGCCCGATCAGCCGACGCGCCATCCGGTCCGCGATCTCGCCCGGCGGCAGGCCTTCTTCGGCGGCTTCGTCGAACACGTGGGTCAGGCGCTGTTCGATACCGTGGACCTGCGCCATCACGCGTCCGGGATCGCGCTCGCCCAGATATTGCGCGGTGACGTTGATGATGCCGCCCGCGTTGAGCACGTAATCGGGCGCATACAGGATGCCGCGCCGGTGCAGGCGCCGGCCGTCTTCGGCGGTTTCGAGCTGGTTGTTCGCCGCGCCCGCGATCAGCTTGCAGCGCAGCGCGGGAATGGTGCGCGGGTTCAGGATCGCGCCGAGCGCGTTGGGGCTGAACACGTCGCACTCGATCGCCATGATTTCCTCGGCTCCCACCACGGCGGCCCCCAGGCGCTTGCCGAGTGCGTCGGCGCGCGCGCGATCGATGTCGGCCAGTGTGAGGCGCGCGCCCGCCACCGCGAGCCGCTCGGCCAGCCCTTCGCCGACCGCGCCGATGCCCTGGATCGCGACATGCACGCCCGCGAAATCCTCGCGCCCGAGCGCGCGGCGCAGCCCCGCGCGCATGCCGACGAACGCGCCTTCGGACGTGGCGGGGCTGGGCGTGCCACCTACCTCCCCCTCGGCCACCGGCAGGCCCGCGACGTGGCGCGTGGCGCGTGCGATGTTAACCATGTCCTCCGGCGACATGCCCACATCTTCGGCGGTGACATAGCGGCCGTTCAGGCTCTCGATCGCGCGGCCGAGCGCCCCCATCAGCTCCGCGCTCTTGGCCGGGCCGCCGCCGAGCAGCACCGCCTTGCCGCCGCCCGCGGGCAGCCCCGCCATGGCATTCTTGTAGCTCATGCCGCGGCTCAGCCGCAGCGCATCGGTAATCGCGGCCTGCGTGTTCGGGTAGCGCCAGAAACGGCAGCCGCCAGCACCTGGGCCGAGATGGGTGGAGTGGAGCGCGATGACGCAGCGCATGCCGGTGCGCGCATCGTTGAAAAGATGGAGCGCTTCGTGATCGTCGAAATCGGGCTGGTCGAACATCTTTAGGGTCCTTGCGCGTGCTTCGGTCGTGATCGGCCCGATCCGCTTTATCAGGGCCGTCATCCCGGGCTTGACCCGGGACCCACCTTTTTTCTCTGTCCGAGCGGGCGGAGCGGAGGCAGGTGGGTCCCGGCTCTTCGGCCGGGATGACGCGTGCGGCAAGAGGCAGCTGCAGGCCGATGCGCCTTGCTCAGTAATCCTTGCTCACCCGCACGCTGACCCGATTGCTGCCCTGGCTCGCCACGCTCGAAAGCAGCGAGAGCCAGCGGGTGAGGCTGATCTCGATCTGGGTGGCGGTGTAGCCCTTGGCGTCGCTCGCCACCTCCACATAGACGTTACGGCCGATATATTTGCCCGCCGCGACGCTCGTGCCGCGCCCGGTGGTTTTGTCCGCGCCGTTGACGCGCAACCGGTCCAGCCCGGTCACGCGGCGCAGCGCGTTGACCGGGTTCAGACCGCCGCCGTTACCGCCGCGAAGCTGCGCCACAGCGGCGGCGAGCTGGAGCGCCTCGGGTGCGGACAGATCGGTGACGCTGGTTCCGAACAGCAGGCGGCTCAGCACCTCGTCCTCGGGGAGCGCGGGGGTGGAGGTGAACACGATCTCGGGCTTGAAGGCGCTGCCGCCGATGTTGAGCACGGCGGTGAGGCCGGTGACGTTTGCGGTCGCCTGGATATCGATGCTGGGGTTGGGCGGATATTCGCCGGTGAAGCGAATGTCGCCGCGATCCAGCCGGAAGGTCTTGCCCGAGAAATCATAGGTGCCGCGTGCGAGCGTGGCGCGGCCGGTGATCTCGGGCTCGAGTGCGGAGCCGCCGATGCGCACGTCCGCGCCCCAATCGCTATCGAGCCCCAGCCCACGCACGTTGAAGCGGCTGCGCGCGACCGCGTGGATATCGAGGCTCCACTGCGTATCGGTGCTGACGGGCGCACGGCCGGTTGGCGGGCGCGTGCCGATCTCGCGCACCTTCAGCACCGGCACCTGTTCGGCGGGCGTGGTGCCGAGCTGATAGCGCGCGCTATCGATCCGCACGTCCCCGCCGATCACGCCACCGTCCTGATCGAGTGTGATCGTCGCGGGGCCACTGACGGCGGCGCGCAGCGTATCGGTCTTGAGCATGAGCGCATTGGCGAGCTGCGCCTTCAAATTGACCGTGAACCCTTGTGCATCGGTGAGGCTGATGCGGCCCGAACCGCTAAGCGAGCCGTTGCCCGCCTTGCCGGTGAAGCGGGTGAGCGTGAGCGTGGGGCCATCGAAGCGGCCGTCCATGTCGATGGCGGTGATCGTGGTGCCGAGTGCTGCGGCTTCGAGGCGCGCGCCACGCGCGTTGACCACGCCCGCGATCTGCGGCTCGCCCAGATGGCCCGCGATCGAGGCGCTGACACCAATGGGGCCGCGCACGTCGAGCGCGTCAACGCCTGCCAATGGCCAGATCGCTTCGGCGGGGGCCTGGAGACGGACTTCGCCCCGCAAGGGCGCGGCGAGCAGGCGTTCGGTCGGACTTTGCGCACTGGTGCCGGGTATCGAGGAGAGCTGCGCCTGGAATGCGCCGAGCACCTTGCCCTCGCGCCGGATGAAGCCGCGCATCGCGCCCGCATCGCCCTTGAGCGCGGCCGCAGCTTCGATCTCGACGGGGAGCGAGGAAACCGCCAGCCCCGCGCGCGAGAAGCGGGTGACGAACAGGCGCGCATTGCCCTGCGGCAGGCCGTGCGCGGGCAACAGCAGGTCCGCGCTGCCCGACGCAGTGCCGCGCACGTTCAGCGCGCCGATCGCGCCCAGCGCATCGAGGTGGATGCTGGCGAGCTGTGCGGTCAGGCGCGTATCGCCATCGAGCGTGCCGCCCAGCACCGCCTGCCCGCCCGCGACGAGCAGCGTTGCGGGAGCAAGCCGCCAGACGCCGCCGCTATGCGTGGCAATCGCCGGGGCGGCGAAGCGGACCGGCTGCCCGTCGATATCGCCCGAGGCGGCGAGCACGATCCGTTCGGGCGCGAGCGTCGCATCGGCGACGAGCGCAAACGGTGCGTTCGCCTCCCCATTGGTGGCGAGGTGGACGCTGCCCTGACCGTGCGCGTAGCTGCCTCGCGCAGCGACCTTGCGCAGCAGCAGCGTGCCGCGTGTAACGCTGGCGAGATCGAGCGTGGCGTTGCCCTCGGGACCGCCGGGCGGAAGCAGCAGCGTGGCGGTGATGCGGCCCTGGCCGACCGCGAGTTGCGGATCGAGCGGGAGCAGGCGCGCTTTCGTGAGCGTGGCCGTCAGATCGGCGCGCTGGACGCCCGCCTGATCGGCGAGGCGTAAATCGCCGTGCAGTCCCTGGCCGGTCAGTATCAGATCGCCCGCATAGACCGGTCCGGCGGGCGCGATGCGCCCGTGCGCGCTGAGGCCAGCGAGCGTGAAGGCGCGGACATCCACGCTGAAGCCGCCGGAGGTAGCGAGGCCGAGGTCGGCGACGAACGGTCCATAGGTCGAACGGCCGCGCGCGTGCACCTCGAAGCCCTGCGCGTCGGGGCGGAGCTGCGCTCGGACATCCGCGAGGCCGACGCCCAGCCCTGGGTGCGCGAGGGCGAGATCGAGCGCCGGTTTGGCGGTGGTGCCGAGCGCGGTGAGCTCGACCGGGCCGTAATCGGTGGACTGGCCGGTAAGGTGCGCGCGGATCGCGTCGCCGGGGCCGAGCGCGGCCTGGCCGGTGAGGCGCAAGCGGGGCGCGGCCAACAGCAGATCGTCGAGTCGCGCGCCGCCGCCGCCGGGCGGAACCGTCGCGCGGCCGGTAATCACCGGCAGACCGCCCGCGAGCGTGCGCAGCGCGCCGTTTTCGAGCCGGGTGACGCGCGCGCGCACCGGGCCCGCGACTGCGACGCCGCGCCCGCCGGGGCCGGGTGCGATGCGCAGGCTGGCGTTCAGATCGGCGATGCCGACGCCGGGCAACGTATAGCCGGGCAGCGCGCCATCGATCCCCACCGCATAGGCCCCCGTGGCTAGCGCGTAGGTGGCAGACGCGCGTGCGGTGACGCGAGTGGTGCGCACGAACACGCCTTCGGCGCGCACGACGCCATTCGCGAGCGTGACCGGGCCTTGCGCAACAATGCCGCTGGCGAGATCGGCCAGTTGCGGCGGCAGGCCGGTGACCCGCGCGGCGGTGAGGCGCAGCGTGGCGCCCGGCGGCCCCCGTCCGAAGGTGCCGCGCGCGTTCAGTTGCGGGGCGATCAGCGCGGTGGTGCCCGTCTGGAGTATCGCCGAGCGCGCGTCCGCAGCGACCGCGAGCAGGCCGAACGGGCCCGACACGGTGCCGCTGAAATCGATCGGATCGCCGCGCAGCGTGGCGGCGATCAGCTCGGGCCGGGGGAGGCGGCCCTTGAACGCGATGCGCTCCACCGTGCTGCGCGCGAGATCGACCGGGCCGTTCGCGGTGAGCGCGATACCCGCGCCCTGTGCGGCAAACGCGAGGCTCAACCGCCGGTTCGCCATCGTGGCGTTCGCTTGGACGGCGAGCGTGGGGCCGCTCAGTTGCGCGACGATCCCCGCGCCGAGCGCGGCGGCGGGCGCGAGCGTCCCGCGCGCGGCGAAACGGCCCCCATCGGCGGCAAGCGCGAGGCGGGCGAGCGGGGCAGTGCCGAGATCGGCGGCGAGCGTGCCGCGCCAGTGCGTCCAGCTACCCTTGCCATCCAGATGCAGTGCGGTGGCGCGACCGAGGCCCGACAGGCCCGCGACGAGGCCGTTGGCGGGAGCGGCGAGATCGGCCTTGAGCGCGAAGCGATCGTCGTCCGGCCGCGCATCGAGCGCGAGCGCGAGGCGGTCTCCGCTGGTGGCGCGTGCGGTGGCGTTTACCACCGCGCGGCCTGCGGCGACTTCGGCATTACCCGCGAGCGCGGCGACGGCAGCGCGGCCCGCGACGGCGGCATCGATCCGCACGCGATCCACGCGCAGGTGGCCGAGCGCGATATCGAAGCCGGGGAGGATCGGCTGGTCGGGTTGGATGGAGGGCACGAACTTCGGCAGGCGTATCAGATGCGCGGTGGGCGCTTCGACGGCGTGAAGCACGAGGCGGTTGGCGGCGAAGGCGAACGGGCGCCAATCGATGCTGACCACAGGAATTGTGAGGAACGGACCCGCGGGATCGCTCAGCACCACACCGTGCGCGATGAAGCGGGTGAGCGGGTTGCCGTCGATGCGCGCTACGCCCACGCGCAGGCCCGAGTGCGGCTTGATGTGGATCAGTTGCGCGACGACGAAGGCGCGGCCGCCGTCCGAGCGGAGCCATTCAACCGCGATCCCCGCCAGCGCGAGCAGGCCGACCGCAAGGCCGAAAATGAGCAGCACCGCGCGGCCGCCCGCGCGCATCGTTGCGTCCCAGCGCATCAGAACGCCTGGCCGATTGAGACGTAGACTGCGACGGGGCCATCGCCCCGACGCGGGTTGAGCGGGGTGGCGATATCGAAGCGGATCGGGCCGAACGCGCTGTAATACCGTGCGCCCAGCCCCGCGCCGTACTGGAAATCGCGGAACTTGGGATATTCGGACGTGTAGAGCGAGCCTGCATCGAAGAAGGGCACGATGCCGATCGTCTTGGTGACCCGGTAGCGCAGCTCGAGCGCGAGTTCGGTCGACGAGCGACCGCCGACCGGGCGGTTGTTCGCGTCCTTGGGGCCGATGTCCTGATAACCGTAGCCGCGCACCGAGCCGCCGCCGCCCACATACAGTCGGCGGCTGGGCGGGATGGCGTTCAGCGGCGCGCCCGAGATCGCGCCGAGCGCGAGCCGCGCGGCGGCGACGAGTTTGGGCGCGAGCGGCCGGTAGAGGCTGCCATCCAAATGCAGGCGCAAATAGGAGAAGCTGCCCTCGAGGCTGAATTCGGGGCTGAGGCGGCCGTTCAGGCGGAAGCCGCGCGTGGGATCGAGCACATCGTTCGAGCCGTCGTAGCCGAGCGCGCCGGGAAAGGCGACGAGGAAGAACTGGCGCGTCTGATCGGTGAGCGTGAGCAGTCCGTGATCGCGCTCGCGCGAAGCAGCGAGTTCGAGGCCGTAGGTATAGGTCCACGCCTTCTGGAAGATGAGCGTGGTGCGGCGCTGGACGTTGGCGGCGAGATCGAGGCTATAACTATTATAGGCGGCGGTGTTGAAGTGGCCCAGACTGGTGGTGAGCGCCAGCGTCTGATCGCGCCTGCGCCAGTTGGAGAAGATCAGATCGCCGCCGAGCGATTGCTCCCGGTCTCCCAGCACCACGCGCCCCGTGACCGCGCCTTCGGGGGGCACGAGATTGCGGTGCCGCCAGCTCGCCTCGAAGCGGAACCCATCGATCGTATCGTAGCCGATTTCGCCTGCCACGGTGCGCAGCTTGGCGGGCGCGACCGCGATGCCGAGATCGGCGAGCGCGATGCCATCGGGGGCGACGCGGGGGGTCGGCTTGATCTGCACCGATGAGAACAGGCTGGTGGCGATCAGCGCGCGCCTGAGATCGTCGACAAGCGCCTGGTTGTAGAGTTCGCCGGGCCGGAAGCGCGCGATGACTTGCAGGTGCTTTTCGCCGAGCTTGGGTTTCCCGCGAAGCCTGAATGCGCCGAAGCGCGCGCGCGGGCCCGGCGTGACGGTGAGCGTGTAGGTGGCTTTGCGGCTATCGTGATCGATGACGACTTCGGGCTCGGCGACCTTGGCGAAGGGGTAGCCATCGTTGGGCAGCGCGATCTCGACCCGCTCCTGCGCGGCGAGCGCCTGCGCGGCATCCACGCTCTGGCCGGCGCGCAGCGCGAGCGCGCTATTGATCGTGGCGGTGGGTGCGCCCGGCGGGGCGACGACATCGATCCGCGCATAATCGTAGCGCGCGCCGGGCGTGACGGCGAGCGTGACGGTCGCTTCCCCTCCGGCAGCCGCGGCGGGGACGATCTTGCTGGCGACCGTGGCACCGTAATAGCCGTGCGCGCGCAGCAGCCGATCGAGCAGTGCCTCGTCGGCGCGGGTGCGCAGCGCGATCTGGGCGAGGTTGGCGGGTTCTTTCGTGTTGCGTAGCGTGGAGAGTGCGCGGAACTCCTCGGCCGCACCCGTACGATCGAGGCCGGTGACGGTGCTGCGGTAGCGCACGATCGCATCGTCTTGCGCGGCGGCCCCGGCGGGTGCGGCAGGGGGTGCGTCGGCGGTGGGCCAGGGGACGCCCAGATCGGGCAACGCCGGGAGCGGGCGCGAGGGATCGATCGCAGGGGCGGGCGCGGCGGGGGCGGGGACGGCAGTTTGCGCAACCACCGGGGCTTGCGCGGGCCGGGCGATTTGTGCGGCCGACGCAGTTTGCGCGAGCGCGGGCGCGGCGAGCAGCAGCGCGAGCGCCGCACCACTGGACAGCAGGCCGCCGCAGACGCACTTCATCTGCATGCGCGCGATCCGGCGCGCGGGAGCGCGCGATCCATGGCCATCGGCGGCGGCATTTTCCTCTGCATCGCGCTGATCGCGGGCTTTCTCGTCGGAGTGCGGTCGGGGGAGGGCACGGCGGGAATGCTCATCGGCTTGGGCGTCGGGCTGGTGGGCGCGATCCTGGTTGGCGTGTGGGACGATCGCAGGCGCAGACGCAACCGCGCCTGAACCGGATACGAACCGCCTACAGGAAACGGCGGCCCGCCCATACCACGCGGCCGACGATCGCGAGCGCGGCCGCATCGCATCCGGTCCAGTCGGGGTAGGCGCGGTTGTCGCTGGCGATGGTGACGAGGCGGCTCGCGGGGTTGACCGCGAGGCGCTTGACCATAAGCGCGCCATCGAGCCGCAGCGCGTAGAGGCCGTCGCGCAACCTTGGCGCGGCGTCGCCCGTGTCGATCACGAGATGATCGCCGGGAACCAGCGTGGGCAGCATCGCATCCCCCTCCACGCGCAGCATGGCGAGCGCATCGACGTGGCCCGACGCGAGCGCGCCGACCCAGCCCGCGTGGAAGGCGAGGCCGAACGGGGCGGCCGTGGGTTCTAGCGACGTGAGGCGAACGAAATCGGTGGGCGCGGACGCATCGGACGCGCGCGCGGCGACGGGCTGGGCTGCGTCTTCGGGTTCGCCGAGCCGCGCGGGTGCGATGCCCAGATGGCGCGCGATACGGCGCAGATCGTCGCGCTCGAGCGCGCGCGGGATGCCGCGGCGGACATATTGCTGGATATAGGCGGGGTTGCGCCCGAGCAGCCGCGAGATTGCGGCATAGCTTTGTCCGTGCGTGCGCAGCTCGGCAGCGAGCGCGGCGCGGGCGTCAACTTCCTCCATAGGTTTCCACGTCTTTACTTCAGCATACTAGGGTAAAAACGACAAACATCGTTTTTTGCCTATAGTCTTGCAGCGTTTTTGCTTCATTATGGCGGTATCGGGAATCGCCAGTGGAGACGCAAATGTCCGCCGCATTGCTTCGCGCCATCGAAGTGGGCCTCGATCGGGCGGGGATGACGCCGTCGCGGTTCGGGCGCGAGGTGGCGGGCGATCCGCGGCTTGTGTTCGATCTGCGCCGGGGCAGGTGCGCGACACGGCGGACCGAGGACCGGGTCCGCAGCTATCTGATTTATTTACAGCAGGAGAGCGTTCAATGAAGCCGTTCATCCAAGATGGTCATATCCTTGCGCTGCGTGCGATGCGCGCGGCGCTGGGCACAACCGCGACGCGGCTGGTGATCGAGCAGATCGAGACGACCGACTGGGCGAGCGCGACGTTTGTTGGCAAGCGCCACCGCTGTGACGTGCGGATCGAGGGGGCGGAGGATGCGGTGGCGTGCGCGGTGGCGCAGCTCGCGCGGGATCTGCCCGAAGTGGACGTGGCGACCAACGCGTATTTCCTCGCCGATATCGCGGTGTGCGGCTTCGAGCTGGTGGCGGGGGGCGCGGAGGCGGTTGCCGAAGTGACGGTCGAGGCACTGACGATCGAGGCGTGAGCGCGGCGCGCCGCCCGCGCGTTCACGCGAGATCGACGCTTTCGCCCATGCGCGCGAGCAGCATGCGGGCCGAGGCCGCCATCGCGCGGCGGCGTGCGGGATCGGCAGGGGGGGCGAGTGCGGTCGCGGCAGCGGAGAAGGCGGCGGGCGCGGGGGTGCGCTGCGCGGCGCGGGCGAGCGCGGCAATCTCGGCGATCTGCTGCGCCATCTGCTGGAGCCGCGCGTCGAGTGCGTCGAAGCGCGCGGACACGCCGACGGGGCCGTGCTGCGCGAGACCGGCGAGCGCCGATTCGATGCGCGCGAGCGCAGGCGCGGGATCGGCGAGGTGGGCAGGCAGGGGGGCGCTCCCCGGCCCGGACCCCGGTTCGCTGGACATGGGCATGCTGGGCTTGGGCAGGCTCATCGGCGTCTCCTCGGCGAGGGCGGAGCTGTGCATGGCAGCGGGTTCGTGCGCCAGTGCGGCGGCCGGTTCGGGCGCGGACGGTTCGGGAACGTTGGGTTCCGGGGCCATGGGTTCGACTTCGGCGTCCGGCGCGGCTGCAGCGGGGGCGTTCCAGCCGAGCGTATCGAGCGCGGGCGTATCGAGCGCGGGCGTATCGAGCGCGGGCGTATCGAGCGCGGGCGTGGCGGGCGATGCGGCGGGGGCGCGCGCGGTCGCGGGATAGGCGATTTCGGCGGCTTCATCCTCCGCGTCCGCTCCGAGCGGGCGGGCGAACAGGCGGCCCGCGATCCAGCCGAGCGCCAGCCCGACCGCGACCGCGCCTGCGGCGAGCAGCAGATAGGCTTTGGTGCCGAGCGGGGGCTGCGCGAGCGGGGTGAGGGTGGGGAGACCGCTTCCCGCCACGATGTTCTCGACCCATGGGCCGGGAACGAACAGGATGGCTGATGCGAGCGCGAGGCCGAGCAACAGGCCGATCAGCAGCCAGCGACGCGTGGCGCTCATGCGGCGCGGTCCTGGAAGGTGCGGGCCTTGAGCAGCCGCTCGTAGACGGGGGCGTAATTGGCGACCGAGCGGTCCCAGTTGCGTTCGCGCTCGACAAAGGCGCGCGCGCGGGCGCGGCGTTCGGGCCATGCAGCGCGATCCGCGAACAGATCGGCCACCGCCTGCGCGAGCGCGTCCGGGCTATCGGGCTCGAACAATGTGCCCGTTTCCCCGTCTGCGATGAGTTCGCGGTGGCCGCCGACGTCGCTCGCAGCGACGAGCTTGCCCTGCGCCATGGCTTCCAATGGCTTCAAGGGGGTGACGAGTTCGGTCAGGCGCATCGCCTTGCGCGGGTAAACGAGAATATCCACGAGGCCGTAGTAACGGTCTACCTGCGCCTGCGGAACCCGTCCGACAAAATGAATGCGCCGGGCGGCGGGCGAAGCAGCGGCGGCGGCCTTGAGCGATGCCTCCATCGGGCCGCCGCCGACCATCAGCAGGTGCAGCGCGGGGCGCTCGGCGACGAGGCGGGGCATGGCGGCGATCAGATCGTCCAGCCCCTCGTAATCGTAGAAGCTGCCCAGATAACCGATCACTTCGGCGTCCTCGAGACCGAGTTCGGCGGCGAGCGCGTCGTCGCGCGGGGCGGGGTGGCCGAATTGCTCGATATCGACCGCGTTGGGAATCTGGAACATCTTGGCGGGATCGATGCCGCGCCCGCGAAGATCGGCGAGCAACCCGTCGCAGATCGCGCCGACCGCGTCCGCACGTTCGCACACGCGGGTTTCGAGCGCTTTGGTGGCCCGGTACCGCAGCGATCCTTCGCGCCCCGTGCCGTTGCCCACTGCGGCATCTTCCCAGAAGGCACGGATTTCATAGACCATCGGCAGCCCGCGCCGCTTTGCCACGCGCTGCGCGGCCATCGCGGTCAGCAGCGGGGAGTGCGCGTGGAGGATATCGGGCTTCGTCTCATCCACGAGCGCGTCGAGGCGTTTCTCGGTCGCGGCGATCTCCGCCATCTCGCGCCACACCGGCGGGCGGCCGCGCGGCGCGGGGGTGCGGTAGAATATGAGGCCGTCGGCGGTCTCGGGATCGGGGCCGGGGCGCGTGTGGCGCGGTGTGGTCAGATGCACCGTCTCCCAGCCGCGCCGCCGCGACCCGAGCATCAGCGCGCGCGTGCGGAAACTATAGCCCGAGTGGAGCGGCAGCGAATGATCAAGGATGTGCAGG
>Ga0123338_10004437_pt1 | contig 12266 bp, 13 predicted proteins | sample grotaG_FD_89793 | JGI IMG/M metagenome (GOLD analysis project Ga0123338, IMG submission 89793) | Glacier valley bacterial and archeal communities from Borup Fiord, Nunavut, Canada, to study Microbial Dark Matter (Phase II) -... | ecosystem: Environmental > Aquatic > Freshwater > Ice > Glacier ... | reverse complement strand
TCGACGAGATCGAGGCCGACGTCCTGCCCGACCAGAAGGCGGCGGTGGTCGAGCGGCTTAAACGCGAGGGTCGCGTCGTCGCGATGGCCGGCGACGGGATCAACGACGCGCCGGCGCTCGCCGCCGCCGACGTCGGCATCGCGATGGGTACCGGCACCGACGTCGCGATCGAAAGCGCCGGCGTCACGCTCGTCCGCGGCGATCTCGGCGGCATCGTCCGCGCCCGCCGCCTGAGCCACGCGACGATGCGCAACATCCGGCAGAACCTCGTGCTCGCGTTCGTCTACAACATGGCCGGCGTGCCGATTGCGGCAGGTGTTCTCTATCCGGTGTTCGGCCTCCTGCTGTCGCCCGCCATCGCCGCCGCGGCGATGGCGCTGTCGTCGGTCAGCGTCGTCGGCAATGCGCTGCGACTTCGCAGCGTCGAACTCTGATCGGGTCGCGTCGGTCAGCGCACGTCGATCACCGCCATCAGTCCGCCGCCGCCCTGTGTCTCGACGTTGTTGTTGGCGGTGTGGTGCGGGATGTGGCAGTGGATCAGCCACTTGCCGGGTTTGCGGGCCGTCCAGACGACGTCGTAGCGCTGGCCCGGGCCGACCAGCACTGTGTCTGCCATGTAGCGCTGGGCCGGAGCCAGCGTTTCGCCGTCGATGGCGACAACCTGGAACGGGCCGCCGTGGATGTGCATCGGGTGGACCATCCCGTTGTTGGTGCCGATGAAGCGAACCTTGAGCGTCTCGCCGACCTTCATCGGGATGGTCTCGGTCGCCGGATAGGCCTTGCCGTTGATCGTGAAATAGTTGGCGAAGCCGCCCTCCATCGGCATCGCTGGGAAGGTCAGCCCCTCGCGGAGCAGCCACTCCTGGAGCTGGACGACGTATTCGTGGTCGGCCGCGACTTCGGTCGCCGGGTCGGAGGGATCGATGACCAGCGCGCCGTAGAGGCCGAGCGCCTGGGTCCGGTCAGGCTTGGCGTGCGGGTGGTAGAAGTAGGTGCCGTGCTGGACGGCGGTGAAGGCGTAGCTGTAGCTGCCGCCGGGCTCGATCGGAGCCTGCGTGACGTAGGCCGGGCCGTCCATCTGGTTCGGCACGATCAGGCCGTGCCAGTGGACAGACGTGATGTCGGGCAGCTCATTGTGGACGTCGATCCGCACCCGGTCGCCTTCGCGGATGTGGATGCGCGGACCGGGAACCTGGCCGTTGTAGGCGTAGGCGACGACGCTGACGCCGGGCAGGATCGTCCAGTTGATGACCGAGGCCCTTAGGTCGAACACCTTGACGCCGTTCTCTATGCGGAAGGCGAGCGGCCGGTCGCCGCGGACGCCGAGGCCGTAGCTCGCACGGACGTCGTTCGGGTTCGCCGCGGCCATGTCGCGCATCGCGTCGGCAGGCGTCGTGCGGTCCATGATCATCCCCGGCGGCATGATCGAATCGCCGACATCGCGCGACGACAGCCGCATGTTGACCGAGTTCGCGGGCGCGATCATGCCCGCTGCCAGCGCGACGATCGAGACCATGCCGAGCGCGAAGACCTGCGGCCGCGTCGCGTCGGACTTCATTTTGTCGTGGTCGCCTTCGCCCTTGGCATCGCCACCTTCACCGGACTTGCCGCCCATTGCCGCCATGTTGTGGTGCTTCGTCTTATCGCCCCCGCCGGACTTCATCGCGGCCATGTCGTGACGGGAGTGCGGGTCGGCCGGCTTGTCGTCCTTGTCCGGCTGCGGCGCCTCGTCGGCGAACTTGGTTCCCGGCTTGCGCTCGGTCATCAGGCCATGCTTCAGCGACTTCGCCACCATCCAGACGTTCGACGGATAGGCGAGCGCGTAGCCCGCCATGATGCCGAGCGACATCACTCCCCAGAAGACGAGCTGCGTCGGGTCCATCGCGCGCATGTCGCGGCTCATCATCAGCAACGTCATGACCGGGGCCATCGCCGCCATCATGAAGTTCATGCTGATGAACTCGGGTACGAAGCTGCGCCGGACGTTCTCGAAATAGGTGCCGCCCATCATCGACCGCATGAACAGGGCCTGGAACACGAACAGCCCGACCGAGAAGCCCGCGACATACTCGACGATGAGATCAAACCACATCGGCAGCCCCAGCGTCGCCGTGATCACCGCCGCCGCGATGATTCCGGTCGCGTCGCCGGCGACGCAGTGGATCGTCGAGCCGATGCCCTGCTTCGAAAGCGGCTTGATGAACTCCTCGTGCGTCCCCGGATGCGGCTCCTTGTCGGCGAGGACGTAGAGCAGCAGCCCGAGCGGCCCGGTGTACAGCGTGACGAGGATGAACCCCCATTTCATCACGATCGGCTCGGGATTGTTGCGGTATTGATCGACCGCGACGTACAGCGTCGACGCCGCCGCCAGCGCGAACCAGACGAGCAGAAAATAATCGATCGGCTGGATGAGCATTGGCGAGATTCCGATCGATGCGGCGGATTTCATCAGGTAGCGTTCGTGGGTCAAAAGATGGCTTGAGCACCCTCCACTGAATACGCGCAGCGACGCAGCGGCCCTCAAACCTCGATCAGAACGTTATTGAAGGAGCCGTGACCTCGATTGGATCTTCATCCCGGTCCCGGTGACACAGTAGAGAGTTGCCTGCCATGTCGAACATACACGATATTGCTTTGACATCGTCCGAGCGACGGCGAATGGCGCTGTCGACGTGGGACAATGAAGGAGGTGCCGGACCCTGCGGCGCGTGGGGAGAAACGCTTTCGACAGGGTCACCGATTCCCGAACTCACCAATACCGAACTCGTCCAGCTCCGCATCCGCGTGATAGCTCTCGAAAATCTGGTGATCGCTCTGCTCGCGGCAGCGCCCGATGCAACGATTGCGGAAGCGCAGAATATGGCCACCTTCGTCTCGCCGCGACCAGGATCGACGAAGCATCCGCTGACCATCCATGCAGCGACGCAAATGACCGAGCTGATCGGCCGCGCCACTTACTTCCGAGTCTGACCCAGCTGAAAGCGGCGCGATGGACTTGAGCCGCCGCTAACGACTTGACATCGCGCGGCGGTCGATGCCGCTTCAGGACGCGGCTCGGTCGCGGGACGAGTTCTTCCCGCTGGTGGCGGCGATCTCCGCCAGCTGCTCGGCAATTCGGCGAAGCGTGTCCGGCACCAGGCGGTAGGTCACCCCCCTTCCTCGGCGCTCGAAAGTAACAACGCCGGCCCTGGCCAGGATGGCCAAGTGCGTCGACATCGTGTTGGCCGGTGTCGCCAGCAGTTTCGCCAACTCGCCGGCCGGCAGGCCCTCTTCTGCATGTTCGGCCAACTTCGCCACCACCTTCATACGCGTGATCTGCGCAAGGGCGGCAGTCGCTTCGACGAGGGATTTGGTTTCCATCCTTCTGGAATAACAGAGTTAAATTGAGGAATCGACAACGAAACACATCGGCAATTCCAGAACTATTGAATTATAATCTCGGTGACCCCACTTCCGTGCTGCGGCGAGCGACTCGGCCGCATCGGCCGGGCATCGGTGCCCGGTCTCGCAGAGGAGAGAATCGAGATGGACACGCTGCTTCAGAGCTCCCCCGCCGGCCATAGCGCCTCGCATACCGCTCCTTGGCAGAGCTCGTACGAAGATCCCGCCGATCCCGATTTGTCGAGCGACGCTCGCGTCGTGACGACGCGGCGAGGCCTCTGCCGAATGGCGATGGTCGCCGCGGATACCGCGACCCGTTTCCAGCGCGATGGGGTCGACGTCGATCCCGTCGCATGGATGCTGTCGCCGAGAAAGCTGTTCGGCGGCGCAACCGCGCTCGAAGCGTGCCTTGGACAGAACCACTTCATACGGGCCTCCCTGCTGCACGGCCTCGCCATCGGGCTCGACGCCGAACCTTCCGAAATCGACGCGCTCGCGGGCGACGGGTTCGATGACGGCGATGGGCGTGACGTCTACGATCTCGACGACGAGGGCGAGGACGGTGTCGAAGGCCACGCCTACGACGATCTGGAGATCGCCGCGCTCGGTCACGGCGACCTTCGGCTCTACACCGCGACGATCGCCTTCCGGGGCGGCGGCGTCATCTTCCATGCCTTCCACGCCTCGCTAGCCCGGACTGCCGGCGAGGTCGGAGAGCGCCTGCGCCGTCGATATGGCGAGGAGGTCGGCGGCCGGGCGACCATCGTGTCGGGGTTCCGCACCGGCGGCGGCTTTGTCGGCGCACTCGTCTCGCCCGCCTTGGCCGAGATGCTCCGCGACGTCGCGGCGAACCCCTCGTCGCCGATCGCCGCCGGCCTCGATCTGAACCTCGAGCAGTGTTTCGACGCCTGACCGTCCGGCCCGGGTCTCCCGGCGGCCGCGGCCGGGGTCTGGCGCAGCAGCGATGCACAACATCATGGAGGCGAATATGGGCGATTGCGCTCTACCCTGTCCCTTGCGTCGAGTGGACGCCGATCCCGCCGACATCCGCATTCTCCGCCGGGTCGCTCTCCGCGCCGGCGCCACCGGGCTCGGCGATCCCGCCGGGCCGTACGTCGCCGTGGTCGTCGACTGCGAGACGACCGGCCTCTCGCATGACGAGAACGCCATCGTCGAGCTCGGACTCCGCCGCTTCCGCTATGACGACCGCGGCGTCATCACCTACATCGGCAGGCCGTACTCATGGCTCGAGGATCCGGGGCATCCCCTTCCTCCCGAAGTGACGAGGCTGACCGGCCTGATGGACGCCGACATCGCCGGGCGATCCCTCGACGACGGCCGGATCGACGAGCTGACGCTCGGCGCGACGATCCGGATAGCCCTTAACGCGCGGTTCGACCGTGGCTTCGTCGAGCGGCGGCTTCCGTCGACAGCGGGGAGGGCGTGGGCTTGCTCGTGTGAGGAGGTGCCGTGGCGCGAGCGTGGCTTCGACGGCGCAGCGCGCAACCTGGGCTGGCTGCTGGCGCAGACGGGCGCGTGGCACGACGGTCACCGCGCCATCACGGACGTCGACGCCGTCATCGCACTGATGGGGCACCGTTTCGAAGACGGGGCGACCGCGCTGTCGCTCCTGCTCCGCTCGTCCACGGCCGACGGCTGGATCGTCCAGGCAGACGGAGCACCTTTCCACAAGAAGGAGCGCTTGAAGGGCCGGGGCTACCGGTGGTGGCCGACCGAGGGGGTCTGGGCAAAGGAGATAGGCGGGCTCGATCGGGCGGACGAGGAGGCTTGGCTCGCTGCCAACGTCTACCCGACGACAGCCCGACCCGGCGCGCCGCAACCCGTTTTCACCGAGGTCACGGCCCTGACGAGGTACGCTTGACGACCCCTGCGCACGTCGCGCGGTGCCGCTCCGCCTGCGTGACGCTGATATCGACACCCTGATGGGAGAGACGACATGAACTTGAGCGACGACGTCGTGATCGAGATCGCGGCAATGAGCGCGATCGTTGCCGGGGGGATCGCGCGTCGCCTTCATGGTCTTCGGGCTCGTCCGGGCGATCCGGGGGCGACCGACCTGGATCACTTCGCTCGCGGGCATGCTGACTACCGTCGTCGTCGCGTCGTGGCCGCTCGCGATCCTCGTCGTACTGGCGGCTCTTTGACTTCGGCTTAGCCGCCGCCCCGCCCCGGTACGCGGGCGAAGGACCCGATCACGGCCGCTGAGCGCCGCGAGGCCGGTTCCGAAAACTTCAACTGCATCAGAAAGGACGAACTAATGCCAACCAGAAAGAAGAGCGGCCTGCCCGCCGCCACGCCTACGGAGTTGGACGCCGCCGCGCGTCGCTTCGGAATACTCGAGATCGTGCCGCTGACCGTCTACCATGTCGCCAAGCCCTACGGGAGGAGGCCGGGACCTTGGACGGGTGAAGCCGACAAGATCGCGTGGACCGATCCGGCGACCGGCATGCCGTGCATCATCCGTCGTTCCGGGTATGGCCATCTCTGCGGCTACGTCGCCGTCGAGGCGGATCATCCGCTTTACGGATTCCGCGAGGACGCGCTGCCGGAAGGGCTCGGCCTGACCGTCCACGGGCGCGTGAGCTACGCCTGGCCCTGCGAGAGGAACCATCCCGTCGCCACGAGCGTCTGGCGGCAACCGCCGTCACCGGATGCCGGACCTGCGTGGTGGCTTGGCTTCGAGTGCAACCACAGCTTCGACATTGTTCCAGGGCAGCCCTCGCCTAGGGATAGCACCGCGCCGCTGTCCGGCCTCGCGATCCGCGAGGTTTTCGGAGACGCGTCTTGCGGCCGCCGCGCCTGCGCGTGCCCACCGTTCCCGATGATCGCCGACAGCCTGTCGTTCGGCGGAGGCGATGGAGCGCCCGTCTATCGCGACGAGGCCTATGTCTATCGCCAGTGCGTAAATCTCGCGGCGCAGCTCGACGCGATCGCGAGAGGCCTGCCGCTGCCACACGTGCCCTCGACGCCGCCCACCGGCCTCGATCCGCAGCGGATCGGAGGTGGCCGGTGAGCTACGAGACCGAACGGGACGTCGACAAGCCCTGGGGATACTGGCTCCGCGGCGTCAGCGCAGGTGCCGTGCTGTCCACGCTCGTGGACGAGGACGGAACCTGCTGGGGGTCGGTCCGCGAGGCGTTCTGGTGCGGGTCGCTCAAGATGCCCGGCAGGCGCTCGGGAGTGTTCGACCGTGAAGTCGAACGACTGTTCGGCGTTCTGACGGCGGTCGATCGCCGGTCTCCGAGCCAACGCGAAATGGCCATCGACATGTTCGAGGGCGATAGCGACTTCTACGGCTTCTACATGCGCTGGATGCAAGGTGCCGGGCTGCTAAATCCCGCCGTCCACATCTTCGACGCCACTTTGACCGCAAAAGGCCGCGCGGTCCTTCTGATGCTGGCGGCGACGCGGCCCCATCAGTTGTGGGCGGTGCCCGTAGGTCCCGAATCGGTCGCTGCGCTGACGACCGTCCGTCCGGTTTCGGCTGACCGCGAGCGCTGGTTCCAGGAGACGGCGGACTTGGCGGCGAAGATGCAGTTCCGATTCTCACGCGACTTCATCTACGGCAGAAGCATTATCGTGCTGACCGGCGACGCTTTGGGCGAGAGGATGCCGCTCGGGCGAACGTTGTGGTCGCAGATGTTCGAGGACCCCGAGGTGCGGGACCGGTTCTATCACTGGTTGTGCATCCGCCTAGACCGGTGGGCGGTGTGGGGTGAGATGGCGTACCGGCAGGGCGCGGCACATCTGACGCACCACCTCCTGACGCTGCTGGCCATCGAGTTGTCCCGCGGTGAGGACGTCGTCTCGTCGGTTCCCGCGATCGGGAATGACTGGATCTCCGACGTGTATTGACGTCCGCTTCAATCGGCTCCGACGCGGTTCGCGGCACGTTCTACAGGAGGGTGTAGCTAGCCGCTCAGGGCCGCACCGTGCCAGGCGCGGAAGCCGCAACCGCGTGCCTCGACCAGAGTTTCGAACCGTTAGCGCAGAAGACCGAAGCTGCGGCGTGCCTGGATTGTGCGGTCGCGGACGCCTTTCTCGTGGCGGAGGGGAGGACGTCCGAAACCGTGATGGTTGCCGTCTTCGGCATCGGCGGGACTCGATGCCGGCGACCCGCGGGCCGAGGCTCGGTCTCAGCCCGCTCGTCGTCCGCTAGGCAGATTTTCGGGGAACTCCTCCCCATCGGGCGCTGGCTCCAGCAGGTGTCCGACCGGGACGCCGAGGGCGTCGGCGATCTGCTGCAGCACATCGACGGTGACGGCGTGGACCGCGCGTTCGAGCTTGCTGACATACGTCCGGTCGATATGCGCGTCGACGGCCAGCCGCTCTTGCGAGAGGCCGCGTTCGACCCGAAGCCGACGTACGTTCCTGGCGAGAAGCTCGCGTACATCCATGCCCTGCACGAGGAGGGGTCGACGCGTATTAATCCACGTCGTATACGCACGTAGAGGAGCTTTGCCGGCGAAGATCGGTCGAGCTTCGGCGGGCAGGTCGGTCTTTGTTGCTGGGGGTTTCGATGCGTGGCTGGTCGAAGACGGTTCGGATTCCAGCCGTCGCGTTGTTCATGCTGGGCGCGGCCGACGCGGCTGCGGCGCAGACGCTCGATCCCGTGACGAGGCTCGTCGCCGACATCATGAAGCTCAGGGGCCGCGCCGCGTCGAAGCCGACCGACCCGTCCCCGGGAACACCGGCTGTTGTCGAAGATGGCCTCCCACTGCAGGGAGCGGACACCGAACTGGCTTCCCGCCCACTCGTAAAGGGGGACGTCCGCACCTTCGACGTCGCGAAGTTCAAGCTCGGCATGGCGGCCCGTGAGGTGGCGCGGATCGCCGCGGCGGCGGGGATGCGGACCAACAGCGGCAACCACGGCATGGTCCCGTTCGACCCGGCGCTGCATGGCATCCAGGTGCCCTCGTTTCAAACGCGCGTTGCGACGGCGGCGGCGGCGCGACAGCATCGTGCACCCCCTCGCCCGGCGAAGGTGGTCGGCGAGGTGACGCTGGTGGCCGCGAACGGCGACAAGGCGGTCGTCCACTTCTTCACGACCGAGGACGGCCCGCGGGTGTCGGCGGTGACGTTCATCACCTCGTTCTTCGGCGCGACGCCCAAGGTCTATCTCGACGCGCTGACCGCGAAGTACGGGCGGCCGAAGGAATCGAGCATCTCGGGCGAGCTGCTGTCGGCGCGGTGGTGCGCGGCTGGTGATCCGCAGTGCGGCGATCGCGCCTCGCTGAAGATGGTGTCGGGTCAGACCGAGGTCGACATCTCGCTCGACGCGGGCTTCCTCGCGCTCCAGGACCTCGAGCGCCGCATCGAGACCGCCGCCGCTTCGACGGCGGCGGCGACCGCCACCAAGCCGACCTTCTGATCGTCAGCTGGGGGAGTAGGGATCATGCAGTTTCTCGGCGCCGCCCTCGGTCTCTTCCTCGGCCCGCGCGGCTGCCTCGGGCTGATTGCGTTCATCGCGCTACCGATGCTCGTCAGCCATCGGTTCGGCGGCTACTCCGGCTACTGGACTTTCGGCGCGATGCTCGTCGTCGCCGCTCTGCCGGTCGGCATGCGGAACGGACGCGCCGGCTTGATGCGGGCGGCGCAGGCGATCCTGGCGCTGATGATCGCCGGGTTCGGCCTGTCGACCTTCGTCGGCTTCTACTCCTCCGGGTTCGCCGACGGCCGCGCGTGGATGTCCGCCTTGGCCACGGGCGTGTGCTTCCTCGCCTACCGCGGCTTGAGGCATCTGATCGCCCGGACCGACGCTGCCGCGATGCGCGGGCCGACGACCGTCTGACCACGCCTGCCGAGGTCATCGGTCATGCTCGGCGACGGTAAGGGACCGGATCTTGGCGAGAAGCTGGCCCTCGCCGCCTGGCTGATGCCGCCCTTCGCGGGGTTCTTCCTCATCCCGATGACTATGGCCTTGGCGTGGCATGTCGCAGCCGCGATAGCGATGCCCGTTGCCACGTTTGCCTGGGCGACGCGCAGGACGAACCGTTCCAGCCGCAAGCGAACGACGTTGCGGGTGTTCCGCTATCTGCTGCAGGCGGCGACTTCCGGCATGATCCTAAGCTCGGCTGTTTCCGGCGTGGTGATCGGCCTGTTTTCATTTAGCAAGCATTGGCCGCTCGTCGCGGCGCTGGTGGTGCTGGCCGTCATGCTGCGGGGCATGCTCTGGGCCTTCGACCAGTGGGTCACGCGCGACTGGCAGCGGTTCGGCCGCCTCCACGCGAACGGCCTGCCCGTCATCCCCGAGATGACGATGAAGGAGTACGCGGCGGCCATGGTGACGTCGCGCCAGCGCAACCGCCAGCTGGCCCCCGCGATCGGGTTCTGGGGCGAGCTGCTGGTGGACAACCGGCATTCGGATATACTTGCCGCGATGACGTCCGCCCGCCGCCTCCTCGACGCCACCGCCGCGCCCTGAAACGGCGCGAGCTTCGTCGCGACGCACGAGGGCTCGTTCGCCCGGATCGAGCCGCTCACGCCGGTGGCGGATGATTGGCTTCGCGGCCACGTCGACGAGGAGGCGACGTGGCTCGGCGGCATGCTCGTCGTGGAGATGCGGTACTTCCCAGACGTCGCCGAGGCCATCATCGAGGCCGGATTTCTGTTCGAGCGGAACGCGTACCTGAGCTGAGGATCAGCGACCGAAATACCGCCGCCGTACCGGGTTCCGCGGCGGTATGAGAGTGCCGCGCACGACGACGCTCACTCGCCGACGCCCGATGAGTTGGGGCCCAAGGAAGACGTTCACGTCCATCGAATGGTCGCCATTATAGGCTGTGTGACGCGCCACCGTAGTACCAGTACCGGCGATGTGACTGAGATCGTTCTTGTCCGCCGCCTCGTCGCCCTTGTTCCTGACCGTCCACTTGATTGTCGCTCCTACTGGGAGACGATCAGCGTTGATCAGCCGGAAGCTGCGATATTATGGCGCAAAGAACCAGACCGTCGTCAGGCGGCCTGGAAATGCAGTCGTGAGAACATGCTTGGTTCGCTGACCAGTTGAATCCGGTCGTCCCAGTCGAACGACTTGGCGGACCGTCGGACCACGCCGTCGCAGCTGGTGATCACGATCTCGTTCTCGTCGCGGAGGAGTGCCAGCTGCGTATCAACGATGTCCCCGATCACCGGCGTCTCGTTGCAACGTGACGCGAACACCTCACGCTTGGTCAGCGTGCGGTCGGCGGCGCCATGGATCAGTCGCGGCATCTCTTGCAGCACAGCGGCTTCGGAGCGTGTGCGTGCGCTGTCGTTGAATCCGAAGTCGAGCATGTCGGCACGAACGTCGACGCCGGGGTCGAAGCCCAGTGCGTCGAATCCGGCCCGCCCGAAGTGCTCAAACGTGTTTTCCATGCTCCAATGGACCTTGCCCATCTCCTCTCGCGCCTTGTGGTGCTTCGAAAGGTGGATGAGCCAGTAGTCCCGGTGCGATCCCTCCGGGTGGACGAAGAACGGCGTGTAATACGCGGCGCCGGTGCATGCCTGGATGTGGCTGTAAACGGTGTTCTGGATCATCCGCTTCCACCCCTTCCCCTGCTTCATGCCCATGAGCGCCTTGATGTCCTCGCGACCGTAGTCGATCGCAGCAAGGGCGTGCATCTCGGACATGCGGTCGCTGAGCAGGTTCACCAGGCTGTCGACCATGAACGTCAGGATGATCTCGGGATTCTTCAGCTGGTTCATGATCGAGCGCACCGTCCTGAAGGTCACGTCGCTCCATCCATACTGGTCGAGGAAGAACAACGACCTGTGCGCCGGACCCTTCGCCTTAATACCGCGGACGATGTCCGGGCATGCGGCCTCGAAGGTCGAGTTGACTATTCTGATGTCCCCGCCAATTCGGGATCCGTAGCCGCGCTGCGCGAGCTGATCGCGGAGAAACTCGATGTGGTTGGCGTTCTCGTCGACGAAGACGAAGTCCGCCTTGATCCTGAATCCGTTCCGGCGTGCGGTGGCGAGTTCAATCTCCGCCCGATCGACAGCGGCAAGCATCCGCAGTGGGGATCCATCGACCTCACCGGTCCCGAACGCGTATCGGCCTCCACCGCAGAAGCCATCGACGATCGTGACGTTGAAGCTGGTGGACGCCTGCACGCCGTTCAAAGTGTGAAGGTAAGCGGCGGTGTAGCGATCGAATACCTCGTGCTTCGCCAGGCTGTGACGGCCTAGCGGCGGGAGCCTGCTCCCCAGCTTCCAATCGTATCCTAGGTGCGCCGCCATCGATCCTGGTTCCAGAGGTCGCCGCCACTCTTTTTCCCCCTTGCGGCAACATCATAACCGGTATCACCTATTACGCGTTCGCAACAGTTTGGCGTCGTGGTCGAGGATGCGCAGAATTTGCCTATTGAACGGGAACATGGCAATGTTCCTCATACGTTCCCATGGAGGTGGTAGTGGCTGACGGCAGTGCCATCGAATGGACGGATGCGACGTGGAACCCTGTGACGGGTTGCACAAAGATCACGGCCGGATGCACCAACTGCTATGCGGCCCGCTTCTCGGAACGGTTCCGTGGCGTGCCGGGTCACCCATTCGAGACCGGATTCGACCTGACCTTGCGACCTGAGCGACTGGACCAGCCGCTGGCCTGGCGACGCCCACGCATGATCTTCGTGAACTCGATGAGCGATCTGTTCCACAAGGGTGTGCCAAGATCCTTCATCGACCGAGTATTCGACACGATGGAGAAGGCTGATCACCACACGTTCCAGGTCCTGACCAAGCGCAGTTCGTTGATGCGAGACTATCTAAGGCGTCGCTATGGCGAGACGCTGGCGCCCAAGCACATATGGCTTGGCGTGTCCGTCGAAGACGATGCGGCGCGGACGCGGATTCGTCATCTTCAGCAAGCGCCGGCGAGT
>Ga0123338_10004435_pt1 | contig 12269 bp, 12 predicted proteins | sample grotaG_FD_89793 | JGI IMG/M metagenome (GOLD analysis project Ga0123338, IMG submission 89793) | Glacier valley bacterial and archeal communities from Borup Fiord, Nunavut, Canada, to study Microbial Dark Matter (Phase II) -... | ecosystem: Environmental > Aquatic > Freshwater > Ice > Glacier ... | reverse complement strand
TGGTGCCGGCAAGCTATATGAACTTCTACATCGCCAATGCAGCGGTGATCGTGCCGGTCTATGGCACGCCGCACGATGCCGCAGCGGTCGCTGCGATCGGGGCGTTGTTTCCGGGGCGGACCGCCGTCGGTGCGCGCGCCAACCACCTGTTGACCGGCGGCGGCAGCTTCCACTGCATCACGCAGCAGCAGCCGGCCTGAGATGCTCTACGCGGTGATCAAGGCGCTGCTGTCGGGGATCATCGTCTCGACGGTGTCGGAGACCGCACGCCGTTCGCCGGCGCTGGGCGCGCTGGTGGCGTCGCTGCCGATCGTGTCGATCCTCGGCATGATCTGGCTGTGGCGCGATACGCATGACCCCGAGCGGATGGCGGCGCATGTCGGTGCGACCTTCTGGTATGTGCTGCCGTCGCTGCCGATGTTCCTCGTGATCCCGGCGCTGCTGCGGCACGGCGTCGGTTTCTGGCCCGCGCTGCTGGCGGGTTGTATCGTCACAGTCATACTCTATCTCGCAATGGGTGCCGTGCTGGCACGCTTCGGGATCAGCTTATGAGCCAGGTAACCGTCGCCAGTCTGCAACTGGCGTTCACCGACGATATCGACGCCGACATCGCCGCGACGGCGGCGCTGGTGCGCGAGGCAGCCGGGCAGGGGGCGAAGATCATCCTGCCGCCCGAGCTGTTCCAGGGCTATTATTTCTGCCGCCACGAGCACGACCGCTTTTTCGCGCGCGCTTTCCCGGTCGAATCGCATCCGGCGGTAACCGCAATGCAGCAGGTCGCGTTCGAGACCAAAAGCTACATTCCATGCTCGTTCTTCGAAGCCGACGGCCCGCATTTCTATAACAGCCTTGCCATGCTCGACCCCGGCGGCAACGTCATGGGTGTCTATCGGAAAAGCCACATCCCCGACGGGCCGGGCTATGAGGAGAAATTCTACTTCCGCCCCGGCAACACCGGCTTCAAGGTGTGGGACACCGCCTATGGCCGGATCGGCGTCGGCATCTGCTGGGACCAGTGGTTCCCCGAATGCGCGCGCGCGATGATGCTGATGGGTGCCGAAATCCTGTTCTACCCGACCGCGATCGGCTCCGAGCCTGCCGAGCCCGATCTCGACACGCGGCGGCTGTGGCTGCGCGCCATGGTTGGACATGCGGTGTCGAACGTCGTCCCCATCGTCGCCGCCAATCGTACCGGCGTCGAGGAGGACCAGCGCTTCTATGGCAACAGCTTTATCGCCGACCAGCGCGGCGACATGATTGTGGAGCTCGGCACCGGCGAGACCGGCGTGGCGGTGGCGACGCTCGACCTCGCTGCATCGCGCGCCAACCGGGCGAGCTTCGGCTTCTTCCGCGACCGGCGGCCGGATTTATACGGGCGGCTGGCGGTGGATATTTAACGCCGCGCTGCCACCGCTTTCGCGAATACGTCTTCGAACATCGCCGTTGTCAGCCGCCCGGTATTCGTATTGAGCCGCGAGCAGTGGTAGCTGTCGATCATCGTCACGCCGGTGTGCAGCCGGTGCACCGCGCCATGACCGAACGGCACCTTGGGCAGTTTCGCCCCGAGCGCCTTTGCTGCCGACTGGTGCGCGATGGTGCCGAGCGCGATCACCACCTGCAGATTGGGTAGTGCCGCCAGCGACCCTGATAGGAACGGTCGGCAGGCATGGATCTCGACCGGCAGTGGCTTGTTCGCCGGCGGCACGCAGCGCACGGCGTTGGCGATGTATGCGCCCGCCGGTTCAAGCCCGTCGTCGACGCGCGCGTCGAACACGCCGCGGCTCAGCCCGAACTTCGCCAGCGTGCCATAGAGCAGCGTACCGGCATGGTCGCCGGTGAACGGCCGCCCGGTGCGGTTGGCTCCGGTCACGCCCGGGGCCAGCCCAACGATGCACAGCCACGCCTCGGGATCGCCCCAGCCGGGCACCGGCGCGTTGAACCAGTCAGGATGCGCGATGCGGTTGGCGGCGCGGTATTCGACCAGCCGGGGGCAGATCGGGCAGTCGTGCGGCGGTTCGGCGGGGTTGGTGTCCATGCGCCCAGCGTGTAGCGCAGTCGGCAATGTCCGCAACCTTCCTGATCGCGCTCGGCTCGAACCGGCGGCACCGCTGCGGCGACCCGAAGCGCGTTGTCGCAGCCGCGATCAAGGCGCTCGAACACGCCGGGCTGAACGTGACCGCGCGCTCGCGCATCCGGACCACCGCGCCGCTTGGTCCCGGCGGGCGCAGCTATGCCAATGCAGCGGTCGCGGTGACAACGCCGCTCGCACTCCCCGAGCTTCTGGTGCTGCTGCAGACGATAGAGGCGCGCTTTGGGCGGCGGCGCGGGCGGCGCTGGGGCGCGCGTGTGCTCGATCTCGATATTCTCGGCAGCGCGGGCAGCGTCTATCCGTCGCCGCACCGCTGGCATCGTGCGCAAGGCCTTGTCGTGCCGCATCGCGCGCTGGCGCTGCGGCGCTTCGTGCTCGATCCGCTGGTCGATATTGCGCCCGGCTGGCGGCACCCGGTGCTGCATAGCACCGCACGCCAGTTGCGCACCCGGCTCCGGCATCCTAAAGCGACTGCGCCGAGCCCTTAGCTCAATCGGTAGAGCAACTGACTTTTAATCAGTAGGTCGCGGGTTCGAATCCCGCAGGGCTCACCATTTCCGTGAGGTCGGCAACTCGGCGTTGGGCGTCAGTAATTGACGTAGACGGTGATCAGGTCGGAATAGGCATCCGGATTGAAATTCGCGCTCGATACGCCGGCATAAATGGTTAGCGTGCGAATGGCACCGTTGCCGGTTCCGGACACGCCGTTGCCGATCGTCGTCGAGGTCGCGGTGTTGCCCCAGACCGGACCGGTCGTCGCCAGCGATCGAAGCTGATAGGGGACATGGTCGGTATTGGTGCCGGTGCCACTCATGATGCCGGCCCCGGCAGTGTTACCATTCGATGGCAACAAGCCGATGTAATAAGCTGTTCCGACAGGACAATTTACCGTCACACTGGTGTTGCCGGTGATGTTCGTTGCCGATCCGGGGACGCTGCCGAGGTCGAGCTTGACGCCTGCTCCGACGGTACAGGCGTTGACGACATTGGCCTGCACGTTGAGCGTGAAATCATAGGCGGTCAGGTCACCGCCATTGGCGACCACCGTGCAGGTGCTGCCGCCGGTGTTGAACCCGAGTATAGTGTTGTAAAAGCTCGCATTATACGCGCCGGGGACCGGGGTTTGGCCGCTACCCAGTCCGCCATAGAAGGTGAAGCTTCCCGATACGGCGTTGCCAATGCCCGCCGGGATCGAGACCGCCGTGGTCAGGGGGTTGACGGTCGACCAGCGCAGGGTCGCTGCCGGGTTGGTGTACAGCGCGAAATTGAGCGTCGATGCGCCGTTGAGCATTTGCGGCTGCGCGACGGTTCCGGGATAACTCGGATTGCCGATGCCGACGCACAGCGTAAACGCCGCCGGCGTCGTGTTATAATTGGTGCAGGTATAGGTAACCGACCCGATCGCGGTGCTCGACGAGCCGAAGTTGATGCCACTTGAGTTCAGCGCGCAGACGACATTCGCCTGCGCCGGGCGCGGCATCAGGAATGCGGAGCCGATCAGTGCCACGCAGAGCAGCGCGAGCCGGGCGATGACCCGCATCATTGCAGCGCCGCCGTGGCGATATAGTCCTTCAGGCATTTGAGCGGTCCGATCGACGGGATGCCGTCATTCTTCGTAATATAGGTGAAGTTCGCGTAGCAAACCCCTGAGTTATTATAGACTGTCAGGCTATTCTGCGCGGCGACATTGCCAAGATAGACCACGCCGTCGAAGCCGACCAGCGTCGGTTCGCCGCCCTTGCCATTGAGCCGTACCCGGCTGCCGACAGGCAGCGGCGTGCCGGTCGCATCGACCAGCGTGACAAGCGCCGCGCGTATTTTGGTGATACCGAAACGGGTGATGGTGCCGGTGCGGTCGGCCGGTGTCGCAACTGCCTCCACGGCGTCGATCTGCAGGTCCGCTGCAAGCCGCAGCGGGTCGATGCTGAGCTTGTTGCGCTGATAGGCGTTGAGGTTGGTGACGAGCAGCTTGCCGCTGCGCCCGGTCACGCCAACAAGGCTGTTCTGCAACATGACGGGCACCCCGGCGACACCGTCGGTGGAAACCACCGCAAAGCCGTTGGTGATCTGCCGTGCGGCGAACATCGAGCCGTTCATCAGGACCACCGACCCCGTCGCCCCGGCGTACGCCGAGTAATTCGAGCCCAGCACGCTCGCGCCGGCCAGCAGCTGGCCGCTTTTGCCCAGATAATCGATTTCGCCGCGGCCCGAGGCGCGATTGCCCGCCGCCTGAACCTGCGCGCGCCAGCCAAGCCCGCCCTCGGTCGGCAGCGACTGCGTCGCCTCGACCACATAGGCGCGCCGGTCGGCGGCATTCTGCACGCTCGCTGTGGCCGTAATACTGTGTCGGAACAATATGTTGAGCGTCGCGAAGATGCTGCGCGTATGCGCGCGGCCGAGGTCCTGGTTGGCGCTGACGTTGAGCGACATGTTTCGACCGAGCGAGGCGAACCAGAACGCGCTGACATAGCGCGAAGCCGGCTGCCCGGGATAGCGCAGGTCGACATAGCTCGCGCCGAAATTGCCCAGATGCTTGAGGCTATAGCCGACCTGCGCGCTGGCGGTCAGGCTGGGCACCGGCGCGCCGTATAGCGCCGCAACGTCGCGGTAGCCTGAAGTTGCGCGGGTCGCATTCGCCGCGATGCTGAAGCGACTGTTGACCCAGGTGTAGCCGAAGCTGAACTGCGAGCCGCTCCGGCCGCGCGCGGTGCTGTGGGCGGCCGACCCCGACACCACGCCGAGGTTGCCGACCAGCCATGTCGCGCCGACGCCCCCGGCAACGAGGCTCCGGCTGGTTTCGCCATGCGTCTCGATCGTGACGTTATTCGTTAAACCATAACGCCAAGTACCGCTTGCAACTGGTTGTTTCTCATAATCAAATGAGCGGAAACCATAGTTCCTTCGAACGGTGCCTACCTCGGCCGACCAGTCGACCAACCCGCGCCGCAGCAGTTGCGGCGTATTGTATAGCGAATAGTTGAGCGTGGTGATGCGCCCCAGCACGTCGGTCAGCACCAGATGCGCCTGGCCCGATCCGCTGCTCGTGTTGGGCACCGTATTCAGCTGGAACTGTCCGGCTGGAACACCGCCCGAATACAGCTTCATGCCGTTCACATATAATTCGACCTGCGACGGCAGGGTTGCCGATCCGAAAAACTGCGGCAGCGGTGTTGTCACCCGATACGGCTGCAGCGCGAAATTGGTGCCGACCTGCACGCCCGCGATCCGGTCGGGGCGCGACCAGCTTGCGGCCGCCGTCAGCGTATCGCCGACGGTCACGGTAATCAGCGATGCCGGAAACGAGCTGGTCCAACTGGTATCGAGCCGGGCCGAGCGGTCATGCAGCGCGCCGCCTTCACCCGCCGCTTGCGCAAGCGCTGTCGAACTCAGCACGCCGAAATGGCTAAACGCGCGCACTTCGGTAAACGCGCTCAATTGGCGGAAATTGCCCGTCGCCTGGCTGGCATAGACGCTGTAATTCAACAGCACGCCGTTGGCGGTCGCCGCCTTGGGCTCGGTTTCCTCGGCCATCGATACCACCGTGCGGGGCAGGGTGAGCATCTCGAGCGGGGCGACGATGCTGACGCTTTGATGCGCCTTGTCATAGACCGCCTGCACACCCGGAATGCCGCCGACGCGCACCAGATCGGGTGTCGTCGCCGGCACGATCAAGTTGAGCCGGCGCAGCGTCGATGCCGATGTCCACAGTTCGCCGCCATGTTCGCTGAAATGCGCAAAGCGCGTGCTGCCGCCGTTGACGGTGACGTCGAGATATAGGTCGACGCCGCTCGGAATTCGAAAATCGTCGCCTGCGCCGACAATCGCGGCAGCATCGTCGGGCGCGCCGACTGCCGCTGGCGTCGCGTAGGCGACCGACGCGGCAAATGTTGCCGCGAGCAGTGCGATCAGGAATGAGCTAGTGCGCGCGGTCGGTGAGCGACAGCTCTTGCGAGACCTCGTCCCCATTGACCATTGCCTGAACTGTGCCGCGGCCGGTGAATACCGAGGCCGCAGGTTTGAGCGCCCAATGCATCGTCGCACCGGGAAGGACATAACCGAGCAGCCCGGCCAGCAGCTCGGTGCGCTGCCCGTTGGTACCGCGATAGGATAGTGTCGCCAGCTGGGCGCGCTGGTCGCCGTGATTGCTGACTTCGAGCATGACATGGTCGCCGTCGCGCTGGAGTGCCCAGCGCAATTGCGGCCCGGTCGTTACGATGCTTTTGGGCTCGATGAAGATCGGCACCGAATAGTGCAGCACATACTGCAATCCGCGGCGGCCCTTGGTGTCGATCGGCAGTTCGTCGATCGCCAGCCGGAACGCGTCTTCGGTCGCACCGGCACCACTTGGCGCTGGCCCGACCCGAATGACCCGGATCAACTGCCGGGCACCGACCGCGAGCGTGATCATCGGTGGGCTGATGACCAGCCCGTTCGACGCCACGAGGTGATCGCCGGTCGCGTCTTGGGACCAGTGGTACACGCGCACCTGCGCATGTACCACATCGTCCCCGACGTTGCTGAGCCACAGGCCATCGGCGTTTTGCGTGGCGAGTAGGCTCAGCATGACCGGTGCCACCTGAAGGCCGCCCGCGCTGCAGACACTACTCACCGTGCCCAGCCCCAGCAGGAGCCAGGCCCCGAGAGCCCGCCGCATCACGTCAGCCTTCATGCAAAGGTCAGTAGTTGACGTTGACCGTCACGGTGTCGGCATAGCTGTCCGGCGTGAAGTTTGCGCTGGCAGCATAAGCATAGACACTGAGCGTCTGCGCAGCGCCGCTGCCGATGCCCGAAACGCCGTTGCCGACCGTGGTCGACGTCGCCGTGTTGCCCCAAACGGTTCCAGTGGCCCCTGCGGTTGACGTGAGTTGATAGGGCACCTTGTCCGTATTGCCGGCGAGTGCAGTCGAGGTGCTCATGGCACCGGCACCGGTCGTCGTGCCGCCGTTGGCGACCGAAGGGGCGAGACCGATGTAATAAGGCGTCTTCTTCGAGCACGTCACCGCGATCGAGCTGGCGCCGAGCGTGTTGGTGGCGCTGCTGAGGACCGACCCGAGGTCGATCTTCGAAGCGGCACCGGCCGTGACGGTGCAGGCGCTCTGGATCGTGATAACGACCTGGAACGATGCAGTTGCCGTGGCGGCGTTTGCCGAACTGGCAAGGCCGATGGCGCTGGCCACCAGCGCCGCCTTGGCGATCAGAGTCTTGATGTTGGTCATTAATATTCCCCGCTCGTTGTTAAGTCTGGTTTGAACGGCGCAGCCGATGCTGCGCCGTGACGCTTTGGGAAACGCAACCGGCGAAACCTTGCCGGCCGACGCCAACCCCCCCCGGAGTTTTCGCCGAACCCGCCGTTCCGGTCCGACGACCGGGGGCGGGCATGCCCGAAATTACCGATGCGAATGACTGGCGTGTCGCCAGTGCCCGCAATCGTTAAATTCTGAGCCAATTCGTATATAATCCCTGCCTTCACCTTACTTTGTTCCAGCTAGGAACATCCAAAGCGATGCAAATGCTGAGCCATTTTGGTTATAGCAACGATTGCAGCAACTTACATTTCAGGGTCGTAACGGACATACATAAAAGTGTAAGGAATTCCGACACCTAGCAGGATTTGCTATTTAACGGAATGATAACGCGGCGTTAACACATTCAAACCTTGCTGCTGGCATGGCCAATGCCGGAATATGGCCAAAATGGCGGTACGGCGTCGCTGCCGCTGCCACTGTGTGGCCCGATCACGCGCACGCTTTGGAACAAGGTTGATAATCTGTTCCACCGCCATCCGGAACCTTGACCGCCGCGCTATCGGACCAACGCACGATTGTGGCAGCGATGCTCCAGTATTTCAGCGCGCGTTCGCCGCTCGGCGCAGCATTGCACCATCCTAGATGTCCGGATTGGCTCAAACGTCATGGTTAAGTTTTGATGCCGGGCGCGCGGCGTCGACGATGTCTTTAGTCGGCGAGGGCTTTGCAAGTTCGTTGCAGCCCACTATCGAATGCAGTCATGCCACCAATTCTAATGTCTGACGGCGATTTTGCGGGCTGGTACCGCTGGGAGCGGGTGCCGCAGGGCCGCTTCCACGACCTGCTGGGCGAGTTTTATTTCCGGCGTCAGGCCGATGGCACCGTCGAATGCCGGATGGCGACCGACCGCCGTCACTCGAACGGGCTCGGCTTTTTGCACGGCGGCTTCCTGATGTCGTTCATCGACATGGCGATGTTCGCGTTCATCGCGCCGCAGCTTGAAAAGAGCGCCGCGGTGACGGTCAGCTGCGCGACCGATTTCCTCAGCGCGGGGCAGGTCGGTACGCCGATCGACGCAACCGGCGAGATCCTGAAGGAAACCGGCAAGATGATCTTTGTCCGCGGCCTGCTGAAGCAGGACGGCGTCAATGTCGCGTCGTTCACCGGCACGATGCGCAAGATACCCCGGCTGCCGCGCCCGGCGTGAGCGATACGGCCTACGCCGCCCTCGTCGCGCGCGGCGAACTGCGTCCCGATCCCGAACAGGCGGCGGCTGCCGAACGGCTGTACACGCTGCGGCGCGAGCTTGCGGCGACGGCGGCGCGACCGGGGCTGGTGGCGCGGCTGTTCGGCGGCGGCAAGGCTGCTGCTCCACCACGCGGTATCTATCTGTGGGGCGGCGTCGGGCGCGGCAAGTCGATGCTGATGGACCTGTTCTTCGCGAACGCCACCACCGAGCCGCGCCGCCGCGTGCATTTCCACGAATTCATGCTCGAGGTGCACGCCGACATTCACCGCGCGCGGCAGGCATCGGGCGACGACCCGATCCCGGCGGTCGCGGCGCAGATCGCGGCGTCGGCAAAGCTGCTGTGTTTCGACGAGATGCAGGTGCGTGACGTTGCCGATGCCGCGATCCTGTCGCGGCTGTTCACCGCGCTGCTCGATGCCGGAACGGTGATCGTCGCGACGTCGAACCGGCCACCACGCGACCTGTACAAGGATGGTCTGAACCGGCAGCTGTTCGTGCCGTTCATCGACCTGCTCGAATCGCGGCTCGATGTGCTCGGGTTGAACGGCCCGACCGACTATCGGCTGCACCGGCTGGGTGGGATGCCGACCTATTATACTCCGAACGGCCCGGCAGCGACGGCAGCGCTGGCGGAGGCGTTTTTCCGCCTGACCGACTATCCGGTCGAAGAGCGTGCGCATGTGCCGAGCGAGACGATCCCGGTGGCCGGCGGGCGCAGCCTGTTCGTGCCCAAAAGCCTGAAGGGAGTCGCGGTGTTCTCGTTCGCCAGGCTGTGCCGCCAGCCGCTCGGGGCGGCCGATTATCTCGCCATCGCAAGGCGGTATCACACGGTCATCCTGGTCGGCGTGCCGCGCCTGACGCCCGAATTGCGGAACGAGGCGGCGCGCTTCGTGACGCTGATCGACACGCTATACGAATATAGCGTCAAACTGCTGATCGCCGCCGACGCGCAGCCCGCCGACCTGTATCCGGCAGGCGACGGTGCGTTCGAGTTCGAGCGCACGGTGTCGCGCCTGATGGAAATGCAGTCGGTGGATTATCTCGCCCGGGGGCATGGCGCAGCGCAGCAATAGCGTTGCGAGCGCCGCGCGGTGGGTCTAAGCCTCGCCGCGACAAAGACTCGAAAGGTACCCCGTGGCACGCAAGAAAATTGCTTTGATCGGCGCCGGCATGATCGGCGGCACGCTCGCCCATCTCGCCGCAGCAAAGGAACTCGGCGACATCGTCCTGTTCGATATTTCGGAGGGCACGCCGCAGGGCAAGGCGCTCGATCTCGCGCAGTCGGGCCCGGTCGAAGGCTTCGACGTCGCCCTCAAGGGCACCAATGATTACGCCGATATCGCCGGCGCAGACGTCTGCATCGTCACGGCTGGCGTACCGCGCAAGCCAGGCATGAGCCGCGATGACTTGCTCGGCATCAACCTCAAGGTGATGAAGGCGGTCGGCGAAGGCATCAAGGCGCATGCGCCGGGCGCGTTTGTCATCTGCATCACCAATCCCCTAGATGCGATGGTCTGGGCGCTCGCCGAATTCGCGAGCCATCCCAAGCACATGATCGTCGGTATGGCGGGCGTGCTCGACAGTGCGCGCTTCCGGCATTTTCTCGCCGACGAATTCAAGGTCTCGGTCGAAGACGTCACCGCGTTCGTGCTCGGCGGCCACGGCGACACGATGGTTCCGGTGGTTGAGTATTCGACCGTCGCAGGCATCCCGGTTCCCGACCTGATCGCCATGGGCTGGAGCACGCAGGCGAAGATCGACGCGATCGTCGAGCGCACGCGCAGCGGCGGCGGCGAGATCGTCGGGCTGTTGAAGACCGGCAGCGCCTTCTACGCGCCCGCCACCGCCGGCATCGCAATGGCCGAGAGCTTCCTCAAGGACAAGAAGCGGCTGTTGCCGTGCGCCGCGCATCTGACCGGGCAATACGGTGTCGACGACCTGTACGTCGGCGTCCCGATCGTCATCGGCGCGGGCGGTGTCGAGCGTGTCGTCGAAATTGCGCTCAAGCCCGAAGCGAAGGCCGGGTTCGACAAGTCGGTCGCGGCGGTGAAGGAACTGCTGGTGGCGTGCAAGGCGATTGCCCCGAGTTTGAACTAATTGTCGTCATCCCGGCGAAAGCCGGGACCCAATGCGGGGCGGACTGGGTCCCGGCTTTCGCCGGGATGACGAACGAAAGGTGATTGCGATGAACATCCACGAATATCAGGCGAAGGAACTGCTCGCCAAGTTCGGCGTCCCCGTGCCGCTGGGCTTTGCGGCGATGACGGTCGAGGACGCGGTGGCCGCAACCGCCAAGCTTCCCGGGCCGCTGTATGTGGTCAAGTCGCAGATCCACGCGGGCGGGCGCGGCAAGGGCAAGTTCAAGGAGCTTTCGCCCGAGGCCAAGGGCGGCGTCCGGCTGGCGCGCTCGGCGGACGAGGTGCGCGCCGCCGCGGCCGACATGCTCGGCAACACGCTGGTCACCATCCAGACCGGCGAGCATGGCAAGCAGGTCAACCGGCTCTACGTTACCGACGGGGCCGACATCGCCAAGGAATTCTACTTGGCGCTCCTTGTCGATCGCGGCTCGGGCGAGATCGCGCTCGTCGCTTCGACCGAGGGCGGCATGGATATCGAGCATGTCGCTGAACACACGCCCGAGCGTATCCACACCTTCCTGATCGATCCCGCCGCCGGCATCCAGCCGCATCACGGCCGCAGCGTCGCGTTCGCGCTCGGTCTGTCGGGCGATCTTGCCAAGCAGTGCCACGCCACCGTCGCGCAGCTGTATGATGCGTTCGTGTCGACCGATGCGTCGCAGATCGAGATCAACCCGCTCGCCACCACCACCGACGGCAAGCTGCTGGTGTTGGATGCCAAGATCAGCTTCGATTCGAACGCGCTGTTCCGCCACCCCGATATCCTCGCGCTGCGCGACCTGACCGAGGAAGACCCGGCCGAAGTCGAGGCGTCGAAGTACGACCTCAGTTACATCAAGCTCGACGGCACGATCGGCTGCATGGTCAACGGCGCGGGCCTCGCGATGGCGACGATGGACATCATCAAGCTGAACGGCGCCGAGCCGGCGAACTTCCTCGACGTCGGCGGCGGCGCGACCAAGGAAAAGGTGACGGAAGCGTTCAAGATCATCCTGTCCGACCACAATGTGAAGGGCATCCTCGTCAACATCTTCGGCGGCATCATGCGCTGCGACATCATCGCGGAGGGCATCATCGCTGCGGCGAAGGAAGTGAACCTGTCGGTGCCGCTGGTCGTCCGGCTCGAGGGGACGAACGTCGAACTGGGCAAGAAGATTTTGGCCGAAAGCGGGTTGCCGATCATCTCGGGCGATGATCTGGGCGATGCGGCGGCGAAGATCGTGGCGGAAGTGAAGAAGGCGGCGTGAGATTGGCAAGCCTCGCTCACAGTTTTGCAGGAAGCACGTTAGCTGTGTTGACGCTCGCGGGCTGCAATTCCACTGAACAGGTTAAGTTCGGCGAGGCTGCCGCAGAGTATCGCTGTCTGCAACTCGCAGCGCTTCAGCTTGGGTTGGTCAAAACTGACAAAGCTGATTTAGCATTGTCAGACGATCAATCACCGTCCAGCGCGTCGTTCCGCTTTGTCTCGACCGGACAGTTCGTAACGGAGTTCAAATCCGCAAAACTGCCCGGTAGCCTGCAATCATACGCGATTACATGTACCGGCG